>Ga0265338_10001039_pt1 | contig 46422 bp, 43 predicted proteins | sample 42126metaG_FD_193579 | JGI IMG/M metagenome (GOLD analysis project Ga0265338, IMG submission 193579) | Rhizosphere microbial communities from Carex aquatilis grown in University of Washington, Seatle, WA, United States - 4-21-26 metaG | ecosystem: Host-associated > Plants > Roots > Rhizosphere... | reverse complement strand
ATCGCGTCCGAACCCAGCCGCAATTTCATTCCATGCGCTCGCGCCATTTCGCCGGTGATCCATTTGGACTCTCCGCTGGCCGTGGCGATTTTGCCGTCAAGCGTCATCGCCGCCTTCACCGTGACAAACGGTGTGTGGTGGACAATCCAGTGGTTGAAGGCTTCGTTTAATCTCGCGCATTCGTTGCCCAAAATTCCGTGAACGACTTCAATCCCAGCACCCTTCAATATCTTGAAACCTTTGCCCGCGTGTTTTGGATTCGGGTCAGTCGCGCCGATGACGACGCGTTTGATGCCGGCGGCGATGATGGCGTCCGTGCAGGGCGGCGTGCGGCCGTGAGTGCAGCACGGTTCGAGTGTGACGTAAAGCGTTGTGCCGCGCGGGTTGCGGCCGTGTTTCTGTGCGTCGTGGAGCGCCTCAATTTCCGCGTGCGGCAAACCCGCGCGCCGGTGCCAGCCGCGCCCGATGATTTCCCCACCTTTCACCAGCACCGCGCCGACCATCGGATTCGGCGAGGTTGCGCCGTAGCCGCGCCGGGCGAGCCGGAGGGCCAATTGCATGAGATTATTTTTCATTCCTCAAACAACGCCTGTGCAAATTGTTTCGCGTCGAAGGGCTGCAAGTCGTCCGGCTGCTCGCCGAGGCCGATGAATTTGATGGGCAGGCCGAGTTCCTTCTGGATCGCCACCACCATGCCGCCTTTGCTCGTGCCGTCCAGCTTGGTCACGATGAGGCCGGTGAGCGGCACGGCCTTGTGAAATTCGCGCGCCTGGTTCAGCGCGTTCATGCCGGTCGTCGCGTCGAGCACCAGCAGCACTTCGTGCGGCGCGCCGGGCAATTGCTTGCCGATGACGCGATGCAGCTTCTGCAATTCCTGCATCAGATTGTGCTTCGTGTGCAAGCGTCCCGCCGTGTCAATGAACAGGTAATCCGCCTTGCGCGCCTGCGCGGCGGTGACGGCGTCGTGCGCCACGGACGCGGCGTCCGCGCCGTAAGCACCCGCGATGACATCAATTTTTAACCGCGTTCCCCAAAGTTTTAATTGCTCGATGGCAGCGGCACGAAAGGTGTCGCACGCGGCAAGCAGCGCGGATTTCTTCTGCGATTGAATCAAATGGGCAAGCTTGGCGGCGGTGGTGGTTTTGCCGGTTCCGTTCACGCCAACGATGGAGACGATGGTTGGCCCGTGCGAGGCCCTGAGCAAATCAGGTTTGTTCGAGCTTAAATTCTTTCCGACTTCGGCGCGGGCGATGGCGAAAACATCATGGCCTGTTGTTCCCTGCGATTCGTAGGCCTGTTTGACGGCGGCGACAATTTGTTGGGTCACAGCCATGCCGAGGTCGGCGGCGATGAGGGCTTGTTCGAGTTCTTCGAGCGATTCGCCTGTGAGCTTAGGCGAGTGTGAGACGATGCGCTTGATTTCGTGCGCCAGCTTGCCGTGGGTTTTGGCGAGGCCGGCTTTGAACTTTGCGAAGAGGCCCATGGGCTAGTGACGAGTGACGGGTGACGAGTGATGGGCGGCGACAACCTGTTTCATTTTTTCGACGTGCTCGTAAGACAGTTTGATGCCGCCGATAAGCGGCTTGCCCTTGCTGAAGCCGTGGCAATCGGAGCCGCCGGTCACGAGCAGATTAAATTTCTCCGCGATTTCCAGATAGCGCCCCGACGTTGCGGTCGAATGCTTCGTGTGAAAACATTCGATGCCATCCAGCCCGGACTCCACGAGCGCGGGGATAATTTCATCCGTCCGATTCAAGCCGGGATGCGCCATGACCGCGATGCCGCCGGCTTGGTGGATCAAGTCGATACCTTCCAGCGCGGACACTTTGGCCTTGGGCACCCACGCGGGGCGGTTCTTTTTCAGGAAACGCTCGAACGCCTCGTCCAGATTGGAAACCAGGCCGGCCTTCACCAGCGCGCGGGCGACATGCGGCCGCCCCGGTGATTTGCAATTGGCCAGCGCAAAGACGGAATCGGCCTCGAGCGGCACGCCCTGTTCATTGATGAGCGCGACCATTTCGCGGATGCGGTTCTGGCGGACGGCCTGGAACTTGGCGATTTCCGCCAGCAACTTTTGATTTTGCGTGTCGAGGAAATAACCGAGAATGTGAAGCTCCGTGTGTTCGTATTCGGCGGTGAGTTCCGCGCCGGGGATGAACTCGATGTTCGCCGCCGCGCACGCCGCCCCCATCCGCGCGCAGCCCTCCACCGAGTCGTGGTCGGTGAGCGCCAGCGCGGCAAAGCCGAGCCGCGCGCCGTGCCCGGCCAGTTCCTCCGGCGTGAACGTGCCGTCGGAAAACTGCGTGTGCAGATGCAAATCGGCGAATTTCATTTGACGATCCTTGCCGGCCGCATCAACTCGCTGCGGATTTTGTCCAAAATCCCGTTCACAAACTTGCCGCTGTCCTGCGTGGAGAATTTTTTTGCGATGTCCACCGCCTCATTGATGCTGACCACGGGCGGGATGTCCTCGCGGTGGAGCATTTCGTAAATCGCCAGCCGCATGATGTTGCGGTCCACGGCGGCGATGCGGTGGAATTCCCAGTTCTTCGCGTGGCTTTTGATCTTTTCGTCGATCGTGTCACGGTGCTGGAGCACGCCGCGGATGAGCGGCTCGGCGAACAGCCGCGTCTCAGCCTCCTCGGCGGTGGGCGGCGGCAAATCAACCTGCTGTCCCCAATGCGCCGGGCCTTTTTCCTCGGCGATGGCGGCGGCGCGCTGCGAACCCCAAAATTCATTCAGCGCCCGCTCCAGATCCTCCGGCGGATTAAGGTCGTGCTGAAACAGAAATTGCACCGCGTGCTCGCGGGCTTCGCGTCGTTTGCCCATAAATCAACTCAATCATGCCGGATAAAATCGCGGCGGGAAATGAAAAATTGCCGATGAATTATGGTAAGGGTCGCCGGCCCGGGTGACGGACTTTTATCTTGCGTCCCCGTGCGGCCTGCGAAACAATTTTCGCGTGAAGAACAAAATTCTCCTCTTTATCGCAACCATTGCCTTGATGCTTGCCAGCGGCTGCATTTCAATTGGGAATAATTAAGCCGCTGGCGCACAATCTCACGCCGGCCCGACGCGCATGATACAATTGCGAGTGAATAAACTGTTGCACACGCGCTACCGCGTGAACGATTTGGAACGCACGGTGAAGTTTTACCGCGACATTCTCGGACTCGAGGAAATCAAGCGGCACAAATCGCCGCGCGGCTCGGAACTCGTCTTTCTCAAGGCGCCTGAAAGCAAAGAGGAAATTGAAATCTGCTTTTTCCCCGGCAGCGATTCGGTGCAAGTCCAGCCCGACCTAACGCACCTCGCGTTCGAGGTGGACAGCCTTGACGAGTTCGGCAAGCACCTCGCGAAGCACGGACTGAAATTTTCAGACGGCCCGACGACGAGTTCCAGCGGAACGACTTTCGCCTTCATTGACGCGCCGGAAGGCTACGAAATCGAACTGATCCAAAAAGGCGGCGGCGGCTACTGATTTTTCCCAGAACCCAGAACCCAAATCCCAGATCCAAAATACATGAGCGTTTTAATCGTCGGTTCCACCGCGCTGGACTCCATCAAGACCCCCACTGGGGAAAACCCGCGGCTGCTTGGCGGCTCGGCCAGCCACGCCGCCGTTGCCGCGAGTTTTTTCAGCCCGGTAAAGCTGATCGGCGTCGTCGGCGAGGATTTTCCGAAGAAATACATCGAGCTTTATCGCCGGCACAAAATTGATTTGAGCGGCCTCCAGATTCTGCCCGGCAAAACATTTCACTGGTCGGGCGAATACGAGGCGAACATGAACAACCGCCGCACGTTGCTGACCGAACTCGGCGTGTTCGAAACCTTCACGCCCTTGCTGCCGAAATCGCATCAGGAAACGCAATTCGTCCTGCTCGCCAACATCGCGCCCGCGCTCCAGCATCACGTCCTCGACCAGATGCGTCGCCCGAAATTTGTTGTGGCCGACACGATGGACTTGTGGCTGAACATCGCACTGCCGGATTTGCTGAAACTGCTGCCGCGCATTGACGGCTTTGTGCTCAACGACAGCGAGGCGGCGCAATTGACTAAAGAGGACAACATTTTCGTCGCGTTGAAAAAAATCCACAAACTCGGCCCGAAATACGTCATCATCAAAAAAGGTTCGCATGGCTCAATCCTGTCCGGACCAAAAGGCATTTTCATTTGCCCGGCGTATCCGCTGCACACCGTCGAGGACCCGACCGGCGCGGGCGATTCGTTCGTCGGCGGCATGATGGGCTATCTCGCCACGGCCAAGGGTTCGATTGACGCGAATATCCGCCGCGCGATGGTTTACGGCAGCGTCACCGCATCGTTCTGCTGCGAAGGCTTCGGCCTGACCTGCACGACGAAAACGAAACGCGTTGATATCGAGAAGCGCGTGAAGGAGCTGGAAAAGCTAACGAAGTTTTAATTAAGACTGCCACCAAGGCGCAGAGACACAGAGAGGAATCTATCTCTGCGCGCTCTGTGGCTTTGTGGCAAATCACGAAATAAATTTCGGCTCGAACACCGGGCCGAGGCCGTGCTTGAGGAGCAGTTCGCAGAATTTCGCGATGCCGCGCTTCTCATCCGAGCCCAGATGGAAATGAACCTGCCAGCCGAGGTAATCCTTGCGGAAGTCGAGGTTGTAGGCCGGATGATTGCGGATGATGACATCGAGCGTCTCTATCCCGAAATGCTTCGTCTCGCGCAATACCCGCCGCAGCGCCTTATTTTCCACCCCGCGTCGCAACGCCCACACGGCATAGACAAACGGCAGGTTGGTCAATTCAAACCACGCCGCGCCCAGATCAAAAATCTCGTGCTTATGCGATGCACGCTGGAAATCAATCGCCCGGTCGCCGATGAGCAGGACAAAATCCTTTTTCTTCGCCTCCTTGTAATTCTCCAGTGGCTTGAATTCCGGCTTCAACCCGCGCTCGGCCAGCAGAACCTTCAACAGGTTCACGCTCGTGAGCGACGCCGTGTCACAAAAAATTTCCTTCGCCTCTTCCAGCGGCTTTTTGTGCGCGAGCAGGACGCTGAAGACCTCGCCGAGCGACGCGATGGCGATGCCATCGAGGATGTCGTAACGGTCATTGAGTAAAACCTCTGTGATGCTGACGAGTGCGGCGTCCAGCTCGTCGCGGCGGAGCAACTCGGCGAGGCGCGCGGGCGTGGCGAAGGTGACTTGGTCCTCGATGCTGCGCGTGAGGGGAACGGCGTTGAGATACTCCACCGAGCCGACGCGGAAAGGCGCGAGCGAATCTTCCAGCCCGGCCTCGCGTTCGCGGTTCGCCGCCTTCTGTTCCTGCTTCAAACGGCGGGCGATTTCCTCCGCCGATTCTGGCGGGACCATGCGGAGTTTGGGGATGTCGTCAGGCGAACTCATGCCACAACCAATTTGCGCCGTCGGGCATCAAATCGCGAGCCAATTTGAGCGATGCAACCGGCTCCATCATTCCTTCGTGTAGTTGACTTCGTCCTCCTCATCGCCCGTGTAAATCGTCAGCGTGAAGCTTCGTCGCTGTCCCAGGATGATGGAGATTTCGCGCCGCTCGAAATCTTCGCGGAAATAACCGAGGACGTAACTGCCGGGCGTCAGGCCGCGCTGGATGTCGATTTTCTTCATGCCCGCGGGCCAAGCCAGATCGCGCGCTTCCAGGATGAACCCAACAAAATCTCTGCCCGGCTTTGAATTGTTTTTCATGATGCCGATGAAATGCGGGTTCGACCCGTCGCAGAACCAGATGCCCTCGATGGGGTCCAGGTTCCGCCGGTTCGCGTTCAGATACGCCTGAAAAACGCCCTTCGAGACAGGGATGGTTTCCCAGACGTAGGTGTAGCGGAGCAAGTCCGCCTTCAGCCGGAAATTCGGGTTGGTGAAACCCGGCTCTTCCTTGGAGGTCAACTTTACCGCGTCCGCCCCCTTCTGCCGCGCCGCCTGCAACACCTTGGTCAATTCAGTTTCCGCTCCGCCGCCGAACATCGTGAATTGTCCGGCGTTGACAGAAACGGTCCCGATGACCTCGAATGGCCGGGGCACCATCATTTCCTCCGTGTAAATCGGAATGGGATAACCCGGCGGTTTGGCCGGTCCGGCGGCTGTGTGCGATTGATACGTGACCGATGTGCAACCCGTGAAAAATCCAGCCGCAACCATAACCAAAACCAACCGACCGGCGATGCGGCATTTCGGGATGACCACTAGTTCAATCTTGTCTCGGGAAGAAAAGTCATCCCGCAAAAAAGCAAAAGTTTTTGTCACAATTTTCAGATGTTGATTAGCTGCGTATCCTTGGCTAGGCCTGCATCGATCTCAATGTCGAAGTTTTAATCTCACGCCGTCGCCAGATTGTCTTCAAGCATTTTCGAGCGCGCTGCATTTTCAATGGCTTCGGCAGCAGGCGCGTTTTCGAGAATCTTGATTGGTTCGTAAAAGGTGTTGCGCTGGACGGGCGTGCGGCCGGCCTCACGGATGGCTTTGAGCATGGCCGCTTCGGTCTGCAATTGCGGCGAGGTCGCGCCGGCCATGTGGAAGATGTGTTCCTCGATGATGGTGCCGTGCAAATCGTCCGCGCCGTAGCTCAACGCCACCTGCGCCAGCTTCAGTCCGAGGCCCACCCAGTAGGCGGTGATGTGTGGGAAGTTGTCGAGGTAGATGCGGCTCACGGCGATGGTGCGCAGCGAATCGAACCCGGTCGGCGTCTTCTCGACGGGGATGTTGTTGTCCTCCGGCTGATACGCCAGCGGCACGAAGCCGACGAAGCCGTGCGTCTCGTCCTGCAACGCGCGCAATTGCCGCAGATGGTCCACGCGGTCGGCGAGGCTCTCGACATGGCCGTAAAGCATGGTGCAGGTGCTGCGCCCGCCGAGCTTGTGCCAGGTGCGATGCACGTCCACATATTCCTCGGCGGATTCCTTGCCGCGCGCGATGGACGACCGGACTTCCTTGCGGAAAATCTCCGCGCCGCCGCCGGTGAGCGATTCAAGGCCGGCGGCTTTCAATTCAATCAACGTCTGCTCGACGGATTTTTTTGCAAGCCACGCGAGATGAAGAATTTCGATTGCGGTGAAGCATTTTAATTGCAGCCGTTTGTCGAGCGCCTTGAGCGCCTTCAGCATATCCGTGTAATAACTGAACGGCAGCGACGGATGCAGCCCGCCGACGATGTGCAGTTCCGTGATGCCGATGGCCAGAGCCTCGCGCGCTTTCTGGACGATTTCCTCGACGGAAAACTGGAAGCCGTCGGCGTCGCGTTTTTTGCGCGCGAACGAGCAGAACTGGCACGACAGGATGCAGTAGTTCGAGTAGTTGATGTAGCGGTTGATGATGTAGCTGGCGCGGTTGTTGCCGGTCTTTTTCTGCCGCGCGAAATCTGCGATGGCGCCGATGGCGTTCAGGTCCCTGGATTCAAACAGCCGCAGCGCGTCGGCGTCGGAAATGCGCTCACCGGCGGCGACCTTGTCGTAGATGTCGCGCAATCCGCTGCGTTGAATGAAAAAATCCATTCCACATATTAAAGCAGCTTTCGCGACATTAGGCAAATGCCCCGAACAGCGCGCGCATCTCCTCATCCACGTCCGCCGCGTCGGCCAGCGTCTGCGCAATTTCGTCGCGGAGCAATTCGCGGTAACGCTTCCGCAGCCGGTGAATCGCCACACGCACCGCGCCTTCCTCCATGCCCAAGGCCTTGGCAACTTCCGCCTGCGCCGTTCCGTCTTTACCCGCCGTGAGAAAGATTTTCAACTGGCCAAACAGCTTTGCCTTGCCATCAGCTTCACATTCCTTCTGCAATCGTTCAATGACCTTGGCCAGCAAGGCCAGCGCCCATTCGCGATCGAACGCCTTGTCGGGACTCGGTTCGGCGGTGGCGGCGATTTGAAATTTCGTGTCCGCTGTCTGCCAATCGAGCGATAGCGGCGCTTCACCACTGCCGCGTTTAAGCCGCTGCGTTTTCTTCCACTCGTTGATGAGAAAATGTTTCAACGACGCGAGCAGGAAGGCGCGGAACCGCCCGCGTTCGGCGCTCAAGCCTTCGAGATAATTCTTGGCGAGAAAGCGTGCAAAGAACGTTTGCACCGAATCCTCCGCATCCTCCTTCGTATGCCCGCGTCGCCGGACATAGGCGTAGAGCGGAAACCAGTAAGTGCGGCAAAGCTCCTCCAGCGCGCCATCCGATTGCGGCGTATGCCGTCGGCCCGCCGCGAGCACGACCGTCCAGTGCGTCGTGGCGAAGACATCGCCCGGTGCGGTCGAGGCCGGAGTGGAATGTTCAGAGGTCAAAGTTAAATCATTTTAACCACAAATTGACGCGAATTGAACTCGGAAAAATGTGCGCCATTCGCCTTCAAACCAATTGATCCAAAGTTAAACCATGGCCATCGATGACTGGCCCAACCGCGCTCCAACGCCAAAAGGGAATCAGCAGCATGATCAAAACGCAAATGCCGATCACGGCAACGAAGGTTCTAATGGTTCTCTAAATCCGGTTTTAGTTTAATGGCCTTGCTATGATCTGCAGACGCACCCTCCAGGTCTCCTTTGGCTTTCTTCGCCAGGCTGCGATGGAAGTAGACATCCGCATCATCGGGGTTGAGTTCGATGGCTTTGGTGTAGTCCGCGATGGCGCCCTCCAAATCGCCTTTGCCTTGCTTCGCATCGCCGCGTCGGTAGTAGGCGCCCTCATCATCCGGTGAAAGTTCGATGGCTTTGGTGTAGTCCGCGATGGCGCCCTCCAAATCGCCTTTGCCTTGCTTCGCATCGCCGCGCCGGTGGTAGGCGCCTGCATCATCCGGTGCAAGCTCGATGGCTTTGTTGTAGTCCGCAATGGCGCCCTCCCAGTCGTTTTGGCCTTGTCTGGCATCGCCGCGACGGTGGTAGGCGCCCTCATCATTCGGTGAAAGTTCGATGGCTTTGTCGTAGTCCGCGATGGCGCCCTCCCAGTCGCTTTGGCCTTGCCTCGCATCGCCGCGACGGTGGTAGGCGCCCTCATCATTCGGTGCAAGCTTGATGGCTTTGCTGTAGTCCGCGATAGCGCCGTCCCAATCGTGTTTTTCCCGCTTCGCATCGCCGCGCCGGTGGATGGCCCATTCATCATCGGGTTTTAGCTCGATGTCTTTGTTGTAGTCCGCGATGGCGCCGTCCCAGTCGTGTTTGCCTTGTTCAGCATCGCCCCGCCGGAGGTATTTATACCCGTCGTTGGGTGCAAGTCCGATGGCTTTGTCATAGTCGGCAAGGGCGCCATCCCAGTCGTGTTTGCCTTGCTTGGCATCGCCGCGCCGGAGGTAGCAATACGCATCGTCTGGCCTGAGTTCAATGGCTTTGGTGCAGTCCGCGATGGCGCTGTCCCAATCGTTTTTGCCTTGCTCGGCATCGCTACGCCGGAGGTAGTTATACCCATCGTCTGGTTTGCGTTTGACGGCTTTGGTGTAATCGGCGATGGCGCTCTCCCAGTCGTGTTTGCCTTGCTCGGCATCACCGCGATTGCGGTAGGCGCCCACATCAGCGGGTTTCAGTTCGATGGCTTTAGTGTAGTCGGCAATGGCCCCCTCCCAGGCGCTTATGTTTTGTTCGGCATCGCCGCGATTGCGATAGGCGTTCTCATCATCGGGTCTGAGTTCGATGGCCTTGGTGTAATCGGCGATGGCGCCCTCCCAATCGTGCTTGTTTTGCCTGGCGTCGCCGCGATTGCGATAGGCGTTCTCATCAGCGGGTTTCAGTTTGATGGCTTTGGTGTAGTCGGCGATGGCGCTGTCCCAATCGTGTTTGCCTTGCTCGGCATCGCCGCGATTGCGGCAGGCGTCCTCATTATTGGAATTTAGCTTGATGGCTTTGGTGTAGTCCGCAATGGCACCGCCCCAGTTGCCTTTGGTTTGTTCGACGTCGCCGAGTCTTTTGTAAACAGCGGCCTTGCCCAGATTGGGCCTCACACTTTTATTGATGATGGCCAGCCCGAGAACGAGCAGGCACACGGCAACGCCGCCGCTGACAGCCCAAAGCCAGATTGATTTACGGGTGTTTGTATTCATGTTTGTGATGGGAGGTTGGGATAGAGCGGGAGATGCAATTGGACTGGATGGAAGGGCCGGCGCGTTCCAACGCCAAAAGCGGACCAGCAACACGATCAAAGCGCAAATGCCGACCAAGGCAGTCGCGATGACACCCACCCTGAAAAGTAAGGAGTGCGGCACGGTTGTAACGGAAATGTTGGCGAATTGCGCTGGCCCCGAAACCCAAGGTGCAAAGATGTTGGCATTGACCCAGACATCAGCCATCTGGGCTTTGCGCGGAGCCTTGATGCCGGTAACCGTGGCGGTCCGGTAACCGGTCATGTCCGAGTCGCCCGTTCGTGTGCCCACCGGAATGACCCGCTCGGATATGAAACTATCGTAGTCCGAACCGAAGAAACGCAATTGGACATGGATCTTGTTATTATTGGTTACAACATTAGGAAGTTTATAAGCGAAGGAAAATGTGATGGGACTTTCTCCCTCGGCCGCCGGTCCAAGTGGAAACAGCGGGCAGCGACATTCCGCATTGTTCGTTGGGCCGGCAACGGTATTGTTGAGCACGAAATCATAACCGCCCTTGGTGGCCGGGTCTTTGAAATCAACCGACACGGAGCCTTCGCCTTTCCTATCCGGCATCCAGTTGGCGCCGGCAGTCGAAGCATTGGAATCAGGCGGTCCGAGCATGACGTGATTTTGGAGAAGGAGCCGGATGGCAAAGCCGGCGAGGACTGCGCAAGCGGCCACGCCGGCAATCATGACGGTCCCACGCCAGAATGATTTGATGGCGCCCGCATTTAACGTCTGAGTGGAAGCTTGCGATGGATCGGAAGACGCCATCGGACCGGAAGAAATGGCCGGCACGCTCCAACGCCAAAAGAGGACCAGCAGCACAATCAAAGCGTATGCGCCAATCAAGGCGCCGGTGCTGGCACAAGACCTCAAAAGCAAGGAATGCGCCGTGGTGGTGACGGAAATGTCAGCAAATTGTGCCGTGCCAGAAACCCACCACGGGTCAAAGGAATTGGCGTTGATCCAAACGTCTGCTGTCCGGGCTCGTTGCGGAGCCTTGATGCCGGTAACCGCGATGGTCCGGTAACCGGTCATCTCCGAATCACCCGAGAGCGCGCCAACAAGGATGACTTTCTGGGAAATAAAATTCGCGCCTGTCGAGTCAAAGAAACGCAAATTCACGTGGATGTCGTCTCCTTTGGCCACGGTATCCGGCAATTTATAGGCGAAGGAAAATGTGATTGGTCTTGCACCGTCATTGGCGGGGCCGAGTGAAAACGGCGGACTGCGCCAATCCGAATGGCTCTCCTTATCGGCAACTGAATTGCTCATCACCAAATCATAACTTCCTTTGGTGGCGGGATGGCTGGAGTCAATGGACACCGTGCTTGCTCCATAGGCGCCGCTCAGCCAATTTGCGCCGCCGCTGGATGGGCCGGAATCTGTCGGTCCGAGCATAATTTGGTTTTTGAAAAAGAACAGGATTGCAAACACGGTCAGGGCAACGCATGCCGCCACACCGGCAAACATGACCGCCCAGCGCCAAAATAATTTGAAGATGTTTGGCTTCATGGTTTGAGTGGGAGGTTGAGGTTGAGCAGAGGGCGCAACCGGACCGGGATTCATCGCCACGATTGTTTCCACCATCGTCTTCACTTCGCCGACCTGCTGGTAACGGTTTTCTGGCTTCTTTTCCAGCGTTCGTAACACCACTTCATCCAGCCTCACGTCACTGTGAACCTTTTGTGATGGCGGTTCGATTTGTTTGCCGGGCAGTTCGCCGGTGAGCATCTGGTAAAACACCACGCCCAGCGCGTAAATGTCTGCGCGATGATCCACGGTGTCGGGATGTTCCTTCTGTTCTGGCGCCATGTAGTTCGGCGTGCCCATGATTTTGCCGGATACGGTCAATTCAGGCGAACTTGTGGCGGCTTCTCCACCTGCCGTCGGTTCGTTTCCCGCCCCGACCAGCTTCGCCAATCCAAAATCCGCGACCTTCACTCGGCCGCGGCGGTCGAGCAAAATGTTCTCCGGTTTGATGTCGCGGTGGACGATGCCCTGGTCATGGGCAAATTGCAGCGCGTCGCAAATCTGCGGCACGATGGCCAGCGCCTCGCGGGGCGCCACGCGACCGCTCGCGAGCAGCTGACGCAGGTTCACGCCGTCCACGAATTCCATGAGGAAATAAAACTGGCCGCTCGTCTCGCCGAATTCGTAAAGCGTGACAATGTTGGGGTGGTTCAGCTTCGCCAGCGCCTTGGCCTCGCGCATGAAGCGCTCGGCAAACGCCGCGTCGTGCCCGATGCCGGGCGGAAGAATTTTCAGCGCGACGATACGGTCCAATTGTTTCTGCCGTGATTTGTAGACCGCGCCCATGCCGCCTTTGCCGATGAGTTCGAGGATTTCGAGCTGCGGAAATTTCGCGGCCAGTTCGGCGACCGACGGCGGATTGAATGGCGGCTGTTTGCCCTCGGTAATACTATCCGCCGCCCCACCCATTTTGAGCAGGCAGGCGGGGCAAAGTCCGGCCAGCGCGCCGGTGGGCAAAGGCGTGCCGCACTGCGGACATTTGTTTCCGTCAGGCATGGGTTGGTTCAATTTTACCGTGTCCATGCCTCCTTCAGAAGCAAAACCCGAAGGACGTTACCGGAATAATTTCATTTCAACGCAATCTGAACCCGCCCTGGAAAATCACTTCCGCCGCCACCACCACGAGGAAAACCGCGCTAACAACGGCATTGAGCCGAAAGAACGCAAGATTGATCCAGTTCAGGCTGCGGCGGCGAGCAATCCAGTGCTCCAGCACGAGGCAGCCGACGATGATGAACCACCCGACGAGGTAGGCGAGGCGAAATTGGCAGAGCAATCCGAATGCGAGCAGCAGTCCGCACATGATCATGTGCGCGAGGAACGCGGCGGCCAGCGCATTTTTCGGCCCCCACGCCACGACGAGCGAACGCAGGCCGTGCGATTTGTCGAACTCGTAATCCTGCAGCGCGTAAATGATGTCGAAGCCGACAAGCCACAGCACCACGGCGAGAGCGAGCGCGGCCATTTGAAGAATTTCCAGAGAGGAAACATCCGCGCCTTTCACCGCCAGCCATGCGCCGACCGGCGCGAGCGCGAGCGCGATGCCGAGAAAGACGTGCGTGTAATCGGTGAACCGTTTCGTCAGCGAATAAAAACAAATGACGGCGAGCGCAACAGGCGAAAGATAAAAGCAGAGCAGATTCAGAAAATAGCTGGCAGCAATCAAGCCCACCGCCGACAAAACGCACAACGTGATTGCACTCGCCAAAGATATTTGTCCGGTCGGCAAATGGCGATTGGCCGTTCGCGGGTTCAGCGCGTCGAGTTTGCGGTCCACAATGCGGTTGAAGGCCATCGCGCAGGTCCGGGCGCAGACCATCGCGGCGAGAATCAGTCCGAATGTTTTCCAGCCCGGCCAGCCGCGATTGTTGCGGGCCGCCACCATCATCGCCGCCAGCGCAAAAGGTAGCGCAAAAACCGTGTGCGAGAAGCGGACAAAGCTTCCCCATTTTTGGATTACTGAAATCATTCCTCTTCTTCCGACCAGCGCGGCACGAGTTTTTGCGGGACGCCGAGATGGTCGAGCACGCGCGCGACGACGGTGTCCACCACGTCCTGAATCGATTTCGGGCCGGCGTAAAAGCTCGGGTTTGCCGGCAGAATCGTCGCACCGGCCAGAAGCAGCAGTTCCATGTTTTTGATGTGAACAAGACTTAACGGCGTTTCGCGTGGGACGAGAATGAGTTTTTTCCTTTCCTTCAACACCACGTCGGCCGCGCGCAGCAAAACGTCCTCGCTGTAGCCGTGCGCGATGCGGCCCATCGTGCCCATCGTGCAGGGAATCACGACCATCGCGTCCGGCGGATTCGAGCCGCTGGCGAACGGCGCGTTCATGCTTTTCAACCCGTGCGACTTCACGCCGTCGGGTAGGCGCAGGCCACCAGGCAGCTCCTCTGCGATGACCTGTTGTGCATAGTTGCTCTGCACGACGTGTATTTCGTGCTGGCGCGGGTCCAAATTGTCGAGCAGGCGTTGCGCATATAGCGCGCCGCTGGCTCCGGTGATGGCGATGAGAATTTTCAAGCGATCCGTTTGTAAAATTATGGCCGAACAAGCCTTCGTGGACAACGGTGAAACATCTTGAGTCCGCCACCGCGTTCCGCACAATTGGCGCGTGTTCAAATTTGCGGGAATCATTCTAGTCGCCATTTTTCTGGCCGGCTGCGCGTCGCAGCCGACGACAACGCCGCCCCCTGCGGAAGTCATCAGCGAACCCGAGGCGCCGGTTTCGTCCGCACTCAACTGGACCAATCCCGCCGCCGTGAAATTGGTCATGCCGCAACCTTTCCGGCGAATGGCCCCTGCCATTTCCCCCGTTGCCTCCAACAAGCCGCCGGTTGCGGTTTCAACTCCCGCGCCGGTGGTGACGTGGACCTCGCTCAGCCGCTGGGCCGGCGCGCACAATGTCGGCGCACCGCACCGGCTGTCCGATTTGCCGGTGACCTCGTATGCGCTTGGCTCGAAGAATGGTGTGATGGTTCTGGGCATTGGCAGCCTCGGCGCGGCCTGGAACGGCGTCGAAATCAACCTCGGCTTCACGCCGCAGTTCATTGACGGCGAAGTTTTCCTGCACGGACTTGATTTGCAGAAAAACCTGGAACCGCTTCTGTGCGGACCGCCGCTGGCGTTCGGCACAAATCGGATCATCGTCATTGACCCCGGGCACGGCGGCGGCAACACCGGCACACACAGCGTTTTGGACGGCCGGTTTGAAAAGGAATTCACGCTTGACTGGGCGAAACGGCTCAAGCCGTTGCTGGAGACGAACGGTTGGACGGTTTTCCTGACGCGGACGACCGACGTGTATGTGACTAATTCAGACCGTGTCGTTTTTGCCGATGCGCATCGGGCGGATTTATATCTCAGCCTGCATTTTAACTCGACCCCGGATGGAAATAAAAAAATCGGCGGCCTCGAAACCTATTGCATCACGCCGACGGGAATGCCTTCGACCCTGACGCGCAATTTTTCCGATCCGTGGTCGGAGCAATTGCCAAACAACGCCTTCGATGCGCAAAATCTCCAACTCGCCGTCCGTGTCCACAGCGCGGTGCTGCGTGCAACGGGCATTGATGACCGCGGCGTCCGCCATTCGCGATTCGAAACGGTCTTGCGCGGACAAAATTGCCCGGCGATTCTGATTGAAGGCGGCTATCTGTCAAACCCGGCGGAAGCAAAAATGATTGAAAGCGCGGAATATCGGCAGAAACTCGCACAGGCGGTTGCAGACGCATTGAAATGAAAAGCGACAATCACATCCTGGTTACCGGCGGAGCCGGCTTCATCGGATCGCATCTTGTTGAGCGCCTGTTGAAAGATGGGAAAAGCGTCATCGTCATTGATGATTTCTCAACCGGAAGTATGGACAACCTCCGCGCCGTCAAAAAAAATCCGCGACTGAAAATTGTTCGCTCAAGAATTTCCGATTGCGCCGAATTGTCAAAGCTGGCGGCTAATTCCGAATTCGTTTTCCACCTCGCGGCGACCGTCGGCGTGGAACTGGTCGTCAAATCGGCGCTGCACGTTCTCGAAGCCAGCTTCAATGAGACGCAAATCCTGCTCCGCGCCGCCGCCAAAAAATCCACGCCGCTGCTGCTGACCTCCACCTCCGAGGTTTACGGCAAGAGCGCCAAGCCGGAGTTCGGCGAGGACGACGATTTGCTCATCGGGCCGCCTGGCCAATCGCGCTGGAGCTATGCCTGCTCCAAGCTCACGGACGAATTTCTCGCGCTGGCCTACGCGCGCGAAAAAAATCTGCCCGTCACCATCGCGCGGCTGTTCAACACCGTCGGCCCGCGCCAGACCGGACGCTACGGCATGGTGCTGCCTCGCTTTATCGCCGCCGCGAAGAAGAACGAGCCGCTGAAAGTTTTCGGCGACGGCAAGCAATCGCGCTGCTTCGGTTTTGTTCACGACGTGGTGGAGGCGCTGGTGCGTTTGCAGAAATGCAAAAAGGCGCGCGGGGAGATTTTCAACATCGGCGGCACGGAGGAAGTCTCCATTCTCGAGCTGGCGAAGCTCGTGGTGAAAACGCTCGGCTCAAAATCAAAGATTGAACTGATTCCCTACGACCAGGCCTACGCGCCAGGCTTTGACGATATGCGCCGCCGCAAACCGCTCGTGGAAAAACTGGAACGGTTCGTGAAATTCAAACCGCAGACGCCGCTGCGCGAAATCATCCGGCTGACGGCGGACAACTAAATCAGCTTATCATTTGTCTAAGGTCTTCACGACAAATTCTTTTCCAATCAACCGCTCTTTACCACGCCATATTTCAATTGACCATTTTCCAGGAACGGCTTCCCAATCGTGGTCAAGGGTGTAAGTGTAGCCAACCTTTTCGCCAATTCGATAACGCCATGGAACTGTATCTGAATTGCCAGACACGCTTCCGTCAGGCTTTCTGAAGGCAGGATGATCCACTTTAATTATCACGTCTGCCAATGCGCCGTCTGGCGTGCCATGTAGAATAAATTGAAATCCAAAACAATTTCCAATCGTGGCAGGAATCTGATTTGTCACAGCAACCAGCACGGCGCGATACGCTGGCTGAACTGCGCCTGCTCCTGTAGAAGCAACAGGAACATGGTCGCCAGTCAGTTCAATCTTATAAATTCCATAGTCCACCATTTCTGCGGATTGAACAGTGACTGATTCTTGAGCAATTGCGGTTGTCCACAAAAAGCTTATGAATGCGATGACCAATAATGGTTGTAGCGTGTTTTTCATATTGGACTTTATCTAAATTTTAATCTTTCGCCGCAACTACAAAACAATTCCTTCGCGCTTGAGCAAGCTGCGTTTCCAATCCAATCCTCCGGAGAAGCCGCCGAGCTTTTTGTTCGCGGCCAGAACTCGATGGCATGGCACTAGCACGGGAACCGGATTCGCGCCGCACGCGCCGCCCACGGCGCGCACGGCTTTAGGCTTGCCAATCGCCCGCGCAATTTCGCCATAGCTTTTCGTCTTGCCGGAGGAAATTTTCCGCAGCGCGCTCCAGACGTTCATCTGGAATTCCGTTCCCGCCAAATCCAGCGACGGCAGATTTTTTGGTTTGCGGCCGGCGAGAATATTTTTCAGCGCGGTTTCGGTCGCGCGGTGCCAGGCACGGATTTTGGTAGGAACCGGTCCGCCTTCGCTTCGCTTCGGCGCGACAAACGCTTTCGCGTTTGGAAAATTTAATCCGGCGAGTCCTTTTTCCGAATAACGCGCCATAAACCGGCCGTCGCGTGTGGGGATAGGCAGTTCGAAGAAATTATTTTTCGAGTTCATCCAGTCATTCAATGGTTGTGCAGGAAGATGGAAAAGACGCCGAGCAGGATGACGAGCAAAATGATGACCAGCGCGATGAAGCGATTGCGCGCAACGCGCTTTTCGTATCGCAGCGGGCGCAGGCCGTGGACGCCGCCGGCGGCGAGATAGGTGACGAGGCGCGGGTTGCCGGACTCCGGGCGGCTGAACTGCCGGCGGAGGCGGTTGAAGAGCGCAGGCAAATCGTATTTGCGCACGCCCAGCTCGTTGAACTGGTCGGGCGTGGCGGTCTCGTCGTCCGCCCGCAACTGCTTGACTTCCTCGAACACCGGCTCATGGACGGGCTTGGGCGGCGGTGCAGACGGTGACGGTTCGCGGTTGCGTGAAATGGTCGCGCCGTGCGGCAGCGCGGTGGACCGCAGCTTCGGCGTGGTGGTGTGCTGAAGCTGCGTGTCGAGCTTCTTGATTTCGGATTCGAGCGAGGCAATCTGCTGGTTCAACGCGCGCGCGCGGTCGGAAATGGGGTCAACCGATTTTGCTTTTCGCTTCGCGAACGCCATACGCCTCAATTCTCAACGCCGCAGCAAAATGGCAATGAATACGCCCAGCGCGGCGAGCGCGACCAGCAGCAGCGGCCAGGTCATGGCCAGGCCGAACCGGCACAGTTCGCCGAAGCTCATGCCGGCGAACGGTGAAACGGCGGGCGCGGGCGCGGTTTCCGCTTCGGCCTTTTGCGCGGTTTCGCCAGCGAGCACGGGCAGTTTCAGGCGCGCGGAATTCCATTCCATGCGGGCATTTTCAATGGTGGTCAGCGCGCGGGTGAGTTCGATCTGGAAATTTTCCTTCGTCCAGATTTCGTCGTGGATGGCCTGGATTTTTTGGAGTGCGTCGCGGAAATCGCCGACGGTCTTGACCATTTGCTCGGCGTCGCGGCGGGCGTTGAACTCGGCTTCTTCGAGCAGGCCGAGGCCGCGCGTGAGGTTGCGAACCATTTCCTGCCGGCCGGTCTGGAATTCGAGCTGGCGCCGGCGCAATTCCTCGAGCGTGGCGCGTTCGCGCTCCAAATCCTCCTGCGCGCGTTTCAGCTCGGCGAGTTTTTGCTGCGCCTCGACGACCTTGCGGTCCACTTCCTCGCGGGTCGGCGCGCGCAGCGGGTCGGTGAGGGACGCGCCGGGCGTCTGGTGCGCCTGAAAGTCGGTGTCCACGAACTCCGTTGCATCATATTCGGCAGCCATGGGAGCGAATCTAGTCTTGTATCGTTGAAGTGTAAAGCGGTTTGCGCTTGTAAGTCCGGCCCGGAAGTTCTAAAGTTCGGTGGTTCGCAAAGCGTTCAATTTTGACATGATTGAATTGATTCAGTTTCCGTGGAGTCCGTTCTGCATCGTGCAGCGGCGCATTTTGGAATTTTCCGGGACGCCGTTCAAAATCACGAACATTCCCAATCAGGACCGCTCGCTGGTCTGGAAACTCACGAAGCACCGCTACTACGGCGTGCCAATCATCCGGGACGGCAAATACGTCGTGTTTGAACTCAATGAAGACACCCAGGTCATTGCGAAATATCTTGATCAAAAATTGAAGCTCGGCCTGTTTCCGTTCGATCTTGAAGGCGTGCAATCCATCCTCTGGCGCAACATCGAAAACGAAATCGAGGGCGCGGCGTTCCGGCTCAATGACATTTACTGGAAGGAAAATGTTCCGGCGGCGCAGCAGCTCGATTTTCTGCGGTTCAAGGAACGCAAGTTTGGGCGCGGGTGCATTGACCAGTGGCGCGCGCAGCAGGCCGACTGGTTGAAAAAGCTGGAGCAAAACCTGCTGCCGTTCGAGGAAATGCTCGCGCACAATTCCTTCCTGCTCGGCGAGGAGCCGCGCTTCGTGGATTTTGACCTGTTCGGGATGCTCGACAACTTCCTTTATTCCGGACACTATGAATTGCCCGCCGCGCATCCGCACGTCAGGGAATGGCACCAGCGGATGGCCAGATTAAAAATCCAAAGGGCGAAATGATGTTTTACGAGGTTTTTGCGCAACGCGGCTTGTGCTTGCCGTTTCAACCATTATTTTTACTTCAGTGAAAAATTACATTCTCGACACCAACGTCCTCCTGCACGATCCCAACTCACTTTTGAGCTTCGTGGACAATCATGTCCTCATTCCCATTGAGGTCATCGAGGAGATTGACCGCTTCAAGCGCGAGTCCAGCGAGCTGGGCCAGAACGCGCGCACCGTGTCGCGGATGCTCGACGGCTTTCGCGGCGACGGCAGCCTGAGCGAAGGCGTGAAGCTGCCCAACGGCGGCAAACTCAAAATCGCCTTTTACAAAAACGGCCAGTCGGGAAACGGCGACGGCGCCTTCAACGGCAACACCGTGGACAACCGGATTCTGTCGCTCGCGGCGAGCATCCAGAAATCGCAGCCGAAAAACCCGACCATCCTCGTCAGCAAGGACATCAACCTGCGCATCAAGGCCGACGCACTCGGTTTGCTGGCCGAGGATTACGAGACCGACCGGGTGTTCATCACCGACCTCTACACCGGCGTGATGGAAATGTCAGTCGGCTCCGCCAAAATTGCCGAGTTTCGCGCCAAGAGCGAACTGGCGTTGGACAACGGCAAAAAATATTTCCCGAACGAATATTGCACGCTCACCGACGAGTCGAACACCAAGAAGGCCGCGCTCACCAAGGTGGACGCGACCGGCACCAAATTGATTCCCATCATTGACTGCCGGGAAGGCATCTGGGGCATCAAGCCGCGCAACCGCGAACAGCATTTCGCGCTCGACGCATTGCTCGACGACCGCATCAAGCTCGTCACGCTCATGGGCAAGGCCGGCACGGGCAAAACCCTGCTCGCGATGGCCGCCGGATTGAAGCGCGTCGTGAACGACCGTGAGTTCCGCCGGCTCGTCGTCGCGCGCCCGACCATTTCCATGGGCAAGGAACTCGGCTTTCTGCCCGGCTCGCTCGAGGAGAAACTCGCGCCGTGGATGCAGCCGATTCACGACGCGCTGGAACTGTTGAGCGACCTCAACATGGGCCACGACCACCGCCGCAGCGGCGACCTGATGCGTTCCGGCACGATTGTCGTCGAGGCGTTAAGCTACATCCGCGGCCGGAGCATCGCCAACCAGTTCATGATCATTGACGAGGCGCAAAACCTGACGCCGCTGGAGGTCAAGACCATCGTCACGCGCGTCGGCAGCGGCACGAAAATCGTCTTCACTGGCGACCCGTATCAGATTGACAATCCCTACGTGGACTCGTCCTCGAACGGCTTCAATTATGTCGTGAGCAAATTCCGCGACCAGGCCATCGCCGCGCACATCGAATTGCAGAAGGGCGAGCGCTCCGAACTGGCCGAACTGGCGGCGAATATTTTGTGATTTTTGGCAGTTGACAAAAGGCCGTTGCAGTCGAAATTCTTATCAAAGCTGGATGGGGCGCCAGCACGGCGTCTTCAGCGGGAAAGGCGATGTTATGATCTCAAACGAAAGACCTTCACCGTTCGGGGGGCGGCCTTATCAGGGCCAGCCCCGGCCACCGTCAAACGAAGACACGCTCAAGTCCGAGAAGGTGCAGATTGAGCGCAAAACCTTCGTCTTCACGCTCAAGGAAAATCCGCGCGGCCGGTTCCTGCGCATCACAGAGGACGTCGGCGGACGGCGCGACACCATCATCGTGCCCTCAACCGGACTGGAGGATTTCAAAAAGCTCCTCGACGAAATGGTGAAGGCGGCGAATGAAATTCCGGCGAAACAGGCGTGATGAGTTGAATTGGCAGAATATAATGTTAGGCCGATTACCATGTTCCACTTAATTCCAAGACAGAGGCAGGGGTGGTTGCAAGTGATTGCATTTCCTTTTCAAGTATACGTGATATTGGCTCCTGCCTCATGTTATTTCATGGTTCACATCTGGCCGCCCGGTGGAAAAGTTGAGCCTCTGAACAATTTTGCTTGGGAGCTATGGCTTGGGTATGTGATTTGCCTTTTCGTGTTATTGGCTTTTGGTGCGAGCCAGAAGGCTGCCGGACATCTTTCGAGTGCGTATATAAGCCTTAGCCTTGCGATGCTGAGCATATTTGCGATTGGCCTCACACTTCAATGGATTCCATTTAGACCATGAATAAAACGCATCAGTCTCATATGAGGTTTCATCGGTCAAACGTTAAGGAACCGGCCACCGCCTCTTCATGAGATTCAGTCGGTGGCCTGACCGTTCAACGATTTGACGCTTTCTTCCTCGATTTCACCCGCTTCGCATCGCCCCAGAGGCTTTCCAGATCGTAACGCTCGCGCACGTCCGCGCGCATGACGTGGACAATCACGTCAAAGAAATCCATCACCACCCACGCGCCATGAATCGAGCCATCTGTGCGGAGCGGGCGCACGCCATGTTCGTCGCGGAGCTGGCCGGTGATTTCCTCCACGATGGCGCGCAGGTGCGGTTCGCTCGTGCCGGACGCGATGACAAAATAATCCGTCACCGACGACAATTTGCGCACATCGAGGATGACAATGTTCTCCGCCTTTTTGTTGTCCGCGAAATCGCGGCAAAGCTGGGCAAGTTTCTTTGAATCCATCTGGGGAAAATGTGCGTCGTTTGGGCTCAAAGATAAAGCTGATTGTTGCGGATGGCTCCGGCCACTGTCGGTGGCACCAGTGGTTCGATGAGCAAACCGGCCTTCACCCGCGCGCGGATTTGCGAGGATGAAATTTCAACCGGGAAACCTTTCGAAGTCCGTCCGCGAAAAGGCGTCGTAAATTTCACGACGGGTTCGCCTGGACGCGGAATCGCGACGAACTCCGCCAGCTTCGCCAATTCGTTTGGCTCCCGCCACTCGTTGAGCTTCGCCAGGTGGTCTGTGCCGATGAGATAAAACAGTTTCGCTCCCGGGAATCTTTTTGCGTAATCGCGCAGCGTGTCAACGGTGTAAGAAATGCCGCCGCGCCGGATTTCCTGGTCGTCAATTTCACAATTCGTCCACCCTGCCAGCGCCAGCCGGAGCAGTTGCAGTCGGGCAGCGGCAGGCGCGGGCTGGCTATTTGGCTTGAAGGGGGATTGTGCCGCCGGAATGAAAAAAAGGCGGTCGAGCCCGAGTTCCTCAATCGCCGCCTGCGCGACGAGCAGATGGCCGAGATGGACCGGGTCGAACGAGCCGCCAAAAATTCCAAGCTTCATTATTTTTTAGTTTTAAGGTGCCGGAGCCGAAATCCAACTAAAAACTTAAAATTAAAAATTCAAACTTTGTTAGCAACACCGACGCACGCCATTGAAACGGTCTTCAGTCACCCGCGCGAAAACTTGGGCATCAGAATATTGTTGGCATGCGCACGCCTGCTGCCGTGCCCGTTCGAAGTGCGATTCGCCGGACAGTTCTTTTGCGAGACCGAAAGCGAGTGCCGCCGCGCCCGCGGCCGTGCGAAGATTCGGGCCGGTTTCCTTCAGCGCGTAATCCGGCAGCCAGACCGGCGCGGTCTCGTGCAACGCCGCTGTTTTGCGTCGTGTCAGCAGCAAAAACCATTCGCGCAAGCTCAACAAAATAATCGCCGTCACCAGCGCGAGAAAAATTCCGGCGACCGCTGCATCCAGCAAATTGTTCCTCCGCTGCGCAGTCCAAGCCACATTATCAATCGCTTTCTGGGCGAGCCATTTGGGATCAACGGATTGAGCCGTGGTGCCCGGACTTGTGATCAGGTCCTGCAACTTGTTTGCCTGTGCAAGAAATCCGATTCGTGGATCGGGATGCCAGATTTTTTCCACACCAGCCGTGAAAGTCACCGTGACGAGCCATACGAGCGGAATCAGCGTGACCAAGGCGAGCCACGGCGAACGACGCGGAGCGCCGGAGGTCAGCGTTCCGAGCGCCATCTTCAAAATGATTGTCGTTCCCAAACAGAGCGCGATGGCGGCAAGCATTTGATTGGCAATGCCGAACAGTGGCCAGAGCGAGTTGATGCCGCCGAGCGGATCGCGCACGCCTTGAATTAAAAAATATCCCCACGCGCCGACCATCAACGCGGCGGCAATGGGTGTGGCGAGGAAATTTTTAGGATTGCCCAGAGGTTTCCAGGCCCGGCCCAGAACGCCTTGCAGCAAATATCTGCCGACGCGTGTGCCGGCGTCGAGCGTCGTCAGGATGAACAGCGCCTCAAACATGATGGCGAAGTGATACCAGAGGTCGAGCCAGCGTCCGTTGACGACCTTGGAAAAAATTTTAGCCATGCCGACGGCCAGCGTTGCCGCGCCGCCGGTGCGGCCAAACAAGGTTTTCTCGCCGAGTTCGTTCGCGAGCGAATTCATCTGGTCCACAGTTACCGGATAATTGAGCGCGCTGATTTTCGCCACGGTTGCGGCGGGGTCGCCCTTGACGTTCATGCTCAAATAAACGCCGGGGTCGAGCGTGCAGGCGGCGATGAGCGCCATGATGGCGACGAAGGATTCAAAGCACATCGCGCCGTAGCCGATGGGCCGCGCGTAGTTTTCACGCGTGATGAGCTTGGGTGTTGTGCCGCTGGCGATGAGCGAGTGAAAACCGGAAATCGCGCCGCACGCTATGGTGATGAAGCAGAACGGGAAAACTTTTCCGGCGACGACGAGGCCGGAGCCGTCGGTGAATTGCGTGAGCGCGGGCAGTTGAAGATTTGGCAGCACGAACAAAATGCCGGCGGCCAGCGCGAAAATCGTGCCGAGCTTCATGAACGTGCTTAAATAATCGCGTGGCGCGAGCAGCAACCACACCGGCAGGCTGCTGGAAATCACGCCGTAACCGATGATGGCCCAAGCAACCGTGATATCGCGCAGGCCGAACACCTGCGACCAGTGCGGACTTTGATAAATCAGCTTGCCGCTCCAGACCGCCAGCAGTAGCAGCGCGATGCCGAACGCCGACGCTTCCAAAACCTTTCCGACGCGCACGAAGCGCAAATAATTGCCCATTAGCAGCGCGATGGGAATCGTCGCGCCGACAGTAAAAATGCCCCAAGGACTTTCCGCGAGCGCCTTCACCACGACGAGCGCGAGGACGGCGAGCAAAATCACGAGGATTGCCAGGATTGCCAGCAGCGCAATCAGGCCGGCGGGCGAATTCAATTCCTCCTTGACCATTTGCGCGAGCGATTTGCCATCGCGGCGCAGTGAACAAAACAAAATGACGAAATCCTGAACCGTGCCGCCGAGAACGGCTCCAATGAGAATCCACAGCGTGCCCGGCAGGTAACCGAATTGCGCGGCGAGCACCGGACCGACGAGCGGTCCCGGCCCGGCAATCGCCGCGAAATGGTGGCCGAAGACAATCCATTTGTTCGTTTTCACGAAATCCCTGCCGTCGTCGTGGACTTCACAGGGTGTCGCGCGGCGGTTGTCGAGAGTGAGCACGCGCGCGGCAATCCATTTGGAGTAAAACCGGTAGCCGATGGCGTAGGTGCAGATTGCCGCGATGATAAGAAAGGCGGAATTGATGGGTTCGCCGCGACGGAATGCGAGTGTGGCGTAGGCCCACGCGCCGAGCAGCGCGAGTAGCAGCCAAAAGAGGGTGGCGACTGATTTTTTCATCCGCGACAGGACGATTTACGATTTATGATGTTTGATTTATGATTGGCCCGCCGTTGATAATGCCTGTTCAAATCGTAAATCGTAAACCATAAATCGTAAATGCCTGTGACCCGACATTGCCACAACTGCGGCGAGCCTTGGACGCTGGACGGCCAGCCGGGGCGAGGCGAGACCTGCATGAAATGCCGGGCCGACCTGCGTGTCTGCCTGAACTGCGCGCACTACGACCCGCGCGTGGCCCAGCAATGCCGCGAGCGCCGGGCTGAGCCGGTGCTGGAAAAACACGTCGGCAACTTCTGCGAATATTTTGAATTTGCGCACCGGGTCTGGACGCCGAAATCAGAAACCAACAAGCGCGAAGCCGCCGCGCGCGCGCACCTGAAAAAATTGTTCGGCGATTGAGTCACGGCAGCGCCTCGCGGCGCATCAATTCCTTCGGGTCGGTGACGTTGAAATGTTGTTCATACATTTCAACAATCACCGCATCGGGTTTTTCACGTTCAATGCGCGCGGCGTCCAGGTCATATTGCCAGAGGTAGGTAACCTTGGCGAAGTTGTAGCCGAAAAACCCTTCCAGTGCGGTGCCGAAGGAGTCGCGGAAAACAATCAGACTGCCCGTGCCCTGTGAATTCGCGGTGAGAACCGAGTCTGTGTCCAGAGGATTCGCGGTCGTTGGCAGCACGGTTATTTGCAATGGCGGCAAACCGGACTTGGGTATGAACACAACGGCATTGCTCTCGGTGGCGCTGATGCCCAGATAAACCGTCTCGTTGCCGCCCGGCCTCAATACTTTTGTTTGCTCAAACGCATCCAGTGGCAAGGGCGCCAGTCCGGGCAACTCGCGCGCGAGCGCCTTGATGATTTCCTGATAGCCGATGAAGCTGCCGAAAAGATTCCAGTGCGTGTCGGTTTTGAGATACGTCGGCGCAGTCTGCCGCGCGGCGCGCAACGGCCCGCGCAAATCCAGCACCTCGACGGTTGAGTGCGTCCGCATATGGGCGACGAACTGGTCGAGCTTCGTTTCCGGGCGAACCTTCGTCATCCACGGAGGCAATTCGTCCGGATAAATCGACGCCTTGTCCGGCGCGATGACGAAGAGAAATTTTATTCCATGCTGTCCAAGCCAGTCGCGGCGGCGTTCCAGAAGCGCCTGCCAGTCGCGCAATTCCTCCGGGGTGAACTGCAGCACGCCGCGCTGATGGTCCACCATCTGGTCGCCGGCAAAAAAGAACCAGCCGTCACGCCCAATGAGCGCGCTGCGAACGTTCACGTCGTGGAACAGCCTCCATTTCAATTTATTATTCCACGACACCAGCAGCTTGCGGCATCCAAAGTGGTCGCTGAAATACGCGTCCACGCCCGCCAGATATTTTCTCAACCCGTTCACGCCCGGCGCGAGCGCGGGGAAAGTGGCCAGCAACCGCTTTTCGTTCGGCTGGCGTGCGTGATCAAAATGAAAAAATGTGTCAACCGTCGGCAGCCAGATGAGCGCCATGAACAAACCGATGAGAATGCGATTCGTCCAGCGTGTCAAAACAGGATTGGCGTCGTTCTGATTCATCGTTTCTTAAAACCGAAAATAAATAAATGGATTGTAAGTGCCGCCGGCCAGCCAGGCCGACGACACCAGCAGCAGGGCGACGACTAACGCGATTTCCAGCGTCGCCCCTAAGGTTTGCAAAGCGAGACGCCCCGGCGACGGCAACGCGCCCACCAGCCGTGCGCATTGCGATTTGATCCAGCCCCACAGCGGTCCGCTGAACGGGATGCCGAGGGCGATGGCCCAAAGCGCCTGGTTTTCGGCGTAGCGCGCGAGCGGCTGCGCGGCGTTCACATGACCGAGACCGGCCAGCGCGGCGAAGAAGATTTTCGCGCCGCCAAACGTATTCGCGCGAAACAGCACCCAGCCCATCATAACCACAAAAACCGCGTAGGCATGCCGCAGCGGGCGCGGACAATGTTCCATCACCCGGCCGAAGCGCGTCCGTTCCAGCACGAGAAACACGCCGTGGTAAAGTCCCCACATCACAAATGTCCAGCTCGCGCCGTGCCACAGGCCGCAAAGAAAAAACACGATGAGCAGGTTGAAATGAGTGCGCGCCCCGGAAATGCGGTTGCCGCCCAGCGGAATGTAAAGATAATCGCGGAACCAGCTCGACAGCGAAATGTGCCAGCGCCGCCAGAATTCCCGGATGGATTGCGAGATGTAGGGGAACTGGAAATTTTCGATGAAGGTGAACCCGAACATTTTGCCCAGCCCCACCGCCATGTCCGAGTAGCCGGAGAAGTCGAAATAAATTTGCAGCGTGTAGCACAGCACGCCGAACCACGCCACGGCCGGCGATAGTTCATTCGCCGGCAACGCGAAAATCTGGTCCGCCGGCACGGCGACAGCGTTGGCAATGAGCATTTTTTTCGCAAGCCCGCCGGTGAACCGCCGCACACCCTCGGCGAAAAGATCGCGGCTCATCGTGCGTTGCAATAATTGAGGCGCGATGCCGCTCCAGCGCAGGATCGGGCCAGCGATCAATTGCGGGAAAAAGAAAATGTAAAGCGCCACGTCCTTGGGATCGGTCGTCGCGTGCCATTTTCGGCGGTAAATGTCGATGATGAAGGACAGCGCATGAAAGGTGAAGAACGAGATGCCGATGGGCAGCGGCACGTGCGCGGCGGTCACCGGCGGCAGGTTGAGCGAGCCGCACACGGCGTTCACCATGCTGACGGCGAAGTTCGCATATTTGAAAAACGCCAGCAGGCCGATGTTGACGAAAATCGCGACGGCCACGGCGAGTTTGCGGCTGGCCGGTTTTTCGCTGCGGTCCACCCACAGGCCCAGCAGATAATTCATCACGGTGGATGCCAGCAGGAGCAGGATGAAACCAACCTCGCCCCACGCGTAAAATGCCAGGCTCACCAGCAGCAGCCAGAAATTTCGTGTCCGCACCCCCGGCAGCACGGCATACACCGTCAGCACCACGGGCAAAAACAGGAACAGGAACAATGGCGAACTGAAAACCATGCTTTAACACCGTTTATTCCAGGGCTAATGGGAACTGATTGCAATGAAAAATTCCGACAAAGGGCAATCTATGTGCGGTGAAATTGTATTTTCCAACTATGATTTGCCGTCCGCCCCGCTAAACTCCGGCCATGAAAGTCAGTGGATTCACATTTTTGCGCAACGGGCAAAGGCTCGGCTATCCGTTTGCCGAGTCCATCCGCTCCATTTTGCCGATTGTGGATGAATTCGTCGTGGCGCTCGGCCCATGCGACGATGACACGGGAAAAATGCTGCGCGCCATCGGCGACCCGAAAATTCGCATCATTCCGACGCAATGGAATGAGCGCATCCAGCCCGGCTACAGCGTCAAAGGTTTTGTCTACGGCCAGCAGAAATCCATCGCGCTGTTCAATTGCACGGGCGACTGGGCATTTTATCTCGAAGCCGACGAGGTGGTTCACGAGAATGATCTGCCAAAAATCCGGGCTGCAATGGAGCGATATTTGGATGACCCGCGCGTCGAGGCGCTGGTGTTTGATTATCTGCACTTTTATGGCAACGCGAACACCGTGGTCTGGTCGCCGGGCTGGTATCGCAGCGAAGTCCGGATCATCCGCAACACGGTTCCGGCGTGGTCAAGCGAGGCGCTGTTTTTCAACGTGGTGACGGCGCACAAGCAATCGCGTTATCCGCGAGCAGCGCACACGGGCGCGACAATTTATCATTACGGCTGGGTGCGAAGCGAGGCGCAGATGAATTTGAAAGCCGCGGCGGTTCACAAGTATTGGGACGAAAAACCGGCGGCGAAGGTGGATTATTCCAGAATTGATCCGGCGGCGCTGAAATCTTTCACCGGCTCACACCCAAAAATCGTTCAAGGCTGGCTGCCGAAATCCGATGGTTTGTTTCAACCAGACCCGAACCACAAATTGACTTCGCGCGAAAAGAAGCATCGCCTCATGTTGAAACTGGAGCGGTGGCTGGGAATCCGGTTTGACAAAAAACATTACCGGCTCGTGCGGTCATAATTATCGAACCGCCGTCAGATGCCGGCTCAAACCCTGCTCGCAACGGGTGCGTTTTTCCAGAATGGCCTTAGCCAGCAATTCGTCGTTGCTTGCGAGTTCGTCGCGGCTGACAGGCGGATGCCAGAGGTGAAAGCACAAGGCCCGGCCGCGCACATCGAGCCGGCGCACGCCGGAATTCATCAGGCGGACGGCCAGTTCGGAATCTTCGCGGCCCCAACCGGTGAATGCCTCGTTGTAGCCGTTCACGCGGACGAGGTCGGCGCGCCAGATTGCAAGATTGCAGCCGCGAATGCCGCGCAAACGGCCTTTGATTTTGCGGACGGCGAACGGCCAGCGGAAGGAATTTTTCAGGCCGGAAATCTGATTTTGTAGAACGGCGCGGCGGCGGTCAGCAAAAAAATTATTTTTACCAAACCACGCGGCAGCCTTTTCTTCAATCAGCGCACGGTGGCCTTGAACAAAAAATCCGCTGCGCGCGGCGGCTTGGTGGTCGGAAACAAAATCCGGATGCGGAATCGTGTCGCCGTCGAGAAAAACCAGGTAATCGCCGCGTGCTGAGGCAATCGCCAAATTCAAAATTTGCGCGCGGCGAAAACCTTGATGTTCCTGGCGGATGTGTTCGCTGCGAAAAGCTTGCCCCGCGCGCCATTGCTCAAACACGGTTTTGGTTTCATCGTTTGAGCCGTCATCGGCCAGCAAGACTTCCTCCGGCAATGAGCCTTGCTGTGACACGGCGTTGAGCACCCGGCCAAGATAATCCGGCTGGTTGAAGGTGTTGATGACCAGCGTGAGCGCGAAGGCACTGCCCATATATCAGGATTGTTGCTTTTGGTCGGACTGTTTCAATGGCGGGCGATTTTGCAGCTCCCAGAGACAGGCATATTTCAGGAAAGTGTAATAGCCGTGAAGGCCTGTGAGAATGAAGCCGGGCATGCCGTCGCGGAATCCCTGCTGGATGATGTATTTTCTGAACATCCCCGCCAGCGGAGCGCCTGCCAGCTTCAACAAGGTGGCGCGCTGGCCGGCGTCAAATTTTCTTTGGGCCATCAGCGCGGTGTAGCGGTCGGTTTTTCGGGCGGCCACCGCCAGCGTGGGCCAGGGATGCTGCCAGATGAAATTGCGGAAATATCCAATGGTGCCGTCGCAATCAAAACCTTCATGCACCAGATCGTCGCGGTAACGGAGTTTGCGGCGGTCAAAGACTTGTGGTTGCCGGTAATCGGGATACATCCCACCGAAGCGGACGGGTTTGCCAAGAAACGTGTTCCGGCGCGGGACAAAATAGGCGTCGTATTTTGGCTGGATGAGGGTTTCGCGCACTTCGGCGGCGAATTCAGGCGTGGAGCGCTCGTCGGTGTCAATGCTTACGACCCAATCGTGCGAGAGCAGTTCGAGCGCCTGGTTGCGAATCCGTCCAAACCGGGTGAATGGCACATTGACATGTCGCACACCGAATTCCCTGCAGACCTCCGCCGATCGGTCCGTGCTGAAGGAATCCACGTAGAGAATTTCGTCCGCCCATTTGACCGTGGGCAGCAACTCGCGGAGGTTGGCTTCCTCGTTGTAGCCAATGATGTAGAGTGAAACGGGCCGGCTCATTTAAGATTTTGTTTTTGGGCCACCACAAACAATTGTTCGCTGAACAGGAGTGCAGGATGCGACAGCCAACGGTTCAAGTCCTTCTCCCCGTCCAGAAACAGCCCCGGCCCTTTCAGATTTCGATCCAAGGTCAACCGGCAGCTCAACCAAATCAAGGGATATAATATGCCGAACAAGGCGGTCTTGAAGGGCTTGACCCGCGTGGAACGCAGTTCCCGGACGCGCAATCCGGCCTGATTCAACAGCGCATGAGCCAGCGGAAAGTCCACCGGCGTGATGTGGTAGGCATAGCGCTCATCGTAGTTCATATCCCATCCAAGCCGCCGCCGGATTAATTTGTGTTTGCCGGTGAGAAAAAATTGAAGCCGGGAATGAAGGCGAAAAATGTTTGGCGTGGTGAAGATTAAATGGCCGCCCGGCTCCAGAATCCGTCCCGCCTCGCGAATCACCGTCCCGTGCCATTCCAGATGTTCCAGAACTTCCGAGAGGATGACCACTTGAAAACTCGCGTCTTTAAAAGGAAGTGGCTTGTGCAAATCAACTCCCGAAACAATCGGCACGTTCACCAGCCCCTTCCGGTCTTCCACGATGTAATCGTCAGTCCGGTAATGTGTGCCTTGAACTTCGCATCCCAATGATTTGAGGCGGTTGAGTATTTCCCCCTCGCCGCAACTCAAGTCCAGCATCCGCAAATGGGGGAAATCCGGCAGCTCTTTGACTGCGGCCACGACGGCATCCACAACAAATGACTGCGGCATATTATGGCTGTCAGCTTGGCACGGAGTCACGGGGCAAGTCAAAACCTCATTAAACACGCCGACCTGTCCGGTGTGCCAATAAACTGGTCTCGCAAGGCGACTACAAACAATTTTTGCCCGGACAAAATTCAATCAAGCGGCAGAGGCCCGCATAGCGCCGATGCTTTCCAGTAAACCAGGATTTCGTCCCTCCGGTCTGTTGCCAGCCATGATAAAACAGAGAAGAGCGGATGGAGCCGACGATTTTTTAAAAATTTTATGAGACGCCAAAATTGGTTTAAAGTGCAGCCCCTGGCGTCCAGATCGTATTTCCGGCAATATTCATACGCAGGCGGTAACCATTCTGATTTAAATATTGCGCCTTGGCCGCCTCCTTTGGCGCGTAATCTTCAGTAATGATGACGCGCGGCCGCCAGACAGAACAATCCAATCCGATCAGGACTTCGTAATCCATGCCTTCGGTATCAATGGACAGCACGCCGAAATCGGCGGGGATTTTGCGGGCACTTAAAATATCAGCCAAGGTCTGCATAGGCACGAGGATGGCTTTGTCCTTTCCGCCGCGTTGCGAAAGCATATCTGAATCCGTGCATAATGTGGAAAGGCTCGGGTCCCGGCCGAGAAACAGCGGGCGTTTTCCGGCGCTTTCGGCACAGGCAACATTCAAACACGTCACGCGGGGATTTTTTAAAAACCGTTTTTGAAGCAACGCAAAGGCGTCCGGATGCGGTTCAATTAAAATGGCCTGCCATCCGCGGGCGACAAACGGAAACGAATTTGAGCCATAAAAACCGTCGTTTGCGCCAACGTCCACAATCACCTTTGGCGCGTTGTCAGATAGAAGCCGCCACATCGCCATGAATTCGCCGTGATGAGTGGTATCGCGCCGGAAAATGTATTTTATCAGTTGGCGCAAATTCATAAAATCATCAGGAGGAAATTTTCATCCACCCCCGGTCAATACGGTGTGATCCCGTTCGCTCTACAGTCTGCAATGATGCCCGTGCAACGTCAAGAACAGGCGCGGCGACAAAGCCAAACCTCCGTCATTTTTTCCATGAAAACCTAATCCACTTCAGCGATGAGGAGGGTGTCTACGCGGACGCCTCCATCGGTCGGCTTGTAGATGTCGAAGCGGTAGCCGAGATTCCAGCTTTCGATGATCGGTTTGAGCTCAAAAAAGTCGTGCCAGTTGTGATAGATGCTCAGGAGCAGGGCTGGCTTTTGGGTGCAAATGGTATGTTTGGCCCCTTTTAAGAACTCGGGTTCGGCTCCCTCGATATCAACTTTGATGAGCCCCACATTCAACCCGTGCTTTGTGACATAGGCGTCGAGCGTCTGTTCCTCCATGCCGTCATGGATCTGGCACTGAGAACCAAGAGCAAGATTCGCGATTTTGCAGTTGGAAACATGATTCATTTGAAGCGTTTTTTCGATCATTGCGCAGTTCTCTTTCTCCGGCTCAAAAGTGTGAACATTGCGCGTGGTGAGGGGGGCGAATACCAAGACCGAGTCTCCGTGATAACCTCCAACATCGACAATATCGCGCTGCGCGATACGCTCTAAATGGCGAAGCTGATCGAGTCCGTGTTTGTAATACAAAACACTCACAACCAGGTTTGTCTGCGCCGGCAAATAATAGCCGTTGTAATAGCAAACTTCATCGGAAACCCGAAAAACGCATTGACGAAAATCAAACATGACGTTTTGGATTTCCCGCTGCTCTTGCGGGCTGTAGCTGCAAGCCTCGGGGTGGGTTATCCGGTTGAGAATACGTGCGACCGTCGTGCGGCCGCGGGGTGGAAGACCGCGGACCAAAGCATCAAACTTTTGTTGAAAATCGGGGCGTTGCCGGTAGGCAAGCAACTCGCTCCGAAGCTCCTTGTGCTCCGTGCTTGAGGCGATGCATTGTTGCATCCAGGATTTGCGGGAATAACAAATCCCAAAGAGAGAGCGCTTGATGCCGTTTTGGGCGAGTTCTTTTTTATAGATGGGGACTCCGAAGAGATAACCGGTTCCCAGACCAAGAAATTTTTCACGCCGCCAGGAAAAGAGGGCCAGTTTTTTGAGAAGCGATTGGGTTTTCATTTTTGTGGTTGAATCTATCGGGGATAAATACGGATCAACGCCCTGCTTCAGCATCCACTGACTTGCCGGCGCGGCGGCGGCGCAAATACAGCCGGATTTTTCGGAACGGCAGCGCCAGATACATTTTTCGCAGCAACTCAAATTTTTCCGACAGCGAACTCATCTGGAAATCGGTTGCGCGCGGGACATACCAGTTGTTGAGGCTTGTGCGCTTGACGAGCTTGTAGCCGCGACTTTTGAGATAATGGTGCCTGGACAAGTCGCGCGCACCATCCTCGATGAGGACCAGCGACGGCTTGAATTTCTCAAAGTCCAGCCCGCGCATTACCTCGATTTCGTGGCCTTCGACATCGAGCGAGAGGAAATCAATTTTAGCAACACCCGCCGACTGCAAAACCCTGTCGAGTGTGGTGACTTTGACGCGTTCTGTGCCGACAAATTGTGTTCCGTGCGAATCAATCTGCTTCTCCAAAGTTGAAACCCCGTGATGCGCGCCAACCTGCAACAAGGCTTCTCCCTCTTTTTCGGGACCGCTACAGGCGACCTGGAAAACTTTGGAATTATTCCGTTCCCGCCGCAGCTTTTCACACAGCGCCGCCTGGGGTTCGACCAGCACTCCGCGCCAGCCATTTTGCTCCAACAGCCAGGTCTGGGAACCCGCCACGGGGTCATTCGCGCCGACTTCCACAAAAACGCCGTCGCGCTTCTGGCTGAAATATTTCCAGACCAGTTCCTTTTCCTCGACTTCCGGGATGACGCGCGCGCTCATGAGCTTTTGGATTCTATTTCAGGTTCCCGCAGATTGTAAAACGGATTGCGCGGCTGTAATCAGATCATCCGTGGAAATTTTTCCAAGATGCTTGGCGCCGAGTTCGTTCGCGCCGACGATGACGCGGTATTTGTCGCCGGCGGGGACCCATTCGCGCCAGCCGGGGTTGGGCCAGAACCACGCGACCACCGGTGTCTGCGTCATCACCGCGATGTGGAGTGTGCCGGTGTCGCCGCAAAAATGCAGCGCGCTGTGCCGGATGACGGCGGCGACTTGCGTGAGATTCAAATTACCGGGGAAAACACGCCACGGCTTTTGCGGAAGCAACGCGAGCAGTCCCGCCATTTTTTCCCGTTCGCGTTCCGTCGGGGCGCAGGACAGCACCACCCTCTTTTCAGGAAATTTTTTCGCGAGTGCGGCAAGGAACTCCGCAAGCTGTTCCGGTGGCAGCTCCTTATAGTCTGCGGTCGTGAACGGGCTGATATGAAAATACGTTCCGGCATCGGCCTCCGAAATTTCCGCTGCACGCAGATTTTCGGCGGGGATTTCGACGTGAAATTCCGGTTGTGTGAAAGGGAAGCCGGCTTTCGCAAGGCTGCGGCATTTTAGAAAATAAACCGGCTCCGCCGCGGGCGGGCATTCGACGTGCGCGGTGAACATCCGCCGCCAGAGCAGCGGGCCGCCGTCATCCGGCACGCGGCCCAGGCGTTCGCGTGCGCCGCTCAAAAACGAAAGCCAGCTTGAGCGGTCGGAGCCGTTGAGATTGATGAGCACGTCAAATTTTTCGCGCCGCAGATCAGCCACCATCTGGAAATTTTCGCGCAATGTCGCGTGGCGCGGATATCTCATGTAACCCCAGACACGATTCACCCACGGCACACAGTCCATGAATGACGTGATGTTCGCTGCGACAGCGACGTGCAACTCGGCTTGCGGATACGCCTGCCGAACCATCCACAGCGCCGGCAGCAAATGAACGGTGTCGCCCAAAAAGCCGAGGTCGAGAACCATGACTTTCCCTGCGCCACGCGTGCGCTGAAGAAAATTTTCCACGTTGGATGCAGCCATTTTCAACGGATGGATTGCCGGTGGGTGTTACCCGCGACGTGCATGACAGGCCGCCGGGATTTCACAAATTGCCCCAAACTCATGGGCCAATCTTGGACGCCGGCATGGTAGTGTCAACATTGAAGTCCCTCCCCGGGAAGCCATCTCATTTGTGTCCCCAACATGCATGAAAGAAGACAACATGCCGCCGGTTTTTCGCGGGTGTTTGCTTGTTACATCGAAACGCGCTTACTCAGAAGGTAGCTTCCCATTGCCAGATAGTTGAGCCCCGAATTATCTAGCGTGTGGATTGCATCTGCAGGCGAGCAGACATTGGGTTCCCCATGAAGGTTGAAACTGGTATTGAGCACACCACCAATGCCGGTCAGTTTTTTAAACTCGCTGATAATCTCATGGTAGTCCGGGTTCCAGGCTTTAATTACACATTGTGGTCTAACCGTGGAATCTTTTGGGTGCAAGGCGGCCTTTAAATCCTTGCGCGCTTCCTGCGTGCTGTCGAATGTGATGCACATATAGGGCGCAAAGATGCGGTCGTGGTTTTGGATATAACGCGGCATTTCTTCCTCAAGGATGCTTGGAGTGAACGGCATCCAGAAGTCGCGACTTTTGATTGCCTCGTTAATGGTGTTCAGATTCGTAAAATCACTGGGATTGGCGAGGATTGAGCGGTTTCCAAGGGCGCGCGCGCCAAATTCCATCCGTCCCGAACATCGCGCCACTATCTTGTTTTCTGCGAGCAGTTTCGCAATCGTGAGGTTGATGTTGCCCGGCTGGGTGACATCGTAACGCGCTGAGACATTCGCGTTTTTCAGCGCAGCCTCTATTTCAGAGTCTCCGAACTCAATTCCAAGATACAGATCCCGAATGGGTTCCAATGGCTGTGCCCGCGAATATTTTAAATGTGCCCAGACAGCGGCGCCGACAGCGGTTGTTTCATCTCCTGCCGAGGGCACGACGAATATCCTGGCGATGGAGTCCATTGCCGCAATGCGCTGGCATGCCTTGACGTTCATGAATACACCGCCGGCCAGGGCTATATTCCGGCAACCGGTTTTGCGTATCCAATGCAGCACCCATTGACATGTCAATTCCTCGGTCAATTCCTGGATGGCCCCGGCTACATTGTCAAAACGTTGAAACTGATAGATTCTGTCAAGCTCTCTCAAAAGTAATTTTGAACTGTATTTGCTTTCCCAGTCTCCCTCATCGTTGATCCTGATCATTCGGCGCAATGCTTCCAGAATGTTTTTGTAATAGTGAGGCTTTGCATAGGGCGCCAAACCCATGACCTTGAACTCGTGTTCCGAGCCTTTCATTCCAAGCAGGCAGGTGGTTTGGGTGTAGTAATCGCCGAGCGAATGTTGGCCACCTGTTCTGTTCAACACCTGCATTTCACTGTTTGCAAATAAATTCACGGTTGCACAGAGACCATCCCCTGCGCAATCAAGCGTAAAAATCAAAGTCTGTTCCCAATCCTGAATATTGGGCACAGCACTATAGGCGTGGGCGAGATGATGATCTACGCACCTCACCTTATCCGGCGGCAAACGCAATTCCTGGCTGGCCCAGGCCATCATTTGACGATGATAACCGCGAAGCTCATGTTTGAGCTTGCCTTTCATCTGTTTGAATGCCCTGCCAAGAACGGTCTGATAAATCGGGTCCTTCCATTTGCGGCGCAAGCTGTCGGGATTCAGGTAATACCCACCATCTACCGGCTTGAACCCGCCTTTCTTCAATACTCGATATGTTGATACATCGGTTTGAAACAGGATCGCATAATCTATCTCTTCCGGCGGAACCAGATTTTGGTAGATATGTTCAAGCGTCAATGAGGGGAATGTGACGCAGTTCTTGATCCGATTGAATCGTTCTTCGCTCTGACAGAAAACCAGCCGGCCGTTTTGCATGAGACAGACGGTGGCGTTGTGCCCGTAATGAACACCAAGGATATTCACCTACTGGGTCCCCCTTGGCCTTCAAGTTTGCGCGAAATGACTGACATAATTTTTTTGTCCTGATGGAGCGGGCCTTCAATGCTGTTCTGCGGTTGAAATTCCCCTTTTCGTGAGAGACAGCAGCCGATGCCGCAAATTGGTTGTTTTGGTTTTCTCTCCATTCGTTTTTTTGGAGTGCTGGAATTAAATCAAACGCTATCCGGCAAGGCAAGAATTACCAGCCTGTGGCAACAATAAGCACAGGCATAATATATTTCATTGAACAACCCAAAGAAAAATTTTAACTTCGGGGCGCAGAATTTCCAGCGTCAAGGCCCAAAATAGTGTCTGCAACAAAACAATAATGGTAAATGCCTCCCGAAACTGACAATAACACTGCCTCCACTTCGTCAATGTCCACCGGGGTGTTGATTACGGTGGCTATTTGCACGCGCAATCGCGCGTCCTTTTTGGAAAAGGCCGTCCGCAGCGTTCTGTCGCAAATGACCAATGACGCAGAGCTTTTGATTGTGGACAACGCCTCAACGGATGATACGCCGGAGGTCGCGGCGCGTTTGGCCGCAGCCAATCCATGCGTAAAAGTCTGCCGCGAAAAGGAATTGGGATTGAGCGCGGCGCGCAACGCCGCACTGAAGAAGGCGCGAGGTAAATTCGTGCTTTTTTTGGACGATGACGCGAAGGCGAATCCGGGCTGGCTGGCGACGTATCGGGGTTTTCTGTCTGCGCCACCTTCGGACAAAATCGCCGCGGCCGGTGGCGCCGTGTTTAGTGAGTATGAAGTCCCCCCGCCGAAATGGGCCAACGTCACCACAAATTTTAATAGCGGCGGTTCGCCGAAGTGTCTTCCCTACCGAGGCAGCCTATTGGGCGGCAACAGTGCTTACTCCCGAGAAACGGCACTGGCGATTGGAATGTTCGACACACAACTGGGGCGCAAGGGGAAGCAAATGATGAGCCGTGAAGAAAGCGACCTGAATCTCCGTTTGCAGGACGCAGGGTATGAAATCTGGTGGCTGCCCGGCGCGACCATCCTGCATTTCGTGCCGGCCAGCCGCATGACATTTCGTGCGATGATGCGCGGGCGGTTTGCCGAGGGACGCTCCATTGCCATTCAACGGTTAAAATCGCGGCGGAGCGGCCGGGATCGCGAATTTTACAGGGCGGCGCGCATCGTTGGCGCGCCGTTTCATGCGCTGGGCCATTTGCTGGCCGCCTTGGTCACACTGCCGCGAAGTTATTCGAACGCCGCCGAACATTTGTTGCAAGCCTGCCGCAATTGCGGTATTGCCTGGGAGTTGTTTGTCCAGTTCAAGTTAGATTAATCATTTGGCCGCCGACGTTCATTAAAATTCTATAAATACGGATTTCAGCCGTTTTTCGCGCAGCAAAATTTACTTGGCAACGGATGAGGCCATCGTCTTAATAAGCAAATGCTGGTTGGCTGCTGCGCTGGCTGCTTTGCGTCTGGCCGCGTGTTTTGGGCGGAAAATTTTAAGAGCATGCCAGACCTGCGCCTAATCTCCAGACGCCTGCGGCGGAGGAATTTCCGCGGAAACAAAACTTTCACTCTGCGCGGGATTTGTAAAAAATAAGCGAAACCACTGATTTTATGAGCCATCTCCGGGAATTTATACAGCGGCTGGGTGTGACCGCGCTATTCCGCTGCAAACAACTCCTGCGCCCCGCTCCAAAAACTTCCATCTCCTTTTGCATCGCCCACTTCAATTCACCTGAATTTCTCGACGCCACCCTGCACGCCGTCCGCCGCTTCCATCCCGAAGCGCGGGTCATCGTGGCGGACGCCAGCTCGGAATGGCGCCAATATGTCGCGGCAACGTCCGTCTGCCAGCGGCATCGCGCCGAGATGCACCCGTTGGCCACACGGCACCGGCACACCGGATTGTTAAATTATATGTTCCGGCAGATTCGAAGCCGGGTTGCTGTTTTTCTGGATCAGGATTGTGTGTTGCTGTCCCGGCTGGATCCGCTCATTCAATTGATTGAATCGGGAAAGGTCTTGATAGGTCCGCGCGACGAATTCTTGGCCACCCATTCCAACTTCTGTGCGCGCTATCCGCACGCAGCCGGACATTCGTTTCGAACGCGGCCGACATTCGTCCATGCCAGCTTGATGGTGATGGACGTGCCGCGCGTTCGCCGCTGGTCGACCAAGCCGTTCGTCTGGCGCAACGAATGGGGAAAGCATCCACTGGAGCGCTACTACGGCTTGACCGAATTAGTCAGGCGCAACCAACCAGATGGCGTGCTGGCTTTGGACACGGCGCACACCGGCTACGGCTTGGGACATGTTTATCTCTTCAACGGTTCTCAGATCGCGTATCACCAGTGGTATAGCGGCCAGGTTTATTGGCAGGCTGGCAAAATGGACGACCTGTATGACGCTGATTGGCTGCGCGCCGAAATGAAACGGTTCCTTGACGACTATTGGAACGACAAGGTGGATTTCAAGCTAGCGTCAGCGATTCAAAAAACTGGCGGAGGGTCAAATCGTTAGTCCTTTCTATTTTCTTATGACACCGACGGTCACCCTCGAAACAAAATGTTGGGAACACGACTGGAAGTGCATTCTGGAAGGCGACTGGTTGCGCCTGTTGTCGGAGCGGAATGCCTATCCCTTCAGCGAAAAAATCCTGATGATCAACAACGTGAAAAAAATCTCCGTTGTGTCCAAACATGCGGAACGCGCCATTCAGCAGGGATGGTTGACCAAATATATCATTGTGGAAGAACACGCCGCCGAAGCGCTCGATTTTTTTTCAATCAGCCGCGAATCGCTGGGCATTGGCTATCCCTATTCCATCGCTGAGTTGGTGGGGATTTTTTTGTGCCGCTCCGATTTTCTTTTGCACTACGCCGGTGATTGTATGCCGGCAGCTACGAGTGAGTGGGTGTCCCGCGCGGTGCGTTTGATGTCGCAGGACCCGCGCGTCAAAGTCTGCAACCTCCATCCGGGAGAAAACCCAGGTGGGGAAAAACCTGGCTTGGTTGCGCAAACGGACGACTTCTACATCGGACAAGGGTTCTCCGATCAATGTTACCTCGTCCGCACGGCAGATTTTCGCCAGCGCATCTACAACGAATCCCACCCTGCCTCCGCGCGTTATCCGAAGTATGGCGGCGAACTTTTTGAGAAACGCGTTGACTCATGGCTGCGAAACCACGGCCATCTCGCGGCGGCATTCAAGCACGCCCATTACGTTCATAAAAACTGGCCGTTGCCGCTGCTCGCCCGCCTGCACCGCAAATTGCGCAAAACCTGGTCCCGCAAAATTTCCCGATGGTTCGCGCGATGAACTGTGGGAATCGCTTCCGTCGAAAAAACTCGCAAGACCGGCCGGTTTTTCGGCAAACTCCGGCCATTGCATGATTGAATTTTTTCGACGCCTTTATGAGTTGGCGCGGCCGTATCGGCTGCGGCTGATATTGGGCGTCGTGTTTGGCTTTTTAAGCGGCTTGCTTGATCCGTTGATGGTGCTGATTATTCCATTGGTTGGGGCGGGAGTTTTTGGCGCAGGAATAGCCGGCATCGGAAAGTTAGGCTCTGGAAACGCACTCCAAAAAATCCCGAAATTCCTTTTGCCGCTTGCGCAGTCTATTTCGAATTTTGTCCATTCCATTATGCATCCAGTTATTTCCTGGTATTCGCAGTTGGAAGCTTCGCATGCCATCGCCGCAAAAATACTGCTAATTTCACTGCTGCCACTCGTTTTTATTTTGCGCGGTTTGTTCGGCTACCTGAATGTCTATTGCCTGCAATGGGCCGCCGTCCGCGCCATCACCGACATGCGTGTCCGGTTGTTTGCCCATCTCCAAAATCTGTCCGTCGGATTTTTTTCCCGCTCCAACACCGGCGATTTGATGTCGCGCATCAACTCCGACACGATGTCCCTGCAAAACACGATTACCGGCACCTTGGCGGTGATCGTCAAAGACCCGGTTACGGTGGTCGGCACGGTCGGGGTGATGTTTTTCTGCGTTGATTACAAACTCACGCTGATAACCATGCTGGCATTCCCGATTTGTCTGATTCCCATCATCGTCTTCAGCCGCAAGGTGCGCAAATCCGCCGCCGTGGTCCAGGACAGCTACTCCGAACTGGCCACGGTGATGCATGAATCCTTCACCGGCAACCGCATCATCAAGGCCTACAATCTCGAAGAGCGCGCCGTGCAGCAATTCAAGGAAGTTTCCCAGCGCTTCGTCAGCCACCGCATGAGAATCATCCGCTCGGAGGAAATCCCCGGTCCGCTGAACGAATTTCTCGCCGCCATCGGCGTGGCCCTTTTGATTGGTTACTTCGCTTTTCAGCCGGAGCCGGACGTGCAGAAAGTCATGCAATTTGCGATGGCCGTATTTATCGCCTATCGCCCGATCAAAAACATCACCCGCCTCCATAACCAGCTTGAGCAGGCGCGCGCCGCCAGCAGGCAGGTCTTTGAATTGCTCGCCTTGAAAAACACCATCGTCGAGCCGGCGCAGCCAAAAATTCTCAAAGCCGCTGGCGCGGACATTCGATTTGATCACATCCATTTTTCCTACTTCGAAAAAATCGCCCTGAACGACATCCAGTTGCAGATCAAACCCGGACAACTCGTCGCGCTCGTCGGCGCCAGCGGCTCGGGCAAAACCACGCTCGCCAATCTGCTCCTGCGCTTTTACGATTCGCAACGCGGTGTCATCCGCATCGGCGGCGTGGACATCCGCGACGTCACCACGCGCGACCTGCGGAACCAGATCGCCGTCGTCACCCAGGAAACCATTCTGTTCAACGACACCATCCGTCGGAACATCGAGTTGGGCCGGCCCGGCGCCAAAAATGACGAAATTGTCGCCGCCGCGCGCCATGCCTACGCATACGATTTCATCATGGAAAAGCCAAACGGCTTTGACACCATCATCGGTGAAAAGGGCGTGATGCTGTCGGGTGGCCAGCGCCAGCGGCTTGCCATCGCCCGCGCGGTTTTGAAGAACGCGCCAATTCTCGTGCTCGACGAGGCCACCAGCGCGCTCGATACCGAATCCGAACGCGCCGTGCAGGCCGCGCTGGACGAATTGATGAAAGGCCGCACGACCATTTGCATCGCACACCGGCTCTCGACGATCTTGCATGCCGACGAGATTGTGGTGCTCGACCAGGGTCGCATCGTGGAAACCGGCACACATACGGAACTGGTCCGGCGCGGAGGCATTTTCCAGAAACTTTACGAACTGCAATTCCAGTCGTGAGCGCGCGGCCCGAAAAAATACTCGCCCTCCAGTTCAAATACCTTGGCGACGCCGTGCTGCTCACGCCAGCGCTCCGCGCGTTCCGCGAACGTTTTCCCGACGCCGGACTGCACCTGCTTGTGCCGGAGGAAATCGCGCCGATTTTCCGGCACCTGCCATGGCTCGACCGCGTCTGGCCGATGCCGCGCCATCGCGGAAGCGCGAGTTTGCGCCAGACATGGCCGGTCATACGCGCGCTGCGCCGTGAACATTTTGACCACTCGGTGGACTTTGCCAGCAACGACCGAGGCGCGATCTCGAGTCTGCTCATCGGCGCGCGCCAGCGGCTTGGCTGGGCGGAGCGCGGTGGATTTTGGGGCCGCCGGTTTTGCTACAATCAGCGTGTCGCGCCGGAAACCAAGGCGCAACACGAGTCGGCGCGACTGGCGCATTTGCTTTCCGCGTGGGGGATCACCCCTTCTTCTCTTGAAGCCGAAATCCGCTCCGATCCGGCTTTGGCCGCGGCAGCGGAACAACTGCTGCCGCCGGGAACGATTCTTTGCCACGTCGCTTCCAGCCAGCCGAAAAAGGAATGGCCGCTCCGTCACTGGGCTGAATTTTACCGGCTCGCCGCCGCCAAGGGACTGCGTGTTGCCTTCACGACGGCCATAGGCGCGCGCGAACAACAATTGATGGTGGAGTTGAAGAAAATTCTGCCGGACGCACCAGTGCTGCCGGCGATTCCCGGATTACCGTTGTTTCTCGCCATGTTGAACCGCGCGGAAGTTTTCATTTCCGGCGACACCGGCCCGCTGCATTTCGCCGCCGGACTCGGCGTGCCGACAATTTCATTTTTTGGCCCCAGTTCCGCCGTGCAATGGGCGCCGCTTGGCCGGCGCCATCGGGCTTTGACCGGCGGCCCGTGTGGTTGTGACGGGAATTCCGCCATTTGCCATGGCACAAGCCATTGTCTTGCGGCGATCACGCCCGAACAGGTTTTTGAGCAATTGAAATTGATTCCGGCCCGCCCGCCCGTGGCGCCCGGATAATTTTCGCCCGGCAATAAATCGTATGCGCAAATCCAAAAAATCTCGCCAAGTGGAAGTTTTGGACGCCAATATTCAGGCATGAAGGCACTTGTCACTGGCGGCGCGGGTTTCATTGGCTCGCATCTGGCCGAGGCGCTTTGCCGGCGCGGCGCGAGTGTGGTGGTGCTCGACAATTTGAGTTCCGGCAGTCTCCGCAACCTGGGCTGGCGCCGCGGCGATGACAGGCTGGAATTTGTGGAGGGGGACGTCCGCGATAAAAATCTGCTGGCGAAGGCTGTCTCAGGGTGCGACTGGGTGTTTCATCAGGCCGCCTTGGCGTCTGTGCCTTACTCCGTGGCCATGCCCCTGGAAAGCAATGCCCACAATTTCGAAGGCACGCTCAATTTGTTGGTGGCCGCGCGCGATGCCCGAGTAAAGCGTTTCCTTTTCGCTTCGTCCTCGGCCATTTACGGCGACGACGACGTGGCGCTCAAGCACGAAGGGTTGCCGCCGAATCCATTGTCACCCTACGCCCTGCAAAAATATGGCGGCGAAAAATACGCCCAACTCTTTCACCGCCTTTACGGTCTGGAGACCGTCGCCCTGCGTTACTTCAACATCTTCGGCCCGCGCCAGGCGTTCACATCGCCCTATTCCGGGGTCATTGCCAGGTTCTGCGCCGGAATGTTGCGGGGAGAAGCGCCGGTGATTTTTGGCGATGGCCTGCAGTCACGCGACTTCACTTTCATCGGCAATGCGGTCGCCGCCAATTTGCTTGCTGCCGAAGCCTCTTCGAAGCGGGTGGCCGGCAAAGTCTTCAACATTGCAACAGGGCAATCCATTTCACTGCTCGAACTGGTCGCCGCATTGAACCATCTCACCGGCCAGCAGTTGAAACCTCGTTTCGAGCCGCCGCGCCCCGGCGATGTGCGTTCTTCACGGGCGGACATTTCCGCCGCGTGCCGGGATCTTGGTTATGAGGTAAAAACAACCTGTGAACAGGGGTTGGCCGTCACGCTTGAGCACTATCGCGAAAACCCGGCTATCGGGTAAAAATGGGCTGGGTGAAATCAAATGTTGCCTGCCGACGCGGCGTTTATGGCTGTTCAAAATCGTTCGAACAAAGTATTTTCCAGGGAAATGCCCAACAAAATTCCCTACCTTGATCTGCCCGCGCAACTGCGCGGCATCCGCAAGGATATTGACGCCGCGCTCGCCCGTGCTCTCGACAACTGCACCTTCTGCCTCGGGCCGGACGTGGCGGAGTTCGAGAAGGACTTCGCGAAATTTTGCGGCGCGGAACATTCCGTTGGCTTCAACAGCGGCACGTCCGCGTTGCACGTGGCGATGCGATTGCTCAATGTCGGTCCCGGCGATGAAGTCATCACCACGCCGTTCACGTTCATCGCGACGTGCTGGGCAATTTCCTACACCGGCGCGAAGCCGGTCTTTGTGGACATTGACGATGCCACTTTCAATCTCGACCCGAAGCTCATCGAACGCGCCATCACGCCGCGAACAAAGGCGGTTTTGCCCGTGCATCTTTATGGCCATCCGTTTGAACTTGATCCGGTTCTGGCGGTTTGCAAAAAACACAAGTTGCCGCTCGTCGAGGACGCCTGCCAGTCGCATGGCGCAAAATACAAAGGCAAAACGGTTGGCACCTTTGGCGCGATTTCCTGCTTCAGCTTTTATCCCGGCAAAAACCTCGGCGCCTGCGGCGAAGGCGGCGCGCTCGTGACGAACAGCGCCGCTTTCGACAAGCACGCCCGCACTTTGCGCGAACACGGTTCGACGCAGCGTTATCATCACGACGAGGTCGGCTACAATTACCGGATGGAAGGTTTCCAGGGTGCGGTGCTGGGCGTGAAATTGAAGCATCTGGCGAAATGGACGAACGAACGCCGCCGCGTCGCGCATCGCTACCACGAACTTCTAAGCGGCACTCCGCTGCAACTGCCGCACGAGGCCGGTTATGCCGAAAGCGCGTGGCACCTTTACACCGTGCGCCATCCGCGCCGCGATGAGCTCAAAAAATTCCTCGACGAAAACGGCGTCGGCAACGCCGTGCATTACCCGATTCCGCTGCACCTGCAAAAGGCCTACGCGAATCTGGGCCACAAGCCCGGCGATTTCCCCGTCACCGAAAAGGCCGCGCGCGAATGTTTGAGCCTGCCGATTTATCCCGAGTTGACCGAGGCGCAAATCCGGCGCGTGGCGGAAGTGGTCAGCAAATTTTTCAAAAATTAGTCCATCAACCCCATCACCAATGAAAACCACCAAACCCAAAAACACGGCCACCAGCCGCTGGCTCTCCTACCGGCCCGAAATCAAAGTCCTCGATTGCACCATCCGCGACGGCGGCTTGATGAATAATCACCACTTCGACGACAAAATCGTGAAGGTGGTCTATGACACTTGCGTCGCCGCCGGTGTGGATTACATGGAACTTGGCTACAAGGCGTCGCGCAAGGGCATCAAGCAGGGTGAACACGGCTGTTGGAAATACTGCACCGAGGACGACCTGCGCCGCATCGTCGGCGACAACAAAACCGCTTTGAAACTGACCGTGATGGCCGACGCCGAGCGCACCGATTATCACGAGGACATTTTACCGAAAAAGGACAGCGTGCTGGACATGATCCGTGTGGCGACCTACATCCACCAGATTCCGACCGCGCTGGACATGGTCAGGGATGCGCACGACAAGGGCTACGAAACCACCGTGAACCTCATGGCCGCCTCAATTGTGCCCGACCACGAACTGGACGAGGGTCTGGAAATGCTCGCGAAGTCCGAGGCACAGGCGATTTACGTCGTGGACAGTTTCGGCGCGCTTTACAGCGAGCGGGTTCATTCGCTCGTAAAAAAATATCAGCATTACTGCAAGGCGTCTGGCAAGGAGGTGGGCGTTCACATGCACAACAACATGCAGCTTGCCTTTGCCAACACCATCGAGGGCATCATCGAAGGCGCGAATTTACTCGA
>Ga0265338_10001038_pt1 | contig 46432 bp, 44 predicted proteins | sample 42126metaG_FD_193579 | JGI IMG/M metagenome (GOLD analysis project Ga0265338, IMG submission 193579) | Rhizosphere microbial communities from Carex aquatilis grown in University of Washington, Seatle, WA, United States - 4-21-26 metaG | ecosystem: Host-associated > Plants > Roots > Rhizosphere... | reverse complement strand
GCTAGTTCATGAATCATGGTTCCCGGCAAGAAAAGAATAGCGAGAGCCGTAATCATTACCCGTCTACTTTTTGAGATGCGATAGAAGAAATGCGAGAGTGCTTGCGAAAGCCTTCGTGAAAGAAGAAAAAGTACTAAGAGCTCGATAAAGAAAAGAGTAAAAAAGAGCATACTATAGTATTATACGTTTTATTTTGGGTCTTGCAAAAGCTAAAATGATTGTTCTATGATGGATAAAGTATGCCAAAGAAAACGCTTGCCCTCATAACCGGTTTGGTTGTGGTTACGATAGTTCTCTTTATTATTGCACTCCGTGCTGGACAGCAACAACAGGCTCCTACAGCATCCCAACAAACCACAATGGCGCATCAGCCGACACCAATGGTTCCTGCACATACGGTCTTGATGTTAGGCCCAAATCCTCTGACGGTCGCACCAGGACAAACAGGCTCTGTTAATATCACCATAAATACTTCGGACAACAACGTCACAGCTGTGCAACTTGAGCTTGGTTATGATCCGCATGTTATCAGTAATGTCAAAGTAACAAGCGGCGCATTATTCCCCAACCCTGTTGTTTTGATTGATAAAAATAATCCAACTACCGGACGATATACTTATGCATTTGGTATTACGCCAAGTGCTCAGCCCGTTAAAGGAACAGGCGTTGTCGCAACAGTGACATTTACTACGCTTCCTGGAACAGTAGGCAAGAGTATGCAATTGGGACTTCTTCCAACATCACTTGTCACCGCACGAGGCGTTGCTCAGTCAGTTTTGAAGAGTGAGGCTGGAACAGTAATAACTGTTGGTACTGTGCAACCTGCTTACGGAAGTGCCTCTGCAAAAACCGGTACTACTAATACTACAGCTCCTGTAAAATAACGCTCCAAGGGTTTTGCTAAGTGATGGTATAATATCGTTGTGGCTACATTGCGAATAATCCATTTAGGTAATCCAATCTTACGAAAAAAATCTCAGCTGGTTCCTCTTGAAAAATTGAAAACAAAATCATTTCAGCTCTTTCTTGATAAATTAGCACAGACATGTATCAAACATAAGGGTGTCGGTATTGCTGCTCCGCAGACCGGCAAAAATATACGGGTGATTGTGGTGTATGTGGATCCACAAAATCCACGTTATCTTAACAAAAATCCATTCCCGCTGACGATTGTTATTAACCCTCAAGTTATCAAGCAATCTCGAAGAGAAAAGGAAGATTGGGAAGGTGACTTGTCTGTTAACCTGAGAGGATTAGTGTCAAGACCTGTTTCATGCGTTGTGACAGGTTTAGATCGAGAGGGCAGAGAAATCAAGTTTGAGTTAAAAGATGACTTCCATGCACGGGTTTTTCAGCATGAGATCGATCATCTTGATGGCAGTATGTTTCTTGATAAAGTTGAACGGAAGGAAAGTTTCAGTACTTATGAGATGTGGAAGAAGTACTGGAAAGGGAAAAAGCTTCCATAATCTAAAGTAGCGCGATATGGATCAATTTTTATAGCAGAAATGAGAAGAACTTTTTCAATCTATTGACATTAAGAAGTACATACCGTTTAATTTTAATTATGGAAGAGATAAATCAAAACATACAATCAATAGTCCCACAATCTGTTTCTCAGCCTCAGAATACAACTTCTCATTCAAGTGAAACCCGAACCATTGTAACTGTTTTACTTTTGATATTTATTTATCCTGTTGGATTAGTAGTAATGTGGGTCTGGGCCTATTGGCCAAAATGGCTAAAATGGTTTATCTCTGCGCCAGTGATTATTGGTATTGTAGCAATTATCCTAGGATTTGTTTTAATTGCCACATTACCGCATTCTCCTGTAAATCGGTAGTATTTACTAAAGGGTCTTAAAATCTGTCGGGGTGCGGAGAGTTGAACTCCAGCCACACGGCCCCCAGCCGCGTATTCTACCGTTAAACTACACCCCGTTCTGCAAAGCAGAATTTGGAACTGAGAATCTAAAACTTAAGCAGTAGATTCAGAATACTGACAATTGTATCGTGGTTTTACTCAAAATACAAGCAAACATGAGTAAGTGGGCCGACAAATGTTATTGATGAGTTATGATACGTTTTGACATCTTGTATTTTATTTCAAACTTGATATTATTATCGTATATTTTATGGCAAGAACTCCAGCAAATTCCCAAAAATCAGTAGTTGTTGAACAGCAAAGCGACAATGCAAAGAAACTTGAATCTATCAAAATGGCCATGGACCAAATCGAGAAACAATACGGTCGCGGCTCCATCATGCGGTTTGGAGATGCGGCGCAAAAGTTTGATATTTCAGTCATTTCTACAGGTTGCTTGCCGCTTGACCTGGCACTTGGTGCGGGGGGACTTCCGCGGGGGAGAATTATTGAGATCTATGGACCGGAAGCTTCAGGAAAAACAACCGTTTGTCTCTCGACAATTGCGCAGGCGCAAAAGCATGGTGGCATTGCTGCGTTTATCGATGCGGAACATGCCCTTGATCCACAGTGGGCAGAGAAGCTCGGTGTCAAACTTGACGAATTATTGATTTCCCAACCTGACACTGGTGAACAGGCGCTTGAAATTACCGAAAGCTTGGTTCGTTCGGGAGGAATTGATGTATTAGTTATTGATTCTGTCGCTGCTCTTGTACCGCGCGCGGAAATTGAAGGTGAAATGGGCGATTCTGTCATGGGACTTCAAGCACGTCTTATGTCTCAAGCCCTTCGAAAGTTGACTGCTGTTATTTCTAAATCAAAAACTGTTGTGATTTTTACCAATCAGCTTAGACAGAAAATTGGCGTGATGTTCGGCAATCCTGAGACTACGACGGGTGGAATGGCACTGAAATTCTATGCCTCAGTAAGAATGGATATCAGAAAAATTGAGACACTTAAAGAAGGAGACAAAGTTGTCGGTTCGCGTCATCGGGTGAAGATCGTGAAGAACAAAATTTCGGCACCATTTAGAATTGCTGAGTTTGACGTGTTGGGTACAGGGATTTCTCGTGAAGGTGGCATTGTAGATGTTGCAGTTGAGATGAACGTGATTAATAAAGCAGGAGCATTTTACCGTTATAATGAGGAAATGCTCGGACAAGGAAAAGTTGCTACGATGGCGGCACTGAAAGAAAATCCCGCGATGGAAAAAGAGATTGTCGCGAAAATTATGGCGCAAAACAAAGATGGTCGTGCACCCCTCGTCGTCGGCAGTGAAGAGGAAGAAACAGACGAAGAAGAAGTATAATCCTCTCCTCACTGAAACAATTAGTAAATTTTGGTATACTCTAGTCATGAATCAAGAAGGTGGCACCCCATCAGCAGGGAAAGATGGACCATTCCTTGCAAATTTCCCTATTGAAAAAAAAACTCTTTTCGGTGGAAACATTGACTCAGTTGATATCCAAGCTGAACATATTACTTCTGCCAAGAAAGTTCCTGTCCTTTTTGTTCCCGGAATGTTTGCAGGTCCTAAGGCATATGAAAATCCAATTTTAAAACTCGAACAAACCGGACGAAGGGTCCTTTCCCTTGAGCAACCACGGCATAGCGATAATCTAAAAGATTCATATAATGCATATATTGAGATGGTAAGAGAAGGACATACTGATAATGCCTCATCTGATATTATTGGCCAAAGAATCGCTACAATTGAGAGTAGGTGGAAACGATTAGTTGAGGAGTACACTTATCCACGAGAGACACTTAGAAGGGCGCTTACTCTTCTGGGATATTTAGAGCTTAAAGGTGTTGACCATGCGGATATAGTAGGCCATTCGGAAGGGGGAATTGATGCTGTCGTTGCGGCTTTTCTTAATCCGGACAAAATAAGAAATCTTGTTCTTGTTGAAACCGGAGGAATGATTGGAGAAGACACGATAAGGTCAATCGCAGGGAGATCCAGGAAAGTCGATACAAGACCCCGAGCACTTCCGGTTTATGATGAGACTGCTCCTGACCGCGATCAAATTTCAGCAGAAAGAGAACATGATCCGGCAAAAGGAGAACAATTGAGAACAGAAATTGCCGCATTTGCGGAGAATAGAGCTTCAATTTCACGGTTGGAGGAATTAAGGATGGTGAATTATTTAGCATCAAATCCAAGACGGGCTTATGGAGAGGTAGATGCGCTAGCACGCTCTCCCATAACACGTCTTTTGCATATTCTACGAGAAGAAGGGCATAAAGTTGCCATGATTCATGCCGCAGGTGAGATTGATGAAACCGGAGATGAGATGTTCCCTCTTAGAAGAATTCCTGGTGCGGCAATAGCAGCAAATGAGTTTCCACCAGAAACAGTGAAACATAGTCATGCACATACTGATAAATTCAAACGTGACGCGGAGGGGAGAGAAATCATCGATGAAGCAACAGGAAAAAGGATTCTTGTGCAGGGAGGAGGATCTCTTGATGGCTTTGTATCTGTAAAAGGAGTGCATAATACATTAATAGGGGATCCGCGAATTATGGGTTTGGCTGATCACTTGCTGACACAATTTGCTACGTTGTCATCTCCACAGGAACAGCAAGCAGCATAATCATCATGGATCTTAACGAAAAAATTATAAAATATTTGGAGAATTGCTATCGTTATTTAGGCATTCGTAATCGTTCCGAGAAAGAAATCCGGTATTACCTCACGAAGAAGAACGCATCAGAGGAGATTATTGAGAAAGTTATCGATAGTTTGAAAGAAAAAAAGTTCCTTAATGATGAAGAGTTTGCCAGAGCGTTCGTTTTAAATAGAGCTCGGTTAAAACCGAAGGGAAAGGCTCTTTTAAAAATTGAATTGCGACAGAAAGGAATTATGGATGAGATTATCGCCAAAGTTCTCAATGAAGTACAGGAAGAAATTCCTGATGAATTGGAGCAGGCAAAGCAACTGATTATCAAAAAAATTGAACAGATGCGTGGCAATTCTCGGCAGGAGATCTATCAGAAAATCGGTGGTTTTCTTGCCCGGCGCGGGTTTAGTTGGGAAATAGTAAAGAAAGCAATTGACGATAGTTTGGATAATAGAGTATAATAGACTCCAGCAAGAGAGATTGTTTATGAAGAACAGCAAAACAACCTTCATAGTGACAGTTTAAAGGCTTTTATAAAAGCTCTGCTCTTGCTACAAGAATTTTATGGCTACAACACAACAAGATTTAATTGATTTAGAGAAAAAATTGCTCGAACGGCAGGAAAAATTGGAAGCAAAGCAAGAAGGCTTTGAGCAAGAAAAAGCTGAGATTGAAAAGAAGCGTCAGGAATATATCAAGAAACTTGAGAACGTGTCCCATCTGACAACAGATGAAGCAAAGACACAGCTTTTGCAAGAAACTGAAAAAGATGCTGCTGGTATGATGGCAAAAATTATCCGTGAAAGAGAAGATGAGGCAAAAGTAACAGCCGATGCAAAAGCGCAAGAGATTGTCCTTGATAGTCTCAAGCATGGCGCATTGCAATTTGTTCCTGAGTATACGGTCTCTGTTGTCAAAGTTGCCGATGAAGAAATGAAGGGACGCATCATCGGAAAAGAAGGACGCAATATCCGCGCATTTGAGCAGGCAACAGGAGTGGATGTTGATCTGGATGAGGAAGGCATTATCCGTTTGTCTTCATTTGATCAGATCCGGCGTGAGGTAGCAAGGCGAGCACTTGAAACGTTACTCAAAGACACCCGCGTGCAGCCGTTTCGTATCGAAGAAGTTGTCAAGCAAACTCGAGAAGAACTGGAAAAGATTATGTTCCAAGAAGGAGAAAAATTGGCTAATGAAGTGAATGTCTATAGTCTTCCTGCAGATCTCTATCCGCTTCTTGGCCGGATGAAATTCCGTACCTCCTATGGACAGAATTTGCTCGTCCATACGCTTGAAGAGACAAAAATAGGTATCCATATCGCTCAAGAAATTGGCGCCAATGCCGATATTGTGCGTGTTGGATGTCTTTTCCATGATATCGGAAAGATTCTGGAAGGTGAAGGCAGCCACGTCAAGTTGGGTGTTGAGTTATTGAAGCGATACAATTTTCCTGAGCCGATTGTCAATGCTGTGGGAGAACACCATGAAGATAAGCCTTTCTCCAGTGTCGAGTCAGTTATAGTCCATATTGCTGATGCAATCTCGGCTGCTAGACCGGGCGCACGCTATGAAGATCTTGAAAAGTACGGTCAGCGCTTAAGTGAGATGGAGAAAATTGCAAAAAATTATGAAGGTGTTGAGGATGCCTATGCTTTTGAAGCTGGACGGGAGCTGCGCGTTATTATTAATCCTGGCAGACTGGATGATGCGCAGACAATTCTTCTTTCCAAAAAAATTCAAGAAGAAGTCAGTAAATCATTGGCAGTTCCTGGTGAAGTGAAAGTAACAGCAATCCGTGAATTCCGAGCAGTTTATCCTCAGACAACAGTTGCCTAGGTCAGTAATTTTGTTATCTTTTTGTTCTATTATTACACGTTTATATCCCTTCTATATCTCTTGACAATATATCATTTTCCTTGTATTGTTAATCTAATCGCATGATTTACCGTTTTCATTTTTTCCGAGAGGAGGTGAGATTCTTTGACAAAAAAAGATCTCATTGAAATCGTTGCAAAAAAAGCAAATCTCACCAATAAAGCATCCCGTGACGCAGTCCAAACAACATTGAATACCATCCGTGACTCTCTTAAACGAGGAGAAAAGGTTGTTCTTACAGGTTTTGGTACCTTTAGCGTCAGAAGTCGTCAGCAGCGTGTTGGACGTAATCCTAAGACAGGTGCTGCCATTACCTTACAAGCACGCAAAGCTCCCGGGTTTACTGCAGGAAAAACTTTGAAGAAAGCAGTTAGATAGAATTCAGGGAATAGTAGCGTTTAGAAAAAGAAGACGATATACTGAGGCATATTTTTTTGTATGTCGTACTTATTCTCAACGGTTTTCTTATTTCGCTTGGATTTCATATTTTTGTTCTCGGGATTGGGATCTTGTCAACTGCTATTGATAATACCGTTCTTTTGTACCGTGATCTGACACAAATGGGAAGGCTTCCTATTGATGTCTATCAGGAGCCGCTTCGAGGCATGATTACCTTTATTATTCCTATTGGTATTATGATGACGTATCCGGGGAAGGCGCTTCCTGGATTGCTTTCGATACAAGGAGTTATGATTGCATTTATGTTTGGGTTAGTCTTCTTAAGTTTGTGGTTCTGGTCCTATGCGCTTAGACATTATACAAGCGTAAGTAATTAAGCATTATTGAATATTAATGGTGACACATCCAACAGCGCGGTTTGTATCTCCATCATGGATGAGAAACTCTGCTTGATGGGTTCCTGTTGTTAGTCCCAATTTAGAGACATCCCAAATATATTCTGCTTCATAGCATGTAGAAAATCCACAGCTGCTTTGTGGTGAACCAGCAGGTAAAAGATCAGGAGTTGCTCCGTTTACACCTTTCGCATTTTGATAACAGCTAAATCCTGTACAGGTAGCATTTGGCGGGTTTGGATCATAGGTTCCTTTGACAGAATCAGGGAAAGCTGGATGACCTCCTTGTTCAACCGGGGTATCGACGTACAATGCCGGATCAAAGAGATAGCCATCAGGTGCAACGGCGCTTTGATTGCCAGTAATAGTGACATTCCCTTGTGCATCTGTTTGTAAACCAGGGGCTACCATTGGCGGCAGTTCATCAACTACCCATACTTTGATAAATCCACTACTTCCTACAGAAGTTCCTGTCATGGGTGAAAAAGCTTCAAGAATTTGGGGTTCTGTGTTAACACTTTTATTAGTGCAAAGGCCGTCTACTCCGAGGACAGGTGTTGGCGCGATAGTAACATATCCGAAGGTCTTGAGTTGTAAGGTGTTATGATTTGCATCGGGTGTCGGCGTAACCGGGATGACATTTTGTCCACTATCAGGATAAGACTGTGGAGGAAGGCCACCAACGGCAGTTATACCAAGTACTATCAAAAGTCCAAGTACACCAAAAACAAAAAAGCTTCCGATTGATCCACGTTGTATTTTTTTTGAAGAGGTTTTTTTCTTTTTATGTTTTACTGGCATATCTTAATCTAAGATTATTTTGGGTTTCTTGTCAAATAGGTAAATATGTATTGACATCTCCTTAAAAAATAACTAGGCTAAAATGAGTCATATGAATAAAAAGTATCTTATTGTGGGTGGAGCTATAGTGTTTATCCTTATTATTCTTTTGGTGGTTGCTCTATCCTCCAAACAAACCCCTACGCAACAACAAACAGTATCGAAAACTTCCACCACGAATCAGAGCTCAACTACTCTTTATCATTCAGGCGCAAATACAAATACAACAATAGTACCAACTGTATCGCAAGCGCCATCGACAGATCCAGCTCAAGCAGCAGTAGAACAGTTTTATCACTATTATGTTGCTTCACCTATAAATCCACTGGCAAATGGAGCATATAAAAATAATCCGTATCTAGCTCCAGACTTTAAGGGACTTATACAAGCAGCATACGATAACGGCAATACGCCTGTGTTCTGTCCACAAGACGAACAAAAAAATATTGTAGTTGGGAAGGAAGTGCCTGTTAATGAGACAGGTGTTGTTGTAATGGAGGAGACTATCAGTGAAGCATCTGCAGGAGGGAAAGACCTTTATACAGTGTCAGTCCAAAACCTCAATAATAAGTGGCTCATCTATGACATCAACTGTTTGTAGTTTTGTCATTCCCGTGCGCCGCTTCGAAGAAGCAAGTGCCTTCAGGGTGCGCCGATTCGCGACACTTTGAAAAAGTTAGTCCCCTTATGGGAAAGAAGCAAGTTCCCTTGCGGAGAAAGACGGGAGTCTAACGCTACTCTTGTCTCATGTGATCTGGATCTTCTCCTACGCGGTGATGAAAATGTGTAAGGTGGGTTGATAAAAAATATCCTGGGAAGTGAGTAAGCCAGATTTTGTTTCCGACCACAATTTATCTCATGATGATATATTTGTCATCAAGCCCTGCTTCTATCAGGGTGCCCGCAAACTTCGGTACTTTCGTATGCGCGTATTCGTCTTTCGACAAGCGTACCATTCGGCGGTTGCAGCAGGTAGGATTGCCCGTTTCATTCTCACTCGTTTCTGTTGCTCTCAAGGAGTGTCAATTCATTCCTTGTTCCAGGTATCGTTTAGTGAGGTTAACCTCGATTGAATCGAGGTAAATACCTAGACACTGGCTATCACTAGCCGGAAGTTTCCTTCCGTTCCCTTGCATACTGCTGTCTGGACTTTCCTCCCCGATTAAATCGGGGTAGTGGTCCTTCTTCCCAGGATAGAATTTAGTATACCCTATAGCAAAGTTAAAAGCAAATGAGGGCTCATCCAAAAATAACTTGGTCAAACTGACTTGTCTTTTTTGTGAGCTGCTTCGTTGCTGATCTCCTCAAGTATAGATTTATACTATCGTTGATCATCTCCTTGCATCTCGCAAAAAATTCTAAGTGATTTTGTTCAACTTATTTTTAGACGAGCCCTTAGAGAGGAAGCTTGTTCTGGGGATTTTCAGCTTGAGGTGGTGTATATATCCGAAGGGTCATACACCGGACGCCGAGTTTTTGATTACCATCATGTGCGACAAATTCAATCTGGTAGGTATTGTCGGTTAAACCAATATCTGAGACATTCCAAGTAAATTCAACTGTGTATGTGCTCAGTGGCAATGCATCAGGAGGCATGATGCCAGATCCATAAGAAACATCAGGGTTACCGTTATTATAATCACCTTGAACAAATGTTGGATAATATGCTTTGCCGTTTTTCTCTAAGGTGTCCGGAAAAACGTATAACTGCGGTTCCAAGCGATAGCCATCAGGTGCTGTAGCGTTTCTATCTCCGGGAGTTTTAATCGATCCTGAGCTTTTTATTATCAGTTCATTGGGAGCAATATATGGAGGTTTTGTGTCACTGACCCAGAGGTGTATTTGTCCAGTGGCGCTACTGATTGCAGTTGCTTGCGTGGGGGAATATGCAACAAGCGCTTCAGGATGAACATTTGCTCCCCCTTTGGTACATAGAGAGGTAGTAGGTGGTGTGATGGTTGCTCCTTCGAAATTATATAACTGTAAGACAGCTTGTGCTTTTTGCGCGGGGTTTGGTTTTACTACTGCCTGAGCACCAGTAAGCGTTGGTGTTTGGTCGGGTGTAGGTCCTGACATAATGTAGGCAACACCCAAAAGAGCAAGCATGATAAAGATAATATATAACGCACCGGTATTAACTCCCATATCTTTTATAGTGGATTACTTTTGACTTTTTTTCAAGTGCTTGCCTGGCAAAGCATTTGATATTCGCATTGTTTACAGAGTATACTATGGCTACAGGTGAAGTCACTCGTTTGTATCTCTTCAACCTTTGTAAGAATATCTGCTTTTGCTTTCTCGATATCTTCACGCGTTCGTGTTGTTGATATTTTTTTATCTTCCTCAAGATAATACAGGGTTAAAAGTATGTCGGAAGGGTCTTTGCCAAGAATGCCATCTCTTACTTCTGTTGCAGCAAGAGCGTAAAACGATAATTGTAAGTCTTCTCTGACTTTTTTCTCAGTCGGGACATTTTTTCCAGTCTTATAATCAATAATTTCAATTCGTCCGTCAGGAAGTGTGTCAATCCTGTCAATTCTTCCGCCGACTTTGAGTTTATTATTATTGAGCCAAAAGTTAAACGGCAGTTCTACCGCAAGTGTATTGGGTGGTTGTTGTAGCGTTTGTTTTGCAAAGGCGGTAAGCAGTGTCTGTGCTTGTTTATAAGTCTGCTCTTCATGCGCTTTGCTTGTGAATCCTTGATCAATCCAGTTTTTTTTAAGGAGTTGCAGCATGGCTTCTTCAGTGGCTTGCTGCTCCTTGAGTCCAAGAAAGAAATCACGAAGAGTACTATGCACGCTTACTCCGTAACTCAATGCAGCTGAAGGAGGTGAAGGAAGATTGAGAATATAACGGAGTTTGTAGTGAAGCGGACAAGTTGCAAAGGTTTGAAGCTGAGAATAGGAAATATAGGTAATAGGTGCTATGGACGCGGGAGTTGGAGTCTCTATTTTTTTAGTTTCATTTTGGTTTTGGATGTTGCTGTTGAGTACTTCAAGCAGTGAAAGTTGCTGGCCCGGAGGTTCTGCAGTTTGCTTCTTCACAATTTGCTGGACGGTTGCTTCTCCCAGCGTCTCAATAATAAATGGTGAGATTTTCCGTTCCCGTTTGCCTTCATTGTAGAAGCGAGATGCTGTGAGAAAAAGTTTGTCCCGAGCTCGAGTCGCTGCGACATAAAAAAGCCTGCGTTCTTCCTGCAATCCTTCTTCGCCCTCCGGCAATGCCTCGCGGATAAGGTCTGTCGGAACAGGAATTTGTTCTTTTCGGTCGCGGGAAGGGAAACGCTGACTGACGAGATTGACGACAAAGACAACAGGGAATTCCAATCCCTTACTCGCGTGAATAGTCAGAATATTGACGGCATTATTTCTTGTCCAATCCATTTCAGCGGCCTGTGGACTTTCTCCTAATTCCATTGATAGATCAAGCCAGTCAACAACAGCAAAAACCGAGGCATCGGTATGGTTCGCAGCAAAACTTTGCATCTTTTCAAAGAATTTGGCAATATTTTGCGCTTCTTTTTCAGTTCTTGCAGAGCCCGGGTCAAGATAATAGCCAAGCAAGCCTGAATCTTCAAAGAAATAATAGAGAATTTGTCCCGCTTCAACGCGTGGAACTTTTTCAAGATGTTTTTTTATCATTGCTGTAATTTTACTTATTTTTTCTTTCCCGTCTTCTGTAAGTGATGATTTCTCTGCCAACTCCATTGCCTCAAAAAGAGAAAGATTACTTTGTTTGGCGAAATTAAGCATTGAAGCAACATCTCTTGCTTGTAGATCAAACACAGGCATGGTAATAATCCTGTAGAGGGATGCCATATCATTAAAGTTTGCAAGGACATGGAGATATGCGATCAGGTCTTTAATCTCAGATTGTTGGAATAGATGTCCCGGACCGAGGAATTGATACGGAATGCGGGAGCGTTCAAGAGATCTTTGAAACGGTGTTGCATGGTCATTGGCGCGAACCAGAATTGCATAGTCATTGTATGATCTACGTGATTGCTTTATGTCTTTCTGAATTGCCTTAGCGATTTCTTCGGCTTCTTCTTCACCGCGGTTGGTGTAGAGGAAGGAAATCTCATCTCCTTTGATTTCCCGCATCGCAGTAAGTTTCTTATCAATTTTTTCTTTGACTTCCAGACGGTCGGGGTTGTTGTTTTGAATCATCTGATAGGCCCCATCAAGGACATTTTGTGTTGAGCGATAGTTTTTGGTCAGAGTTACTATCTCAGCCTTTGGAAAGTGTTCTCGGAATTGCATCATGTTGGCGATCGCTGCACCCCGCCAACGGTAAATGCTCTGATCATCATCACCGACCACAGTGATATTTTGTCTGTCTCCTGAAAGGAGGATTGCCATTTCGTTTTGGGCATAGTTGGTATCCTGGAATTCATCGACAAAAATATACTGAAATTGTTTCTGATATTGCTTGAGAACTGTAGGTCTTTGCCGAAAAAGTTTCAAAGTATTACTAATTAAATCTGAATAGTCCATGACGCCTTCTTTGGCTTTGAGATCTTCGTAGGTTTTAAAAGCACGCGCGAGTTCTACTGTTTTTTTAACCTCATCTTCGTCTGTCATTCTGGCTTGTCCAGAATCTGGATTCTGGAGTCGCTCTCGCTCCCCAGAATGACGATTCTTAGCCAATTTTTCAGCATATTTTATATATTGATCAGGAGTAATGTCATCATCTTTGAGACGAGAAAAATGGGTGAGCATACCCTGGAGAAATTTCATAGGATTTCCCAAAGGGCGGTAGTAATCGAGTTTGAAATCAAATAAGTGTTTCCGTAAAAATAAGAGTGACTCCGCTTCTGTAAGCAAATCAAAGCGAGGATTAAGACCGATATTAATTGCTTCTTGTTTGAGAATTCTGTCGCAAAACGCGTGGAAGGTTTCAATCCATAATGTCGTATATCCATATGGTAAGATCTCATCGATACGCGTTTCCATTTCTTGTGCTGCTTTCTCTGTGAAGGTTAAGGCAAGAATATTTGACGGGGGAATTTTTTTATCAAGGATCAGATGTTCTATCCGTTTGGTGACAACAGTTGTTTTCCCAGTTCCTGCTCCAGCGATTATCAAAAGTGGTCCGGTTCCATGCGTGACAGCACGTTTTTGTTCTTCGTTAAGTGTTGAGAGATCTGGCATGGAGGTATTGTAGCATAGGTAGGGACTAGGGACTAGGGACTAGAGATTTAAATTTTAACTTCTGGATGTGAAAGTGTCGATGGCCAAAGTCGAGGATCTCCGTGGATGGTGCTGTTGGTGGTTATTAGCATTCCTTTGTGTTCCAGTCTTCCGCCAGTACTTCGCATGTGCTTCTCATACATTTGCCGTGCGAATTTTTTGAGTTCGTATTCCTTTGGATCTTCTTTCATGCCTCCTAAGTGTTGTTGCACCGCTTCTTTGGTAGTCCAAACTTCAAATTTTTTTACGGTATCATCGTCGAGGTTTTTGTGACTAATTTGTATTTTGTAAAGATTTCCTTTGGGACTTACTTTAATAGGTCTGGTAACACCGATATTTGGTGGAGGAATAATGGCTCCGATGTTCATAATAATTTCATTGTAGGAGATACTTTTAATTTAATCAAGCAGGACTATTCAAGTGTCTTTGTTTCTTCTTTTTCTACTGAATTGCCGAGTTGTTTAATTGTTGAAATTTTCTGTCCCAAGCCAAGAAAGTTTCTATTGACGTTGCTATATTGATTTGATGCATTTCCTAAATGCTTACCCAAGACATCCATTGACTCATTTACTTTGTCATAATCGATTTGTAGACCTCGTAGCAGTCGCAGAACTTCTTTTGATTGTGCTTCAATCTTTCTTCCTTCAAAAGATAACAGAATTGTTTGCAAATGAGCATAGAGGGTGGTGGGAGATACAATATAGACGCGTTGTTGTTTGGCATATTCGACGAGGTCATCCATGACAACAATTTCATAAAAAACCGATTCAGAGGGTACATACATAAGTGCAAAATCCATTGTTCCTTCTGTTGGCAGAATATACTTTTTGGCGATTGCATCAATATGTTTTTTAATATCTCGGGAGAAATCTTTTCGAAGCGCTGTTGTTTCTTCTTCGGTTTTTGCTTTTGATAATTTCTGAAAATTTTCCATGGGAAATTTGGCATCAATCGGCAGAATGCCGGCATCAGTTTGTATCGCAGCATCAACCTTTTCTCCTGACGCAAATTCATACTGGAGATGGAAGCTATTCTTCGGAAAAATTTGTGTGATGAGATCCTTGAGAACTTGTTCACCGATGTTACCTCTCAACTTGGGACTCTTGAGGAAATCTTGTAGTTCACGCATGTTGCGTCCTATCTCGCTCATTTGTCCGACTTCATGTCCGACATCCCTGATCACAGCTGCTGCTTTATCAAGCCGTTCATTTAACTGCCTTGAATTTTCCTGAAGCGTCCGGACCATTGTTGTTGAGTTTGTCTGCATGGATTCGTTGAGCGTCTTATTTGTTATGTCAATGGATTGTTGCATAGTACGCAGCCATTCAAGAAGGGTTTTGTCGGTTTGCTGTTGAGTGAGTGAGGAGAGTTTTTTATTCAAAAAATAGAAAAGTAATCCAAATCCTGCGATGATAAGAATGACGATGATGAGCAGATCGATTGTCATAGGGGTATTGTAGCATATATTACGGCGGGTCCTGGTGTCAGCACTAAATTATAATCGCATGCCTTCGTAAGCGTAGTAGGCGCCATATTGCATTATACAGACATATGGTGTGTTGTCTCTCATGTTTGCTGCATGTTCGGGAGAATTTTTCCAGAGCGTCACGACTTCTTTATAATCCGGTGCCTCGGCAATATTTTCAGTCGCATGAGCCCACTGCGTATAAGGAATAGTATGACTATCAACTCTGCTGTAAAATCCATCATGAGTAAATGATTTTGAAATTTCCTGAGCGCGTGTTTGTGCAAAAGCGCATGTCTGCGCATTGCTTTGGACAGGCGATAAGCCAACTGATGCACGGTAATCATTAACGCCCTGAAGGATATATGCAGAGACTGTTGATAATTGTGGAGCGAGTTGGGGAGTTGGAGTTATTTCTAGAAGTGATTGTGTTACTGCAACAGTATGTGCTGCCAGGATCTGCTTTTCAGATAAGGCAGTTGTAGTATAGGTGAGAACAATGGTTTTTAGAAAAGAGAAGAACGATGTATCTTTGGTTTGATCTGCAAGAGCGATGTGGGTTGAAAGAGTAGTGAATATAATTATCAAGAATAGAATTGAAGATACTCGTTGTAGCATAATTCGACTCAGTATACATGATTTGATTGAGGACATGCAATAAAGTAATTTTACTATTTTGGAGTTTTTGCTAAGCGGCTCTTCTTAAATTAAACACGGCTCTTCGTGAGTGCTTTTTTAATTCTATCAAAGTAGTATTTATCGTAGTCACATGTCCACCCTCTTCTTGAAAAGTTCTTCTTATAGGTGTTGAAGTAATATTTTGTTCGGGAACAGTAACTAAAGCGTAACCAAAATAGGTATGGGGACCATAAAGTTCTTGTAAAGGTTCAAAGAGTTTTCTTATATGCTCATCTCCTATCGCCGCATCTACTTCTTCAATACCCTGTATTCCTCTTGCTTTAACTTCAATCACTGTGGGGAGGCCATCTATTTCGAAGAACGCATCGTATTCTGCTACGTCTTGTTTTGTTCTTTTTGAAATCGCTCGTAGGGAACCATTTTTAGTACTAAAACGGTAATGGGCTGTTTCTCTACCATTAAGGTCTATCAGTCTTAAATTATTTCTTTCTCTTTTGGAACCTTCAAGTGACTGGAGAAGTGTATTAATATGTAATTCGGCAAGAAAACCATGAATAGATTGTGGATTGGAATGCGGGTATTTTTCTGCTAATTTTCTTCTAAGATACTCCCAATTAGGTCTTGTTTGATGAATTTGATCCAGAAGTGCATCCAGTGCTGGATTTGTTGCAAGAATTAATTCACCTGTTTTATTACCTCCCCTGAAGGGATCGACTTCTTTTTTTTTGTATTTTATCGGTCTAATTGATGGACTTACAGTTTTGAGAGTCGGTTCAGATTGTTGTAAAGGCACTAGCTCTTGACGTCTCCCGGTGACTCTAGTAGGTGCAATAGTAACATCAAGATCAGTTGCTCTCCTTCTTTGTTGCAAAAATGCAAGTTCTAAAGGGCTACCCAAAATTGTTGGAGAAACAACAGTAGGAGCGGTTCTGCGCTCAACAAAACCACCAAGAAATTGTTGCCCACTCGTAGTATCAAGGCCGCCATAGCCCTCTTGATACCCCATGCCGAATTTATTGTAGTGTTGGAATTATCTTTTTGCAAGAAGTAATTTAAAAATATAATTCCGGGTCGGCGGTAATTTCACTCCAGGGTTTTGGTTCAAAATTAAAGTAAGCAGCGGAGGCAATCATCGCGGCATTGTCTGTGCAGAGATTTTTTGCGGGTGCAAAGAGTTTGACATTGAGTTTTTGGTCAGTAATTTTTTGCTGAAAGGTATCACGCAAGGTTTGATTGGCTGCGACTCCGCCTGACAGAAGGATTGATGTGACATGATATTCATTTGCCGCTCGAAGTGTTTTTTTGACAAGGACATCAATAATTGCGTCTTGGGTTGCCCGACAGATATCATTAACTGTTTCAGTGTTTAATTGTTTCACTGTTTGTACTTCTCTCAGAACCGCTGTTTTCAGACCTGAAAAAGAGAATTCATGGTTTTTATCGGATAAAAGCGGACGAGGAAAACGGAAGCGTTTAGGATCACCGAGTTTTGCCCGTCGTTCGATTTCAGGTCCTGCCGGATAGGCAAATCCAAGCATTCTGCCGATTTTGTCAAAGGCTTCACCCGCCGCATCATCACGAGTGCCTCCGAGAAGTTTAAAATCGCCATGTTTTTTCATCAGCAACAGATCTGTATGGCCGCCGGAGACGACAAGGGCGAGAGCAGGAAAATTAGGGATCAGGGACTGGGGACTAGGGACTAGTTTTGAATTTTCGTGAATGAAGTTAGCATAGATGTGTCCGACCATGTGATTGACAGGGATGATTGGTTTATTAAGAGCATAGGCAAGTGTTTTTGCCGTTTCAACACCGACAAGGAGCGATCCGATAAGTCCTGGGCCATAGGTGACAGCGATGGCATCAATGTTTTTGAGGGTATCAAGAGTACCACGGGTATCATGAGTATCACGGGCATGAGTTTTTAAAATACTAGGAGTATCAAGAGCTTTTTTGAGGGTTGGAAGGATGTATTTTAGTTGTTCTCTTGCTGCCTGTTCGGGGATGATGCCGCCGGTTTTTGCATGGAGGGCAAGTGAGGTTGCAAGGACATTTGTTTTGAGTTCCACATAGTCTTTTTTGCCTTCAATGATTGCAACTGCTGTTTCATCGCAGCTTGTTTCGATGCCGAGTATTGTCATTTTTTGTGTTTTGCTTTTTCAAAAGCATGCAGTTTATTATATCATTAAAACTATGAACGCTTTCCAGATAAAGGTAATTGCGATTACAGCAATGATTATCGATCATATGGGTTTGTTCTTTTTTCCGCAGTTTATTTGGCTTCGTGTTATCGGACGACTAGCGTTTCCACTCTTTGCCTGGCTTATTGCCAATGGTGCTCGCCATACGCATAATATCAAACGCTATCTCATTCGTCTTTTTCTTTTTGCACTCCTTGCTCAAGTGCCTTTTATGATGGCAAACCGGCTTGTTGATCCTCATTTCCAAAATCTTAACGTTCTTTTTACGTTATTTTTGGGACTGCTCGCTATTTTTGGTATTCAAAAGACGAAATATTGGGTTGAGCGACTTGTTATTATCTTTGTTTGTGTGGTAGTTGCCCAGATAGTGCAGACAGACTATGGTGGTTTTGGTGTGGCACTTGTTATAGCTTCTTATCTTTTCTTTACCAATTTCAAGCGTCTTGTTATCGCGCAGAGCATCCTTTTCCTTATTTACTCTTATGTTTTTTCATCTATAGAGATTTTTGGTCTGGTGTCGCTTATTTTTATCAGCTTGTATAATAATCGGTCGGGTCTACAGGCGAAGTATCTTTTTTATGTCTTTTATCCGATGCAATATGTGCTTTATTATATTATTCTTCTTTGGGTATTACGGTTTATTCACTAGTTTTACAGAAACAGAATCTCCCTCTTTGAAATTATACTTTTGGGCAAGCCCAGCATTAATCTCCAATACCTGATTTGCTGGCGCGTTTGGGACATAGACAGGAAGGTTAGTTTTGTCTTGTTGCGGTACCGGAACATTTTGGAATATGGTTACGATCTTATTATTGTTCATATACAACATATCAAGCGGGAATTCCATAGCTTTCATCCAAAAAGGATATCTCTGTGCCGTCGGAAAAATAAAAAGCATCCCTTGATCTTGCGGAAGAGATTTCCGTCCTGATAGTCCTAATTGTTGTTGAGCTGATGTCGTAGCAGTCTCAACGGAAAAGGTATGATTATCAATGATAACTTTTGACGGCGGTACAGAAGTTTTATTCAGCTGATATAGCACGAATCCACTAAAGAGCAGAAGAATAATGATAAATCCGATGATAATTTTGTTAAGACTCATAGCTCATTTAATAATTTTACCAGTTTAGTTGTTGATTTATCTGATATTGGTAAGGTGACATCAATAACCTGTGCTCCAATTTTTGCTGCTTGCTTTTCTTTGAAATGCCGGTTGTTGTCACCAGTTGTCGTTGCGATTATAGCAGGTTTTATTGCAAATACTAGTGTATCATACTGAGCATTTGACATGTGCGGAGAGAGAACAAGGACAATATCAACTGTCGATAATGCGGCAAGGATTTGTGCCCGATCTTTTTGTGTGTTGATCGGACGGTTTGCTCCTTTTGTCTGCGTAATGCTCTCATCAGATTCAAGCATGATGATCAAGATATCACCCTGATGTTTTGCTTTTTCAAGAAAAGTGATATGGCCGATATGCAGAAGATCAAAACATCCACCAGCCAAAACAATTCGCTTATTTTGATTATGGAATTCTTCTGCTAGAGCTTTAGCTTCTTCTTCATTAACAATTCTTCCCATAGACTATGTCTGCGTTCCTCTCATATATATTGCCTGCCAGGGCTGGTAATCTGAATTAAATTTGTCATAGTCTAGCACTTTTCCGTCTTTTGTCACAGTCCTTGTGAAATAGACATCAGCACCAGCTGCGGAATAGTCAACTTGTTTGATTTGGCCTACAGGGAGTGTTGGATCATCCTGATACAGAGGTGGCGGCGCAGGAGTTTGGGAGACGATAACCGGTGTTGAGATCGAGACTTGCCTATCGTCTTTTGTTCCATAGAGCGCAAAGGTGAGTCTATCTTCAGAAAGATCAAGTTGGGTTTGGATTAAGAGTGCATGTCCAGTGTCATTCTTGAATTTGAAGTCAACAGTTGGAGAATAAATTGCAGCATCAATCCCCGGTCCTGAATCTTGTTCATAATAACCGACACGATATGCGTGCTGATGCCTCTCAACAATAGGAACACCTGCATTGAGTGCTGCGCGGAACATGGTGGTTGACACCTGGCAGACCCCGCCGCCGTCGCCAAGCTCTGTCTTGCCGTTATCAATGACCAGGGCTTGTTTATATCCTGAAAGTGTTGAGATATCGCCGACCGCCTGATCGAAAGAAAAAATTTCGCCTGGCTTTATGATGACGCCATTCAGCCGAGATGCGGCAAGAGAGATGTTAAAGATTCGCTCTGGCGGGGAACCTTGAAATAAAGACGTTCCTTCGGCGACGAGTTCTTTAATACCAAGACTATTTGCTTCATCTGTTGCTGATGTTGCATGGATTATTTGTACGGGCATGGTCATCGCAAGCTGTTGTGGTTTATTGATTAGTGCAGCATTTTTAAATGTTTCCAAAATAGTATCCTTGAGCGTTTCTTCATCAAGCAGTTTACCATCTGAGCCTACTCGAAATGCGACAACTTTGCCGTTTTCAAAATTAAATAATGGACTGACAGGTTGTATGTCTATTTGTTTTTTCACCGGCGCAAGCAGTTTATCCAGCTTTTGCTCCGAATAGTGATATGCTGGTTGCAAATTGATCGTATTGAAATATGCTTGCACGATAAGACTGCCATCCGTGAGTGCATTATCACTTGCGCGGCCAACGGTCATTGCCTGCGTTGCAAGAAGATTCTCATCATACCCAAAGCCGATTTGCTGTGCCGAAATTGTGGCAGTGACGTTACCGGCGCGAAGCGTTATTGTTGTATGCTGTATGAGAGTATTCTTTTTGTGGAAATACTCTCGTACCACCTGTGGGTCTTTGCCGCTGAAATTGACGCCGTCGACAAAAACGCCAGTATAGATTCTGTTGGTATGAGTTTTTTCATACGCGATGTAAAGAAAACTGATAAAAAAGAAAAGTCCTAGGATGACACCGAAAAAGAACCAGAAAATATTTTTGCTTATATGTTTGAAATGTTTCTTTTCCCAGTGAATTTTTCTAGGAGTTATTAACTTTTTGAATTTTTTTGTAATACCGGTAAAATGAGGTAGGGTTGCCATGAACTCCTTTGGTCTTTATACTATAGAAATAATAGCATACTATGGATGAAAATGTTGTTTATAATCCACCAGACCCAAATAACCCTGCCACACCACCGGTGGATGGTGTAGCGGAGCCACTTACAGCCGATCAAACTGCTGATCCTGAAGGTCAAACACCGACAGATCAAGCCACTGAGTCTACGGATCAACCAGCGACAGATGCTGCGAATACTACTACAGAGGGAGCAATAGAAGAAGAAGCGCCACCTCCTATCGTTGGTTTTCTCGGCGGCATTATGGGGGGCGGCTTGTTAAAGAAATTGCTTATTGGAGTGGGTGTTGTTATTCTTCTTACTTTTGTTATCATTCTTCTTCTTCCAAAAGGAAAAGCACAAGAACAAGCGGTAACGCTCCAATGGTGGGGATTGTGGGAAGATGCAAATACCATGCAGCCAATTCTTGATGATTTTCATAAGTCGCATCCAAACATAACTGTGCAGTATGTCAAAGAGGATCCTGGTCAGTATAATGATCAGTTACAAGCACGAATGCAGAACGGCAATGGACCCGATATCTTTCTGTATCATAATTCATGGCTGCCCATGCTTTCAGGAGATTTGTCTCCTCTTCCTTCAAGCGTGATTACTCCGGATCAGTTCAAACAAATTTACTACCCTGTGATGCAGCAAGATCTTGTGCAAAACGGAGCGATCTATGGTATTCCTATGGAGGCGGATTCACTTGCGCTTTTTGTGAATCCGGCTCTTTTTGAAGCAGCTGGGGTACAAGTACCGGCTACATGGGACGATTTTGTGAAAGCAGCAACGAAATTAACCGTCAAAGATCAAAGCGGCAAGATCAAAACAGCAGGAGCGGCATTGGGAACTTATAACAACGTGACCCATGCGCCTGATATTATTTCGATGCTTTTTCTGCAGCAAGGAGTACAGATGAATAATATTGCAGCATCCGCTCAAAACGAATCTGGTGCTTTTCAATTTTATACGTCTTTTGCGACAGGCGGTCAGAACGCTGTCTGGGATGGGACGCTTGATAATTCTGAACTGACTTTCAGTAAAGGAACGCTTGCGATGTATTTTGGATTTTCGTGGGATGTTTTTCAAATTCAGCAATTAAATCCCAATTTGCAATTTAAGATATACCCTGTTCCCAATCTCTATGGTAAGAAAACAACAGTAGCAAGTTATTGGGTGAACGGCGTTTCTGCAAAAAGTGCTCATCAAACAGAAGCAATGGAATTTATGCAATACTTGGCACAGAAGTCAACTGCCCAGGAGATCTATACGCAGACTGCAAAAGTGCGGGCATTTGGAGAACCATATCCACGCAAGGACTTGCAGCAAAGTTTGCAGGAGAATCAATTGATATATCCATTTGTCAGCCAGCTTAATGATGCCGGGTCATCCTATTTTGCCAGTGACACTGATGATGGACAGACGGGGATTAATACGGAAATGAATACCTATATGCAAACCGCAATAAATTCCATTATCAACGGTGGCGGCTCTCCAGACTCAGCAGCAAGTGATCTTAATAATGGTGTTGCCCAAGTACTGCAAAAATATGGTCAGGTTCAGCAATAAGAAAGATATCCATGACACTCCTGCTCAAATAGCAATACTCACGACAATTCTCTATAGTGATATTTTTTCTTTCCCCCTTACGAGAGATGAGCTGTGGGATTTTTTGATCTCAGAAAGAAAGATTAGCAGGGGGGAGTTTATGAATAGCTTGCAAACAATACAAAAAGAGATTGTAGAGAAAGACGGATTTTATTGTCTCAAGAGTCGAGAAGCAATTATCAAAAAACGTAAAGAAAACTTTTGGGAAGTTGACGCAAAAATGAAACGTGCTCGTTTTGTTGCCGGCAAACTTGCACCTATTCCTTCAATCCTTTTTATCGGCATCAGTGGTGGACTTGCCTCAGGTAATGTATCAGCAAAAGATGATATTGACCTTATCATTATTACCAAAAAGAATATGCTTTTTGTGGGCAGATTTTTGATTATTCTGCTTTTGCAACTCCTTGGCGCCCGGCGTTTTCGTAATCAGAAAAATACCGCTGATACGATTTGTGTTAATTTATTATTTGATGAGACGGCACTAGATTTTTTTGCCGATAAACAGGACATCTATACAGCTCGTGAAATCGCACAAATCATCCCGCTTTTCGAAAGGGAAAGTACCTATCAGCGATTTATCCATGCCAATGAATGGATACATAAGTTCTTACCAAACGTTGGGTCCCAAAAGACACACTATGTCAAAGAAGATAAGGAAATATTTTTGTCTGTCCTTTGCCGAATAATGTGTAATTCTTTTTTTGAGATAATACTTCGTGTATTACAGATGACATGGATGAATAGACACCGGACCAGAGAAACCGTCAAAAACCATGTTTTGGCATTCCATCCAAAAGATTATAGGGTTAAAACCAATAAGCAATTAAGGCTAAAGATGCAACAATTAGGTTTATTGACAAAGTTTTGAATATTCTTTATACTGGCTCAGACTTACGCAGAAAAAGATCTCGTCTAAGACATTTTATAGTATCTGACGAGTTTTTTTGTAAGTGGCACCATTATTTTTATGAACGCGAAAAAGATTTATCTTACCAAAAAAGGACTGGAAGATCTGCAAGCGGAGCACGATGCGCTTCTTAAAAAGCGACGACCTGAGGTTGTTGAGCGGCTTTCCGCAGCGCGGGAAATGGGAGATCTTTCCGAGAATGCAGAATATACCGCAGCACGGGAAGAATTGGCCTTCATTGATGGAAGATTGGAACAATTGGAAGAACTTTTGAAACAAGCAGAACTCATCAGTGATGGTAATCATAAGACACAGATTGTGGATCTAGGCTCACATGTTGTTGTCAAGATTGGCAACAAGCAAGAAAACTTTACTCTCGTTGGCGAATGGGAGGCAGATCCGATAGAAAAGAAAATCTCTCACGAAAGTCCTCTGGGCAAAGCGCTCGTCGGCAAAGCAGTTGGTGATGAGATAGAATTTGAAGCGCCGGCCGGCAAAATGCTCTACAAAATCGTCTCCATAAGCTAAAATAACTGCTATCCGCAAATTTTTACTATCTCTTCAATCAGTAAAAATATAGATGTGGAAGGGTTGTTATCTATCATGCCTTCAACATGAATACTTTTTGCATTTTTAATTGCGATAGGCTGCAATTTTATTAAGCGAAGAAATACATCATCATTCTTAGTGTATGACTTTCCATCTAGTTTTTTAAAATGAGCTTTCAGTTTCGTTTCATAGTCTCCGCGAGGTATTGTCGAAGTAAGTTTTTGAAAATGCAATAGATACCATAGTTCAAAGCATTCATTACTCCATGCCAATCTAATATTATTTTTTTGTGCGTCTTGTAATGCTTTGTGAAAGGCTTTAGGGTTTTCTTTCCAATAGTTGTCTATATCAAAAACGCACCAACACTGGTCTCCATCCTTTTCGTAATATTTTCCTTGTCTTTTTAATCCTTCTTTCTCTGCAGAAACTTTTCCAATAAGTTCCCATGGTGATGTGTGCGTAAATCTTTTATAAATAACTTTAATTGAAGTAGATTTTAGATAGTCCTTCAGCGCTTGGAAATAGAGTGGTTCTGCTAATTCGCCGTTACAATAAATAAAGATTTTTGGTGTAAGGTGTCTTCTATGTGCATACTTCATACTATTCCATGTTTTCTAAAAGTTTTACATAAGGTAAAGCGCCATATCTCCCTTCAAGGTATCTTTTCGCGAAGTTCAAGTTTGCTCTCTCTCCCAGATCAGCAAGAGAAAACAGCTCAGAGCTACCAAATTTATTTTTTTGGGTGAATAATACTTGATCTCTTCTAAGTAACTCTTCATCCAACAAACTTACATCGTGAGTGGTAAACAGTAGTTGTGCATTTTTGTTATTCTTCTTTGAAGAATTAAAAATTTTCAATATATATTGACATAATATTGGGTGAAGACTGGAATCCAGTTCATCGATAACCAATAAGTTAGCCTCTTGAAGGCTATTTATAAAAGGGGCAGAAAGCGCGAACATTTGTTGTGTCCCATCTGATTCCTTAAAAAAATTGAAGATGACTTGACCTGCTCCTTCACCACGGTCATTGTACTTATCATGTATCATACCAATTTTCCTGTCAAAAAAATTTTTTGGACTTGGACTTGGTGATAAAGTATCTTTAAATTGGGGAGGAACTGTTTTCATAAATTCATCTGCAGTCACCTGTTTTTCTTCAGTCATAATGTCGCTAATGCCAAAATCTGCTTCAAGTAAGAAATCTTTCATCTGATTTCGATAAGATTCATCTTTAGTATATTTCTCAAAAGAATAGTTTAATGTTTGACCTCTTTGTAAACCTATAACAACCTGTATTTTTTTAATACAATCAACTACTTCTTGAGAAATTAATCCGTTTCTACTCGCGACAACTGATAAATATAAAACATTATCTCTTGTTTCTTTTATGGTATAGGCAGATCCTTCTTTAAAATGTTTTGGGTTAGTTTTTATTCGCTCTGGAGTTCTTTCAAAAAGGACCTTTTTATTAGGATATTCATAAAGCCATTCTTTCAATACTCGTTGAGAAGATACTTCAAATCCATATACAAAAGTTTTCTTCCCATTCATAATTTCTAATTCAAAATAGCTTGGTTGGGATTCAGTTAAAGTATTGAGTAAAAATGGTTCTACAGCAATCTGGCTAGAAGAAACGCTTTGCACTAAACCTGTAAGCACGAATTGTCTAACGAATCCGAATGCTTTTATTAGATTAGATTTACCTGAAGCGTTTGCTCCGTATATGGCGATAGTCCTCAGCAATTTTTCTTTATTCGTTGTAAATGTTGAATCTGGCAGAGTATTGTCCGCTGCTTTTGCACGAAATGAAATAGTGTGTTTTTCTTTAAAGGAAAGAAAGTTCCCTATTGTAAATTGAATAATCATAATTGAATTGTATCATTTATTTGCAAATTGTCAACATTTTTGCAAAAATCTTGCAAAAACATATATTTTTTCTCATTTTTAGCACACTTTTAATTGGGAAACATCTTCCCCGGGTTTAGAATTCCTTTCGGGTCCAGGAGTTGTTTGATCGATTTCATCAGCGGAAGGCTCGTTGGGTGTTCGAGAGGGAGAAATTTGCTCTTGCCGATGCCAAGGCCGTGTTCTCCAGTGATCGTGCCGTCCACAGAAACGGCAAATTTTATCAATTCCTCGTTTAATTTCGTCACTTTCGCCCAACTGTCCGCGTTATTTAATTCATACAATGCCCATCCATGGAAGTTGCCATCTCCCATATGTCCGAAAAAAACCGTTTGCAGTTTATATTTCTTTGAAACTTCATCTGCTTTTTTTAACAATTTCGTAATTTGTGAGACAGGGACACCAACTTCTGCAGAAAGAACGCCTGTGTTTGGTAAAAGTGTAGCAAGTACAGGCCGGACAGCCCTGCGGTATTCCCATAATTTTTTCAGTTGCTCAGGAGTTGTAAATTTTTTGCATGATGTTGCTTTCATTTTTTTGCAAATTTCTTTGGCTTCTTCCAGCTGTTTGAGAATGATTTGTTTATTTCCATGTAATTCAATAAGCAATGTGGGTTTTTCAGTCAATTTTGCATTCGTTGCTTTATTCACAAATTTTGTATAGGTCTTATCCATGAATTCAAGCGAAGCAGGTTTTATGTTTGATTTTAAGAATGCCAAATTAGCATTCGCGGTTTGAGAATTTCCGGGAAAAGAAGCAATAATCGCAACTTTTGCTTCCGGCAACGGAGTGAGTTTTAAAACCGCTTCGGTAATGATGCCAAGTGTTCCTTCTGATCCGATGAATAGGCTTTTGAGATCATAGCCAGAGACTGATTTAAAGGATCTGCTGCCGGTTGTGATAATTTTTCCATTTGCCAGCACAACTTCCAATTCCAAAATTGCGTCTTTCACCACCCCGTATTTCACCGCATGCATGCCGCCGGCATTGTTGGCAAGCATCCCGCCGATTGTTGCCAGGTGTTTGCTTCCGGGAGCTGCAGCAAACCATAAGCCATAAGGCTTCAGTTTCTCGTCTAAATCTGTACCGATAATTCCCGGTTGAACACGTATTTCTAGATCATCCGGCATCATGGAAAGTATCTTATTCATCTTTGTCATATCCAAAACAATTCCTCCTCGAACTGCAATTGGATTACCTTCAAGACTTGATCCACCGCCCCAGGCTGTGACGGGAATAGCATATTGATTCGCAAGTTTTAAAATATTACTGATGTCTTTGGCAGTTTCTGGCCAGATCACAACATCGGGGGCGACTGCCTTATGAAATGATCTGTCTTTTGCATGAGCTGTGAGGTCGTGTGGTTTGCTTGAGATTTGCCTCGCTTTCAGAAAATAACTTAGCTCTTGAAGGATTTTCTGTGTCAGTTTTGTATATTGCATTACCCGGAAAGTATAGCAAACGGCTCTGGGGTTTTCTACGCGGTCATTGACCCGATGAGGCTGAAGTTTTATAATACAAGATATTGCAATGGAAACTGCGATTGAAAAAATTAAAAAATACATTCGAGCGACCAATTATCTGTCTGTCGCGCAAATTTATCTGCAGGATAACTTCCTCCTTGAACGACCACTAAAATCCGAAGATATCAAGCCAAGAATCTGTGGCCACTGGGGAACAGTTCCAGGGATCAATTTTGTCTACGCGCATCTTAATTATCTCGTAAAAAAACATAAACAAGATACGATTTTTATCCTCGGACCGGGGCACGGGATGTCCGGACTTCAGGCAAATGTATTTTTGGAAGGAACGCTTGAAAAATACTATAAGAAAGCAACGCGAGATGAAAAAGGAATTGCTTATATCGCAAAGAATTACACCTGGCCCTATGGATTCTCAAGTCATGTGAGTCCTGAAATACCGGGATCAATTTTGGAGGGTGGAGAACTTGGTTATTCCTTGGGGCTTGCGTACGGAGCTGTTATGGATAATCCTGATTTGATCGCTGCATGCTTGATTGGTGATGGAGAAGCTGAGACAGGTGCAGTTGCTGCCGCATGGCATATTAATAAGTTAATTGATCCGGCGACTAATGGCGCGGTATTGCCGATTCTTCATGTAAATGGTTATAAAATTTCCGGTCCGACAACTTTTGGTCGTATGAGTAACAAAGAATTAGAAGAATTGTTTAGTGGTTATGGGTATGAGCCGTTTGTTGTTGAGGGAGAATATGGAGATACATTACATGAAAATATGATGAAAACGCTTGAGACGTGTTATCAACGGATTAAAAAGATTCAAGAAGAAGCCAGAGGGAAAAATCCTCCATTCAAGCCTCGCTTCCCGATGATTGTCATGCGAACGCCAAAAGGCATGACGACGGTGAAAGAGCTTCGTGGACAACAAATTGAAGGGACAATTCTTGCACATTATGTTGTCGTACCGACAGCAAAAAACGATGAAGAAGAACTGCATGCATTGGAAGCATGGATGAAATCATATCATTTTGAAGAATTGTTTGATAAGAAAAAAGGGTTTTTAAAAGACGTTTTGGATATTGTTCCGGACGAAAAATTACTTATCAGTAATAATCCTCATGTTTTTGGGAAGACCTACAAACCATTGGTCTTGCCGGATGGTAAAAAATTGGCAAAGGAAGTCCGCAAGCCTGGCGAAATACAATCAAATGCCATGCGTATGGCAGGAGTTTTCTTAAAAGAAGTTTTTGCACTAAATAAGAAAACAAATAATGTTCGTCTTATGTCTCCTGATGAAACGTATTCCAACAGACTTGATAATGTGTTTGAAGTGACCGGGCGCGGTTGGGTTTGGCCGCATGATCCAGTTGATCGCGATATCACCCGCGATGGGAAAGTGATGGAAATGCTCTCAGAACATAACATGCAAGGCCTAACTTCTGGATATGTTTTGACCGGAAGACATGGTGTATTTACCACGTACGAGGCGTTTGCGCAGATTATCGCGAGTATGGCACATATGCACCAGAAATTTCTGAAGTATTGGCTGCGCATGCCCTGGAGGCGCGATATTCCTTCATTGAATTATCTGTTGACCTCCACAGTCTGGCGACAGGAGCGTGACGGGTATTCTCATCAAAATCCTGGATTCATCTCCGGCATGCTTGAGAAACATAATGATTTTATTAAAACCTATTTCCCGGTTGATGATAACAGTATGCTTGCAGTCCTTGAAGAGACGTTTGCTTCCAAAAATCAAATGAATCTGATTACCGCAAATAAAACTCCTGAGCCTCGCTGGCTTACGTATGAGCAGGCAAAACAATCTCTCAAGAAAGGTTTGTCGACATGGGATTTTGCGAGTGATGAAAATCCGCATATTGTGCTTGTTGGCATTGGTGATTATATGACAAGAGAAGCTCTTGCTGCAATTGAACTTATCAAACAGGCTGCTCCTGAGATTCGCATGCGTTTTGTAAATATTTTGCGTTTGCAGGCCGCTTGTTCCTGTGAGGATACTTTTCATCCACAAATTCAGGATGCAGAGAAATACTTTACCATTGATAAACCGGTAATTGTTAATTTCCATGGCTATCCTGAAGCGATGCAAAGTATTTTGTTTAAAGTTAAGAATCCAAGTCGATTTTCTGTTCACGGCTACAATGAATGGGGTGGTACGACAACAGCTTTTGATTTGCTGGTGAGAAATAAAACGGATCGGTATCATCTGGCAATCGAAGTCGCAGAAAGAATGAGCAAAGAAGGAGTAATCACAAAAGAGAAAAAAGAAAGCTTGATTGCATCATACAAAAAAGCACTGAAAGAGCATTATGACTATATTACTAAAGTTGGTGCCGAACCTGCTGAGATTGAAAATTGGCAATGGGCAGGAGAACTTCCTCAGCCGACAACAACTGCTGAGATAAAACATCAAGATATTCTCAAACAGGCACGAACCATTGCGTTTATTGGACTTTCAGATAATCCGGAACGCCACAGCCATCGCGTCGCGAAAACCTTTCAAGAAAAAGGTTACCGGATTATTCCCGTTAATCCTAATTTGAAAGAAGTACTGGGAGAGAAGTCTTACGCCAAACTTTCTGACATCCCCAAAGATTTGCGAATTGATATCGTTGATATCTTCCGCAAGAAAGATGAAGTGACTCCACATTTGTCAGAAATCGTTGAACGTGGAGGTATTAATACAGTTTGGCTTGCAGAGGGAGTGCAAAGTCAAGAGGCTGTAGATTTTGCTGAGGATTACGGACTAACAATGGTTACCAACTTTTGTATACTGGAAGCATATAAGCAGATTAAGAATTAAATCTTTACAGTTCGATCAATATCCCTGTCGCGTCATCTGAATGTTTGTAACGAATAAAATTCCATTCAGGATCATCGTCTTCACTCTCATGTTTGGTTTTAAACATTTTCTCGAATCCTCCAGTTCGTATTACTTCTAATAATTTTTGTCTATCTTGTTCTTTTTGTTCTTCCCAACCCTGCGGCAGTAATCCATCAGTGCCCAATAAAATTGTTTTTATCCCTGATAAGTCTATTGTTCCTGTTTGAATATAGAGTTCAAGATGCGGATCACCATTAATGAGTCCGCTTCCTTTCCCTTCTGTATTATTATTTCTCTTATAATACATTTCCCCAAGTCCTTGGTTTACCCGTTTGTCCTGACGTGCTTCGCGGTTGGTCAGATCGTTTTCTTTGGCAATTTTGCGGATGAGTGTAAACATTTCTTCATCAAATCGTTTATTTTTATCATCTGTAAATATCTCTGAGTGTCCATCTTCAAAGTATACGATTCCAAACGCATCACCTATGTGTGCAAAAGATAAAAGAGATTTATTTGCGTCAATTTTAATGACAGTTGCGGTTGACGCAGGCAAGGTCAAGGTATCTGCAAGTGTTACTCCATTCATCTTTTTTATAGTTTCCCACAGTTTTTCATTGATATTCAAAAGAATTTTTTCCGGTGACAGAGTTTTTGTTACTGCTGAAAATTGTTTTTTTATAAAATGAGAAGCATAACGTGCACTGCTTATTTCCCCGAGTGCTGGAATGGGAAAGCTTGTTGTACCATCAAATATGCCAGCAAGTAAGATATCGTCTTCAGATGTAACTGCAAAGGTATCTTCGTTTGGTTTTTTTAACGCTCCTGCGGTAGTTGCAGCAATTATTTTTATGTTTGTTTTTTTAAAGGGAATGGTTGTTTCCAGATATAACTCTTGGTCAGAGGTATCAGAATAAGTTAGTATTGATTTCACAATACAAGCATTATAACATCCTTTCATCTTGCAAACTGGGCACGGGGATGGTAATATCGAAGTACTTATTTATGAGTAATCAGGTAAAACTAATACGAAAAGATCTCAAGAAACTCAAACCTGCTCCTAATCTTCTTGATTACGAAAAAACTTACAAGGAATTCTCCTGGGAAAAGGCTGAAAAGGAAATGGTAGAATTCTTTGAAGATGGTACCCTCAATATAGCTCACAACATCATTGACCGCCATGCGAAAGGAGAAAAGAAAAATAAGACGGCACTTCTCTTTGAAGGTGCACGGGGAGAAAAAGAAGAATATACTTTTGCAGAACTCAAAACACTTAGTGATAAATTCGCCAATGTACTTACTGAACAAGGAGTAAAAAAAGGTGATCGTGTGTTTATTTTTCTTCCTCCGACACCTGAGCGGTATGTTGCTTTTTTGGGAACGCTCAAAGTAGGAGCAGTTGTCGGGACTCTCTTTGCGGCGTTTCAAGAGATAGCGCTTCGAGACAGACTTGCTGACAGTGAGGCAAAGGTTGTCATTACCAACGCAGTTCTTTATCCTCGCATACAGAAAATCCGCAAAGAGCTTCCGAATCTTGAAAAAGTGATTATTGTCGAGCGTGGCTCAGTGGAACAGCCAAAAGGCAAAGGGTTGGTTTACTACGGAAAAGAAATGAAAAAAGCAAGTGAAGACTTCAAGATTGCGCACATGAAGAAGGATGACTACTCCTATATGTTGTATACATCAGGAACAACGGGCAAACCAAAAGGAGTTATGCATATGCATGGTGATATTTTGCAGGCGATGGTGACAACGAAATATGTCTTGGATTTACATGATAACGATATCTATTGGTGTACTGCGGATCTTGGTTGGGTGACTGGTGTTGTGTATGCAGCGCTTGGTCCGTGGGGACTCGGGATAACGCAGGTTCTTTTTGAAGGACGCTTCAGTCCTGAAAACTGGTATACAATATTGCAGGATTACAAAGTGACGGTGTGGTATTCCGCGCCGACTGCCATCCGGCTTCTGATGGGATCACCTATTTTGCCGAAGAATTACGATCTTTCTCATTTGCGGTTCCTTGCCAGTGTCGGAGAGCCGCTCAATCCTGAAGCAATCTGGTGGGCACTTGAGAAATTCGGACTTCCATTCCATGACACCTGGTGGCAGACAGAACAGGGAGGCATCACAATTCCTAATTATGCGGTGATGGATATAAAGCCCGGTTCTATGGGCAAGCCGTTACCCGGAATTGTTGCGGCAATTGTTGACGATAAAGGGAAAGAACTTGGTGATGAACAGGAAGGCAACCTTGCACTTCTTGCATCCTCTGTTTCTTCTTTGATGAAGACGATTTGGAAAAATGAAGAAAAATTTGATTCCTACTTCATCGGTAAATGGTACATATCTGGCGATCGCGCGATGCGGGATAAGGATGGTTACTACTGGTTCATTGGCCGGGCGGATGATGTGATCAATACCTCTGGTGAACGGGTTGGTCCTTTTGAAGTTGAGAGTGCGTTGGTTGAATACCCTGATGTTATTGAAGCAGGTGTTATCGGCAAGCCTGATATGGTTAGAGGAGAAATCATCAAGGCGTTTGTCGTTGTCAAATCAGGCGTTGAGCAAACTGATGAACTGAAAGAAAAACTGCAGCAGCATGTCAAAAAGCATTTGGCAGGGCATGCTTATCCGCGGGAAATTGAATTTATTGACCATTTGCCCAAGACTCGATCAGGCAAAATCATGCGCAGAATTCTCAAGGCCAAAGAACTCGGCCTCCCCATTGGGGATACTTCAACATTGGAAGACTATTAGGTTGCTTCTTCCAGAAATTTTCTCTACAATAAACATCATCAATGCAAGTTCACGAAGATTTTGATTTGTCACATGTTTTGTGGTTTCGGATTGGCGGGAAAGCAAAGTATTTTCTGCAATGCACAAGACGAAAAGATATTTTTGAAGCGCTTGATTTTGTAGAAGAACATCATCCGGAAAGGATTTTTGTTTGCGGGCAGGGTTCCAACCTCATTTTTACTGATGATTATTTTGACGGCGTTGTTATCCAAATAGGAACAGCAACAAAACCGCAAATCAGTTTTGCTGATAATCTTGCTACCGCATTTGCTGGCGAGACATTAGATTCTTTGATTCAGCTTTCGTTTCATCATAATTTGCTAGGACTTGAATGGGCGGGAGGATTGCCGGGAACTGTCGGTGCAGGAGTGCGCGGGAATGTCGGCGCATTTGGTGGAGAAATTAAAGACAGATTGGTTGCCGCAGAAGTACTGCAGTTTGATGATAAAAATATCGATGTCCTTGAAATGAAAAATGTTGATTTCAATTTTTCCTACAGACAGAGCATCGTTAAAGAAAAAAGAAATATGATCCTCACAGCTGCACAGTTTCATCTGGATCATGCGACTCGTGAAGAAGTGATAAAGGCTCAACATATTTATATGCGTAATATTGAATACCGTAAGGCACATCATCCGCTTGAATATCCCAACTGCGGATCGGTTTTTAAAAATATCAAAAAGCCGGAAGAGGTTGCAAAAGTTGTTGATATCTGGCCTGATATCAGACCACTGGTTAAAGAAAAGTGGCATGGCAAAGTGTCGATGGGATATATTATTAACCGTCTCGGTTTTAGTGGTTATACTATCGGTAATGCACGAGTTTCTGAAAAACACGCAAACTTTATCAATAATCTCGGCAGCGCAACAGCAAAGGATGTCCTCACGATTATTAAACGCATCCAGGAAATGGCGCAAGAGACTTTTTCTATAACACCCGAGGTGGAAGTTGAAATTGTAAAGTAACTCTGCTAGAATGCTTTTATTGTTATGACAGTCATTTCATTTATTATCAAGAAGGCAAAGAAGACTCTCCTCTGAGGGATTCTCTTTGCGTTTTTAAAAAAGAGTATACCCCCTCAGAGAAGGGGGTTTTTTAATGGTATGAATAGATTACTTACTACATTTACAAAATTAGTTTCGATTGCAAGCCAGACGGGGCAAGAAGATGCTATGGCGAATTTTTTAATCAATTATTTTAGTCAGCGGAATATTTCCGTGGAAAAAGACAATGCGGGTAATGTATTTGCAAAAGTTTCAGGTGTCGGTGAACCGCTTTTTCTTTCGGCACACATGGATACGGTTGAACCTGGCACGGGTATAACTCCTGTTATTGCTAATGATATTGTCACCTCAAAAGGAGATACTATTCTGGGAGCGGACAATAAATCAACAATTGCTGTTCTTATTGAGGTCATTGAGAGATTGAAAAATAAAAAACATAGACCGCTTGAGATACTTTTTACGACAAGTGAAGAATCTGTGAATTTGGGGGCAGAAAAATTTGATTATACAAAAATTCTTGCTACGAAAGGACTTATCGCTGATGTTGCCTTGCCTGTCGGGACGATCATTTGTGGATCACCTGCTTATCTGCGATTTGATATCGAATTGATTGGCAGGAGTTCACATGCTGCTTTTTTTGAAAAAGCAAACACTATACTTCCTGCGTTGGGAGAAATTTTGTCAGAAACTAAAACAGGCAAACTTGATGAGCAAACAATTCTTAATATCGGATCGGGAGAATTCGGAAGTGTACGAAATGCAGTTCCGGGACGTGCTGTAATTAGCGGCGAGGTGCGAAGTTTTGATGAAAACAAATTGCAGAAACACCTGCAGTCGGTTTTAAAAAACATCGAAAAAATTGCAATGAAGTTTGCTCTAAAAACAAAAATACAGACAGCTTTTGATAACCATGCATATGTCTTTGAAGAAAAAAATCGGTATCTACAACACCTTGCTCAAATATTTGTTGATCAGAAAATCAAACCAAACTTTGTAAAAAGCTGGAGCGTCTCAGATGCAAATATTTTCAACACAAAAGGACTCCAGGTAGTCAATATCGGCGACAGTGCAAGACATACTCATACAACAAAAGAATCCATAGCTCTTGCCGATATGGAAAAACTAGTAGCTATTTTTATGGAGGCTTGTCAATAATATGAAAACACAACTTCAAAAAGAAATATTGAGACTTGCGAGTATTTCATCCGGAGAAAAATTGAGAAATATAGTGAAGGCCCGGAGCGTAATTAGGCAATTTATTACAGAGCTTAATGCAGGTAATATTCGTGCTGCCGAAAAAGACAAAAAAAGTATTTGGAGGACAAATATATGGGTAAAAGAAGGTATTTTGGTCTGCATGCGGCTTGGCACTCTTACCGAAATGTCGAATCCATCAGAAACTTTGCAATTTGCGGACAAAGATACATTGCCGCTCAGGTCAACCAATTTTATCAAAGATAACATACGGATTGTTCCCGGCGGATCAAGTATCAGAGACGGATCATATATCGGCAGGAATGTGGTTATGATGCCTCCGGCGTACGTCAATATTGGAGCATATGTTGGTGAAGGGACAATGCTTGATTCTCATTCACTCGTCGGCAGCTGCGCGCAAGTCGGACAGCGGTGTCATATCTCAGCCGGTGCACAAATCGGTGGCGTTCTTGAACCGGTAAATGCGAACCCTTGTATTGTTGAGGATGAAGTGCTTATGGGGATTAATACATCCATTGCAGAAGGCGTCATCCTGCATGATCGGGTATTATTGGTTCCTGGTGTGAATATCACCTCGGCAACACCTGTTTATGATTTAGTAAAACAAAAAATTTACAAAGCAACTGCAAAGTCTCCTCTGGAGATTCCTGAAGGTGCCGTTGTGGTAAATGGGACACGCCCGAAAAATGATAACACATTTGCGACGGAACAAGGGGTTCAGATTCAAGTGCCGGTTATCATCAAATATCGCGATGAACGGACAGATTTGAAATCACTGCTTGAGGACGCATTGCGATGAATACAAAACCTTTGATACATTATTATTTCCCAAATAAACGGCTCGCAAAAGGTGAGGCTTCTTTGATCCGTTCCATCATGGATAGAGAACACAAGGGGAAATATCCGCGAATCAGTTTGGGTTTGGGTGAGCTGACATTTTCCATGCCGCGAAAAGCGCAAATCGTAAATCAAGAAGCAATTAAAGAAGGGAAAACAGGATATACGCCCAATGCCGGCCTTGTTGAACTTCGCGATGCTGTTGCAAAAAGAGTTTCTCAGGAACTTGCTATTCAGATAGATAAAAATAATGTCATTATTACCTCAGGTTCTACAGGCGGATTGTATATCGCTTTTGAAACAATGCTCAATCCGGATGACGAAGTGCTCATCCCGGCGCTGCATTATCCGTTGTATAAAACCTTGTCTGAAAAATGGGGAGCACAAGTAATAGAATATGCTTTAACTGAGCATTTCGATATTGCGGTTGACGATCTCCTTGGGAAAATAACTCCCCGTACCAAACTTATCGTTATTAACTCTCCCTCCAATCCGACAGGGCAAATTGTATCGCTACAAGCATTGAAACGGCTTGCCAAAGCAACAGCCAATCACCCTTCACTCTTTTTCCTCTCCGATGAGATCTATTCGACATGTATTTTCGCAGGTGCAAGTCATCATTCAATCGCGTCTCTGAGTGAACGGGTGATTGTTGTAAATGGATTATCCAAACAAGCAAGTCAAACAGGCAAAAGACTCGGGTGGATTATCGGGCCTGATTTTTTTATCAAAGATGCGTTTAAATCTCAGCAGGCGACATATGTGTGTGCGCCGACTGATTCTCAGTATGCTGCGCTTCCGGTTCTTTCCGGAGAGTGTGATGATGATCTTCTTTCTTATCACAAACAGCTTGATCAGCGGAGAAAACTGATGGAGTCTCTTTTGAAAGAAATTTCAGGATTACGTTTTCAGGAATCGCATGGCGCCTTTTACTATCTTGTTGATGTTTCAAGATATGGTGATGGAATGTCTGTTGCAAAAAAATTGATTGAAGCGGTTAATGTGGTAACGGTTCCGGGTGTTGCTTTCGGAAATGCAGGGGCAAACTATATCCGCCTATCATATGCTGCAACAAAGCATGAAATAACAGAAGGAATAACGCGGATGAAAGGAGTATTCTCAACATGGCAGTAAAAAATAAAACAGGCTGGATCAGTCCGAGTTTCAGCACAATAAAAAAAGGAGAAAAAAATGTTTTTGCAATTGGAGGCGTTTCGATTGAAGAAATTGCCAGTCATATCCTGCCGCCATTTTATCTTTATGATGCAGAAACGATAAAGGCGCAGTATAGCGATCTGCAGAATGCGCTAAAACAATATAATATTTCGATTTATTATGCCATCAAACCAAACTCAGCCTTGGCGATTGTTGACGGATTATACAAGCTTGGTGCGGGATTGGATGTGGCTTCTCTGGGAGAACTTCTCATTGCGCAGAAAATAGGTGCTGATTCTAAAAGAGTTTCCTTCGCCGGTCCTGTTAAAAACGATGAAGCTTTGGAATTTGCTATAGACTACGGTGTGCATATTATTAATGTGGAAAGTACAGAGGAACTGCAAAGAATTAATGATATAGCAAAACGGAAAAAAGTTAAACAGAAAGTCGCATTGCGAGTTAATATTGAAAAGCCGGTAACCACTATCGCGCATCAGGCGATGGCAGGTGGCGCCTCAAAATTTGGCATTGATGAAGAACAGATTACCGGGACATTTATTAAAAATATCAAACAGTTAGCACACATTGATCTTTCAGGAATTCATGTCTATTCTGCAAATATGTTGGACACGGAAGCATTTTTGGAAAATATTAAAAACATTTGTCGGGTCGGACAAAAACTCAATCACTATTTCCCCGTCAGATCCATTGATTTTGGCGGCGGTCTCGCCGTCCCCTATGAAGAGAAAGAACGTCCGCTTCAGCTTGATGAGATAACAAAAAAGCTTGGCCGTATACTGAATCAGTTTCCTTTCTTGCAAAAAAATAATGTCAAACTTTATATTGAACCGGGGAGATTTCTTGTGGCGCAAAGCGGCATCTATGTCACGCGGGTTGATAATATAAAAATTTCTCACGGTAAAAGAATAGCCCTCGTGGACGGTGGCATTCACCACTTCTTAAGACCGAGTATTGTCAAAGGGACGCATCCCATATATAATCTCAGCAACATTGACGCAAAGGCAGAAACAGTAACGTCCGTGGGAGGAGCATTATGTACCCCGATAGATTTTTTGGGGGAAGATGTGCTTCTTCCGAAAGAAACTAAACGTGGAGATTTGATTGGCGTCTTTATCGCTGGGGCATATGGTTGGAGTGAAGCGATGCCATACTTCTTGAGTATGCAGACAGCAGCGGAAGTTTTGATTAATAACGGGAAGTATTACGTAATCCGTCCGGCAGAACATCCGGCGGAATTTTTGGAAAAACAGATAATACCGAGGAAAAATCAATTTTAGAAAGGAGAGGTATGATTGTTTTAAAATTTGGCGGGACATCAGTCAGTACAGCAAAAAATATCAAGACAATTAGCGAAATTACACACCGCATAATTAAGAAAAAACCGGTTATCGTTGTTTCGGCGTTAAGCGGGACGACAGATTTATTATTATCATTGTTTGATGGTAGCAATCGGGAACAGGCGCTGCAGCAAATAAAAGAACGCCACATCAGTTTGGTAAAAGATTTATGGAATGGCGAATATCCTGAAGCGCTCAATTCTTATATTGATTCCTGTTTGCAGGAAGTGGAAGAAGTGATAAAGATGAAAAAAGAGCCAAAAGAAAAAAATGATATTATTGTATCGTACGGAGAAAAAATGTCTTCATATCTTATCAGCTACGCACTCAGGTCTTTTGGAATAAACGCCCAACAAGCATTGGCGACTGATTTTATTGTTACTAATAATGACTTTGGTTCAGCAGATTTCATATTGCATGAGACCGTAAAAAAAACGAAAAAAGTGTTACTGCCGTTATTGGATAAAGGGATTGTTCCTATCGTTACCGGTTTTATCGGATCCACAACTGACGGGAGAATCACGACTCTCGGACGCGGCGGTTCCGATTATAGCGCGTCGATAATCGGACTTGCGCTGAAAGTTGAAGAAGTGCAAATCTGGACAGATGTTGACGGCGTATTCACCTCCGATCCTCGAGTGATTCGACAATCGTACCAGATCAAAAAAATTTCTTATAGAGAGGCAGCAGAACTTGCCGCGTTTGGAGCAAAAGTACTGCATCCACGCACCATCCGCCCGGCACAAAGTGCCCAAATCCCTGTAAGAGTTTTGAATACCATGAATCCGAAAAATCCTGGAACTCTTATTGAGATTGCTTCTCCTAGTAAGTCACGAATTGTTGCCGTGACTGCAAAAAAGAACATAACACTTGTTAATATATATTCTGCTGATATGTTTTTGCAAAAAGGCTTCCTGTCAAAAGTTTTTGCTGTTTTTGCCGAACATAATATTTCCGTTGATCTTGTCAGTGTATCTGAAGTGAGTGTTTCCGTAACCCTTGATAATGAAGATAATCTAAAAAAAGTCACCGCTGCGCTTTCCAAATTTACTTCAGTTACGACGACAAGTAATGTGGGAATTGTCTCTATAATCGGAGAGAAAATTGTCGGTGTCCGGCAGATTATGAACCGGATTTTCGAAGTGCTTGATAAAAAAAACATCGTGCCAAAAATGATTTCTTTTGGAGCAACAGATATTAATATCAGTCTTGTCGTTGGATCCTTAGAGGTTGAGAAAGCTGTTAAAAGTTTGCACAATAGTTTACTTTTAAAAAAATAATATTATGAAAATTGCGCTTATTGGTTATGGCAACATGGGACAAGAAATTGAAAAACTTGTCCGCGAAGACGGGAAACACGAAATTGTGTCGGTGAGTTTTGATGGGGAAAATGGTTTGGATAAAAAAGGAATAGAAAGAGCTGATGTCGCCATTGATTTTACATCGCCGGAAATTGTTATGGATACTATTCAGACAGTTGCAAAATTGAGGACTCCTTTAGTAATTGGAACAACAGGGTGGTATGAGCAATTGGATCAAGTAAAAAAAATTGTCGAAAAGAATAACATTGGACTTATGTATGGAGGTAATTTTTCTGTGGGCGCAAATTTGTTTTTCAAAATTGTTTCTTGCGCAAGTCAACTGATTAATCACTATGAACAGTATGATGTGTATGGATATGAAATTCATCATCGCGGAAAAAAGGACAGCCCGAGCGGAACGGCAAGAAAACTTACTGAAATTATGTTACAGAATATTTCTTCCAAAAAAGTTTTACAAACGAACCGTTTGGATAGACAGATTAAGAATGACGAGTTGCATTTTGCTTCTCTTCGCGGCGGCACTAATCCTGGAAAACATACTGTTATTTTTGATAGTTTAGCTGATGAAATCACCTTGACTCATCAGGCACATGGACGTCGTGGATTTGCTGAGGGAGCGTTACTTGCAGCAGCATTTATTAAAGATAGAAAAGGCATGTATCACTTTGATAAACTATTCGATGAGGGGGTGAAATAAATGAAAAAACTCACAGGAGCAATCACAGCGATTGTAACACCATTTCAGAAGAACGGTGAGATTGATGTACCTGCTCTAAAAAATTTTGTAAAATTTCAAGTAAAAAACGGTATTAACGGAATTGTGCCCTGCGGTTCTACGGGGGAGGCTGCGACAATGAATTATGATGAATATGCTTTAGTTATTAAGACAACAGTTGATGAGGTTAACGGAAAGGTGCCAGTAATTGCGGGTGCAGGCAGTAACGACACGCAAAAGGCAATTCATTTCTCATGCCTTGCAAAAGAAGCAGGTGCTGATGTATTGCTGCATGTAACGCCTTTTTACAACAAACCAACATTGACTGGGCTAATCGCTCACTATAAAGCAATTGCAGAAGCAGTTGATTTGCCGATTATTCTTTATAATGTTCCTGTACGAACCGGCTTAAATGCTACTGCAGAAATGACATTAGCAATTGCGAAAGAAGTACCGCAGGTTATTGCGGTAAAAGAAGCATCAGGAAATATTTTGCAAATGGCGGAAATTGTTAGGAAAGCGCCTTCTTATTTTGCTGTTCTCAGTGGCGACGATGCATTAACGCTTCCGCTTTTATCACTCGGCGGAGACGGGGTTATTTCTGTTGTTTCCAATGAAGTACCAAAAGCCTTTTCCAAATTTACCGCAGCTGCACTTGATGGTGATTTCGTGAAAGCAAGAAAAATGCATTATCAGTTGTTGGATTTAATGAATGTCAATTTCATTGAAACAAACCCGCAGCCAGTCAAGACAGCTCTTTCAATGATGGGAATGATTGAAGAAAGTTTTCGTTTGCCTTTAGTCCCGATGGAAGAAAAAAACAAAAAAGTCTTAAGAGATGTTTTGAAAGGGATGGAGCTGATATGAAAAAGTTGCGAGTCGGTATCTTAGGCGCGACTGGAATGGTCGGTCAGCGTTTTATACAATTGCTCGACGGGCATCCATGGTTTAAAGTCGCTGTTGTGGCTGCTTCTTCACAATCTGCAGGGAAAACATATGAAGATGCAGTCAGTGACAAGTGGAAAATGCAGACGCCTTTGCCTTCGTCAGTAAAATCGCTTACCGTCTATTCGGTTATTGATGATAAAAAAAAGATTGCGAAGGAAGTCGATCTTGTTTTTTGCGCCCTAAATTTGGATAAGCCTGTGATCCAAGAGATTGAAGAATCATATGCGAAGCTGGGTGTGCCGGTAATCTCAAATAATTCAGCACATCGATGGACAGAAGATATTCCGATGATTATTCCTGAAGTAAACGCGGACCATCTCGCAATGATACCATTTCAACAAAATAAGAGAGGCTGGAAAAAAGGTTTTATTGTCGTAAAGCCAAATTGTTCCATTCAGTCATATGTTCCAATTTTGGCAGCATGGGAACAGTTTGCGCCAAGAGAAGTTTCTGTGACAAGTCTTCAGGCAATTTCAGGTGCAGGGAAAACATTTGATACCTGGCCGGAAATGGTCGACAATATCAATCCTTTCATTAAAGGCGAAGAAGAAAAATCTGAGAAAGAACCGTTAAAAATTTTAGGTGAGATGAAGGATGGTATTATAATGCCTGCGACTCATTTAGCAATTACGGCAACATGTATCCGCGTTCCTGTTTCTGATGGACATACGGCAAATGTCTCAATTTCATTTGCAAAAAAGGTTACACAGGAGGCATTATTACAAGCTATTGATGATTTTAATAAAAAGAATTTTCTTTCAAGTCTTACCTTGCCTTCTTCACCTGCTCAGCTGATTCAGTATTTATCTGAAGAAGATAGACCGCAAGCAAAACTTGACCGTAACTTTGGACGCGGAATGGGTATATCCATGGGAAGATTGCGGGAAAGAAAAGGCGTTTATTCATTTATTTCACTAGCACACAATACCATTCGAGGAGCGGCCGGTGGCGCTATCCTTACAGCGGAGTTACTGGTAAAAAAAGGGTATATTGCATGATACAATACATCTATGTTCTGGGCAGATAAAGTTTTACAAAATAGAAAAGAAAATGAAGTGCTTGAAGATGCATGGACTCCATCGGGGATTGTTCATATGGGAGGACTCAAAGGACCTGTCATTCATGATGTACTTTTCAAAGTATTAAAAGAACAAAAGAAGGATGCTTCTTACATTTTTGGTTTTGATGACTTTGATCCCATTGATGGCTTGCCACCGAGTTTAGAAGAAAAATTTAAAGAATATATGGGAGTACCCACATTTATGGCACCATCGCCGGATGGCAAGGGGACCTTTGCTGATTTTTATGGCAACAAAATGCGTGAGATGTTCAGAACTCTTGGCATTGAAGCAAAAATTTATCTCGCATCAGAGAATTATAAAAACGGCATCTATAACGAGGGTATCCGTATCATGCTAGATAATGTTACAAAAGTCCGCAAAGTCTATGAAGACATGTATAAACATCAGGTAAAAAATGACTGGTATCCGCTTCAGGTGATTTGTCCGAATTGCAGCAAACTCGGCACGACCAAAGTAACAGATTGGGATGGGAAAGAAGTAACTTTTACCTGTCTGCCAAATCTTGTGAAGTGGGCAGAAGGATGTGGAGCGACCGGCAAAATCTCTCCATTTGATGGTAATGCAAAAATGCCATGGAAACCTGAGTGGTCAGTAAAATGGTATACGTTTAATGTGTCGATTGAATGGTCTGGAAAGGATCATATGTCTGCCGGTGGATCATTTGAAATCGCGTCAAATATTGTTAAAGATGTATTTAACCAAAAACCTCCTATGGCAGTAGGATATGAATTTTTCCTCTGGAATGGGAAAAAAATGTCCTCATCAAAAGGGTTGGGATTAAACGCTGAGGAATTATTAGAACTATTGCCGCCACAAGTTGCACGTTTCTTGATGATTAAAACAGAGCCAACTCGCGCAGTAGAGTTCAACCCTGTTGGAACAGATATTATCCCCAAATTATATGATGACTATCAAAAAGCCGCCGATGCATATTTCAGATGTCATCCTGAACTTGATTCAGGATCCACTTCAGAGGGTGAAGAGATGCCGAAACAAGTTCGGCATGACAAGAGTGAAGCTGATGAAGATTTGGCTCGGGCCTTTGAACTTTCTCAGATTTATGATTTTGTAAAGCCTTCGACTGTTCGTTTCTCTGTTTTGGCACAATGGGTGCAGATGCCAAATATGGAAGAACAAATAAAAAAAGAGGGATTAGAAGAATGGGCAACCTATGCAAAAGTGTGGGTTGAAAAATATGCACCGGAAAACGCAAAGTTCTTGGTACAAAAAGAATTGCCTGCTGCTGCAAAAGAATTATCTGATAAACAAAAGGAATTACTGCAGAAAGTTGCATCGGAGATTGATGATGCAAAAGATGCTGAAGAATTTCAGACACGTATTTATGAGATCGGGAAAGAGTTAGGACTGAACGGAAAAGAAACGTTTGCTGCAATTTACAAAGTCTTGATCGGCAAAGATCACGGACCAAAAGCGGCGTGGTTAATTTTATCTTTGGAAAAAGAGTTTGTGCAGAAAAGATTTGCAGAAGCACTCACTGTACAGCAAGAAAAAGAAAGTAAGAAACAGGATGTTGAAAATGCAATTAAAAAGTTAGATAAACCGGAACTTTTTTCAATTGCAACTGGTGTTAAGAAACACTATCCATCAATTTCCATCGGTATTGCTGTGATTAAAGAAGTTTCTATTGAAAGATCCAATCCCGAGTTAGAAAAAGAAAAACAACAACTATTTGATTCTCTGCAAGGATTAACAACTGAACAGCTTGGTCAATATCCGGAAATTGTAAGTTATCGGAAGTTATATAAAGAAATGGGAATTGACTGGCATTCCCGTCGCCCCAGCCCTGAAGCCTTGCTTAGGCGTGTTGCTTTGAATAAAGGATTATATACGATCAACACGTGCGTTGATGCATACAATATTGCCGTCATGAGAAATCGTATCTCAGTCGGTGCTTTTGATCTTGATGCAATTGCTTTGCCAACAGAACTTCGTTTTGCAAAAGATGGTGAGAATATTCTCCTTATTGGTGACTCAGAAGCAACATATTATAAAGAGACTGAGCTTGCCTATTTTGATCAAAAGGGCGGTTATAATATTGATTTCAATTTCCGCGATTCGCAAAGAACAGCTGTACAGGAAACAACTAAAAATCTTTATGTCAACGTCGACGGAGTGTTTGATATAACTCCTGAACAAGTTGAAAAAACGCTTCAGGAAACATGTGATATGATTATGAAATATTGCGGTGGCACATTGGAAACATTTGGCATCGAAACTGCATGAATTATTCATCCTTCATACAATCAGTTTTGCAAGAGTCCTCAGAAATTGCCAATGAGAAATTCGGCAACGTGACTGGTGTCACAAAAGCTGGTGACAACAATCAGGTTTTGACAGAGGCAGATTTGGCAATCGGCAAACTTATTCTGGAAAGAATAAAAAAGAAATATCCTGACTACAACGTGATTGATGAAGAAGCAGGTATCATTGATAATGGTTCAGAATTTACCTGGGTTGTTGATCCGATTGACGGGACAAGCAATTTTGCCAACGGTATCCCGACCTACGGAATTATGATTGGGCTTTTAAATAACGCAGAACCTATTGCCGGAGGCATTGCGTTGCCATTTTTCAAAGAAATATATATCGCAGAAAAAGGAAAAGGAGCTTTTTGTAATGGCGAAAAAATATCGGTTTCTTTAGAAACGAAATTAACAAACTCATTGATCGCATATGGCATTGACGGACATCAAGAAGATCCAACAATTACTTATAAAGAAGTAGCATTGTTTGGAGAAATTATTTTACATATAAGAAATTTGAGAACGAGCAATAGCGTATTTGATGCTGCTGCTGTAGCAAAGGGACTTTACGGAGGGTTATTAAACCGTACAAGTAAAATCTGGGATAACGTTGCTCAACAAATTATTATTGAAGAAGCGGGTGGAATGTATACAGATTTTTGGGGCAAGCCGATTGATTATTCTGATCCACTGACAAAGTCAAAAGAAAATTTCACTTTTTGTGCTGCAGCACCCGAGTTGCATAAACAACTTCAGGAGATAATTCATAAGCAATGAAAAAATTACTTCTCGCGACAACAAATAAAGGCAAAGTCCGTGAACTATCTCAGTTTTTATCGGATTTACCGTTGCAATTGGTTTCTCTATCTGATGTAGGAATTAAAGATGAACCGGAAGAAAACGGAAAAACTTATACTGAGAATTCACAGATAAAAGCCCTTTATTACAGTAATAAAAGTGAACTTCCTGCAATTGCTGATGATGGAGGAATTGAGATTATGGCATTGGGTGGTGAGCCGGGGATTCATTCACATCGCTGGCTCGGTCCAGAGACGACAGAAGAAGATTTGGTGGAACATATGAAAAAAGTTGCAAAAAGATTACCTGATGATAATCGTGGGGCACGTTTTGCGACAGCTGTATCAGTTGCTTTTCCTGAGGGAAGAGTGTTTAGTTTTATTGGTGAAGTCAATGGTATTATCCCTCCAGAACCTTCACTTAATTATGAAGCGGGATATCCGTATCGCTCTTTTTTCTTTGTCCCAGAGCTTAATAAATTTTACTTTGAAAATGAATTGACGAGTGAGGAATTAGAAAAATATAATCATCGTTATAAGGCAGTGCAGGAAGTAAAAAAACTTCTGAAAAAAGAGCTCCTATGATAAGATAGATCATATCCTCATCGTTGTTTTATGAAAAAAATTGTTATTGTTTTTTTTATCTCTTTTATTTTAGCAGTTGGTCTTTTTTTGGGAATACAATATTACCTCACTATCCGCGCTCAGAAAGGTGCATTGCAAGTGACTGCAAGCCCGCAGACTAAAGTCTATCTCAACGGATCATATCTTGGTCAGACGCCGCTCTGTAAGTGTCAGGCAACAGACATGATAACTCCTGGTGATTATACAATTAGCTTGGTGCCACTGGATAGTTCGCTTCAAGAGTTTCAGGAGAAAGTGACTATCTCTTAGGGAGTGCTGACAGTAGTTGATAGAAAATTCGGACAAAACGGGCAGTCAGAGGGAAGTATCATTTCGTTAACTCCCCTTGACGATCAAACTACTGCGCAGCTTGAAGTTGTTTCGTTT
>Ga0265338_10001037_pt1 | contig 46478 bp, 51 predicted proteins | sample 42126metaG_FD_193579 | JGI IMG/M metagenome (GOLD analysis project Ga0265338, IMG submission 193579) | Rhizosphere microbial communities from Carex aquatilis grown in University of Washington, Seatle, WA, United States - 4-21-26 metaG | ecosystem: Host-associated > Plants > Roots > Rhizosphere... | reverse complement strand
GTATCTGGACAACAGGGGTATAGCTGGGGCGGTTTTTAGTTTGCATAAACTTCCAAGCCAACAGATAATGTAAGCGAAAGCATCATGAAATTACAGATTAATCACTTTGGGCATGTTGTTCAAGCGTAGTTCCAGCCCGGCAGGCAAGGGCAGCCAGGCTTCCTGGCTGGAAGGCATGGCGGTCAGCCGTCAGGTGATGAAGAACAGCAAAAAGAGTTCGGATTTTATCCTGAGCGTAATCCAGGATGGCGTAGTAATGGTTAACCGCGAGAACCTTATCCAGCTATTCAACCCCGGCGCCAGCGCCATCACCGGCTGGCCGGCCAACGAGGCGGTCGGACTGGATTTTCATAACGTCTTGCCGATAACCGACGAGCACGGCGTAGCATATCCGCCGGCCAACCATCCTTTTGCCCAGGCTTTAGCCACTAATAAAACCGTCCGCGACAGCAAAGGCTGGCTGGCTACCCGCGGCGGAAAAAAAATTCCGGTATCAATCATTGTGTCGCCGCTAGTTACCGACAAAGACCAGATAGCCGATACAGTAGTAGGCATCGTCCGTGATACCGCCAGCGAAAAAGCTGAGGAAAAGCAGCGCTCAGATTTTATTAGTACCGCCAGCCACGAAATGCGCACGCCGGTGGCGGCCATTGAGGGTTATTTGGCTCTGGCGCAGAATCCTAAAATCGCAAAGATTGACCCTAATGCCCGCAACCTGCTTGAAAAAGCCTCAGCCTCCACTAAGCACCTTGGGGTGTTGTTCCAGGACTTACTCACCAGCTCGCGCGCCGAGGACGGCCGGCTGGCCAGCTACCCTAAAGTCGTCGAGGTCGGCGAGCTAGTGCAGCAAGTGGCCGATGCCGGACGCTTCAACGCCCGCAAGAAAAATCTTGAGCTGCGCTACGTGCTTAGCAACGACAACGATGTCAGTGGCGCTAAAGTCGTCCGGCCGCTTTATTTCGCCAACGTTGATCCCAACCGCCTGAGCGAAGTCATGCAGAATCTCGTCGATAACGCCATAAAATATACCCCGGAAGGCTCAATCACCATGCGCCTTACCGGCGACGGCTCGACTGTCCAGATTCAAATTCAAGATACCGGCTCCGGTATTGCTTCGGAGGATATTCCTCATCTATTCCAGAAATTCTACCGGGTGGATAGTTCTCTGACGCGTAGTGTTAGCGGCACCGGCCTGGGCCTGTTCATCAGCCGCAAAATTATCGAGATGTACCAGGGACGAGTCTGGGTTGAAAGCGAACTCGGCAAGGGTAGCACCTTCTTTATCAACCTGCCACGCCTTAATACCGACCAGGCTCTGGCAACACAACGCCAGCAAAGCGCCAACTCTAGTCCGCTGGATACCCACTAGGCATGGGCTGTAAAAATGATACAATGATAACCATAAGCGAAGATAACAGATTGAAGACCCCTGATGCCTAAAATACTATTAGTAGAAGACGATAACAGCCTAAGGGAGATTTTTGAGCTGCGGCTGCAGGCCGAGGGCTATCAAACCCTGACTGCCGGCGACGGTGAAGAAGCCTTGGTAAAGGCTATGAAGGAGAAGCCGGATCTTATCATCTGCGACGTTATGATGCCCCGGATGAGCGGTTTTGAGATGCTGGAGACCCTGCGCAATTCGCCGGACATGGCCGGCACTATGGTCATAATGATGACCGCTCTGGGGCAGGCCGAAGATCAAGCTCGCGGCGCTAAGCTGGGCGTGGTAAAGTATTTAGTGAAATCTCAAGTTACCTTGGAAGATTTCGCCCGCGTAGTCAGCGACGTCGTAAAGCTGGGCCCCGGCGCAAACGCGCCAGCCGGCCAAACGCCCGCCGCAACTAACGAAGTTTCCCAAGCAAATAATAAATTAGAAAGCGAGAACCCCATGGACGATCCATCAACTAATCCGATGCCCGGCGCGCCAACTCCGCCGGCTGGCCCCGCTGGCGATGCTAACCCCATCACTAGCCCGGACCCCAGCCCAATGGGCGATGGCCAACAAAGCACTGCTGACGAGCAAAGCTCGGTAGCCAGCCAAGTTAACAGCTTTGCTAGCACGCCAGCTACTCCTAGCGATTCAGCTGCCCCAACCGTGGGCGGTGGAATGACCTCAACCGACCCAGTAGCAGCCGAACCCGCTGAACACGATGATGTGCCAGTGAGCACTCCACCGGTTGATCCAACCACGCCAACTGATCCAGCAGCCCCGCCTGCAGATCCTACAGTTCCACCGGCCGTCTAAGCACAATTGCCTTTTAGGCAGTTAAAAACCCGCCCGCAAAGAGGCGGGTTTTTAACTGTTTCAAGATATAATGTTTATCTGATGAGTAACGGAGTTTCAATTGTCGCCATAGTCGGGCGGGCCAATGTTGGTAAATCCAGCCTGTTTAATGCTATCATCGGCCGTCGTGAAGCTATTGTGGCTGATGAGCCGGGCACAACCCGCGACAACGTTACCGCCAAAGCCAACACCGACGAAAAGGACTTCTGGCTGGTAGACACCGCCGGTCTAAAAAGCGCCGCTGACGACTTTGAACTAACGATCCAACAGCAAATTAGCGAAGCCGCCGCCAGCGCCGATGTGATCTTAGTAGTAACCGAGGCTAATGTTCCGGTCACGGAAGAGGATAGGCGGATAGCCAAACTGGCGCTAAAGACCAAAAAACCGGTGCTGCTAGTAATCAATAAAGCCGACAAAAATTCACGCTTAGATTTCAATGACTGGCTCAAACTGGGCATTAAACCGGTGTTTGCCACCAGCGCCAGCCAGAAAAGGGGCATTTTGGAGCTTTTAGAGGGCCTTGGGGGCCATTTACCCCATAAAACCATAAAAGACCACAAGCACTTTAGTGTAGCCCTCCTGGGACGCCCAAATGTCGGCAAGTCGGCATTATTCAATAGCCTAAGCAATAAACAGCAGGCAATCGTGTCATCTAGAGCCGGGACCACCAGAGATGTCAACCGCTCCAGGGTTAGATACCATGAGCAGGAAATTGAGCTGATGGATACTGCGGGCATCCGCCGCAGCGGCAAAATCGAGCGCGGCGTCGAACAGTTTAGCGTGCTGCGCACACTAGCCGCTATCGAGGAAGCTGATATCTGCTTAGTTCTATTGGACGTAAATGAATTAGGCGTCCAGCTGGACCAAAAAATTGCCGGCATGGTCGTGGAGGCCGGCAAGGGTTTGGTGCTGGTCGTCAGTAAGTGGGATGCGCTAGATAAGGACGCTTATACTCGTGACCAGCTGGCCAAACGCATTAGTGGCGAGTTTGTATTTGTACCGTGGGCGCCGCTAATATTTACCAGCGCTGTAACTGGTCAAAATGTTACTAAGCTTTTTGACTTGGTTGCGGAAATATCTGAGGCTCGTAAAACCAGGTTCAAAACCAGCGAGCTCAACCAGTGGCTGCGCCGCAGCGTCGACGCCCACCCGCCAGCCGGTTTGAAAAATCGGGCGCCCAAGCTCAACTATGTCGTTCAGGAAGACGACCAGGGAATGCCTAATTTCAAGATTTTTGGCGCTCACACTAAATTCCTGCACTGGAGTTATAAAAGATACTTGGACCGGACTTTCCGCGAACAGTGGCCAATGATTGGCACACCCTTAAAGTTTTGGTTCATTGAAAAGCATTAGGTTTAGAATAAATTAATGGCTTTATTTCAGAAAAAACCCGACACCAGCAGCCGCGTACCGCTTTATAGCGTCGGTGCCCATAAGACCGTACTAATCATTGGCTTGGGCAATCCAGAGAAAAAATTCGACGGCACCCGCCACAATATTGGTTTTGCCGTGCTGGATGAATTCGCTAACCAGAACGATTTTCCGGAGTGGATAGTCAAAAAGGACCTGAAATGTCACCTAGCCAGCCTTACTATGGGAGAAAACCGGGTGGTCTTATGCAAACCGACCACCTTTGTGAATAACAGCGGTGAGGCCGTCCAGGCGGTGCAGCATTTTTACCGGGTTTATAATGGGCAAACGCTGGCGGTTTATGATGAACTGGCCATTCCGTTCGGCCAACTTCGTAGCCGCCTGGGAGGCAGTGACGCCGGCCATAACGGCGTAAAATCCTTAACTCAGTATATCGGCGACGATTATGGCCGGCTGCGCGTCGGCATCGGCAATGAGATAGCCGAAAAGGCCGATGCCGCCGACTTCGTGTTAGGTAAGTTCACCAAAGAAGAGCAGGCCAAATTACCGGAAATTATCAAAGAAGCCGGCGTCTTAATTACTGAATATATATTTAGCGGCCAACTGAATCCCGACACCCGCACAATCGCCTAAAATCTTAGGAACCTAAAAGCCTCCAGAGGGGGTGGGCACCGCTGGAGGCTATTACACCCTTCAACCCACCGTAAGCGAAGCTGCGAAAACTGCTAAAAAGCAAAGTTATTCGAGCCGGCATTAGTCCGAAGACTAAGGCACATTCCGTGAGAAACTCGCTTACCCACGTTGAACGGGGAGAGAGTTAAAGGGGTTAGTTTGCTTAAGAGCCCGGACCCTTTTTGCTATTTCTTAGCTTAACCATTTGTAATGCAAGCGCCTGGCTTTTATACTAAGAAACAAGAAAAAGGGGCCGGATTGAACGTTTAAGTGGAGGGTATCAACTTAGACGTCCATAACTCTTAAACAATCTAACAAATGTTAGAAATGGGGGTATAAGGTACGTAAGTTTCCACTAATGAAACTTACAGATTGCAATTTTAGCAAAAAAGTGTCCTGAAGTCAAGACTAAAAAATATACCGAGATGAAAGTCAATACTCTTACGCTTAACGGTCCTGGTTATCCGGCAATCCTGAAGGATATACACCAACCGCCAAAACAGTTATTTTATGTTGGAGCTCCGCCAGCGCAGTGGCTCGGCCGCCCCAAAGTAGCGGTAGTTGGCAGCCGCAAAATGACGAGCTACGGTAAGGCGGTGACCGAAAGCCTGGTATCAGACCTGGCTAGGGCGGGGATCGTGATTGTCAGCGGCCTGGCTTACGGCATCGACGCCACAGCCCACCGGGCAGCCCTGGACGCCGGCGGTCTGACTGTTGCGGTTTTGGGAACCAGTGTTACAGACATTTCACCCTCTGGCCATATTGGATTAGCTCAGGAAATTATTAACCATGGAGGGACAATTCTTAGCGAATACGCCGCCGGCAGCCCGGCTTTTGCCGGCAACTTCGTCATTCGCAACCGGATAGTTAGCGGCCTCTGTGACATTCTTCTGGTCACGGAGGCCGCGCTAAAGAGTGGAAGTCTACATACAGCCCGTTTCGCGCTGGAGCAGGGAAAGACCGTCATGACGGTGCCGGGTAATATCACCGGGCCCTCCAGCGAAGGCTGCAACAATTTAATTAAGAGCGGCGCTATTCCCGTAACGGAAGCCGAAGATATCTTTTTTGCCCTTAATATCCGGCCCGGAAAGCAAAAGTTAACGCTTGAGTTCCGCGGCAGCTCCGATGAGGAGCAAATCCTCCAATTAATCCGCGAGGGTCTTGCCGGCCAAGAAGAGCTGGCGCTGGCCGCCGGCTTGGACGGCCCGCGAATTGCCAGCACGCTGACCAGCCTAGAACTGCGCGGCCATATCCGCCCAGCCGGTTCGGGCAACTGGCTCGCGAACTAGCACGAGCCCCTAACTTTCCGCCGGACTCGAGACGAGCCTAAAGTCCTTTGTTGAGCGAGCCCTACTTTCGACAGAGATTCAACGGAGGCGCAGCCGGTTGGGTGCTGAGCGGAGATGCGATGATTCTTTCGCAGCTCAGGCGAAGCACCCTCCGCGCGTGAGCGGCTCTGGAGAGAGTAGCGTGAGCGCCGGTTGCATATATAGGTAAAGGGCTTTACACTGGGCATTTGAAATCTATGGCGAAGAATCTTGTAATTGTTGAAAGTCCGGCTAAGGCCAAGACCCTAACCGGCTTTTTAGGTAGTGACTACCAGGTAAAAAGCAGTTACGGCCACATCCGCGACTTGCCGGAGCGCAAGCTAGGCGTCGATGTTAAAAAGCATTTTGAGCCTACTTACCAGGTTAGCCCCGATAAAGAGCAGGTGGTCAAGGAGCTAAAGACCGCCGCTAAAGGCAAGCACGTCTGGCTGGCCAGTGACTCCGACCGCGAAGGCGAAGCCATCGCCTGGCACGTGGCCCATGTGTTGGAACTGGACCCAAAAAAGACCAAGCGAATCGTCTTTCATGAAATAACTAAAAGCGCTGTGACAGAGGCCATCGCCCATCCGCGTACTATCGATATGAAGCTCGTGGATGCCCAGCAGGCCCGGCGCATACTGGACCGCTTGGTAGGCTATGAGCTGAGTCCGGTGCTCTGGAAAAAGGTGCGCCGCGGCCTGAGCGCCGGAAGAGTACAAAGCGTTGCTGTGCGTTTGATTGTCGAGCGCGAGCGCGAGATTAAAGAGTTTAAGCCGGAAAGCTCGTTTAAGATTAGCGCGATATTTGAAACCGGCAAACACCAACTGGCGGCGGAGCTGAGTGAAAAAATCACTAATCTGGCAAGCTCCAGGAAGTTCTTAGAGCACGCCGCTAAGGCCGATTTTACTGTCGCCAATATTGAACAAAAGCCTGGTAAACGTAGTCCTGGAGCGCCATTTACTACCAGCACACTGCAGCAAGAGGCTGCCCGGCGGCTGGGCTACAGCGTTCGCCAGACTATGACCATCGCCCAAAAATTATACGAGCACGGCCACATCACTTATATGCGCACCGATAGCACTATTTTGTCTGGCCTGGCTATAAATGCTGCCAAGGAATATATAACCAAGGAATACGGCGCCAAATACAGCCAGGTTCGCCAATACCAGACCAAAAGCCGCAACGCCCAGGAAGCCCACGAAGCCATTCGGCCAACCCAAATTGGCCGGCTGGAGTCCGGCGCCGACAGCGGCCAGAAGAGACTTTATGAGCTGATTTGGCGACGCACCGTAGCCAGTCAGATGGCCGCCGCTGACATCGAAAAAACAGAGGTCAAGATAGATATTAGTGGCCGCAACGAGCAATTTTTAGCTACCGGCGAGGTCCTTGTCTTTGACGGCTTTTTAAAAGTCTACGGCGGCGGTAAGGACGACATGATTCTGCCGCCGCTCGAAAGCGGCCATAGACTACGGCTGAAATCGGCCGATGCCCTGGAAACTTACAGCCGGCCGCCGGCCCGCTATGGCGAAGCCTCATTGGTTAAAAAACTCGAAGAACTAGGCATTGGGCGCCCCAGCACCTACGCACCGACCATCGGCACCATCCAAGACCGGGGCTATATCGAAAAAAAAGATTTGGAAGGCGAAGTCCGGCAGCTCAAAGAAATCATCCTGAGCGGCTCTAAAATAACCGAGCAAACCCAAGAGGTTACCATTGGGGCTGACCGCGCCAAACTAGTACCGACGCCTCTGGCCGATATTGTCACTGATTTCCTGGTTAAATACTTCGGTGAAATACTCAATTATGACTTTACCGCCAAGGCCGAGAACGAACTCGACGACATTGCCGACGGTAAATTAGCCTGGCAGAAAATGCTCGAGGATTTTTATAAAGGCTTTCACCCCTTGGTAGAGAAGGGTGAAGAAGCCGACCGCGCCGAGGCCGCCCAGACCCGCCACCTGGGTAAAGACCCTAAAACCGGCAAGCCGGTATACGCCCGTTACGGCCGTTATGGGCCGGTACTGCAGCTGGGGGAAGCCGACCCGGCGGATAAGGATGACAAAGACATTCCCAAGCCTAAATTCGCGCCAATGCCTGAAGGCGCCGAGCTGGAGACTGTCACCCTGGAGCAAGCGCTGCCAATGTTCGCCCTGCCGCGTGAAGTCGGCCAATCCACCGATGAACAGCCGATTATCGCCGATATTGGCCGTTTTGGCCCCTACGTCAAGGTTGGCAAAGAATTCTTCAGTATTAAAGAGCTAGATCCCTTCACAATAACCGAGTCCGAAGCCCGGCAAGTCATAAAAGATAAGCAAGAGGCCGCCGCCAAAAGGGTAGTAGCTGATTGGGGTAAAATTCAAATCTTGCGCGGCCCCTATGGACCCTATGTGACCGATGGCACGAAGAATGCCCGAATACCCAAAGAGCAGGATCCAGAGAAGTTAAACGAAAGCGCCGCTAAAGAGCTATTGGCCAAGGCGCCGGCCAGCAAACGTGGTAATTTTCGCCGGCGCCGCGGCGCAAAAAAGTCCTAAACCGGGCTATTTATCCACAATTTTCCCAGATTGACAAAAAGTTTTCGATAAAAATATACATAAACAGATTGTGCCGCGAAGTCGAATTAGTGATACAATATGAATGATCGCGAAATATTCTTGACTTTTAAAAACTAAAGTTTTATAATTATAATAACCTCAGGCGGAATAACTGCCAATAACAGGGAAGAAAGTTACAATGGACGACAGTCAGACTAGCAAAAAATTTGACCTTGCCACTACCGTACAAGACATTTTAAATACGATTGAGCGCGAGCGCGAGCGGGAGATAATCGCCCGGCGTTTTGGCCTGTTTGACCGCCGGGAAACTCTGGAACAAATCGGTGAACTTTTAGGTATCACCCGCGAGCGCGTTCGCCAGCTGGAAAAAGCCGTGCTTACCCGCCTAAAAAGCACCGCCGAAAAAGATTTGGTACACATCAGTGAAGTCGAGAAAATTCTAGGCGAGGAGCTCGCCAGCATGGGCAAAGTAGCCCGCATCAGCGAAGTTACCGCCAAAATCGTCCCGGCCAACGCCAAAGTCGACCAGTCCCGTGTGGCTTTTATCGCCCAACTGGCGCCCAGCGTCGCGGTTATCGAAGATAACGACCACTTTTATCACGCCATTGGTTTGGCCGGTGACCACACTGAAAAAGCCATCCGCGACCAGGTCAATGCCATTATTGAAGCCATCCAACAGATTGGCAAACCCACCGATATCACCACCGTAGCTAAGCAAATTGGCGACGAAGACAAACAACACGTTGAGGCTCTCGCCGGCATCTCCAAGAACCTGGCTACCCTGAACGACCGCTGGGGCTTAATTAAGTGGCCGATGGTCAACCCCAAGAACATCCGCGACAAAATCTACGTTATTTTGCACGACCACGGCAAGCCGATGCACTTCAGTGAAATCGCCAAGGCCATCAAAGACAGCGATTTCCGCCGCAAAGACGTCACTACCCAGGCTATTCATAACGAGTTGATCAAAGATAAGCGTTTCGTGCTGATTGGCCGCGGTATTTATGCTCTCAAAGAGTGGGGCTACAAAAAGGGCACTGTGGCCGATGTTATTGCCGAAGTTCTGCGCAAAGAAGGCGGCCCGCTGCACCGCGACGAAATCGTCCGCCGGGTTCTTAAGAGCCGCCATGTCAAAGAAACCACTATCTTACTGAACTTACAGGGAAAACCCCAGTTCAAGCGCGTCGCTAAGGCGACATACACCTTGGTCGAGCCTAAATAAAAACAACCTCTTTGGAGTATAATGAAGGGAGGGAAACCTCTTATGGCGCTATTTGGTAAGGCACAAAAAATCCGGGCGGCGCACGAGCACTGCTTATTGATGCTGGAAATTCCGCGTACCAACGACAAGGCGGCGTTATCGGCCGAGCAGATGTTGGCGGCACTGCACGGTATTTTACGCACCAGGCGCGAGCTTAGAACCTCGGGCACTCTACAGGAGCATATCAGCCTGGAGATTGTGGCTATCGGCCAGCGCATCCGTTTTTTTATTTGGACTCCTAAACACCTGCAGTCTTTCGTAGAAGGGCAGGTTTATGCCCAGTATCCAACGGTGCAGATTTATGAACAAGACGAAGATTACGCCGACCGCCAGTTACACCATACGGTGGTTCACAGCGCCGAGCTGACGCTCACTACCGACGAGACTTTGCCGATAAAAACCTTTCCCAACTTCGAGGTCGACCCCTTGGCGGCCGTCACTGCGGCCTTGGCCAAGCTGGACAAAGAAGACGAGGAAATGTGGATTCAGATTATGAGTCGGCCAATTTCCGATAATTGGCACCGGCGCGGCGCCCGGATGGTCAGTAGGATTCAGCGCGGCAAAGGAACTTTCGGCGGAGCAGGGGGGAGTACTGTCAGTTACGCCGCCCAGGTTTTTGGCGCCCTGGCCAAGCCGCCGGAGGGCGGGGTAGGCACCCAGACTAAGGCACCGGAACTTTCCGAGCGCGACAAATCGCGGATTGCGGCCATTCAGGAAAAATCCAATAAGCTGGGCTACCAGGTCAAAATCCGTTTGCTCTACGCCGGCCACGACCAAACTACGGCGCGCCTGCGGATGCAGGCGCTGGTTGGCGCTTTCAAACAGTTCAATACTACTAACCTGAATGGTTTTGAGGCCAAAAGCCCCAGCTTCAACCGCGACCGGCAAATCGAATATCAGGCCCGTTTTTTTATCGACCACGGCTACATCCTTAATATCGAGGAGTTGGCCAGTATCTTCCACCTGCCGCATACCTCGGTAGAAACGCCAAATATCCTGTGGGCGACCACCAAAACCGCTGAACCGCCGCCCAACATTCCCATCCAAGAAGCCGGTAAAGAGACCGAGATGAGCCTGTTTGGCGTTACCAACTTCCGCGGCGACAACACCATTTTTGGCCTCAACCGCGCTGACCGCGGCCGCCATGTTTATATCCTGGGTCAAACCGGCACCGGTAAATCCGGCGCCTTGGAGCTGTTAACTCTGTCTGACATTTATTACGACCAGGGCTTCGCGGTTATTGACCCGCACGGCGATTATGCCCAGCACGTGTTGAGCTTTATCCCCAAGCGCCGACTGGACGACGTGGTTTATTTCAATCCGGCCGACACTGCCTATCCCATCGGTTTCAATCCGCTGGAGATTTCCGATCCCTCGCTAAAAGGCCACATCAGCTCGGAGTTAGTAGGTGTCCTAAAGAGGTTATTCATTGATAGCTGGGGCCCGCGGCTGGAATATATCCTGCGCTATACGCTGCTGGCGCTGTTGGATTACCCCGATTCCACAATGCTGGGAATCACCCGCATGCTGACAGAGAAGGACTACCGCCAAAAGGTGATTGCTTACATTGACGACCCGGTGGTCAAAAACTTCTGGGTCCATGAGTTTGCCAGTTGGAACGATAAGTTTGCCAGCGAGGCTGTGGCGCCAGTGCTGAACAAAGTCGGGGCCTTTACCGCCAACCCGATGGTCAGGAATATTATCGGCCAGCCCAAGAGCACCTTCAACATCCGTGAGATTATGGACCAAGGTAAGATTTTGGTGGTCAATCTTAGCCGCGGCTTGATGGGCGAAGACAATGCTGGCATTTTGGGCGCCATGATGGTTACTAAAATCCAACTGGCGGCCATGGGCCGGGCCGATTTGCCCATGGAGCATCGCCGGCCGTTTTATCTCTACGTCGATGAGTTCCAGAACTTCGCCACCGACAGCTTTGCGACTATCCTCAGCGAGGCTCGCAAATATAACCTCAACCTGACTGTCGCCAACCAGTATATTTCCCAGATGGAAGAGCCGGTGCGCAACGCCGTTTTTGGTAACGTTGGCACAATCCTGTGCTTTCGGATTAGCCCCGATGATTCACCGTTTTTGGAAAAATACTTCACCCCTCAGTTCGAGTCCACCGACCTCATTCAGCAGCACAGCCGTTTCTTTGTGATTACTATGATGATAAATGACGAAAAGGCCCCGGCTTTCTCGGCCAAGACCTTGAACCTGCCGCAACCGGCCGAAGATCATACGGCTGAAATAGTTGAGCTGTCGCGCCAACGCTATGCCAAAGAACGCTCGGTAGTCTCCGAAGATGTCCGCTTAGCCGCCGGACTCGACGCCGCTAACCCTACTAAGTTTGCTTCAGACCCGCACCCCAATTTACGCACCAAGGCACAGGTCCAGCTAAATACTGCTGAGGCGCTCAAACCCGCCCACTCCAGCGACGTTGACGGGCATAAAGTCGGCAGAGTCGCTGCCAGCCTATTTAGAGGTACGCTTAGCCCCTCTCAGGCCGCCGATCAGTCTAATCAACAGCCAGCCCCGGAAAAGCCCAAGCGTAAGCGCACAAGGCGCGGCAAGCGCAAAGGTAGTGGCGCCAAAGCAGCAGAGCAGGCTAAAAAGCCAGCAGAAGCCGTAGCGGCCACCGAAAACGAACAAGTCATAAGGTTGCGTTAAGAGCTAGGTTGCAGGCCATTGGCCTGCAACCTAAGCCATTTCTATTTTTTAACAGCTACCGAACATTTTACGAACATTATATAAGCATTAAGGCTCGGGTAGTTGCATAGCTAAATATGGTGCTTGGGCAGCCGGGTAGTAAAGCGATAAAATAATTATTAAAAAATAAATAACCGGGCGAAAAATCCGGCGGACAAGAGGCGGGGCAATACCATTTCCAGTCATAGACTCTACGTCGCACAATGTATATTTTGCGACTCTACATATTAGTCTCAGGTTGATATGCCAATACCCCCCTAACAGGGTAGTTTCGGCTTAATTGCTTAAAACCAACGCCAAGCTCTACAACTCGCAATATTTATCTTTAATTAATTATCTATGTCCTAGCCCAGCTGCCGCTACGTCGCAAAAAGCGCGTGAAAAGTCGTAGAGTTTTCCACAGCCTTTCACAGCGATTTGACTTTAGCCTATTTCATATTTTTGTATATATTTCCCCTGCCTTTCCGCTTTGAACAAAATATTTGACTTTTGGTGTTTTGATATAGAAGTATGTTTTTCCCTGCCCAATTATTTAATTAACAATTGTGAACAAAATGCGAACTGAGCAGAGGAGAGAGGGTGCGATGGTCTTTAGCTTGGTAACACAAACGTCGATACTAGGTTATCATCTTTGAGTTTCTCGTGATATTCAGCCAACGCTTCCAGCTCCTTATTCCCTATCCGCCTATGCTCAAAAAGGAATCTAGCTGCGGCCGTAAGACCGGTTACGGAGTTAGCCTTAAAACCATAGTTTTCCAATGACTCCATGCCACCTTCTTCACGATCGAACTTAATGGTAACTGCAACCGGTCTTAAGCCAACATCCGTAAGTACCCGTGCACCCTCGACTTTCGACTTACCGTCAGTTACAACATCATCCCCTAGACACACGGTTTCACCAGCTTCATAGTCTCCTTCGATCTTCTGGTGCGATCCATACTCTTTATCTGGCTCATCGACCCGTTCCCAAAGATATGATAGGCCAGCTTCGTAGGCGCCTATAGCCGCGGGTGCTGTAGCAGCCTGAGCCTTACCAAATACATGGTCAATTGTTATGCCTAAATCCAAAAAACTGGCGGCGTATCCCGATGCTAAGGCCCGACGAAAATCTCGCTGTTGCCCAATAGACATTTGGCCACTTCGATCCAATTTGCTGCTGAAAGATAGGCTTGGCCGATCATTGTAGTAATAGGGCGAGTGTCGACCGGATTTAAGGGTCATGCCGCCTTCTGGAAAGCCAAGAAGACCCCTATCGAACATACCGATTACAATTTGTTCTTCGATCCTTTCAGGTGAAGCCATTAGGCTGCCCTCTGTTGTAAGCCCTGTTTGATTTCCTGGACTACTGCCGCATAAGCGGCGGCCGGGTCTTCGGCACCGGTAACCTGACTGCCAATTACCAGAATATCGGCTCCGCCCTCGATGGCCTGCTGCGGCGTTATGCTACGCTTTTGGTCCTGCGTGTCCGCACCTTTTGACCTTGTCCCTGGAATCATTGCGAACAAGCCGCCCCTGTCTTGGGCGAGGTCTTTGGCCATCTTAACTTCTAAGCCAGAACAGACAAGTCCGCCAATTCCGGCGTCAGTAGCACGCCGCACTTCTCGCCGGACGACAGTTTTAGGTAAAATATGCTCAAATCTTTTTGTTTCCTCTTCTCCTATGGAAGTTAGTAGCGTGACACCCATGACCATAATTCCGGCTTCCGCGGCTATTCTTTGAGCCTCTTTCATAGAATCAACCCCGGCTCTGGTCCCCATGGTTATGGCCACCGGTGGGTGATCAAGCTCCGCTAAGTTATTTACGATTCCCGCCGTAGTCCTTGGGATGTCGTAAATCTTAGCATCAGCCACCCAATCCAGATCATTTTCGGCGGCTAAATCCGAACAATATTTCCAGCTGGTGGCGGATTGGAGCTCGAGACCTTCTTTGACGACCCATGCCCCGGCATTTTTAGCGAGACCCACTAGGGACTCGGCTGTTGATTCTTTGGATGTGTCAATGGCGCACACTATCCTCTCGGCGGCTGATAGATTCGGTTGAAGTCCTGGCATCTTCCCTCTTTCCCCACCAAGTTAGTTTAAGCTAAGTATACTACGCCACTTTTTGATTACTTTGTATATTTTTTACAACAGTGTACCCTGCCCGATTTTAACTTGAGTGTCCTGAGCCTAGTTAGCGTCACGCCGCAAAAATAGAACCCAGGCCACCGCCCAGCCAACGACCAAATAACCGCAAAATACTAGGGCTGCCCGGCCTGGCGCTAAGCTCCCGCCGCCCAGCGCGCCATCTCCAACCAACTGGCTAAGTGAGGTAAACGGCAAGTAAACGGCGTTTTTGTTTAGCAGCTGGCTCAGCAGTGGCTCGATAGCCGCGGGAATCGCAAACAGGGCTACAATCGCCCCAACCTGCACGCGTATAAGCGTAGCCAGCAGCAGCCCGAGCATGGCGTAGGCCCAGCCATAGAACAAGCTGCGCCAAATAACATCTTTGTAATAAATCGTTTGCGATACCAGGACATGTCCGTGGGCATGCACTCCCAGATAAGTGGCTACCGGAGACAGCACACCGATGATAATGGTCAGAAAGATGGCGTAGCAACTAATAACTAGGATTTTGGACGCCAAGACTTTACTTCGACTATTGCTGCTGGTGAGGCTGTACATAATGGTGTTATAGCGGTATTCGTGAGTCATAAACAGAATCGCTATGACAGCACCGAATAACATCAACCCCAGAGCGCCATAGGTGTCACTGGCCAGCTGACCGGATTCGTGAAGCTCGAACGGCTTTAGGCGCCAGCCTTCGACGTAAAAAGCAATAAAGGCCACGAATAGGATAACCAGAGTTGTAATAATATAGGTCGAGCGGATAGTCAGAAGCTTACGGAACTCGGATTTAATCGTCTGCATCATGATTTTTCGGCCTTCCCGGTTTTGGCCTGGTACTCTTCTGTCCCTTCGGTTAGCTCCAGAAATACGTCTTCCAGCGAGGCCGCGTGGCTGGCTAGTTCTAGGATTGGCAGACCAGCGCTAAAGGCTAGTCTGCCTACTTCATCGGTTTTGACACCGTAAACTTTTAGGCCACCGTCATTTTTTTCGAATTTGAGCTTGGTTTTTAGCAACCGCTTCTCTAGTTCTGAAACTTTGGTGGTACGCACAAAAACACTGGAGTGCGAGCTGCCGCCAATCAGTTTATCCATCGAAGTGTCGGCAATCAGCTTACCTTTGCCAATGACCACCACGTTATCGGCCATTTGTGACATCTCGCTCAGCAAGTGGCTGGAAACCATCACCCCGCCGCCATTCGCGGCGTATTCACGTAAGAATTGGCGCAGCCAGGCGATTCCTTCAGGGTCAAGACCGTTAGCCGGCTCGTCTAAAATTAAATACTTAGGGCTGCCCAACAGTGCGGCGGCGATGCCCAGGCGCTGGCTCATTCCCAAACTAAATTTGCCAGGGCCCTTTTTGGCTACCTCAGTCAAACCGACAATTTCTAAAACTTCATCGACTCGTTTTATAGGGATATTTCCGGCAGCGGCTAAAATTTTAAGGTGATTTTGGGCGCTGCGAGTTGGGTGAAAAGCCTTGGCTTCCAGCAGGATGCCGACAATCTTTGAAGGCTGTTGGTACGACTGCAACGGCTTGCCGTCATAGGTTGTACCGCCGCTGCCAGCATCCAGACCAAGCATTAAGCGCATGGTGGTGCTTTTGCCGGCGCCATTCGGGCCCAGGAAGCCGGTAACTTTACCGGTCTCTATCTCGAAGGACAGGTTATCGACGGCTTGCTTCTTACGATACGCCTTGCTGAGGTTTTTGGCCTTAATCATTAACTTAAATTATACCTGAGGGTTCGGCCTATTTATAAAAAATCTTGCCCGGAACCCGGACGTCGAGGTACTCTGCCGGCTGTTTGCCGCTTTGGGCAAAATTATGGCGAGCGGCCAGGAATTGGCCGGTCTGTAATATCGGGTCACCGCCCAGATAGAATTTGACGTAGTAGCCCTGGTCGGTGGTGCGCAGATCCAGCTCCTCGGCCTGAGGCGGTAAAACTAAAGATTTAACCGACACACTGGCGCGATCGGTCTGAACCAGCAGGTTATTAATAAAGCTAACGCTCTGAGCGCTCAGCACCTGCTGCCCCGGCCGGGCGGTAAAACCGCTTTGGTCGCTTAAGGTAGTCAAGTTCTTAACCTGCGGCAGGTTCTTGGCGATATTGGTAGCGACGCCCTCCGAATCGATTATGTAATCCTGGCCGTTATTGCTAAGGAAGAAGCTGGGCTTGGCGACGGTTAAATGGATAATCGGCGTCTCGCTAAAGATTGGCAGCTCCAGCGAAGCGCTGGCAATTTCCGGGAACTTATTTTGCAGCGCGTTGATAACACCCTGCTCGTTGAGGGTGATTTTGTTGCGATTTTTCAGGGAGCCCAGCTGTTTGGCGGCAACTGCCTGGTAGTCGGCTGCTGAGTGATAAGTCGTGTCATTGAGTTGGATTTGGGGAGTCGATTTGACCAGCAAACTGTAGACTAGCCCGGCAAGGAGTAAAAATACTATTACAGTGTCTAAAAGACGTACAAAATATTTGCGCGCCCGGCCTTTTTTGCTGGTTTTGCGATTGAATGGGCTACTGCCGCTGGCGACTGAACCGCGGCGGTAATAATTGACCGGCACTCGGCCGCCGCGGTTCGAACGCGGCTGTGGTGCCTTGGATTTTTTTATCTTGAGCGCCATCCCGTCTAAGTGCCCACTCCACTCTCTGCCACATGCAAAATTAGCTGGGCCAGTTTTTCAGCGGCCTGGGGCTGGGCCAGTGTACCTAGTTTGTCGCCAAGCGCTTCCCGCCCCCGTTTATTTTGCAAGAGCTGGTTTAGAACTTTGAGTAATTCTTCGGGTGTGACCTGGCTGTCAAGAACTTCGGCGGCCACCAGCTCCTGTAGTTGCTTAACGTTGGCCAGCTGGTGGCCGCCGGTTAAATGGGCCGCCGGAACCACCACGATGGGCTTACGCTGCAGGGCGAACTCGGCCAGAGTCGAAGCTCCGGCGCGGCACAATATTAGATCGGCCGCGCCGCTATATTTGTAGAAATCAGGGGTAAAGCCCAATACCGACACCCGGCCTTCGGCCTCGGGCATTCGCTGATAGGCTTCGCTGGCTTCGGCTTGGTGCTGCTGACCGGCAATTATAATAATCCGCAACCTTGGTTGCTGTTTTAGCAGCTCTGGCGCGGTTTTGCTTATCAGGTCATTCATATAGCCGGAGCCCAGGCCGCCGCCAGCCACCAGTAGCACTAGACTGTCTTCTGGCAGCGCTAGCTCTCGCTTGAAGGTTCTCTGCTGCGCCTCGCTGACCGGTTTTATGTGCTCGTCTACCGGAATCCCGGTAAAAACCAGCTTGCCCTTGGGATAATCGTAATTTTCAACCGGCTGCCCAACGGCATGTACCACCGCCCAGCGCGCTAGGATGCGGTTGGCTAAACCTGGAACAGCGTCCGAATCATGGGTAATAATCGGAATACCAAGGCGATGGGCGGCAATACCCACCGGTACGGCGGCGTAACTTCCCTTAGAAAAGACCACGTCGGGTTTTATCCGTTTTAGCTGGCGTTTAGCGCTGAATATACCGCGCGATACCCGGAAAAAATCCCGGATGTTCAATAGCAGCGTTTTAACATCTATCAGATGCGCCAGAAAACTCTGGCCATGGTAACGGCGATACTTACCTGAGGCAACAAGGCAAACTTCGTCAAAAGCCTGGTACTTTTCCTGTAAGCCTTCAAGCTTTTCGCCTTTCAAACCAATATAAACTATTCTGCATTTGGGATTTTTTGTTTTAAGCGCGTGGGCCAGTGACAGCAGCGGAGTGATGTGGCCGCCGGATCCCCCGCCCGTTAATACTATAGTAGGCATGTTCTCTTTCACTAGGGCTGTTTTGTGGTTCGGTTACACTGTAACTAGTATAGCGCGAAACCTGAAAAACCATGCCCAGGGCGGCCGTCAGGAACACCAAACTGGTACCGCCCTGGCTAATAAACGGCAGCGTTATGCCCTTCAGCGGTAACAGGCCAAGCATCGCCCCGACATTAATAATCATTTGGGTGGATAGCCAGGCCAGCACCCCGACCACTAGCAGGCGGCTGAATTGATCAGAGGTATGGTCGATAATTTGTTTTAACCGGGTAATAAAGACGCCGTAAACGGTTATTACGATTAGTGTGCCGATAAAACCGACCTGTTCGGCGATAATGGCGAAAATCGAGTCATTAGAGGCCTCGGGCGTGTAACCATAAGCCTGTACGCTGTTTCCTAGCCCCAAGCCCGCTAAACCGCCAGAACCCACTGCAATTAGCGCCTGACAGGCCTGGTAGCCACTGCCCTGGCATTGGCTCTGCGGATGCAAGAATGTCTGCAAGCGTTCGCGGCGGTAGCTACTGGTTGAAATCGCTACCGTCAGCAGCAATAAGACCACACCGGCCACCAGCAGGACTTTCTTCAGCGGGATACCCACGGTAAAAGCCATTATGCCAATTACAGCAATCATCACTCCGGCTGAACCGAGGTCGCTTTGCAGCTTAGCCACCACCACACCAACCGCCAGAAGCAGAATTAACAGCGGCCGCAAAGTACTTTTATAATCAGCTATCTTGCCCGCCCGCCACTGTTCGGTGAGAAACTTTGCGACGCCGGCTATCAGAGCCAGTTTGATGAATTCAGCAATCTGAAACGAGAAGCTACCCAAGCGAATCCAGCGATGAGCCGGATAGACGGCATTTATAGGGGTGACCATGACCACCAGGCAGCCGATGGCGGCCATCCAGGCCAGCGGCCGGGCCGCCCGCCACCACCAGGCGGTTGGCAGATAAGCGGCGACGGCAAAGACCACCACTCCCAGGATAACGTCAATCAGTTGTTTGCTAATAAAATAGTTTTGGCTAACACCTTGGCTGGCGGCCAGCCCGGGACTAATGGAGTAAACCACCACCAATCCGAAAGTTAGGAGTAGAGCCGAAAGGATTAACAGCCAATAATCTGGCCGGTGGCGGCGGTTGGGGGCGCTTGCGTTTGCCTGATTGCGAACCGTCCCCAGTGGCTGGCGTTCCGCGCTGTGGCGCGGACGGATACTCACGAAGTTACGCCTCCTAATATATAGATAACCAGACCCAGGAAGGCAGCCACGCTGCCGAGCACCCAAAAGCGCATGGTAACCTTTGTCTCCGGCCAGCCGATGGCTTCGAAATGGTGGTGAATCGGACTGGAAAGAAAGATTTTCTTGCCGTTACGCAATTTCTTACTGGTAATCTGCAGTGCTACCGAACCGGTCTCAATCACGAACACAAAACCGATTACCGGCAAGATTAAAACGGTGTCTGTCAGCATGGCTACCACTCCTAGAGCCGTTCCCAAAGCAAACGAACCAACATCTCCCATGAAAAACCGCGCCGGATAGATATTAAACCAGGTGTAGCTGAGCAGCGCGCCGACCACCGTTGTGCAGAAGCCGGCCAGGCCGTATTTCCTTTCGATTAAAGCTATAAAGGTATACACACCGAACGCGATAACCGATAGGCCGCCGGCCAAGCCGTCTAGGCCGTCAGTTATATTCACGGCGTTAGCGGTCGAAAAAATTACCAGTATGAACAGCGGGATAATCAGCCAGCCCAGATGCCACAGGCCTATAAATGGCACATGAATATCAGTTACACCCAGTTTGGAATAAAACCACCAACCACCAACCAGGGCTATGGCAATCAAAAATAGCGATTTAACCTTGGCACGCATACCGGCAATGTTACCGCCGATACCACGGATATTGATAATGTCATCGAACAGGCCGATTGCCCCCGCCCCTACCATGGCCGCCAGCGGCAACCAGGTTTCCGAACGGCTAAGGTTGCCGGCCAGCGTCACTAAAACCGTAGCCAATACAAAAATAATACCGGCCATGGTTGGGATGTTGCGGGCGTGTTTGGCGGCGTGTAATTTATGGTAAACCTTGGCCGCTTCGCCAGTCATAGCGTGGGTACGGGCCTTTTTCCACCACTTACCAGAAAAGGCTGCCGCGGTGTATAGCGGTGTCAGGGCCATGCTGGCTAAAAAACTCAGCAGACCGAAGGTAAAAATTTGTTCCAAGGTGTGCGAATCGACAACTAATTCAAGTGATGTCATGTCTGTTTTTCATTTAACTCTAGCATTATAGCATTCAACCCCATATTACGAACCACTTTTGGGGGTGATATAACCACCGTTAATAAGCATGTGAGCCAGATCGCCAAACACTGGCTGGCCGCCATAAGATCCGGCGTAACCCGGGACGTCGGGCAAGGTATTAAAGACCACTATCACGTCTTGGACTTTGTCGCCGCCGACAAATCCGGCATAGGTGCCATTGAACTTGTCGTCGTAGTAACCGCCGCCGGGTTGGGCTACCTGGGCGGTGCCGGTTTTGCCCCCGACTATATAATTGCTGGGAAAATTCAGATAGCTAAAGCCGCCGGGGTTGAGGTGTTGAGCCACCACATATTCCATCAAGGTAGCCAATTGTTGACCGACCTGGGGTTTGACGGCGTTTTTCTCCAGCGCTGTGGGTGCCTTAACCTTAACCTTGCCGTTGGCGGCGGTGGTTTTAGCCACCAGCGTCGGCTGGTAATAAGTTCCGCCATTGAGAATACTGGACAGAGCGGCGCTCATTTGCAACGCCGTCAGCGTAACACCCTGCCCGAAAGCCGTGTTAGCGTAAGTCAGGTTTAGGCCATAGCCATTGTCCGGACCGGGAACGTAACCGGCGGCTTCGTAACCCTGCTCAATACCCGTGGGTCTGCCCAGGCGGTAATGGTTAACCATATAATCGTACCAGTGGTCGCGGGCCTGTTGGTTAATTTGGCCGCCGCCCATCTGCATTAGCTCCCAAGTGGCGCCGGTATTAAGCGAGAGATTCAGGATATCACCGAGGCTTTTAACTCCAGCCCCGCCGTCTTCTTCGATGTCGGTTATATTGAAGCCGTCAATCACCCAGTGGGCCGGATCATAAAAGGTAGTGCTGGGCTGAACCACGCCCAGGTTCAGGGCGGCCGCGGTGGTTAGATTTTTCATACTGGATCCGGGTTCGATGGGGTTATCGACGGCTGCGTTCTGGAATAGGTTCTGGTCGCTAACCTCTTGATAGCTAGCCGGATTATAAGTCGGATAGTTAGCCATGGCTTTTATCTGGCCGGTGTTAACATCCATAATAATCGCACTCAGGCCCTGAGATTTGGTCTTTTGGTATTCCTGCTTCAGTATGGTTTCCATCTGGGTCTGCATACCCAGGTTGATTGTCAGTTCGATATTATCGCCGTTTACCGGATCGATCTGGACATTGTCACGACTGGCGGCCAGTGGCACACCATTGGCATCGGTGATAGCTTTGAGCGTGCCCGGCGTGCCGGTCAGCTGGCTGTTAAGCGCCTGCTCTATGCCGTATTGGCCCTGGCCGTTGTTATTAACAAAGCCCAGTAGCTGCGAGGCCAGGCTGTCATCTGGATAAGTGCGGTAATCTTGACCCTGGGTACCGACTCCCGGCAGCTTTAAGGCAAGTATTTGATTGCTTTGATTCTGGTTGAGTTTTTGGGCCAGCGCCACGTAGCGGGTGTTTTTCGACTTCATCTGCTCGGCGTAAATGACCGCGCTGCCTTTAGTGATAGCCGATAACTTTACGGCGTCAGGAACAGCATTCTTTACCAGCGTGGGATCAGCATAAAGCGTGTACAACTCCTGGTTAAGAACGATGGGCACCACCGAGTCGCCTTCCTGGGCTTCGATAATCCCCCGCTGCGGCGCGATTGAATATTGTTTCAACTGGTCGCTGAGCGCCGCCGCCCGGTACTGGTCGTGGCGTACAATCTGCAGCCAGAACAGCCGGAACACAAAAATCATCATAATTAAAATAAGCGCCCCATACCATACGGCGAGGCGGCGACCGGCGCTATTGCTAGCTGCCGGCGGGCGGCTATTTTGGCTTGGCCTCATTTAATATCCACTGCTACTGCGAAATTGTTCCGGAAGGCGTTACCGGCACCAGGTTTTTGGCTACCTGGCTGGCAGCAACCCTATCCAACGACTGCTGACGAGCGGCGTTTACTTCCAGGTTGGCATTCTGGCTCTGCAGCTGGCTCTGTTGTTGCTGCAACGAATTAATGGTATAGCCAAAGCTGTTGGTTTTAGTTACCTGGGTCAGATATAGCAGGCCGATCATACAGGCCAGTACTATCAAAATGATAGTGTTGCTAACCGGGCCAAGCGTACGGGTCTGGGCTACGAAGGATACAGAATTTTGATTGCGGCGGGCCATTGGCCGGCGGCTCATGGCTACGGAGGATGAATATGTCATATGTTTTTATTTTTGGCGGCGGCGCTTAGCTTGCGTACTTAAAGCGCCGCCAATCCCTCAGAGACCGCTAGTGTTCAACACGAACGGCGACTCTTTGTACGCGGGATTTGTCCGTAATTTTAATGGACATAAGGAAAGTTCCTTTTACCTTTCTATTTTTGTTTTTATTTTCACTGCGGCACGCAGTTTTGCGCTGCGGGCGCGCGGATTGGAAACGGTTTCATGGGGTTGGGCAGTCACGGGTTTTTTGGTCAATAGCTCTAGTTCGGCTTCGTAGGTATTACCCGAGTGCTCGGCCAGAAATTGTTTGACGATACGGTCTTCTAGGCTGTGAAAGCTGATGATGGCCATCCGGCCACCGGGCTTCAGCAGTTGCAGCCACAGCGGTAATGCCCGTTCCAGCTGCCCCAGCTCGTCATTAACTGCGATACGCAGCGCCTGAAAAGTCCGGGTGGCCGGATGGACACGACTGTGTCCGGGCCAAAAACGGCTAACGATTGCCGCCAGCTCCTTGGTGCTGCTGAGCGGCCGGCGACGCACAATTGCCCGGGCTATTGCCCTGGCCTTGGGCTCCTGGCCGTAATCTGTTAGCAACGCCGTTAGCTGGTCTTCATTCCACTGGTTTACTATGGATTGCGCGCTGAGCTCTTGCTCGCTATCCATGCGCATATCCAGTGGACCGTCGTGGGCCAATGAAAAGCCCCGGTGCGGATCGTCAAGGTGCGGTGAACTTACGCCCAAATCTGCCAAAATCAAATCATATTGCCGGCCGGCTTTTACTAACTGCTCGCTGGCGCTGGCAAAATCGCCCCGAATTACCTCGGCTTCGCCGCCAAACTCCAGACCCAAAACCTTTATGGCTTCCGGATCACGGTCTATTAGCGTCGCTTCGGCTCTGGTTTTATCTAAGACGGCCGCTGCATGCCCACCGTATCCGGCGGTCAGGTCCAAATAGGACTCCCCCGCTTGCGGAGACAGATAATGCAGTGCTTCGTCCAATAAAACCGGTGTGTGAACTTTTTGTGTTTGTTTTGGCATCTTTTTTGTTTTTGTTTTTTGCAAGATCACCTAATTAGCAGCCAGCTGTTTGTTTTTTTGTGGTTTTTGTTTTTGTTTACTTCATCGAATGATGAAGTGGTTGGAGCTTAAAGCGCGAATTGCTTCTTGCTTTGGGCTCTAAAGAAAGTTCTTGTGAGAGACTTTTGTGAGGTGGAGTTTTGGGAGGTGTTACGAAAGTAAAGTACAAAGGTTTTTATAACGATGGTTGGCCTTATAATCCATCGGCTGACTGCCAAATAGCCAATCTCGAGCTAAGTGGTTTCTGCTGCTTGAATGTGACCGAATTGTTAAGGTGCTCTGCGGGAACGTATTAGTTTTTACGTGTTAGCCTCCAATAACGCCCGGCACGCACTGCAACTACATCCCGTTCAATCCCGGCAAAGTCCAGCAGGTGCTGTTCGAGGGTGATACGCCCTTGTTTGGCATCTATCACCCCCTCAGCCTTGCCCATTCTAAACCTAACGTTCAGGTCGGCTATGGTTTCGTCCAAGATACTGCCTTGCAGTTCCGGTTCTACTAGCTGTTCCCAAACCGCTTTGGGATAGAGGTGCAGATAGTTCTTAAAGCCTCTGGTGATAATTGCTCCGTCCGCGAACTCGTTCCGAAGTTCGGTCGGTATGGTTAACCGCCGTTTGTCGTCGAGCTTGCGTTCAAAGTAATCTCCCATGGCTTTTCGAAAATTTTTTAATAGTGGTTTTTTGTTTTTTAGGGATAGTCTGTTTTGGACTACCCACTTTCACCCACTGCCAACAGTGTAATACCCACTCTGCCCCACACGCAAGTGTTTTATAAAAAAAACACCCGAATGTTCGGGCAGTTGTCCACAGCTGAGTTTTGGAAGTTAATTATGCGCAATATATGGTGTATATAAGGCACCTGCCTACACTACTTGTTGGCATCGGCGCCCGATACCAAAGTACCGACCCCATATTGGGGCGGCAGTAGAATCGGCCCACTGGCCAGCAGCGTGGGATCAATCTGACCTTCTGGCACGCCTTCACGGCGCTGAACTTCAGTATCCTCGGCCATTACTAAATCGGTTACCTCACTGGCGCTTATCTTTGGATTATGCTCGTGGACGTAATCAGCGACGGAGCTTACGTCGCCCAGAATAACACTTCCGTATTCCCGACCTGCATAAAGTACGCGGTGCGATTCATTTTCCGTAGGTATCCTAAACGGACCGTTGTATTGCTCCTCACGATCTATAGCCTGCTGCTGAGCCTGATTCAGGCTGTGATTAAACGACCGTACGGCTTTGGGGCCGAACTCAACAAGCACAACGGTGGCAGTAACGATGGCGCCGCCTACTTTCAGACCAAGCTTAATCTTTCGGCCTAGTTCTTTACCGCTTTTAGCGCGGGCTTCCTGGCGCATAAGATTAATATCTTCTTCGCTTAGAGGACTGTTTTCGATATATGAACGGGCTATTGATGTTGATTTCACTCTCAATATACTAGCATAAAGTGTTAAAATGGTCAAGCTTATAACCTAGGAGAGTTTTTTGATACGATCGGCAAACCATTTGGCGCTGGGGCGGATAGTGCGGCGCATTCCCCTGGCCCGGTCCACCTTGACCAAGCCAAAGCGCGGCCACCAGCCATAGCTCCACTCAAAATTGTCTAGCAGACTCCAGTGGAAGTAACCAATAATGTTTACGCCCTCGCTGCGGGCGCGCTCCATTGCTACGATAGTCTCTTCTAGCCACCAGCGGCGGTATTCGTCATGCATGTCGGCCACGCCATTTTCGGTGATGATAATCGGCTTGCCACCGTAATGCGCCCAAACACGCAACAGCAATGGATAAATGCCTTCCGGCTCCATATACCAACCCATGTCGCTGGCGGGAGTTTTGGGGTCTTCGGGGCTGACCGGAAACTTAAAGCGGTAGTAGTCGGTAAAGTAATAATTGAAGCCGATGAAATCCTGTTCCAGCCGGGTTCGGCGCAGAAACCACCAGTCCCAAAAATAGCGCATCCACTGGGTAATTTCTTCATCGAACAGGTTGTGCGGCCGCTTAGCCTGAATATTGGCCAGGTGTTGGGCCATGCCAACTTGCAGGCTGGGTTTGGCGTGCTTGAGAATGTAATAAGAGGTACGGTGGGCGCGGATAAGGTTCAAATAAACTCTGATGAAGCTGAGCACGCTCTTTTCTTCCGGCGGCCAGTGGATTTTGGTGACGGGTTCTGGCGCCAGATAGCCATAGGTGGTGTAAACGTTGGGTTCGTTCAAGATTAGGACATAGGTCAGGTCGGTGCAGAGTTCGGTGGCTACCAGCTGTATAAAGCGGTAAAAGTATTTAAGGTTGCGTTTGTGCTTGAATGCACCCTTATCGGTAAACCAGGTGGGCATCGTCCAGTGCCAGATGTTCATCATCGGTTCAATACCGCGGTCCTTCAACTCCTTTATATAGTCTTTATAATGCTGAATGGCTTCCTGGTCCCACTCGCCCTCTTTGGGCTCGATACGCGACCATTCAATGCCAAAGCGGAAGGCGTTGAGATTGAGTTGTTTTAGCAGATCAAAGTCTTTTTTGTACCTGGTGTAATGTTCCAGGCCACGGCCGTTAATATAGTTGCTTTGCTTGGTGGCGTCTTTTTTGATCTCCGGCCAGATTTTTAGATTCTTGAGCCGGGCCTCGGCAGTTTTTGCCAGGTGCTCGGCGTGTTTATGCTCCCACTGGGTCCACTGGCCGTTATTGCCGCCCTCTGATTGGTAGGCCGATATACTGGCACCCCACATGAAGTCTTCGGGAAACTGTTTGTCCGTATCCTCAGGCATAAGCCTATTTTAGCAAACTGCTAGTGCTACAGGGCGACTTCCGCGGCATATTCTTCGAGCATCTGGGTGACCGCGTATTCCCATTTGCGGCTATTCCAGAGGAATGACACTCCGCTCGCGGCTACCGCTCCGTGGCCCAGCCGCCAAGCCATTTCCTTGCCGGAATCAACGCCTTGAGCGCTGATGATATCCATGAAATCGCTGACTTCGTCAGCCCATAGCTCTAGCTGCTCACGGCCATTGGCTCTGGTAGCTGGGCCGCTCAAGCCGCCGGCTCCACCGGGAACGCTCAGTATATTATTGCCGTCATCATCGACTGGAACGTATCCGGGAATCGTGTTCGGACCTTCCATAAAAGTAAATACTGGACGGCCGCGATATAAGCCGGCCAGGCGCGGAATCAGAAGTTTTTGTTCGATAGTGACGTGATTTGCCGGCTTAACTCCGAGACGACCAGTTTCACCGATCCTCTCCCAGAATGTTTCCACCAGCTCTTCCATAGTATCGAAGTCATAGCCCATAATCGGTTTACGACCATCGCCGCCTTCTACTATATTTGGGCAGCTGACGTTTACAATTACCCGGTCGACCTCAGTTTCTAGAAAACTTTCCGCCAGTTCAACTGACTGCTCAACAGAACTACCCGCATCTTTAGTCGCCGATACGCTCATTATTACGGCTTTGCCGGCCTCGTGGGCGATGGCCACCAACTCGGGGGTAATCCTTAGCATTTCGTCTTTGCCGGGGCTGGGCAAGCCTTTCGAATTAGCCATCTTTCCGGTTCGGGGATCGTAGTGATGGGTAGGCTCGCCGAAGAGTACCTCGTTCCCCGGGCTTGGCGGTTTGGTTACCGACCCGGGCTGAATCGCGCCAACTCCGGTGTTTGCTAACAAGCGGGCTTCGTTCAAAATTGTTTCCGGATTGAAGTGATTTATTGCTCCGGCGGCATTCATTAGTGGTGATTCTAGCTCCAGACCGGCAACTTTGTAAGTTTCGCTCATATGATTACTCCTCTAGTTAATAATCGCGGCTCTCGGCGCACAATTCGGCCGTTTTCAAATAATGCCCGGCCTTTTATTTGAACTTGGACAACTTTTGCCAAAGCCGTATGGCCGATAAACGGCGTGGGCGCGGCTTCGGGCAGTTTAACGTCGTCATCCGGGCCTATTTCCCATTTGCCTATCTGATAAGTAGTAGTAGTGTTTTTTGATAGATGTATGTCGATCGCCCCGGCGGTATTGGTAGATGTCATTTCCTCAAATCGTTTGACCGGATCAAAATCTTTTATTTCACCTTCATGCTTCATAAATTCACTGAGTACTACCGCAGTCGCGATGCTTAGGCTGCGGACACCAAAGGCCTTGTTAGGATTATCCAGATCGCCATCAGGATTCAGTCGGCCGGCCTCTTCTTTGGCGGCCTGAGTGTGAGGCGCGTGGTCGGTGCCGATAGTATCTATTTGCCCTGCCATAGCCTGCCAAAGAAGCTTTTCACGGTCAATTGCCTTAGCCAGTGGCGGCTGCATACGCAAGCTCCAATCGCCCGGTTCGACCTCCTCTTCCGTGAATATAAGGTGATGGGGAGAAATTTCCCGGGTTATCCTTACTCCGCGGTCAATGGCTTTAGTAGCCAAGTCCACATCATCCGGGTTATTCATATGGAATATGTACAGATGCAGCTTTAGTTCTTCGGCTAAGTCTATAAAGCCCTCCAGGTTATCCGGACCGGCGTGCACGGCCAGCGGCAAATCTCGGTCTAATTTACTTAGTTCAACGGCAAACTCCCGTAAGTCCTCAGGACCGTGATATTTATCATTACCCGTGGACGGATGAGAAAAGAATTTTCCGCCCAAAATCCAAGAACGAACTGCGCGAAGTTGGCCGACGCCATTATCTTCCGGCTGGGCAGATAGCCAAACACCGGTGGGTATCCAAGCTTCGTTGCGGCCGATGGTGATTTTTTCCCATACTGTTTCCACGTCTTTGGTGGGACGCCCTAAGGTATTGGATATATCGCCGATGCCCACATAGCCACCTTTTAGAGCAGCTTCGGTGCCCTTAGCGTACGTTTCGGCCTTATTAATCGGGCTTGGTTGCCGTAAATGTGTGTGCGGGTCAATCGCCGCTTGGACGGTAATAAATTCAGGCGGCTTCGGCATAATCACCGGTTTCGCCAATGACAGTTGAATTATTGGGAGTCAGCTTGGATTTTCTAAGGCGGCGATGAAGCGGTATAACATTGCTGCCATCAAGCAGACAATTTATTAGCGCCATCCTTACATAAAGGCCGTTGCCCGCTTGTTTGAAATATTTCGCCCGCGGATCCTTATCAACATCAGAGGTGATCTCGCCTACCCTTGGCAGCGGATGAAGTATAATCGTATCCTCCTCCATAAATTCCAGGCTGTCTTGGTCTATCACTAGGCCGCCTTCCGGTATTGATGAGGGGTCAGTAATATATTCCTTTTGTAACCTTGTCCAATAAACAGCGTTTGCACCCTTGAAGGCCGCGTTCATATCCTCTGTAATGCCGTAAGACACACCAGCCTGCTCAAGACTATTGGTAATGTCTTCATTAGGGAACAGACCGGGAACCGACACGAACTCTATGTGGTTATTTTCGTACAGGCTTAGTATTTTAGCTAACGAGCGCACAGTGCGCCCATATCTTAAATCACCACCCATAACAACGTTGAGATTACTAAGCCGACCCAGTTCCTTAAAGATTGTGTAGCTATCTAGAAGCGCCTGTGTGGGGTGCTCGCCACCGCCGTCACCACCGTTAATAATCGAGGCTTCGCTAACCGCGGCAGATCTTGCCGCTGACCCAACCTCATCATGACGCATGACAATTATGTCTGGACGGTAGCCGTTTATGACTCTGACTGAGTCTTCTAGTGTTTCCCCTTTTGCGGCAGACGAAAATTCCTTAGCATTTTCAGTACTTACAAGACCCATTCCCCACGCCACGGCTGCAGTTTCAAAGCTAATTCTTGTTCTAGTCGATGGTTGATAAAAAAGAGAGGTTAGCCTGCGCCCAACGTGCCTCTGAGCATTTTTTCTGCGCAAACCCTGGTAAGTATCGGCAGCATCGAGATAATCGGCCTGTTCAAATAAAAATGCTAAGTTATCCGGGTCAAATTGCTCGGCGGACAGAACATGTTTTGGGAAATCCCTCGCCACTAAGAAGATATACTAGTAGCGATTTTCATGTAGAGCAAGAATAAATTGTTGTGGTTTATGCGATTAGTTGTTTTGGTTAGCGTTTGGCCTCTGACCGGCAGCGTAAGGCCGATAAGACTGGTGCTTGGCCAAGCGATTGATTTCGTACAGGCAAATCAACAAGGCCGGCAGATAGACCAAGCCGATTAGTGCGGTTGGTTGCTGCAGCCTGTTTAGGGCAATGCCGGCTTTGGGTATTACCCATATATAAGTCACCTGCCCGTTTCGGATAAGGGCCGCATCCTGGCGGCTAATGCCGAACTTGGCTTGAGCCTGCGCAGGATTATAAAAGCTTAAGTGTTGAGTCCGATACAAAACAACTGCTGCGGTTATCAGAGCGGCAATGCAGAGCAGAAATGTAACGAATAACGTGCGCAGATAGCTCTTCATGGTTGGCCTAGCTGCCTACGCCGGTAAAGCTGAGATTTACACCGTTGATGAAGACACCAACTCCGGTACCGGAATAGGCGTCGATATCCATGGAAACGCGCAGGCTGTATTGGGCCGTGGCACCGGAGTTCAGCGTATCGCCCAGGGCAACACCGCCGGTGGTGTTGGCACTGATAAGAGTTTGCAGCGGGATACTGACCTCCGGCTCCGGTACGTCAACGCGGGTGAAGCTAAAGTAGACTTTGGTTAAGTTGATATTGGCCAGGTTGTTCGGCGTGGTGCTGATGGAGGCTTTTAGAGCCAGCGGCGCCGTGCCGTTATTTTTTAGATAAAATGTATTGCCCGCTGCCGGCACTTTCCCGCCGCCCGGCACCACGCCGCTAAAGTTGAAGCCAGCCGTTGAAGGCTCGGTAAATACCGTGCCATTGGTGCTAATCTGGAGATCGGCTGCACCAATGTTAATGGCGTTGTTGGTTAGGCTGATCTGCGGACTCTGCAGTGCCGCAAAGGTAACGCCGGTACTAATTACACCCGCGGCGGTAATAATCGCCAAAGTTCTAAATAGCTGTCCCGCACCTCTTGAAGCTGTCATTTAGCTGAAAGTCTCCTGATAAAAATATCTCATCGGCAGCTATCAGCGTCAAACGCTTATGTTGAGTTTCTTTTACAACAAACGCTCTGCCGAACTTTCCCGGGGACCGCTCACGCGCGGAGGTGCTTCGCCTGAGCTGCTAAATAATGACCTTAGCATCTCCGCTCAGCACCCAACCGGCTCCGCTTGGGTAAGGTTGAGTCCCCAGGATAAGTTCGGCTTCGCTATAACTTTACAGTTCGATGGATTGGCCGCGCTCCAGGCCGTGGGTTTTGACGCCCTTCTCGTTGAGGCTACGCGCCAGAAAATCGGGGTTGCCACCCAGAAAATCATAGTGGATGGGTACGACTTGCTTGGCGCCAACTTGCATAGTGAAGGCGTAGGCGTCATGGAGCGAAATATCCGGACCGCTGATTGGCGCGGCCAGGATTTCGACATTCAGGCCGTCTAATTCCTTGCCGTCACCCGGGTGGAATAGGCGTTCGGCGAACAGATAGCCGGTGTTTTGGACGCTGGTGTCACCGTTAACCATCAGACAATGCGGCAGCTCTCTGGCCTGGACTTTCAGGCCACTTACCTCAAACTCTTGCTCGTCGCTAACAATTTCCGGCTGGGTTTTCATCTGTTTGGCGGTACTGGCATTGGCGTAAATTTTAACACCGTCGCCAACGAACTTTTCGGCCATATCCGGATCAAAATGATCCATGTGCTCATGGGTGTAAATTACAGCGTCGAGCTTGCCGAATTTGTCGTAATTATCGGCGTCCTGGCCGCTGGGGTCAATTAGCACTCGGGCATCGCCATCCTCCACCAGCAAACAGCTCTGAAAATATCTCGTTAGTTTCATAAATTCCTCCTTATTCGTACTTATATTGTACTATGGCCTTTTGCCCTTAGTCCTTAGGCGGCTGGAAGATACGTGTGGCTTCGGGCTGGCGATGATGGTTGCCCGGGCTTGCGGCAAATGTTCAGCCAAAAATTTCATGAAGTCGGATTCATCATCGCCAGCCCGCATTCCTATAATCAATTTAACCTCTGGCAAAATCGTCTCAATGCCCTCCCACTTAGGCAGATTGTAGCCGGCGTCGGAGCCCATTAAAAAATTTAACTCGGTATTAGGAAAGCGCGACTTTAACTCGGGAATCGTGATGGCGATAGAAAAGTGTGGTTCATCAAGCTCCAGGATTTCCAGGTTTTCATAAGGCTTTAGGGCTTTTTCCAATAATGCCAAGCGGTCTTTTAAATCCGAGGCATCCTGCTTGGCCCGCGGTTGGTGTTCCGGCAGAAAATAGACTTGTTGCAGCTGCCCGGTTTTGGCTGCCGCCAGGGCGAAAGAAATGTGCCCGGCGTGCACCGGGTCAAAGGTACCGGCAAAGATTCCTACCGACCTCATTTTTTGCGGAAACTGCGGTAAGCCAGCTGCCGGCGCATCTTATCAATACGAACGATAGAGCCTTCGTATTCCTTAAGCAAAGTCGAGAATTGCCAGTTGGGAACCATCAGTTTGAGCAGCTTCTTTTGCTGGTCAAGGTATTCCACCAGGGCGAAAAAGTCGCCGTCGCCGGAGACGATAATGGCTTTGTCATAGTTCGGCATTTCCTTCATGGCGTATAGCACCAGCTCGGCATCCACGTTGCCCTTGACCATTGGTTTGGGCGCTTCTTTCTCCTCTTTGTTATCAGTATCCTCGCCGTTGGCGGCTGGCGGCTTGTCGTGACTCTTGACTTCCAGGGTGCGCTTGAGCACGATAAAATAGCCCAGCTCGTGCAGCTGTTCGTACATGGGCTCGTTCCCCGGTATATAACCGATGAACAGGAAGGCTTTGTCGACGTTATATTCTTTACGCAGGTGCGCCAAGAATTTGCGCCAATCCATCTTCCAACCCATTTTCTGGGTGCCTAGATTGAGATTCTGGCTGTCGATGAAGGCATAGTTGCCTTTTTTCTGGGGTTTTTCCATTGGTTCAATTATCTCACATTTTCATCTGTTTTTAAGATGTTTCGATTTCCCGGCCAGTAAACTCGGGTGCGTTAACCAGGCCTTTCAAGCTGCCATATTTTTTGAATAAATCAGTGTTTAGGTCTAGGCGATGTTGCCCTTCTGATTTCGAAATAACTTCCTCGAACGTCATGAGAGACTGTTTAATTTTCTCCCCGTTATCGTGTTTTGTGCCAACCTGACTATCAAAATCGGTCGCTAGGAAAGTGTATACAAAATGCTCGATTTTAAGCGCCGGTTGCCGCACATCAACGAGTTTCCAGTTTTTAAAAGCCATTCCTGTTTCTTCTAGTAATTCTCTTTTTGCTGACACAATTGGCAATTCGCCAGCATCGGCTCTACCTCCGGGAAAATCTAAAAATTCATTCTTAAGATTCGGCTGATGTTGGCTTAGGACCACAAACATGCCATCCTTTATCGCAATTACTACCACTGTATTCGCCCTCTTCAGCATTTCGAAGGTTGCGATAGAGCCGTCATACATCTTTTGGGGCCATTGGTAGACATCATATATTTCGCCTCTGAACACTCTTTTCGCATCCTTGGGAATAAGGTTGGCGTCTTTGGGAATTAGCTTTTTCACCTAGCTCTAGTTTAACCGTTTTTAGCACGGCCCACTATAACTACCCCCATTTTAGGTGATATTTTTGGCTGGGTTTGGATTCGCGGCTGTCAAAAAGATAAAAATCTAAGACGGTTATCCTGTAAACTTTGTGGCCATCATCCAGTTTTGATTCTTCGACTATATCTGGACCCGCGCCGAGCCTATCGCGGAAAAGCTCATAAGCAGGATGGCCCGCGCTGAAATCTTCGACTATGCCGGCTAGGCCCTCAAAGTAAACGCCTCGCGGTTTTTGCTCAACCGAATGCTGCTCGACAATATTGCCTGCCACGTTTGGATTGGCGGCAATTTCCTGGCTGTGACGCCGCGATTTCTTGGAGCGAAAGTACAAATTTAAATCTTTGTCATAAACAAAGTGAACCTCGCAGACCCAGGGTTTGTTATCGCGGCTTGTGGCCAAGGACATGTGTACTACGCCTGGTAAGTAGCTTCTGATTGTCTTTTCTATGTCCATCCAGCTTTAGTCTACGCCCGATTTTCCGGAAACTTTTTCATCCAGCCGGCGTCTACCGCAATGGTGGTAGCGTTGACGTGCGGATTCTCTGCTAAAAAGACAAAGGCCGTACCGATATCTGCGGCGTTGACCCATTCTTTTTGCAAACTCTGGTTCAGGCGCATGTTTATATAGTCCTTGCTAGCGCTATCCCAGGCGGGCGTTTTGGTTACCCCGGGCGCCACAACATTGCAGCGAATATTCGGAGCCAGCATCTCGGCCATTGTTTGGGCGAAGTTTACAATCGCGGCCTTGCCGGCGGAATAGATTGCCAACCCCGGATTACCGCTCATACTCATACCGTAAATAGAGCTGTTGAACAAGATAGCTCCGCCTTTGTTTATGGCGGGTATGAAGACTTGGGTGCAAAGAACCGCCGAGATGAAGTTGGCCGAAAGACTGTCAACAATATCTTGGTAGGTCAGCGAGGAGAACTCCGGCTCGTCAGCATAGCCAGCGTTATTTACCAACACGTCGAGCTTCTTATTATTCTTGGTAGCGGATTTGTAGAGTTTTTTCACTCCCTGCTCAGTAAACACGTCGGCCTGAACTATTTCGGCCTGGACTTTATGCGTCCTGGCTTTTTGAGCAACTGCTTCCGCCGCGGTTTTATCGCTTTTGTAATTTATCACTACGTCGTAACCGGCTTTGGCGAACTCTAGGGCCGTAGCCGCACCTATGCCTTTGGATGCGCCGGTGATTAAAACTCTCTTTCTCATAATTTTATTCTACGCCAGTTGGGGGAAAGTTCAGGATCTTTGGTTTTTGGCGCTTCGGAGCAGCCGTTCGTAGCCCTCTTTAGACATTATGCGGCCTGATATTTCGGTTTCGCAGGTAACTATACCGTTGACCGAGGCCCGACCTACGCCCTCGAACATGGATTTCTTGCGTTGTTCGGCAATCTCCACAAATAAATCCAGCGTTTCCCCCGGGAAAACCGGACCTAGGAACTTTGTGTTCGCACTTCCAAATAAAACCCCTAGCTCTCCAGGCTGATCGTACATGGCAGCATAGCCACCAAGTTGGGCTATAGCCTCTAGCTGCTGTACTCCTTGGAGTATCGGCTCACCGGGAAAATGACCCTCGAACTGCTCATCCGCCGGTATCCAGAAGCCTGCCACCGAAACTCCCGGCTGGAGCTCTTGAACGCCGCTTAGCCACAGGCGTGGCGGCCGGTGCGGAATTACGTTTTCGATAGGTAGTAACTTTGGGTTGTGCTCGTAAGCCATTATTCAGTCTCCTTTTTAGCTATTGCAAGAAATGTTTCCTCATCGGCGCCGATAATGCCTGTCGCGCCGTTTTCCAGGTCCGGGTTATTCACCATGCCAAAGATGAATTCGGCGATTTCCCGGGCTCTTGGGGCATTGCCAAGCTCTTCCTGTTCATTTACGAATTCAGGCGCGCCACGTTGGCCCAACCTGCCAACTATAGTATCAGGGGCATAGCCAGAGACAGCTACCAGTAAACGGACATCCCTGTCAGTAAAATCCGGAATCATGTCTCGCAGCGCCGTTTCACCGGCATGTTTGCTGCCAGCGACCACATCATAGTCCTTACCCTCAATTTCTAACGGCGGCATCTTGAGGCCGCGATCGTACCAGTGGGCCCAGTGGCTGGTCACAAACAGAATTCTAGCCGCCGGGGCCATGCCCCGCGAGAACTTCTCAGCCAAAGCGACCTGGGAGTCGCGGTTAATTATTGAGCCATAATTGCGGCTTTTACCTCTTTCAAGACCGCCGCCAGCATTTAGTATTAGCGCGCTAAGGTCATCGCCAGCCCAATCCAGCACTTGGTTTATAAGCCTGTGCCGAGAGTCCGGAAACGTTATATCACCCCAGGCTATCAGCGGATCAACTCCGTTATCAGCCAGTCTTTCCAGGGTTTTGTGCATGTCGCGGGATTCACGCGTAGCGCCAATCGCTACGTCCCAGCCATTCTCCGCAAAGACCACAGCGGTTTCCGCTCCGATTCCTCTTGAACCACCTGTAATAAACGCTTTTTGAGACTCTCCGCTGGCCATAATTTCTCCTTATTTCAATGAGTATAAGCAGATTCGCCTCCAGTGCAAGCACAAGCAAAATGCTTTTTATTTTACGCTAAGCGGCCTGGGCGGCGGCAAGCTCTTCCAGATATTCGTCGGGCCAGATGGTTGTTCGCTCGTGGGTTCGTTGCGAGACCTCGGGTGTTGGCTGCCGTAAACGGCGAGCCCTTTCCCAAGGGAAATCAATCCAGTCTTCCCTCTCCGCTACGTGTACATCCGGACGGTTAGGTTCGGTTTCTGTAATCATGTTATGCCCCGGCTTGAAATATAGGGTTGCCACACAGACCGAGGCCGCTTCCATAATCTTTAAGTAACGGGCGATAAAGTTTAGCGTATGGCCGGACTCCCAGACTTCGTCGAGTACCAAAAAGTGTTCGCCTTCAATCTCTTCGTGGCTGGGCATGGTTCTGGCGATGACTAATTGACCGGGGCTTTCTTGTTGCTGTCCGCTATATGATTGTACGGAAAATGATTGTAACTGGTCGTTGCCTACACCGAACCACTCCGTGAGGTCGCTAGCTAACAGCCAGCTGCCGCGCGCCGGAACCGCGACTTTGCCAATTTTTAAACCGCTTTCACGGTATCTGGCCTCTATCTTATCAGCCAGCTGGACGTTCTTTTCGTGTACCCCGGCATAGGTTTCATAAAAGACTTCGCCCACTTTAGCGCCAGCGCCGTTTTCGTCCACCTTCGAGAGTAATTCAGCCATAGGTTGAGTATAAGTAAATTTGATTCGTCTGCAAGCACAAACGGAATGTTTTTTAGCTTATGGCTATCTTGGCCAGCTATTGATTAATGACAACGAAGTCGCCTTCTCTAAGCGCTTGAATCGGTAAGTTTTTATCGCCATAATTTTCCAGCTCTTGATATGCGTTGTCCCAATCGATGGGTCCCCGAGGGTCATCGGCTCCAAAATCAGACTTAAAATGCGGTAAAAATTTGACTGGCAAAATCCCTAAGCCATCGCCGCACAGACGCCAATCGCAAGTCCAGTAATGTTTGACTAACAAGTTAGAGCCAGCCGAGCTGGCAGCCACAACTTTGCCTTCCCAGATTTTTGGAACGTCGAACTTAGCAAACCAATATTGGAGTAGGTGGTCGTCACCACCGTGGATATACACTATGTCGCTACGGGCAATTTGCTGCTCAAACGTAGCTGGAAAAGCCATTTCAAATGACAATTTAACTCCTCCAGGAGCACGGGTCAGCATCTTTTCGTACTTCTCAAAATTGGCCTCCCAGTCCTCGCGTGGCTGGGCAAATAATGTGATGAGCATTCGGGGTGAGGAGCCTAAACTCTTAACTGTTTCTGCTAAAAAAACCTTGGCTTTGTCAGGATCTTTGCGGACTGCTCCCGAATTTAGAACATACTTTGTCATCTGGTTTTATTTTACGCCGGTTTTTAGAAATCCGGATTGTCTTGGGATATTTAGTTTAAATAATCTTTCCTTTAGGAATTTGCTCTCCCCCCACAGGCGGTAAGATTGATATTAAATCTGCTTCCAGCCTGACCATCTCTGCTAAATTCTCCGCTACGCTTAGGTTTGGTGTTTGAATTGTATCGATTCGCTCGGTCGGTCTATCCTGAGCTTGTGCTGGAAGCTCCTCATACATACTGTTCCAATGTCCCCCAAGCGCCCCGCCACCCAAGATTGAATTTTGGGTCCTAATTTTAGTTCCCCCACTGTAAAACTCGGTTTCTACCACCCCGTAGGTTGTTAAGGGGTCGGGTTCACCATCTTTCTTCTCCAGCATCTCGACTACAATGCCATATTCATGTTTACCGTCAGTGGCCGTCAGGGTAAGGTCTATTCCTCCCTTTACGTTTTTGTCAGCTGTAACGCTAGGAGTTGGGCCGCCGTCCATCGCGCTTCTTAAAACCATATTTCCTGCGGAAATAGCTGCCGAACGTAATATAGGATCTATCTTGGCGTCGCGGTTTAAGCTAATCTTTTCATTCAAAGAATGCGTTAGTCTTTCGGCTTCTTTATAGAAGGGAGAGCCTAAGCCAATGATAGCCGCTACAGTAGCGACGACCGCGACTTCTCCACGATTTGGTTTTCTCATGAATTAAGATTATACAATAAATCACTTGACTTGTTAAGTGTTCCCCGCTCACTTGGGCTGGCGGCGGGTTAATCTTTTATTTGAGCTATTACACGGGCAGGCGCGGCATCCAGCTCGAGCTTAACCGGCAATGCGTAAATCGTAAATTCTTTGCCGGCCAGTTCGGCCAGATTAGTTAAATTTTCGATAATTAGCACATCGCCACTTAGTAAAATTTTGTGGGTTTTATACGGCGGATAATCCGGACTGCACATATCCACGCCGACTATTTTGATTTTTTTCTCGACTAAATAGTCGGCGATTTCGCCGGGTATTTCCGGATAGTCTTCCAGGTATTCGGGTTTACGGTAAATATCGCTCATGCCAGTATGGAATAAAACGATGTCGCCTTCTTCAATGTCGTCCTGTTTAACTTTTTCCAGGTCAAAAGTATTGTTCTCAACCTCTATAAGTCGGCCCCGGCCGACAAAATGCTCAATTGGGAACTGGTCAAGAGTCTTGCCCTCCGCCAACATATGCAATGGCGCGTCTATGTGAGTACCGACGTGCGTGCCAACAGAGATATAGTGGTCGTTATAGCCATCTTTTTCAAAGATGCCGGCCGGTATAATTTTAGTTTCCGGGTCGCCTGGATAGATTGGTGTTTGCTCGCTGAGCGCAACTGACAAATCTACAATTTTCATCTGGTTTTATTTTACGAGGTAATGCTGGCGAATGATACCGCTGCCAATGTTTTCGGTTCCCTGAAGTTCGAGATTTAGCTTATTAGGTTTGGAAAGCATTTTTATACCTTTGCCAAAAGTCATAGGATAAATCGTGACGAATATTTCTCTGACTCGGCCGGAAGCCACAAAAGCATCATTGGTAATCCCGCCGCCAACCAGTAACACATCTTTAAATCCGTCTTGTTCTATTTGTCGCAGTACCGTTTCCGGAGACCCCGAAACATAAGTAAAGCCTGGCTCCCCCTTAGCTTTCGGCGCATGGCTTGTCCATATATAGCCTTTTGGGTGGTCCGGAATATCAAAGAATTCCCGATCACGCTCAAATGTGATTCGGCCCACAATGTAACATCCGGCTTGAGCTATCATTTTTTGGCAGAACTTACCATCTTCATCTGTCACCCAACTCGTATCGCCATCTGACTTAGCGATATAGCCATCTAACGTTATTGCCGGACTCCATGTAATCTTCATCTGGTTTTATTTTACGCTGGTTTTGGGGAATCAGGGTCTTGGTAATAATCGATGCTAAAGATATTGGACGCTTCAGAAAAATTGTTGCCTTCCCATTGCATAATCGGCTTTGGGTTGTTGGTGGGCCTTATTTCGTTAGTGTAATAGTCGGGGTTAATCTTGGCTTTGGAGTACTGGCCGATGGCCATCAAGTGATTGCCGCCAACGTCTTTGGGCAAATCTACCACTTTCAATTCTATCCAGCCAAGGGCGTCTTTAAGGACTGGGCCGTAGTCCGAAAAGTCCAAATCAAGATGGTCCTTAAATTCTTCGATCTTATCTTTGCCAGAGTCGTAGCCGGAATATTTTTGGCCGAGTTTCCACACTAACTCAAGCTGATCTTTGGACGGCACGGAAATAGTAAAACCGTCAGCCGTCTTGAGGTTTTCGGCCGTTATCCAGGGATGGTACACCGCTACCAGAATCATGCAGGGGTTAGTACTGACGGATGTCACATTGTTGATGGGGATAATGTTTTTACGGCCGTCAGGCGAGGTCGTGCCAATTAGCGCAATCAGCCTGGGCGCTAAAATCCTATGGATTTTTTCGGTAACCTCAATCATGGTTTTATTTTACGCTGATTTTAGACACTCTTCTAAAAGTTCGGGAAAGGCATCTGTTTTTAGGTCGCTGGAACAAAAGTGGCCATAGTTATGGAACTCTTTGTATTTAACTTCGGGGGCTGTTTTGCGAATCATCTCAACGCTATCGTGAACGTCGCTGAAATCATTGTCTGAGTTAAATATAGTAACGCTTTCTGTTCTGCTCGGAAAATCTTTATCAATATCAAAGTGAAAAAAATCGCCGGTCTCGCTTGCGAGATTGTCTTCAGGATTAAGCCAGGGCGCGACAAGGACGACTTTGCCGACTTTGGCGTCTATATTCTCGCTCAGCCAGCGGACCAAAAAGCCGCCGCCGCAGCTGTGGCCAACTAGCAACGTTCCGGGTCCAATATCAAAACGCTCGAATTCTTTTTTCCAGGTCGAGTAGTCTGGCCGGAACGACATGGGCATTTCTGGCGTTTGGGTAAAGATGTCTTTTGCTTGCAGTTGCTTTTGCAGCCAAGGAACCCAGTGACTATTGCTCTGCGCCGGATACTCCAGCCCATAGTATTCTTCCCTGTCCGGCCGACCATGCAGAATAATCGCGTTTTTCATCTGGTTTTATTTTACGCTGGTTTTATAAATCACGCAGGCCAGTTCGGTCAATTTTTGGCAGGCCTTCCAAGACCGTATTAGTGCGTTGTCGAAGGGTACCACTAAGCAGTTGATGAGCAATCCCGTGCGAGCCGAAAAAATCTAAAAAAGTTTGATGGTGGCGCTGGTGAGTCTGAAGGCTTTCTTGTCTAATCGCATCCGTTTCATATGGCACATCGGCTGGGTCTAGAACATAAATTCGCGAATAGGCTATGTCGCTGTCACTGCCCGGTATCCAAGCTCTAACTCTTTCGAACAATCTCTCTGCGCCTTCATTATCACCAGTCGACGCGACAAAGACCGCCGCATCAAACACCGAGCTGTCTGTAAATAGAACATCTAGGCCTTGAGCGTTGGCGATTTCTTCTGAGCTTATAGCCATTGTCTGTATATCCGATTGCGGACCAAAATCATCGCGTCGGCTCAGTGGAATTTGTGAGCCGGTTCCAGAGAAATATACCCTAGCGGCCTCATCAATAAAACCGACCCACGGTGCTTCCACATCGAAGCGGACCGCTTCCATTAAGGCAGTTTTGCCGACACACCCTGCCCCAGAAAATGCTACTTTGTGAGTAGGTCTTTCTCCAGTCATAAGAGTAAATTATACCATTTTTAATACTTATTAGCAATAATATCAAGCCGACGCTGGTTTTGGCGAATCCAGTTGTTTGACTTGCTCGGCTAGTGCTTTCGGGTTGCGGTACTCAAGGTGGGTTACTTTATGCAGGTCGGCAAGGCCGCCCGTAAAGTAGCTCAGCTTATTGCCGTCAGTGACGAGTATAACTTCCTTGCCTCTTCCAAGGGCGTAACCGATTTCGATGTGGATACCGCCAGATATTTTCTCGTGCAAGAGCGCCAACAATATGTCTGCTTTATCAATCTCTTCAACATCTTTTTCAACTCCTGCTTCTGCTGTTGAATGGTAGTATTGCCAGCCTTCGTATTCTGCCGCGCAAAATACCTCGTACTCCTCGCGCAGGGCCGGAATAATGTCGTTTACGAATTTCTTGTATCCGGGCAAGATTTTCCCTTCGGCATCAACTTGTCCCGAAAATGATGTGGCTAAAAATATCTTTTTCATCTGGTTTTATTTTACGCTGGTTTTCCGGATTCTGGGTTGTATCGCCAGTGCCATGGCTCAAACTTAACGCCAAACTCGTTCTCCCGAGGGTAAGATAAATGAAAGCCGAATTTGCCAGCGTTTTCCATAAGCCAATCGTACTCTTTCTTTTGGGCAAAAAGCTCTGGCTCTTCATCCGTCGGGATTCCGTCCTGGTTGATAACGTCCAGAGCTGTATGGACAGGGTCGCCGTGTTGGCTGTAGCCCGGCAGCGCAACACCTGACGCTACGTACCTTATATCAAAGTCGGACTTTTCAAGATAGGTCAGAAACACAATGGCTTGATGGGCAGGCGAGCGATAGCCGGACTCTACAAGCAATCGGCTTCCTATTTCCTGCTCAATTGCTCGTTGCAACTTAGAAAACGCCTGGTGGACGGGTTCGGGCAGATATTGATTACCCAACACCACTTTTTGGCCATCTCTTTCAAATGTCTGATTTTTTAGCTCAACCAAGTTTTTGGGCAGCCCTTCTAGACTTACAAACGGGCCAAGGAAACCAAGTTTCTCGGGCTTAAGGCCTAGAAGTTGCCTTATAACTGCGACTTCAGGAGTACTCAGCTTGAAATAAAGTTGCGAAAAAGACAGAGTTGCCATGGACTGATTGGTATATCTGTCGTCGCGCCCGGTTATATCCAGGATATCGTGCACTAATTCTTTATCAAAAACCTCGTTATGCGGCGGTTTTTTTACTTCAAAACTCATCTGGTTTTATTTTACGCCGGTTTTGAGGAGGTTGGCTATCGCAGCATTCACCGCGTCCACCATATCTGCATGCAGCCGATAGTCATGCTCTGTATTAAGCTCTAGGAACGTTTTGGGCGCGCCCAAGGAATCATAAACTGCCTGGACTTCTTCCGGTTTTATGAATTCGTCATTCGTGGCGCAAATTAAAAGTTTTGGTCCCTTAAATTTGGCCAGCGCTTCGGCCGGCTTATACAGTTTTGAGTCCTCAAAATATGAAAGCGGGAGTAAAAATTTCTTTTTCTCAGCAGTACGTATGTCGCCCGGCGGGAGATCCCGCAAGCTGACTGCACAGCCATTTTCTACTTCGCTTGGCGCTGGTTCGGTAGTGTTCCCATAATTTGCCATCGCCAACACTAAAGTCTTTACTTTCGGGTTTCGACTGGCCAGCATACTTACTGCTCCGCCGCGGCTGTGGCCAAGTAACAAAGTTGGTTTATTAATCTGGTCGATTAATTCGTTGACCGCTTTTAGATAGTTTGTGGTTGAATAGTTCTTGATGTCGCCGGGGCTTTCCCAGCTGCTGGGCGGATCGAATGCTAGCGCGTAATATCCACGCTTAGCCAGAAAATCCACATGGCTTGTCATGTGCACATAATCTTTTGTGTCTAACCTGCCTGGCAATACCAGTGCAAGTTTGCTGGCATTTTCATCGCCTTTTGAGTAAGTAGCCAGTTTAAAACTGGGAGTTTCGATAAACTTCATCCGGTTTTATTTTACGCCGGTTTATTATCTTCAGCATATTTCTCAGCTAATTTCGTGGTCTTTCCTGAGGCAATCTTTCTTGAAAAATAAATTGTCGCTAAGACCAACACAGCACAAACAAGTGCGAATAAAATGTCGTAAGAATATACTGGTTTACGAGAATACTTGAAACTACCTACGTATTGACCAATAAATCCTAGGCTCAAAAATAGACAACCGATAATAGCTTCATACTTTGCTTTTATAGCTTCTTTCGACAAGTAGTGGTTCGGGCCATAAACCATAGCTGATCGAGCGAAAATGTCTTTATTCTTTTTGTAGAAAACGGACTTGGCAATCAATACTGCGCCAGAAACGTCTGCAATAACGCCAAATCTACCAACTTCTCCAACCAAACTCATAGTTTTATTTTACGCTGGTTTTGGCTGACGGCGGTTCAGTCTCAACGGTTTAACGGGCCTTTAGTTTTTGTTTGCTAAAGGTAATTGAGTTATTGCCCCCAATTACAAAGATCTTATACTGGCTGCTGCCTTTATATTGGTTGTTGACTTTTACGGTCAATAGTTCACTGCCGTAGTCTCGCACAATAATATACCGACCACTTTGATCTTGAATTATGTCTACATCGGATAAACTGGCTGCCCAGTACCATCCTACTAGATATGAGATCGCTGCCAGTATGACAACGTAAATTAGAGCTCTGCTTATCCAAAAAGTTACGGCACTATTGGCTATCTTGGGCCCTTCCACCCTTTCGTCCTTAATAATTTTACTAGCATAGCCCTTTGTGCGAGGATGTGAAATTATTGGCCATACTATCTCGATAACAGGATAAATAAGCACTAGTAACAACAGCCAGTAATCTTGGGTTATTAGTACGGCTGGGAAAAAATATATGGACGTTGCCCCTGTTACAAGTACTGCTCTTTTCAGCCTTCTATGTATTGGGTTATCTTTGTTGTATCGGCCGTGAAAACCTATAAATTTATCTGCTAGGCCTGCAATCATAAAAAATATCGGCAGACCCGCAAATGCTCCGAACAAAAAAGATGATAATTGAACCTGGACGAATTGTGGGCTGAGCCCATATGACCCTATATACCCTGCCTCAAACGCATAGGTCGCAAGATAGCCTATTATGCTTAATAAAAATACTAATGCGGCCGGGCTGTGTAAGGCTTTCTTGAGTGCTTGGTTATCTGAATCATTCCAGTCCAAGGCTGTCATTTAGTTCCTTAATACCCACTCTTTTCTGATCAGTTGTATCTCGGTGGCGGACGGTGACGGTGTCGTCCTCCAGGGTTTGGAAGTCGATGGTCACGCAGAATGGCGTACCGATTTCGTCCATTTTGCGGTAGTTTTTGCCGATGTTGCCGCTGTCTACCCACATGACATTGCCCAGTTCGTCCTTGAGCATTTTATAAACTTCGCGTGCCTTTTTGGTGAGTTCCGGCTTGTTTTTGACCAATGGCAGGACGGCCACTTTGATAGGCGCCAGGTCTGTGGGCAGTTTTAGGAAGACGCGCTTTTCACCGCCTTGCTCGTCCTCTGAATACGCCGCCGTTAAAACGGCCAGGACTAATCTATCCAGGCCAAACGCCGGTTCGATAACATGCGGAATAAACGGCTTGCTGCCGTCTTTGGGGCGATACTCCAGGTTTTTGCCGCTAAATTCTTGGTGATGTTTGAGGTCGTAATCCGTCCGGTAGGCTAAACCTGTAAGTTCTTTTTGACCAAATGGAAAATCAAATTCAAAATCGATGGTTCGTTTACTGTAGTGGGCCCGGTCTTTGGCGGCGATTTCGTGCTCATGGATCATCTTGGCCGGCAAGCCAAGCTTCTTATAAAAAGACAGGATGCCGGTTCGCCATTCTTCAAAAGCTTCTTCCCACTTATCCGGATGCACAAAATATTCGATTTCCATGAATTCGGCTTCGCGTAGTCGGAATAAAAAGTCCCGTGGGCTGATTTCATTCCTAAAAACTTTACCTATCTGTGCAATTCCGAACGGCATATCAGGGCTAAAAGTGTCGACGATATTTTTGAAGTTAGTGAACATGCCTTGGGCCGTTTCTGGGCGCAGATAGCTCACAGATTCGCTGTCTTCTGATGCACCGACGTAGGTTTTGAGCATCATGTTGAAGATTTTGGGCTCGCTAAGCGGATTGCCGTCCGGCGATTTTTTGCCTTTTAGGAGCTTTTTAAGCTCCGCTAAATCGGTGATATCGACACCGGTCAGGTGATCGGCTCGATAACGTTTTTTAGTAATCAGGTCTTCTACAATTGGGTCGGTAAAGCCGGCGATGTGGCCACTGGCTTCAAAGACTTTTTCTGGTCCGAGAATGGCTGAGTCTATTGGATACATATCGTCCCAGGCGGTGACAAAGCTGCTCCACCACAGGTTTTCGATATTGTGCTTGAGCATTACGCCCAGCGGGCCGTAATCGTAAACGCCAGCTAGGCCACCGTAAATCTCGGAGCTGGGGAAAATAAAGCCGCGGCGCTTGGCCAGCGACACAATATCATCAAGCTTAACTTCACTCATCTTAACTAGAGATTATAGCGATTTGAGGTTGGAATATCTATGCCGCCACTGTTGCCAGAGTGTAGTGTTTATGGTATTTTATATATATTCTGCTCTTTACCAGACCTACCAACGGGAGGCACCTGTGCCAGACGTTAAGGCGTTGGCCTTTGCGGAGAGGTATCACCGCTTCGCGGCCACGCAGCCGTATCACCCCGTCAGGGGGCAAGACCTCGACCGAATAGGCGAGAGCCTGAGAGACGCCGCGACCAACAACCGGCAACGCGCCTACGCGCTGATCCTGTGGGGCGAGGCGCTGCTGGAAGAAGGACGCTACCAGAAGGCCTGGGAGGTCTTCTGGGAGGCTCGCTACTACTCGGGAACCGAGCACCAGGTGGTACGCGGTTTCGCCACGGCTCATATCGCCAGCACCCTGACACATCAGGGCAAAACCGAGGAGGCGATGCGCTACGCCAACTCGGCGATGCGCGACCTGAAGCCGTGCGAGAAGTCGCACCCTTCGGAGTACGGGTTCGCCGTCTGCATCAACCGCGAGGCCAGGTGGCGGCTGAACCACCCGAATCCGTGGCCTATCGTCCGGCTGTGGCACTTCGTCTTCCGCGAGCGCTACGGCACGCTGGTTCTGGAGGTGATCTAGGGCAGGAAGCCGGGCGCCGGGAAGCTGTGAGTTTTCGGACTCACGCTTCCCGGCCCCGGTTCTTTTTATTTTTTTGGCCCGTCACCAAACAGAAAATTCCTAGTGATATAATTGGGCCTTATGAGCGAACGCCGTACCGAAGAAGATGCCTACGATATGGCTATAGCCGTGATTAATTACAAAGCCGAGTTGGGCGCCCTAGCCTGCAGAGAGGACAGCGGAGCTGAGCCGATACCAGAAGCTTGGATAAGGCCTACTCCACTAACGGAGCTGGACGAAAACTGGCCTGTTCTGGGCGAGTAGGCTTACGGAGAGCGATTTATATTCGAAGATGCGCTGCCAACATTGCCTGAATTAAAGGCCCAACCTGAACAGCCATATTAGCCGCGCTCTTAACCCGCTGCAGCACATTGGGCCGCTGGGCGCCGAAGCCAAGCCGCAAGAATTTAACGGCGTCAGAGCTAAACTCGCCGGGCTGCTGCGGTGAAGTCCGAAAACACATTCTCTCCAGCTCGAAAT
>Ga0265338_10001036_pt1 | contig 46506 bp, 47 predicted proteins | sample 42126metaG_FD_193579 | JGI IMG/M metagenome (GOLD analysis project Ga0265338, IMG submission 193579) | Rhizosphere microbial communities from Carex aquatilis grown in University of Washington, Seatle, WA, United States - 4-21-26 metaG | ecosystem: Host-associated > Plants > Roots > Rhizosphere... | reverse complement strand
TCTTTTTGAGTAAAGTTGACACAGGTTGCTTTTTCATAGTATGGAATAGTGACGCTGGTTACTAACCCTAGGTCACTTTGCTTAGAGGAGATCCCTCCCGCAATGAAGTTAGCGTCTTTTTTCGGGCTGCTTATCGCAGCGCTGCTTTCCGCTGGGGTTCCGGCTGGAGCCGCTCCGTCGCTCAGTCACGTGGCTCAGGCCAACCCGCCGGCTCCGGCGGATTTCGGCTCCCCGCCCTCGGGGGTCATTCCCATCCTCTATAACGACCAGCACGTCTATTCCAAGCCGGACGTGCTCAAAAAGGGCCGCGTTCTTGCGGCTCTGGCAAAGGGCGGGACAATCTACGTTCCGTTGCGCTCGATGTTCGAACAGATGGGCGCCGCGGTTTCGTACGATCCCTCGAGCAAAGTCGCCACCATCAGCAAGCCCGGTGCCGAGATCGTCGTAACGGTCGGCAAGCCCGAGGTCGTCGTCAACGGCGAGACGCGCCCACTCGACGTACCCCCGATGGTTTATAACGGCGTCGTTATGGTGCCGATTCGTGTGATCTCCGAAGGTATGGGCGCTTACGTTCTGTGGGTGCCCGACCGCCACATCGTCGTCGTGCGTTACGTTCCGCCGACGCCGCCTCCAACGGAAGCGCCACCGCCGCCTGCGCCCGAGGCGACTATGGTGCCGGCGCCGGTGAAGACCAAAAACCCGTTGACGCTCGGCGGATATTTCCGCTCGTACTACTTCACGCGCCAGAACGCATCGAACAATCCCGGAACGCAGTTCAACTTTACGCCGGGAGCAAAGTACAACTCGAACGCGGTCAACCAGGCGAGTTGGAACAGCGCGATCGCCGTACACGGCGATTGGAACTTCCCCGGCGGTGGCTGGCACGTCGGCGGTACGTATCTATATGCGAATCCGGTTAGTGGTCCGTGCTCGGTGGCCCTCAACCACGCAAAGAACGCGCCGTATCCTTCGCCGAACTGCGTGCAGCAGGTTCCGCCGAATACCAATCCCGACGACACGCTTCCGGGCTTCGCGCTCAGCACCGGTTACGAAGCGTACATCGCCTATAAGGCCTACGGCTTCAACGGTGCCGGGGGTAACATTCTGATCACGACGCCGTGGGCGAATCCGGCGGACACGCGGCTCAAGCCGCAAGCCTTCGAGGGCGGTTACCTCGACTACACGGCACCCTCCGGCTGGACCGTCGGGGGCGCGGATATCCTTGCGTTTGAAGGACGAACGAGCTCGACGTTCAGCCGGTCGACGTTGTTGACGAGCTATCCCGCTGGTTCGAACGGGCTGCCATCCAACATCGTCGTCCCCGGCGGCAATGGAATCCAGACCGACGGCTTCACGATGGGACATGCCGGATATGCGGATCCGTCGGGAATCGGGTTCTCCGCCAACGGCTGGTTCTACAACGTCGCAGACATCGCCAACATGACGTGGTTTGACGGCAAATACACGTTCCGCGGAAAGCTGGCGCCGTTCATTGCGATGCAGGGCGGCTGGGAGCAAAACAGCGGCCAGTCCTATATCGGTAAAATCAACAGCCAGGTATTCGGCGCCCAAATTGGAGCGAACGTCACGAAGAACCTGGTTCTGTCGGTCGGTTACGATCAGATCCCGTGGAAGACCGACAACGTTTTTCTGCCAACCGGCGTGACCTGCAGCAACTCTAACTTCCAGGTGTCCGCAAAAGCGACGCTGGCCTACTTCTTGCCGGTGAATGCCGCGCAATGCTTCACCAATCCAAACGGTACGACCAACATTTACTACGGCGGATGGGCCAGCCCGTATTCCGACAACACCACCAGCGATCCGCTGTATACGACGAACTTTCTGCAGGGGCAAGTCGACCGGCGCGCGCCGGGATCGTCGTGGCAAGCCCAACTGGCATACACGTCGACGAATCAAAAGTGGATTTTCCTCGGCGCCGACGCGTGGTACGACTACGGCAACGCGCTCGGACCGCAGAATACCAAAATCTGGTGGCTCGACGGACGGTACCGGTTCGGTCGCGTCAGTAAAGGCAACCCGTATCACGGATTGATGCTGCGCTATCGCTACGGCGAACGCTACCAGTCGAACACGTATTGCGGTGCGGCCGCGACGAACTGCCTGTCCGGCTCCTCGATCGGTTCGACCTACTTCGGTGGCATCCCAATGTTCAAATATAATCGCGCGATGCTCGAGTACGACTTCTAAAGGACGATAATGACCAAACTACTAAAAGCGGCGCTACTAGTCGCCGGCCTCCTCGTGGCTGCAACGGGGGTTCCCCGCGCCGCCAATCCGCCGGCGCTAACCATTCTCAACGTGTCGTACGATCCGACGCGCGAGCTGTACGACGACTACAATGCCGCCTTTGCCAAGTTCTGGCACGCAAAAACGGGGCAAACCGTCACCGTCCAGCAGTCCAACGGCGGATCGGGCAAACAGGCTCGTGCGGTGATCGACGGGCTCGCTGCCGACGTCGTAACGTTGGCGTTGGCATACGACATCGACGCAATCTCGCAAAAGGCTAAACTGCTGCCGCCAAACTGGCAGTCGCGTTTGCCGAACAACAGCACGCCGTACACCTCGACGATCGTCTTTCTCGTCCACCGCGGGAATCCCAAGAATATCCACGACTGGAGCGACCTCGTTCGTCCGGGCGTTTCGGTGATCACGCCGAACCCCAAGACGTCGGGCGGCGCGCGGTGGAACTTTCTCGCCGCATGGGCCTACGCACTGACGCAGCGTGGCGGGAACGACGCCTCGGCCAAAGCCTTTGTCACCAAGCTCTACAAGAACGTTCCGGTGCTCGATTCGGGTGCCCGTGGTTCTACGACGACGTTCGTCGAGCGTGGCATCGGCGACGTGGAGATCGCTTGGGAGAACGACGCCTTCTTAGCGGTCGAGAAGCTTGGACCGGGCAAATTCCAGATCGTCCGGCCCCCGCTGAGCATCCTGGCCGAGCCGTCGGTGGCGCTGGTCGACGGCGTGGTGGATAAGAAGGGAACGCGTGCCGTCGCGCAAGCGTATCTCGAACACCTCTATACGCCCGAAGGTCAAACGATCATCGCGCACCATTACTTCCGCCCCCGCCTCGCCTCGGTTGCCAAGCGCTACGCATGGCAGTTCCCGGCGATGAAGATGGTCTCGATCCAGAAGTTCGGCGGATGGGATAAAGCCCAGGCGACGTTCTTTGCCGACGGCGGCGTCTTCGACCAAATCTATCAGCCTAGCCAGTAACGCAATGAAGGGAGCCTTGGCGCGTTTACGGCGCCGGAGCATCATACCGGGCTTCGGCCTGACGCTCGGCTTTACGATCTTTTACCTCTCGGCGATCGTGCTGGTGCCGCTCGCGGCCACGTTCGTCAAGACGTCGCAGATGGGGTGGCCCGGGTTCTGGCACGTCGTCACCACGCCGCGCGCCGTGGCCTCGTACGAGTTGAGCTTCGGTGCCTCGCTGATCGCCGCTCTGATCAACTTCGTGATGGGAACGCTGGTGGCGTGGGTGCTGGTACGATACACGTTCCCCGGAAAGCGCCTTTTGGACTCGCTCGTCGACCTGCCGTTCGCGTTGCCGACGGCCGTCGCCGGCATCGCACTGACCACGCTCTACGCTAGAACGGGCTGGTTCGGCGGCCCGCTCGGTTCGGCCGGGATCCACGTTGCCTTCACGCGCCTCGGCATCGTCGTGGCGCTGACGTTCGTCGGGTTACCGTTCGTCGTGCGCACCATCCAGCCGGTGCTCGAAGATCTCGACAAAGAGCTCGAAGAGGCTGCGGCGAGTCTGGGCGCGGGCCGCTGGCAAACGTTCGCGCGGGTCTTGTTTCCGTCCATTTTGCCGGCCGCGCTTACCGGCTTCGCGCTGGCGTTCGCGCGCGGCGTAGGTGAGTACGGTTCGGTGATCTTCATCGCCGGCAATATGCCGATGCGCACCGAGATTACTCCGCTGCTGATCGTTACGAAGTTGGAAGAGTACGACTATACCGGTGCCACCGCCATCGCCGTGGTGATGCTGGTGATCTCGTTCGCCTTTTTGCTCTCGATCAATTTCCTGCAGCGCTGGAGTTCCAACCGCGAAGGCGGAATGACTGGGGCGGAGCCCACCGCGCTGCGTCCGGTGACGGCGTTCGATGGTTAACGCGCTTCCTGCATCGGCCGCGCCGGCGGTCGGCGAATCGCGGGGCGTCCGAACGCTGCTGATAGCCATAAGCGTCGTTTTCTTGGCGATTTTCTTACTCGCGCCGCTGGCAGTCGTATTCGCCGAGGCTTTCGCTCAAGGGCTCGCGGCGTATTTCAATAGCTTCACCAATCCCGATACGCTTGCCGCCATCCGGCTGACGCTGCTGGCGGCGGTGATTGCGGTGCCGTGCAACCTGGTCTTCGGCGTCTGCGCGGCGTGGGCGATCGGCAAGTTTGAATTCTTTGGGAAGAGCGGGCTGATCGCCCTGATCGATCTGCCCTTCTCGGTCTCGCCGGTGGTTGCCGGCCTGACGTACGTGCTGCTCTTCGGCGCCCAAGGTCCACTCGGTCCGTGGCTGGCGGCACATAACGTTCACATCATCTTCGCCGTGCCGGGAATTGTGTTGGCCACGGTCTTCGTGACCTTCCCGTTCATCGCGCGCGAGCTACTGCCGCTCATGGCGGCTCAAGGCAACGACGAAGAAGAAGCGGCGCTGACGCTCGGCGCCAACGGACTTCAGACTTTCTTCAAGGTTACGCTGCCCAACGTCAAGTGGGCTTTACTTTACGGCGTCATTCTCTGTAACGCCCGCGCCATGGGCGAGTTCGGCGCCGTATCGGTCGTTTCCGGACATATCCGCGGCTTGACCAACACGATGCCCCTCCAGATCGAAGTCTTATATAACGATTATGCCTTCGTTCCGGCATTTGCCGTCGCATCGCTGCTGGCGCTTCTGGCGCTGGCAACGTTGGTCATCAAGAGTGCCGTCGAGTGGAGGGCCGCAAACGTCAAGGAGAAGCCCGCATGAGCATCGCCGTCCGCAAGATCTCGAAGAATTTCGGAACCTTTGCCGCGCTCGATTCCGTCGATCTCGACATTCCGCGCGGACGGCTCGTCGCGCTGCTCGGTCCGTCGGGATCGGGAAAGACGACGCTGCTGCGCATCATCGCCGGACTGGAGTCCGCCGATTCCGGCAGCGTGCAGTTCGACGGGGAAGATTTCAGCAGCCGCAGCGTGCGTGACCGGCGCGTCGGATTCGTCTTCCAGCATTACGCGCTCTTCCGCCACATGACGGTCTTCGAAAACGTTGCTTTCGGGTTGCGCGTTCGCCCGCGCGGCACGCGCCCTTCGCCGCAGCGCATCCGAGAGCGCGTCACCGAGCTTCTCGAACTCATTCAGCTGCAGAACCAGGCTCAACGATTCCCTTCGCAGCTCTCCGGTGGGCAGCGACAACGCGTCGCGCTGGCGCGTGCACTAGCGGTGGAGCCGAGCGTCTTACTCTTGGACGAGCCTTTCGGTGCGCTCGATGCCAAGGTGCGTCTCGAACTCCGCCGCTGGCTGCGCCAACTGCACGACGAAGTTGGCGTGACCAGCGTCTTCGTCACCCACGATCAAGACGAAGCACTCGAGGTCGCCGATCAGGTAGCCGTAATGAACGGCGGCCGCATCGAGCAGGTGGGTACGCCGGATGAGGTTTATCACCGGCCGGCCAGCTCGTTCGTCTACAACTTTCTCGGTAACGTCAACCTCTTCCACGGCCGCGTCGACGACGGCACGACGTATATCAACAACGAAGAAACCGGCCATCTCGTCTTCGTCCGCCCGCACTCAATGGAGATCGCGCGCCAGCCGGCAGGTCCCAACTATTTCCGCGCCACGACCAAACACATCAACGCGGCCGGACCGTCGGTAAAAGTCGAAGCGATCACCGATTGGGGGGCGCCGGTGCACGTCGAGATTCCGCAAGAGCGTTTCCGTGCACTGGCGCTGCTCAAAGGTGAAGAGATCTTCATTATGCCGCGGGATCTCGCCGTCTTCTCAAACGATCAGCGACACTAGGCGCCTTCGCGGGGTTTCTGCCATATCGGCGTGAATACGGCGCGGTCATGGCTTCGTCGATGCGGGCACTGGTCAAAGCGGGACCGGGCCCTGGCTTTCTCCTTACCGACGTACCGGTGCCGTCGATCGGCCCGACCGACGTACTGATCAAAGTCGAAAAGGCCGGCGTCTGCGGCACCGATCATCACATTTATTCGTGGGATTCGTGGGCGCAGCAGCGCATCAAGCCGCCGATCGTCGTCGGACACGAGTTCATGGGGACCGTGGCCGAAGTCGGCAGCGCGGTGCGCTCGGTGCGCGTCGGCGAACGCGTCTCGGCCGAGGGCCACATCGCCGATCTTACCTGCCTTCTCTGCCGCACCGGCGAGGCGCACATCTGCGAGCAGGTTGAGATAATCGGCGTGGATCGCGATGGTGCCTTTGCCGAGTACATTGCGATGCCGGAGTACAACGTGTGGCGTCTCGACCCGGCGATTCCCGACGAAGTGGCGGCCATCTTCGACCCGCTCGGCAATGCAGTGCACACCGTCATGGCGGCCGGCGTCAGCGTCAAGAGCGTCGCGATCACCGGCGTCGGCTCGATCGGATTGATGGCGATACCGGTAGCCCGCGCGGCCGGTGCGACCGCGATCTTCGCCATCGACGTGAATCCGGCAAAGCTCGAACTCGCCGCGCGTTTGGGCGCCGACGCGACGTTCCTGGCGACCCAGCCCGGTTTGGTCGCCGACATCAAAACCCGTACCCGCGGCGACGGCGTAGACGTGTTGCTCGAGATGTCGGGAAGCGGCGCGGCGCTCGACACCGGGATGCAGCTGGTGCGTAACGGAGCGCGGGTCGCCTTGCTGGGAATTCCCTCCGGCAACGTAACGATAGACCTGGCCGCGCGCGTCATCTTTAAGGGATTGACGCTCTTGGGTATCAATGGACGGCGCATGTTCGAAACGTGGTACCAAACCGAGGCGCTGGTAAAGAGCGGGCGGGTCGATCCGCGCTCAATTATCACTCACGTTCTGCCGTACACCGAGTACGACCGCGCGTTCGACCTGATGAGCAAAGGCGAAGCGGCGAAGATCGTATTCGATTTTAAAGGAGCGAGTTCTGCATCATGAACCAGGCGTTCGAAGAGAAGCTTCAGTCCGATCTTGACGCACTCAAGAAAGCCGGCACCTACAAGCATTTGCGTCATATAACCACGCCGATGGCGCCTGAAGTCCACATGGAAGAGGCCGGCGACGTGATCGTGCTCTCCAGCAATAACTACTTGGGGCTGGCCGATCAGCCCGAGGTCGTTGAGGCCGGCAAGCGCGGGCTGGAAAAATACGGCGCGGGCACCGCCTCGGTGCGATTTATCTGCGGCACGTTCGACATCCATCGCGTGCTCGAGCAGCGCATCGCCGATTTTCTCGGTACGCAAGCCTCTCTCTCTTATGTAGCGTGCTGGAACGCCAACACCGGGCTCTTTCCGACGATCTGCGACCAAGGTTCCGCCATCATCTCCGACGAGCTGAATCACGCCTCGATTATCGACGGCGTTCGCCTCGCGACGAAGGCTCGGCGCGAGCGCTTCAAGCATAGCGACATGGGGCAGCTCGAGGAAAAGCTCAAGAGCGTGCAGGGCTGCTTCCCGATCGTGGTCGTGACCGACGGCGTCTTTTCGATGGAAGGCGATCTGGCCAAGTTACCCGAGATGTCGGCGCTGGCGAAAAAGTACGGCGCGATCACCGTCGTCGACGACTCGCACGGCACGGGGGTGATGGGCAAGACCGGTCGCGGAACGATCGAGCACTACGGCTTGACGGGCGAGATCGATGTCATTACCGGCACGCTCGGCAAGGCGCTCGGCGGAGCGGCGGGCGGCTTCGTTGCCGGAAGCAACGCGTTGATCGATACGCTGATTCAGCGTTCGAGGCCTCAGTTGTTCTCCAACGCGTTGCCGGCGACGGTTGCCTGCAGCTCCTTAGAAGCCATCGAATATCTGGATGCGCATCCCGAGCTGGTCGACCGGCTGCGCGAAAACACGCACTATTTTCGCGACGGTTTGGTTCGGATTGGGTACAAGCCACACGATAGCGAGAGTGCGATCGTACCGATAATCGTGGGCGAGACGGCCTTTGCGATTACGCTCAGCGACCGGCTGCTTAAAAAGGGAATCTTCGTCACCGGTTTCGGCTACCCGGTCGTGCCCGAAGGAACCGCACGCATCCGCGTGCAGATCAGCGCTGCCCTTACTAAGGAAGAAATGGATCGCGCGCTCGATGCCTTCGCTGAGGTCGGCAAAGAAACGGGGCTGCTCAAGGCATAGCATCAAAGAAGCGCAGGCTGGGTAAGAACCGGATATGAAGGTTCTTTCTCTCGTGCTCTCGCTGCTTGTGCTATCGGTTGCTTCCTTGGGCGGAGCGGCTCGCGCGGCGTCGTTCTCTTCGGCCGACGCAGATTTTCTGACGGGCGTTCAGCAAGACACGCTCGGTCAATACGCAATCGGCGCGCTTGCCCAGAACAAGGCTCAAGATCCCCGCGTCAAGGCGCTGGCAAAAACGGTAACGGCGAACGCAACATCCGCCAACGAAACGCTGAAGAAGCTGGCCAGCTCGCACGGCATCGCGCCGGCAACAAAGCCGACGATTCGGGCTTCCTACCAGTACTCCACGCTTACGGAGAAATCGGGCCCGTCGTTCGATCAGGCCTTTGCGGGCCAGATTGGAATCGATGCCTCGATCGCCGCCGACACCTACGCCGATTACGCGGCGCACGGCAGTAATCCGCAGCTGCGAAACTTTGCCAAAGAGCAGGCCGCGACGCTAAAAGAGATCGCCGCTCAAGCGCAACGCCTTCACTAGGGCCGGCGATTCCAAATTCGTAGGTAATCGACGAGCATCGCCGCGGGCGACGGCGTGTGGCGGCTCGGCGGGCTGATCCAACCGCCGAGCGCCAGGTTTACGACCACGTACATTGGATGCGCTGGAAAATGGCCGCCGCGGGTTTCGATTTGTTTGGCCGTCACCGTGAATCGTGCGGTCCCGTCGACGTACCACGTTAGCCGGCTCGGCTGCCAGTCAATTGCGTATACGTGAAAGCCTTGCGAGAAGTTTGGCCCGTCGAAGGCTCCCCCGATTGAATCGTCCTTGGCATGACGATCCGAAAAGTGAACGGTCATATAGTCGCGATGCGGTTGCGCGCCTTGCCATTCCATCACGTCGATCTCGGGCGGCCACGAGCCGTCGGCCGGTAAGAGCCAAAACGCCGGCCAGAAGCCGTGGCCGGGCGGCAGTTTGGCGCGCATCTCGGCATAACCATAACGAAAAGCGAAGGTCGGTTGCGGTGGGCCGCTTTCGAAGGGTCCGCCGGTCGTTACCATGCCGGACGTCCACGGAAAGTGCGGCTTGACCGAGCGCCTCACGGCGATCAAATGTAACGAACCGTCGCGCACGACGAGCTGCGACGGCCGATACTGCTCGCGTTCGCGGTAGGGTAGCCCCTGCTGCCCGTTCGTGCAATAATCCGGCGATCCACTTGGATAGCACCAGAACCAAATTGCTTTGTCGAGCTTCGATCCATTGAACTCGTCATCGAACAGCATTCGCGCGGCGGGTGCTGCGGCAGGCGCGGCCAAGACCGGCGGCGCCTCGATCTTCGCCCCGCAGGCGGAGGCCGCTAGAACCGTCGCCGCGGCGGCGCCGGCGGTCAATAACCGTTTCGCCGGGTTCGGCATAGACATGGTATGAAACAGATCGGACTTATGATCCTGGCGCTGCTTCTCGCCGTACCGGCCTATGCTTCGGCACCCACGACGGTCGAGATCAGCAACGACGCCTTCCACCCGGCGAAGCTGACCATCGCAGCCGGACAGACCGTGACCTTTACCAACCGCGACGACGACGCGCACACCGTTACCTCGAGCGACGGAGTTTTCGATTCGAAGGGCATCGACACCGGGCAGACGTGGCGCTACACGTTCAACAAGCCTGGAACCTACGCGTATTTCTGCGCTTTGCATCCGTTCATGAAAGCGACGATCGTCGTCAAGGCGGGGCAGTCATGAGGCGCGGCGACTTTCTCTCTCACGTCGCGTGGACGGGCGCTGGCATCGCTTACGCGCTGGGCGCCCAAGGGCTGTTGAGTGGAAGGGCAGTTGCGGCCGCGGCGGGCGGGGTTGAGTTCGTGCAGATCAGCGACAGCCACATCGGCTTCAAACAGGCCGCCAATCCCGACGTTGCGGGAACGCTGCAGATGGCAGTGGATGCAATCAACGCGATGCCGTCGCGGCCGGCCTTCGTCGTGCATACCGGCGACATCACGCACCTTTCCACGGCCGCGCAGTTCGACGATGCACGCGCGATTCTCTCGCAGCTCAAGGCGCCGCTGATTGCACTGCCAGGCGAGCACGACGTATTGGGGAACGACGTTGCCGGCTACATGAAAGCCTTTCGCATTCCGGGTTCGAAGCCGGGCGGCTGGAGCTCGTGGGATGCCAACGGCGTCCATTACGTCGCCGTGCTCAACGTCTTTAACTTCGAGAAGATGGGCATACTGGGCAGCGACCAGCTCGATTGGCTGGCCAAGGATCTGAGCGGCATTCCGGCATCGACGCCGGTAGTCGTCTTCACGCACGTTCCGCTCTACGCGCTCTATCCGGATTGGGGGTGGACGACCGAGGACGGCAGCAACGCGCTGGCTCTCCTGCAGCGATTCGACCACGTCACGGTGCTCAACGGGCACATCCATCAGATCGTCACGCACGAAGAGGGGAATATCCGGTTTGCCAGCGCCGACGCAACGGCATACCCGCAGCCAAAACCGGGTGCCGCGCCGAAACCAGGACCGGTGACGCTTCCTCGCAGCGAGCTCCTCCACGCCATCGGCTACCGGACTGTCGAAATTGATGGTAACGGCCTTCGCTTCGAGGACCGCGCGTTCGGTTAGCGTGCGCGATGTGTCGCTCGAAGATGCATTTGCGCGCCGCGAAGCGGACGCGTACGAAGGCGCGTATCGTAGCTTTGGGCCGCGGATGTACTCCACGGCCCTGCGGCTGCTGCGCGACGCCGAAGCGGCGCGCGAATGCGTGCACGACGTATTTCTGCACCTGTGGCGGCGCCAAAACGCGTACGCGGCTCAGCGCGGGAGTTTGGAAGCATTCTTGGTGACGTGCGCGCGCAACGCGGCACTTACCCAGCTGCGGACCTTTAGCCGCGGCCGTGCCGCAATCGGCAAGTTTCCGGCTGAGGTGGCCTATGAGATGGAAGAGGATCCCATCGAGCGGGAGCGCGTTGCTCGGGCGCTGAGGCAGCTGACCTCCGATCAATCCGACGTCGTGCAGCGCGCCTACTACCGCGGCATGACGCTCTCGGAAGTGGCCGCCGACTTGACGATACCGATTGGAACGGTGAAAGGACGGTTGAGCACGGCGCTTAGGGCTTTGCGCGCGTCGCTTATTCCGGGGAATGCAGATGCAGGCTAACGAGCACATCGGGGAAGCGGCGGAGCTCTATGCCGCCGGTCAACTCGATGCCGCCGAGATTGCGGCGATCGAAGCGCACGCCTCCGCATGCGAGGCCTGTCTGCGCCGTTTGGGCGAGGCCGAAGAAACGGTTTTGGCACTCGAACGGGTCAACAAACCGCTCGCGCCGCCGGCGGCAACCAACGTTCTGCCGTTCGCGCGGCGCCAAATCTCACCGTGGTGGCTGCTTCCCGCCATGGCTGCCGCGCTTCTCGTCGGCATGCTCTGGCCGCGGGCACAACCGCAGCACAACGTGGCGATGCTGGCGATGGTAAACGGACACTTCTCCCACGCGCAGTTTGCCGGCACGGGCCCGAAGGCAAAGGTTCTCTACGCACGCGACCGTTCGTGGTACTACGTTATCGTCGCCGGAACGGGACGTTACGACGTCTACGGCGTCGCGGGCGACAATCGTGCCTCACTTGGGTCGACGAACGCCGCAGGGTCGACCAGCGAGCTCTTTGTAAAAAATAAGGAACGCTTCGATCACTTGGAACTGCGAGACGGCAGCGGCGCTATGGAGACCGCGACGATTCGTTAGCTCGCTAAGGCGCGGCAACGATAGCGAGGGCGATCGTGACAGAAACGCGTCCACCGGAGACGGCGCCGAATAGCGCCACCAAAAGAATGGGGACCGTTATTAACCAAAAGCAGGTCCGTTGAATTACGGACCTGCCTGAGTTGGTTGCGGGGGGTGGATTTGAACCACCGACCTTCGGGTTATGAGCCCGACGAGCTACCGGACTGCTCCACCCCGCGACGGGACCGCTAGTTTTACGACGGGTACCGTTTCGCACCTGCCGAAAAGCGAACGTATGCCTTTAGGCTTGCTTGCGTCGCGCGTGCCGAAGATCCATCTCCACTGCCACCTCGAGGGGACGCTGCGGCCGCAGACCTTCGTGGAGCTTGCCGGTAAGCACGGCGTGCCGCTGCGGTATCACCGCGGACCGGCGCCCGAAACTCCGAGCGAGCCCGTCGATGCCGCCGATCCGTATCGCTTTAAAGACTTTCGCGAGTTTCTCTTTCTCTTTGCCGCAGTCAGCCGCTCGCTACAAGATCCGCAAGATTATGCCCGCCTGGCCCGCGAGTTCGTGGAAGATGCGCTCCCGCAGGGCGTGGTTTACGGCGAGCTTTTTATCTCGCCGTCCGTATGGACGTTCTTCAACCCGCAGCTCGACGTTCGGGCGACGATGGAAGCAATTGCATCCGAGCTGCGCGCGGCGCGCCCCAACGCGACGTTCAACCTCTTGGCCGACGTAACGCGCAATTTCGGCGCCGGCTCTGCCATGCAAACCGCACGAGCCGTAGCCGGGATGAGCCACCTGGGTGTTATCGGCATTGCGCTCGGCGGCGACGAGGCGCGGTTTCCGGCGCGCGATTTCACCGAAGTCTTCGCCTTCGCGCGAGCGCAAGGGATGCATCGCGTCGCGCATGCCGGCGAGGCCGACGGCCATCACAGCGTTCGCGACGCGGTGGAACTGCTGGGAGCCGAGCGAATAGGCCACGGCATTCGCGCATTGGAAGATCGCGGCGTCGTGGAAATGCTAGCAGAGCGGCGGATTGCGTTGGAGATTTGTCCAACCTCGAACCGGCTGACCGGCGCGGCGCTGGAGAACCGCCCTCATCCCTATCTCGACTTCGAGCGCGCGGGATGTGTCGTCATCATCGACGCCGACGACCCGGCCCTTTTTGGGACGTCGATCGAGCGCGAGTACGCCGAGGTCGAGCGCGTGGCCGGCGCCTCGGCTCTGGCGCGCTATGTGGGCAACGCTATCGAAGCCTCCTTTGCCGCTCCCGAAGAGAAGCGCCGCATGGCCGTACAACTGGCGGCGGCCGTTGCGGAACTTCAGCCGCAAGGGCGAAGTTAAAGCAGGTATGCCGGGACACTCGCACTCCCATTTTGCCGAGTCTTTTGAAATGTATATGAAGGCAATCTATCGCTTGGAGCGTGAGGGCCCGGGCGTGACGACCTCAGCTTTGGCGACCGAGCTGGGCGTCGCGCCGGCTTCGGTCTCGGGAATGCTCAAGAAGCTAGTGAACGATGGCTTCGTCGAGCACGAGATCCGCGGCGATATCCGTCTCACGCGCAAGGGTCTGGAAGTGGCCGTCGGCGTCGTGCGTCGCAACCGCTTGGCGGAGCGCCTGCTCACCGACATGCTCGGCATGCCGTGGGACGAGGTCTACGCTGAGGCGTGCATTCTCGAGCACGCCATCACGGATCGCGTCGAAGAAAGGCTCGTCGAGGCGCTCGGCGATCCCCAGACCTGCCCGCACGGGCATCCCATTCCGCCCAAAGACCTAACCGAACCGGTGCGCAACGGTGTCCCGCTGGCACAAGTCGAGCCGGGCTCGAAAATCACGGTTTCGGGCGTCACCGAGCAGATGCCGGAGATACTGCGCTATCTTGCGCAAGTAGGTTTGCGCCCGGGAGCGCGTCTGCAGGTTCTCGATAAGGCACCGCTCGGCGGCCCCATAACCATTGAAGTCGACGGTCATCGCCACGCCATATCGCTCGAGCTGGCACGCATGGTGATGATCGCGTGATCACGCGTTTTCTCATCGCGCTCAACGTCATCGGTTACCTGTGGGAGATTAGAGTCGGCGGATCGGCGCTGCTCAGCGGCTTCGGCGGCGATAACGCCGGAATGGAGCGCGTTCTTTTGAAGGGCGCAATTATTCCGGCGTTCGTTCTGCAGTATGGCCAGTGGTGGCGCATCATCACCGGCGCGTTTATGCACGGCGGTTTAATTCACATCGCCGTCAACATGATGTCGCTGTGGTTCCTGGGACGCTTCATCGAGTGGGCGATGGGTTCGTGGCGAATGCTCATGGTCTACATGTTTTCCTTGATTGCCTCGGGACTGGCGGTCGTTTATTTAAGCGCTCCGATGGTGCCGACCGTCGGCGCCAGTGGCGCGATCTTCGGCCTCTTCGGCGCTTTATTCGCCATCGGGCTCAAGCTTGGAAAGCCTGGAATGGACCTGGTGCGCGCCAACATCGGCATCCTCGTCATCAACCTCATCATCACGTTTACCGTGCCGGCGATTGCGTGGCAAGCCCACGTCGCCGGACTCGTCGCCGGGTTTGTATTGACCTATGCGCTCTACGTTCCGCCGCGTCGCGTCGCGCCGGTCGTCGTCGACGCTGCGGGACGCGAGCTGCACGCCGAATACGAACCGCCGGCCGTTGACCGTTAACCTCGAGGAGATTTTCGGCTCCCGGGGCCCCTTTGCGCGGACGTTGGATGGATACGAACCACGTCCGGGCCAGCTGCAGATGGCGCAATCCATCGAACGCGGCATCTTGGAGGGCCTGCACACCATCGTCGAAGCCGGCACCGGTGTGGGAAAGTCGCTCGCCTATCTCGTGCCTGCCGTCCGCAGCGGTAAGAAGGTCGTGCTCTCGACGGGGACGATCGCGCTGCAGGAGCAGCTCGTGCGTAAGGACATTCCGATGGTCGAACGCGCGCTCGACCGCCCGCTGCGCGTCACGCTGCTCAAGGGGCGCTCGCACTACCTCTGCCGCCAGAAGCTCGAACGCATGCGCGCCGACCGGCTCGTCGCGCAGTCGCACTCGATGCAGCAGATTTGGGAGTGGGCCGAGCGGACGCAGAGCGGCGATCGAGCCGAACTTAGTTTCTCGCCGCACGGCGGCGAGTGGGAGCAGCTCGATGCCGACGCGGACGAGTGTACCGGGGAAATCTGCCCGCACTTTCGCGACTGTTTTTTCTTCAGAAAGCGCGACGAAGCTAAGTATGCCGACGTCGTCGTCGTCAATCACGCGCTCTTCTTTCTGGATCTGGCGATGGGCGGCGGGCTGCTACCCCCCTATGACGTCGCCGTGCTCGACGAGGCGCACCAGTGCGAACGCTGGGCGACCGACGCGCTTACCGCGGTGGTCTCGCGCGCGAGCGTCGATCGGATGCTGCGCAAGCTACGGCGCCACTACCACCTTCCGCACGCCTTTGAATCCGATTTCGAAGAGACGATGCGGCGGCTCGAATCGAGTCTCGCGCAGGTTCCCTCCGAACGTTATCCGCTAGCGGCCAACGAGGAAGTTTGGGAGCCGCTCGATGCGTTGCGACAATGCCTCTACGGTTTGGAGAATTGGCTCTTCGCGCATTGGCTGGACGGACTCAAGCGCAGCGCCGATAACGAGGCCGAAGCGGAACGCCGGCGCGACCTCGCGATGCGCTCGGTGTTGGCCCACGAAACCGCCGTCGAACGCTTTGGAGCGGGCGCCGACGACGCCATTTCCTGGGTCGAGCGCGGCGACGCCGACGGCCGTTACACCGTGAACTGCGCACCGCACGAGGTCGCGGGCTTTCTACGCGAGCGGCTTTTTGCGCGAACGCACAGCGTCGTGCTCACCAGCGCGACGCTGGCAACCGATCGTTCTTTCGAGTTTTTGCGCCGGACGCTCGGGGTTGATGACGCGCAGGAGCTGGTGGCGCCGTCACCCTTCGATTACGTTCGGCAGGCGCGGCTCTTTATCGCACCCGCCGACGTCAATCCCAAATCATCGCACTTTGCTCGCCGAGCGGCGCCGCTCGTTGAGGAATGTCTCGACCGGACGGGCGGGCGCGCCTTCGTGCTCTTTACGTCCTACGCGCGACTGCGCGAAGTGCACGCGCTGGTACGCGACCGCCTCTCGTTTCCGGTACGGATGCAAGGCGATCTACCGCGTTCGTATTTGCTGGATTGGTTCCGGCGCACGCCGGGTGCCGTGCTCTTTGCCACGAGTACGTTCTGGGAGGGCATCGACGTCGTCGGCGAGGCGCTCTCGTGCGTCATCATCGACCGCCTGCCCTTTCCCTCACCGACCGACCCGTTGGTGATGGCGCGCGTTCGCGCCCTCGAAGCCCGCGGTCTCGACGGCTTTGAGCATTACATGATTCCCGCAGCAACGGTGCGACTCAAACAAGGCTTTGGGAGACTGATTCGCAGCGGCACGGATCGCGGTCTGGTGGCGTTGCTCGACGGCCGCGCCGCATCGACGCGCTACGGTGCGACTATTTTATCCTCGCTGCCGCCGGCAACGCGCATCGAGCACCTCGAGGATCTCGGCCAATTCTTCAGCGCGCCGGAGTAAACGGTCTCACTGATACGAGAGCTGCGCTTCGGCGACGACCGTTTCGCCGTCCATGAGCGCGAGACGGTCCATGCGATGGCTGCGCGGCAGGTAAAGCATCGCCACTTTTCCGTGGGGCATGGCGTCGCCGAGCATCGTCTGTTGACCGTCGTGCATCCAGGCCACTCGCATTGGCTTCGTCGCTTCGGGGACCATCACTACATACCAGGAGCCGTCGCTTCCATACATCACCTTGGCCATTCCGTTGCCTTGCGGCGAGAGAAACGTCGCGACCCGGTGCGGTGCTTCGGCCAGCCGGTTTATCGCCGCGCTGTCGGCGACCAACGCATTTTGAAGCGAGCGATCTGCTTGCCAAAAGTAAACTGCAGGAACCATGCCGAGCACGAACGCCGCAGCCAGCGCGGCAGCCAGAAATCGTACCGAGGCACGGTGCTTGGCCGGTGCGGTAGTGTCGTTGTCATCGCGACGCAGCGTGCGCTCGACGCGCAGCTCCAACTCCAGCGGCGCAACGCGCTGCGGCTCGGCAGCGATGAGCACGGCCGCCTCGGCTTCGGCGCGGCCGACCAACTCGGCGCACCGCGGGCAGTCGCGAAGGTGCTCTTCGAGCCGCCCCGTTTCGCGGTCGTCGAGCAGACCCAACGCGTAAAGCGCTGCCAACTCGTCGACGTGCGCGCCGTTCATCGTCCGTACCCCGGCGCTGATGCGGTCAACGTTGCCGCGACCTTGCGCAATCCAAGCTTGATGCGGCTCTTGATCGTGCCGAGCGGTTCGTTGAGTTCCGCCGCTATCTCGGTGTGCGTCTTGCCGCCGTAATAGGCCAGCTCGAGTGCCCGGCGCTGATCGACCGGAAGGTCTTCGAGTGCTTGGCGTACGCGGTCGCGTTCGATCGGATCGCTGACCTGCAGCTCTTCGTGCTCTACGGGAAAGGCGGCGAGCTGTTGCGCCAACCGGAGGTCGCGCTCCTTGCGCCGCCGTCGCGAGATCGCTTCGTTGCGGACGCACACGACGAGAAACCCGCGCAGCGAGCCGCGCTCGAGTGAGAAAGCGTGCGCGGAGCGCCACAGCCTCGCGATCGCATCGTGAACGCAATCTTGTGCCTCCTCGGCGTTGCCCAGTACGTTATAGGCCGCCGAATACAGCAGTCCGGAATAACGCCGGTAGGCTTCAGAAAACGCGGCGCGCTCGTGGCCCGCGAATCCGGCCGCTAGCGCCTCGTCGCTTTCGGACGCGGGCATCATGCGAAGGAGCGTTCGACGCGTTTGCGCATCGAAGCCTGGGGCGAGCGAAGCTGGAGCGCAGAGTGCAACCGCCATTGGTACTTCCCAGTAGAACGCCTCGGGGGCGGCAAGCGGATGAATCCGCGGTCAATCGTCCTGGGTGACCTCGATCTTGGCCCGCTCCTGTAGTTCCTTGACGACGGCCGAGTCGGCCAACGTCGTCGTATCGCCCAGGGTGCGGCCCTCGGCGATGTCGCGGAGCAGGCGGCGCATGATCTTGCCGCTGCGCGTTTTGGGCAGCTCGGCGGTGAACGTCACGTACTTAGGGCGCGTGAACTTTCCGAGCTTGGCGCCGACGTGGTCGCGCAGCTCGTCGGCGAACTCAGCCGAGCCGGCCGCGGTGCCTTTGAGCGAAACAAAGGCATAGATGGCTTGCCCCGTCATGTCGTCGAGCTTTCCGCAAACCGCCGCTTCGGCGACGGCGGGATGATCGACCAGGGCGCTCTCCACTTCGGTCGTCGAGATGCGATGGCCACTGACGTTCATGACGTCGTCGATGCGTCCCATAAACCAGAAGTTTCCGTTCGGGTCGCGCCGCGCGCCGTCGCCGGCAAAATAGACGTGTGGAAACTTCGACCAATACGTCTGAACGTAGCGCTCGTCGTCACCCCAAATGCCGCGCAACATCCCTGGCCACGGTCTGGTGAGGACCGCGTAGCCGCCTCCGCCGGGTGGAACGCTTTCGCCGCGGTCGTTCACGACGTCGGCCGCAATGCCGGGCAACGGCAGCGTCGCGCTTCCCGGCAGCAACGTGGTAAGCCCGGGCAGCGGCGCGATCATGATGCCGCCGGTCTCCGTCTGCCACCACGTATCGACGACCGGAACGCGATTCGCGCCGATCCACTCGCGATACCAGATCCACGCCTCCGGATTGATCGGTTCGCCGACGGTCCCGAGCAATCGCAGCGACGAAAGATCGTGTCTGGCCGGATACTCGGTGCCCCACTTCATGAACGTGCGGATCGCAGTGGGTGCGGTGTAGAGAATGCTGACGCGATAGCGCTCGACGATTTCCCAGAAACGATCTTTGTCGGGAAAGTCGGGCGTGCCCTCATAGATAACGCTCGTCGCCCCGTTGGCCAGAGGTCCGTAGACGATGTAGGAGTGTCCGGTCACCCAGCCGATGTCGGCGGTGCACCAGTAAACATCGCGATCTTCCTTGAGATCGAAGACCAGCTTGTGCGTCATCACCGCCTGCGTTAAATAGCCCGCAGTGGTATGTTTGATGCCTTTCGGCTTGGCCGTAGTGCCGCTGGTGTAGAGCAAAAAAAGTAGGTCTTCCGCGTTCATCGGTTCGGGCTCGCACTGGGGCGGTTCTCCCGCGACGATCTCCTTCCACCAATAGTCTCGGCCTTCGCGCATGAAGACGTCGTCGCCGATGCGGCGTGCGACGATGCAGTGCTTGATCGAGGGCGTATGCTCCATGGCGATATCGCAGTTGCGCTTGAGCGGCACCTTATGGCCCCGCCGCCAGCCGTAATCGGCGGTAATCAGGGCGACGCACTGCGCGTCGTTGACGCGGTCGACGATCGATTCTGGGCTGAAGCCGCCGAAGATCACCGAATGGGCGGCACCTATTCTGGCGCAGGCGAGCATCGCCACGGGCAACTCGGGGATCATCGGCATGTAAATCGCGACGCGATCGCCGCGACGTATGCCGAGCTTGCGCAGGGCGTTGGCGAAGCGGCAGACGTCGTCGAGCAATTCCTTGTAAGTGATCGTCCAACGGTCGCCGGGCTCGCCTTCATAGAAGTAGGCGATCTTGTCACCGCGCCCGGCGCGAACGTGGCGATCCAAGCAGTTGACCGACACGTTGAGCTCTCCGTCGCCGAACCAGCGGGCGAACGGCTCGTTCCATTCCAGCGTCGTGGTGAAGGGCTTGCTCCATTCAAGCGTGCGCGCCCACCCGGCCCAAAAGGCGAGGTAATCTTGCGCCGCCTCTTCATAGATGCCGGCGCTTGCGTTGGCCTGCTCTGCAAACTCGGGAGCCGGCGGAAAGCGACGGTGCTCTTCGAAGAGGGCTTCGATCGCGGAGCTGCTCATAGGCGCGAGTTACCGAGGCGGACTCGGCATGCCTGCCGAAGCGTGACTACGCTTCGACGATGTTGACCGCACTCGTTCTCGCGGCGCTGACTGCGACCGCAACCGGGCTCACCACGATACGCTTTGATGCGCCGGCCCCAAACTTTGCCATCCCCAACGCGCACGGAATGCGTTATCTTTCCGACCTGCGCGGCAAAGCCGTGGTCATTGATTTTTGGGCGAGCTGGTGCCACGTTTGCACGGCCGAGCTGGCTGATTTCGTTCGCGCGCAGCAGACCTACGGCAATCGCGTTGCGGTGGTCACGATCTCGGACGAACCGCACGACGTCGCCGCCGCGTACCTGCGCCAGACGAACATCAACCTTCCCTTGATCGAGGATCCCGAAGGCATCATTCACCGCGTCTACTCGGTTCCGAAGATCCCCGTAACGCTGGTGCTCGACCCGGCCGGGAACGTCTCTTACGTCTCCGTGGGCGGGGAAAGCTGGGAGGAACTGAGCGGGGCAATCGAGCGAGCGCAGGCCGGCTCTCCGGCTAGCACTCTCGGAGCGGGAGTGCTACAGTAGGGGAGTGATTGAAGGCGGCGACCTCGGGAAGCGCAAGGCTTATATCCTCGCGACGGTTGTCTACGAGTATATTGCCACCGCCGAGCCGGTCGGCTCGCAGGCGCTCACCCAGAAATATAATCTCGGTATCAGCTCGGCCACGGTCCGTAACGAGATGGCGGAGCTCGAGGCCGGCGGGTATCTAATTCAGCCGCATACCTCGGCCGGGCGCGTCCCATCCGACGCCGGCTATCGCACCTACGTCGACCGGTTGATGGAGCCCGAAGAGCTGTCCGTCGACGAGCGGCGACGTATTCGCGACGAGCTCGACGATGCCGCGCGCGAACTCGACGAGATCATCGATCACACGACCCGTTTGCTGGGCCGGCTCTCGAACAATCTCGCCTTTGTTACGATGCCGCAGCAAGAGGCGCAGCGCTTCAAGCACATTCAGCTCATCTGGCTCTCCTCGCATACCGGGGTGGCCATCGTCGTGACCTCGCTCGGCGTCACCGCGCAGAGTCTTTTCGAGCTCGGCGCAGAGGTGCAGCCCGACGATCTCACGCGCTTCTCCAACGCGCTCAATACGCGGCTCTCCGACCGCCTGCTGCGCGAAGTCAGCGAGACCGAGATCGCGCAAGCGGCGCGCGAGAGCGGCGTCTCCGACGACCTGCGCGCGGCCGTCGTACAAGCCTGCGCTTCGGCGCGCTCGAGCGAACAGCCGACGATCGCCGCAGCCGGCGCCCAGAATCTGCTCGACCAGCCGGAGTTTCAAGACTTACGCAAGTTGCGTTCGATTTTACGGATCGTCGAGGAGCAGAAAACGCTGTATCAAGTCGTCGCCCACGCCATGAACGCGGAGGCAGCCAGCGTCAAAATCGGCCACGAGCTCGGCAGTGACGAGCTGGCCGATCTTTCGGTCGTAACGGTTCCCTATCGTTTTGGTTCGCACGCGTCCGGAATGCTTTCCATTCTCGGCCCGCGGCGGATGCCGTACGCGCGCCTACTAGCGCTGGCGACGGGAACGGCCGAATCGTTGAGCGAGCGTCTCTCGGACGTCAATCAAATACCCGACGCATAAAAATGCCGACGAAGGACTACTACGATATCCTCGGCGTCGGACGCGATGCAACGGGGGACGAGATCAAACGAGCCTATCGCAATCTGGCGCGCGAACATCATCCCGACGTTGCGCACGATAAATCCAGAGCAGAGCACTATTTCAAAGAGATCAACGAAGCCTACGAAGTGCTCTCCGATCCGGGGAAGCGCGCGCAGTACGATCGCTTCGGGACCACCGGCAACGGCTCGGGCAGCGGCGACTTTGGATTTGGCACCGGTTCGTTCGGCGACATCTTCGACATGTTCTTCGGCAACGCGCGCGGCGCACCGCGGAGGCGAGCCGGGCCGGAGCGCGGCTCCGATCTGCGCTTCGATCTCGAGATCACGCTCGAAGAGGCATTCCACGGGGCGACAAAAGAGATCGTCTTCGATCGCCTGGCGCAATGCGACGTCTGCAACGGGAGCGGCGCCCGCCCCGGTACGATGATCGTACCCTGCGAGCGCTGTGGCGGAAACGGCAGCGTGCGCAGCGTCCGCAACACGCCGCTCGGACAAATGGTGACCGAAACGGTTTGCCAGCGCTGCGGCGGCGAGGGGCACGTCGCCGCGACGCCTTGCGAACGCTGCGCCGGCCGAGGACGCTTCGAGACCGAAGCCCGCCTGACGGTGAACATTCCGCCCGGCGTCGACGATGGTTCCCGTATTCGCATCGCCGGCAGCGGTGAAGGCGGATTGCGCGGCGGAGCGACCGGCGATCTGTTCGTCTATCTGACGATTGCGCAACATCCCGTCTTTCGGCGCGAAGGGCGCGAGACGTTCGTCGACGTGCCGGTGAGTTTTCCACAGGCCGCACTTGGTGCGACGATCGGCGTACCGTCGCTCGATGGCGACGTCGAGCTGACGCTGCCGGCAGGAACGCAGTCGGGAACGACGCTGCGCTTGCGCGGCTACGGCATGCCCAGCGTGCGCGGCGCGCATCGCGGCGACCATCACGTGCGCGTGCACGTCGTCGTGCCGGCGAAGCTCAACAAACGGCAGCGCGATCTTCTCGAAGCCTATGCCGACGCCGGTGGTGACGGCGTTGAGGAGCGGAACTTTTTCGACCGGGTGAAGGACGCGTTTCGTCCGGAGTGAGCGCGGCTCGTCGCTTCTTCGTCGAGGGTGAACAAGAGGCCGGCAGCGCGGTCGAGATTCACGGCGGAGACGCTCATAAGATCACGCGCGTGCTGCGCCTGCATGCCGGCGACCTCATCGAGGTCGTCGACTCACGCGCCCGTGCTTTTGCCGCCGCCATCGAAGAGGCCGGCCAGGTGGTACGCGTGCGGCTGCTCGACGCCATCGCCGATTCCGTATCTGAAGTAAAGCCTCTTATCGTCGAGGTGGCGCAAGCCGTTCCCAAAGGGACGCGCATGGATTTCGTAGTCGAGAAGGGTACCGAGCTTGGCGCGGCTGCATTTCTACCTTTTTACTCAGAGCGCAGCGTCGGACGGCGCGTTGGCCCGGAGAAGCTCGCGCGTTGGCGACGCATCGCGCGCACTGCGTCGCAACAGTCGGGACGATGCGAGGTGCCCGCGGTTCACGAACCGCTCGAGTTTGACGCCCTGGTCGAGCGCCTCGACGAGTACGATGCGGTATTTTTTGCGTGGGAGCTTGCGCCGCCGGAACCGCTGCACGACCGGCTGCGCGCCCTTTTGCCGCAAGTCGGGCGCGTGCTCATCGTCGTTGGTCCCGAGGGCGGCTTCGCGCACGGCGAGGCGGAAGCCGCCACGAGCCGCGGAGCGCGAGTGCTCTGGCTGGGCTCGCGCATTCTTCGGACCGACACCGCCGCAATAGTGCTGTTGGCGGTGATTGGCGCCTTTACGTCGTAGAGTCAACGATTGCTCATGTCGTTTCCGTTCTCGATCGTCATTCCAACCTACAACGAGGCTGCCGGTATCGGAAAGCTCCTGCACGCCTTGAACGCGGTATTTGCGCAGAACGGGCTTGACGGCGAGATCATCGTCGTCGACGACAACTCCCCCGACGGCACCGGCGACGTCGTCGAGCAGCTGGCGCGCGAACTGCCCGTACGCTGCCTGCATCGCAGCGGCAAACTCGGGCTTTCCAGCGCCGTCATCGACGGCTGGAAGGTCGCGCGTCCCGAGTCGGTGGCGCTGGGTGCGATGGATGCCGACTTTAGTCACGACGTTAACGCGCTGCCGAAAATGGTCGCCGCGTTGCAGACGCAAGAGTACGGGCTCGCGGTGGGCAGTCGCTACGTTGCGGGCGGCGGTATTGCCAACTGGCCGGCGCGACGGATTATTACTTCGAAGGTAGCCTGTTGGCTGGCGCGTCCGCTGACCAGCGTCCGCGACGTCACCAGCGGCTACTTTTTGGTGCGCCGCGATGCGCTCGACGGCGTCGAGCTCGACCCGATCGGCTTCAAGATTGGGCTCGAAGTCATCGCTAAGGCGCGCTACGGTCGAGCGGTTGAGGTTCCGTACGTCTTTACCGACCGCGTCGCCGGCCAATCGAAGCTCAACGAACGCGAGATTTTCAACTACATCAAACAGCTGACGCGGCTTTACGGACAGTGGTTGTCGCCGCGCGCGAAGGAGCGCAAAGCCTAATGCCGATGCCCGATTGGTTGTCGAGCCGGCGCGGAAAGGAAGAGAAGCCGGCGGCCGACGCGGCGCTGTGGAGCAAATGCCCGAAGTGCGGTGAAGTGCTATATCGCCGCGATCTAGCGGCCAATCTCTTTGTGTGCACGCGCTGCGGTCATCACTTCCGAATGGGCGCCTACGATCGCATCGCCTCGATCGTTGACGGCGACTTTGCCGAGATCGGCGGTGACGTTGTTGCCGGCGATCCGCTGGGCTGGACCGATAAGAAAACCTATCCGGCCAAGCTGAGCGGCGATCGCGAGCGCAGCGGCCTCTCCGAATCGGTCGTCTGCGGGTTTGCCACGATCGGACGTTTCCCCGTTGCCTTGGGTGTGATGGATTTCCACTTCCGCGGTGGCACGATGGGTCGCGTAACCGGCGAGCGGATTACGCTGCTGCTCGAGGAGGCGCGCCGCCGGCGCATTCCCTGCATCATCTTCGCGGCGTCGGGCGGCGCCCGAATGGAAGAGGGCATGCTGGCGTTGATGCAGATGGCAAAGACCACCGCCGCCGTATCGCGCTTCATGGCCGACGGCAACGTCTTCATCACGGTGCTGACCGATCCGACGACCGGCGGCGTGTCGGCGTCGTTTGCCTTTCAGGCCGATGTCATCGTTGCCGAATCAAAAGCAATGATCGGCTTCGCCGGGCGGCGCGTCATCGAGCAGACGATCCGTCAACGTCTGCCCGACCAGTTTCAAACGGCCGAGTTCTTGCTCGAAAAAGGCGCCATCGATATGGTCGTCGACCGCCGCGATCTAAAGGAGACTCTGGTGCGATTGCTCGAGTACGTGGTGCGTGAGCAATAATCTGATCATCGAGCGCGAGAAGAGCCTGGTCGAGCTCGAGCGGCGCATCGCCGAGCTGAGAACGGCCTCGGCGGCGCAGCCTCTCGATATGTCGGTCGAAGTCCGCGCCCTCGAGGAGAAGTACCAGCAGATCCTCCGCGAGCTTTTCGGGAAGCTCTCGCCGTGGGAAAAGGTGCACATGGCGCGCCATCCCGACCGGCCGACGTCGCTCGACTATATCTCGCGTTTCGACCGCTTCGACGAGCTCCACGGCGACCGTCATTTCCGCGACGATCCTTCGATTGTCGGCGGCTTCGCGCTCCTGGGCTCGCGACCCGTGATGGTCCTGGGCCAGCAGCGAGGGCGCGATACTAAGGAGAATTTGCGCCGCAATTTCGGCATGCCGTCACCCGAGGGATATCGCAAGGCAAGCCGTCTGGCCAAGCTCGCATCGCGTTTGGGTCTGCCGATCGTCACGTTCATCGACACCAAGGGCGCCGATCCGGGCATCACCTCGGAAGAGCACGCGCAGTCCGAGGCCATCGCAACTTGCTTGCAGACCTTTGCGACGGCGCGGGTGCCGATCGTCGCAACGGTGGTCGGCGAAGGCGGCTCGGGCGGAGCGCTCGCTTTGGCTATTGCCGATCGCGTGCTAATGCTGGAGCACAGCACCTACTCGGTCGCTTCACCGGAAGGCTGCGCGGCCATTCTGTGGTCCGATGCCGGAAAGGCGGAAGAAGCGGCGGCGCGGTTGAAGTTAACGGCCAATGATTTGCATCGCTTCGGCATCGTCGACGAAATTGTGCCGGAGCCTTTGGGTGGCGCACATCGAAACGCCGAAGACGTGGTGACGCGAACACTCGTGGCAATCGACGCTGCTCTCGAGCGATTGACGCCGGTCACTGCGGAACGTCTGCTCGATGAGCGCTATGCCAAGTACCGGCGATTGGGAGAATGGCAGGCCGAAAGCTTAGATCCAATCGGCTCCGCGCCTTAGGCGCGCGAGTCCGCCCCGTCCTCCGTCTCGTTGGGCGCGTGACGGCAGCCGCGGTCGCACTCTCTCTCGTGGTCCTCGTTGCCGTGCAATTTGCACGCGCGATCGGCCAAAATCTCGCTACGGCCCGCCAGCTTTCGCTGATCCGCGAGGATATTGCGACGTTGCAGCGGCGGCGCGACGAGCAGCAGCGCGAGCTGCACCGACTCTCCGATCCGCAAGGGGCGATCCCCGAAATTCACGACCGGCTGCGCCTCGTGCGACCAAACGAGACGCTGATCTTCGTCAGCCCGGTTCCGTCGGCCGGTCCTTAGTGGATACGCTGGGCGGCATCGTCATTAACCTCAATACGTATGGCGCGACCGTGCGCCTCGACGACGGCGACCTTGCGACCGCCCCCGCGTCCGACGTGGAATCGCACCGCGATCAATATCTGCGCTCGCTGGCGCGCCGCAAGCGGTTGGCCTTCGAGGTGCGCCGCGACGGGCGTCGCCGCGCCGTTTCCTTAGCCCCGCAAATTCACGACGACGAGCTGGAAGAGCAGATCGCCGCGTATCTCAAAAGCACCGAAGAGTGGGAGGAGCCCGACGGCATACCCGCGGCGGACCGTCACTTCTTGCGTAAGAAGCGGCGCGCCGCACTCTTCGAAAAGCGTCAGCCCTAACGTCTTTCGGAGTATCAAGTGAGTAAACGCTATGCGATCGTTTCGATCGGCACCAACTCGACGCGGGCTTTGCTCGCCGACGTCGGTCCGGATCAGCCGCGCGTCGAAACGGCCCGCTCGACGGGGACGCGTATCGGCGAAGGATTGAAAGAAGGCGGCGCGCTCAACGACGAGGCTATGCAGCGCACGCTCGACGCGGTGACCGCACACTATCGTGCGATCCGCGGGCATTACGTGCGAATTTTCGCCGTGGCTACGAGCGCTCTGCGGCGTGCAACGAACGCAGAAGACTTTGCCAATCGCGTGCAAGCGATCGTTGGCGTTCCGCTTCGTGTGCTGAGCGGTGAAGAAGAAGCGGCAGCGTCATATCGCGGTGCGTTGACGGCATTCGGAACGCTGCGCGGCGAACGCGTCGGGGTCTTAGATATGGGTGGCGGAAGCACCGAGTATGCCGTCGGAGTTTCCGGCACGCCCGAGAGCGTGGTTTCTTGCGAGATCGGCGCGGTACGGCTGAGCGAGGAGGTTCCGGCGCTGACCGGGCGCGACGGGAATGTCGACGAGGCGAGCATCGCGCGGGCGCGCGAGCTCGCGCGTGCGGCGCTGGCTCCGTTGCGCGATTGCGCCGCAGTGGAACGCATCGCGCTCGTGGGTGGCAGTGCAACATCGGCCGCCGCGATCGCTCGCGAGCGCCGGCTGCCGGCCCCGGCGATGCCGATAACTCGCGCCGACCTGAAGCGCGTTCTCGACATGCTGGTCAAGATGCCGCTGGAAGAGCGCAAGGCTGTGGTCGGCATGAAGGCGCAGCGTGCCGACATCCTTCCGGCCGGTATCATCGCGCTCGACGAGGCACTAGAGATCCTCGGCCAGGACAGCGTCGTAGCGACGACCGCCGACCTGTTGCTCGGTATTCTGCTGCAGGAGCGGGATGCGGGAGGACAACGCTCCCCTGCGCTCGCACGTTCCGAAACTCGAAGGGGATTTCGTAAATGAACGACACGCAGATACACGAGCATATCGAGAATCTCATTAATGAAGAACACCGGCTGTTCGAGCACGGCGACAGCGGAAAGCTCAGCGAAGACGATCGCGCGCGTCTCGACGAGATATCGGTGCGGCTCGATCAATACTGGGATCTGTTACGTCAGCGCCGGGCGCGGCGCGATGCCGGGCAGGATCCCGAGGTCGCCCACTTACGCGCCGGCGAGGTCGTCGAACACTACCAGCAATAAACGCGGGATGGTGGTGGAACTGGCAGACACAGCAGACTTAACTATGTTGAGCCGCAGGAAAGGGAAACCACCTGCGGGATGCGCTCAAAGTCGGTAAACTCTCTGCCGTCCCAAGCATGTCGAAGGGCGGCGTGACGATGCCGAGCCAAGCTCCGGCAAATCCGGAGAAGGTGTAGAGACTGGACGGGCGCGGCCTAAGTGAGAGATGCTCATAAGGTCAAGGCACAGTCCGGACCACAAACGCGATGGGCGCGGTGGCGAAAGCCATAGTGGTGCGAAAATCTGCAGCCCGAAAGGGCGTCCGGGTTCGAGTCCCGGCCATCCCAAAAATTGTCGTGTTGAGCGGAGGCGCCAAGCGCCGCAGTCGAAGGACGATTTTACAGGCTTCGCGTGAGTGACCGTCGGATGGTGACGCCCGGGTGTTGCTGTCGATTTACTTCCAGTTGCCGCCGGCCGAAAAGATCAGCGGCAACTGGACTTGAGCTGCGGCGTTATCCGCCCAATGCGTTGTCCGGACTGACCGCGATCGGCCACTCGCCAGCGCCGCCGGTGAGCTTGGTCGCGAACGCGTTGCCGTTGGGATAGGCAACGCTCTCAATGACGAACGGGATGCTGATCTCAGTGCTGACGTAGAGCTGCTTTTCGTTGGCGCTCAGCGACAGCGCGAACGGCGATCCATCGACGCTGATCTGCTTCGATGGGGTGGTTTGACCTGCCGGGAAGTATTCGACCGAGCTGCCGTAGAGCACGATGAGGTTTCCCGAGCGATCGACTTCTAAAGCGCCAGGATAAGGCGGAAGGCCGAGATCCGTGCCGCTGGTCGAACCCGGTGCAAACTTCTCAACGGCGCTGCCGGCTGCGTACAGGTTATCCTGCGCATCGGTCGCGAGGTATTCCGCAAAGTACGATATCGTGAGCGACGGAGACGTCTGCCCCTTTGGATAGACGGTAATGGTGTTGTTGCCGACGTTGGCACAGTAGATGGTGCCGGCGGCGTCCACCGTGATGCCGGTTGGCGAGTTCACGCCGTTGCTGATCGTGATGAACGGCGAGGTCTGACCGCGTTTGTACGCCGTGATCGTGTTGTTGCCAATGTTGGTCGCATAGACGCTTCCCTGCTTGTCCACAAAGAGCCGCTCTGGATTAGACAAACCATCAGTGATCTGGCCCTTCTCCTTGCCATTGACGCCCTTCGAAGCGAAAAAGGTGATGGTGTTGTTGTAATAGCTGCCCCAGTAGATCAGGCCTGCCTGCCTTTTGTGCCTGCGATCGGGGGAAATCCAACCCTTCGACTGCGAGCGCGTGTTTTGCGAATGCGTGCCGCGGCCTTGCGCAAGCATCCGATTTTGCGCGACGCTTCGGCCGACATCCGGGCCGCTGGCGGGAAAATTCGCGCTGGAAGTGCCTGAAGCCGAGCAGCCCGCGGCCAGCGCGCCAAGCAGGGTGATCGGCGCCCAGCGCCGGACGAACGAGACGATGGAAAGCACGAGGGTACCTCCTTAAATAACTGAGATCTTCGGGATGACCTGACAATTCGCCGGCTGTCGCACACCTCCCCGTTGTCCTGGCCCCGGCGGGTCGACGCGCTACTGCATCAGCAAGTAAACTTACGAACTCCAATTTGATGGTAGCGCCAGTTCGGATCGCAAGATCACCGCGCGGAAAGGGTGGCATGCGAGGCATCGTCGCGGTCCGCGATGCCGCGCTTGAGCAACGCTTCGTCGGGCTGACAGGGATGTTCGCGCGGCCAGCTGCGGCGCAGCGCAGCCGTGAACCGTGCGCGAGGCAAGGCCATCAGCGAGCGGCATCGCGGCAATCGCGGAAAAGCCGAAGGAGTAACACTTTTCGGTGTCGGTCGGGAGCAGCTGGAATCCTGAGCTTGGGTTCGAGCCCCGGCCATCCCACGACGTAGTATGCGGACTCGCCAAACTCGAAAAGCTCGGCGCGCTCGAAACTAGGTTAGGCTACACTGAGTGCGGCTCGAAAGATCGCCAGTTCGCAGCCATCGTTTTCTGTTGGAAGTTCAAACGAGAAGCGTCATTCGTCAACGCAGCGCCGAGGGCGCGCAGTCGAAGGGATCGATTAGCGCGAAGTAAAAACGCGACAAAGCACAGGCGACTAGGCGTTCGTTAAGTTTGCGCAAAGCCTACCGGCAGGAGGAGTCGTGCGAGAAAAAATTGGCCCCGCGGCAGCGATTCTTGCATTCGCGGCGTGTGCTGCCTGTTCGGGCGCACCGCAACCCTCATTCCCTCCACAAAACGCGTGGCCGCTTGTGCGACCGATCGGTTCACAGCCGGGAATCGGTGGGTATCGGCATGGGCTCCCACCCTCGATGGAAGGCGTACTGCACAGCTTTGCCGGCGCTCCTGCGGACGGCCTAAATCCTTGGGCCGGTCTTACCAACGTGAACGGTACGCTGTACGGCACGACCACGGGCGGGGGCTCGAGCAACAACGGAACGGTCTTCACGGTCACCACCTCCGGCACTGAAAAGTTGCTCTACAGCTTCGCGGGCGGAACCGATGGCGCGACTCCGTATGCCGGTCTCGTCAACATAGGCAACGCGCTGTATGGCACCACGGCCTTCGGTGGTACGGGCAACAACGGGACGATCTTTAAGATCACAAAATCCGGGGTAGAAACGGTGCTCTACCGTTTCGCCGGTGGTAGCGACGGCGCGAATCCGTACGCTAGCCTTACCAATGTGAACGGCACGCTGTATGGTACGACCGATCACGGCGGCGCAAGCAGCAACGGTACGATCTTTAGCGTCACGACTGCCGGTTTGTACAACCAATTACATAGCTTTGCCGGTTCTCCGTCCGATGGCGCACATTCGTACGGCGCGCTGACGAACGTGAGCGGCACGCTGTACGGCGCCACCGTAGACGGTGGTTCAAGCGACAGCGGCACGGTCTTTAAGCTCACGACGGCCGGCGCGGAGAGCGTGATCTATAGCTTCGGCGGCGGAACCGACGGAGCATCGCTATACGACGGTCTTACCAAGGTTGGAAAGAAACTCTACGGCACGACAGCCTTTGGCGGCGCGAGCGGCAACGGCACGGTCTTTAGAATCACGACCTCAGGCGCAGAAAAGGTTCTCTACAGCTTCGCCGGCGGAACGGACGGCGCGCACCCGTACGGCGGCCTCACCAACGTGCACGGCACGCTCTACGGTACCGCCCAACAAGCGGGCGTGAGCGGCGACGGCACGATCTTTAGGGTTAGCACTTCGGGCGCATACCACCAACTCTACAGCTTAGGCGGTAGCCCTGACGCCTCAACTCCGTACGCGACCTTCCTCGACGTGAACGGCACGCTGTACGGCACCAGTTATGCCGGCGGCGCCCACGGGAGTGACGGCACGGTCTTTTCATTTTCACCATGATGCTCGGCGAAATGACTCTTCATGGTTCGATAGCGATGCGGCTCGGAAGCTCCTTCCCCATTGGGATGGACCTCACTAAGCTAGTGGTTCGCGGATTATAAACATATATGCCCGATGGTTTGCCGTTAGCGTTATCAGCTGCTACATAGAGCATGCCATCTAGCGGGCTCAGTGCGAGTCCTACGATCTTGAGATTCGTTTCGAAGGAATGGGGACATTCGCGAAAAGTGCACTGGAGAATCCTACTCTCTCTTTGCGCGATGTAAAGGTTCCCCGAGTCATCGCTCGCCAGTGCCTGTGTGTCACCCTCGTGGATCTGGGTCCATCTACCCGACTTAACTTCGTACACGGCAACGGTGGGCTTGCCATTCCGACGGATCTTCGCCGCGACCAACGAGCCCTCTGGATTTACCGCGACTGGGGTAGGCAAATAGTTGGCGACGTTGTGGAACCACGTCTGGCGCGTAGAGCGCAGGTTGTATCTCGCTAACCCATCGGTCAGCGCCCCCTGGTAACCGACCCAGAGCGAACCGCGGGCAACGAGAATCGTCAGCGGGTTAAGGGGATCTTTGATCTTGAGATACGGCTTTCCATCTTCGGGTCGAAAAAGCTCGACGTCACCGCCGACGAGAGACTTGGTGTTGACGTAAAGAACGTTGTGGTCGTCGGTGGCGACGGAACTGAACGACCAGGAAGGTCGGAGGTCGATGGAGCGTAAGCGTTTGCCGCTCTGAACGTTCACCTCTCGAACGAAATACTCGTTGTGGCCGGCGTTCATGCCGTAATACAGATGTCCTCGCGTGTCAAATGCCAGCGAGTTAGCTAAAGCACCTAAGGAAAATTCGCGAGCACTCTTGTCGCTATTCGGCGGAAAGATAGAGATTCGATAGTTCGCGCCGAGCGAAGTAAATACGGCCAGCGTCCCGCGACCAAGGGCGGCCGGCGGCGCCGAAGCACTCGGTGGCTCTGGCGAAACGGACGCTGTGCTGCCGCCGCACCCGGCGTAAATTAAGCAAGCGAGGATCGACAAAAAGATCCAGCGATGCGAATAAAACATGTATCGCGCTCCTCCAACCAGGTCTTTCGACTTACCAGAAACGGCCTACTGCCATACCTGGCTGCGCTTTGGGTTGTCACGACGGGTGGGAAGCGGCTGCAGTCCCCGAGCGCGTTTTCGAGCCGGATTCGGTTACGCACGACTCGACTAACCGTGCGAGGGATGCATGCGCCGCAAGTCAGAACACGATTACGGTGAGCACTTCGAGCGGAGCGCCGATATCCGAGATCGCGGTAACGCTTTCCACGGGGCTAACCAACGGGAACGCCGCGAGGATGATAGCCTCGGAACGCACCGGCGGAAGCGGCCAGGTCCTTTTTCGCAACTTGCCGTCGTCGGGACCACTCTGCGTGTCAACGGGCATTGCCGTCGGCGTTCAAGTCTTCCGAGCGAACCACTGCGCGGACCCGTTTCCGGCAACATACACGCTGAAGTTCAGCTCGAAGATGCCCGGCAACTAAATCTTGTAACGACGGGGTGCCAAGCGAAGCGGCCGCGGGCGGCCCAGGGGAACGAGCCGCCGGAGCCCGAGAAGCCGGCCCTGAGTGCCGCAGCGTCCCCGCCGCTCTTGCCCTAGGCGCAAGGCAGTGGTGACGTTGATTTTGAATCGTGTCAGATGGCGCTAACGGCTCCAATTCCAACTGGGACGGTAACGCTGCTCTTCAGCGACATCGAGAAAAGCACGCAGCGTTGGGAAGAGCGGCCCGACGCAATGGCGCCGGCGTTGCGCCGGCATGACGAGTTGCTGCGCGCCGCGATCGAAAGGCACGGAGGTCACGTGTTCAAGACCGTTGGTGATGCTTTCTGCGCCGCGTTCTGGCGTGCGTCGGATGGTACGGCGGCCGCAATCGACGGGCAGCGCGCACTCGCAGGTGAGGATTGGAGCGCAATCGGTGGCTTACAGGTCCGCATGGCCCTGCATAGTGGCGCGACCGACGAGCGTGAGGGCGACTACTTTGGTCCGGCCGTGAACCGTGTGGCACGACTGTTAGCGACGGCGCACGGCGGCCAAGTCGTCTTCTCCGGTGCAACCGCATTGCTGTTGCGCGGCCTGCTGCCCGAACGCGCTGAGTTGTACGATTTGGGCGAGCACCGCCTTGCGGATCTTGCTGAGCCGGAGCGGGTTTGGCAACTCGTCGCTCCAGGCTTAGCTCGAGCGTTTCCACCACTGCGGTCGCTCCAATCGATGCCGAATAACCTCCCGCGTCAACTGACGTCGCTCATTGGGCGCGACGAGGTGCTGGCGGACGTTAAGGGGCTGATACGCGAGCACGCCTTGGTTACGCTCGTCGGTACCGGCGGTGTGGGTAAAACGCGCGTTGCACTCCAAGTGGGCGCGGATTTGCTCGACCGTTCGGACGATGGCGTGTGGTTCGTCGAGCTGGCGTCGACGAACGATGCGAGTCTCGTTGCGAGCACCATCGCGACGACGCTAGGCTTACGCGAGCACCCTGGACGGCCCGTGCTCGAGACTCTCGTGCGCTATCTCGAGAGCAAGCATTTGCTGTTAATTCTCGACAACTGCGAACACGTGATTGAAGAGGCCGCAAAGGTCGCGAATACGATCTTGCGTGGCTCTCCTGGCGTGCGCTTAATGGCGACCAGCCGTGAGCCGCTGCGCATTGGCGGCGAGCAAGTTTATTACATGCCGTCGCTGGCGTTTCCGATGCAAAGCGATGGGATCGCGGCGAAAGATGCTTTGGGCTATGGCGCCGTCGCGCTCTTTGCGCAGCGCGCCGCTGCTTCCGATGCGAAGTTTGAACTGAGCGATGAAAGCGCACCAATCGTTGCGGAGATCTGCCGCCGCCTTGACGGCATCGCGCTGGCGATCGAGCTGGCGGCAGCCCGGATAAAGGTGCTGGCGCCGCGACGACTGGCTCAGAAACTCGACGAACGTTTCCGCGTCCTGACCGGTGGTAGCCGCACGGCGATGCCACGTCAGCAGACGATGCGCGCGCTCATAGACTGGAGTTACGATCTGCTTTCGCCGAATGAGCAAAGGCTGTTCCGACGGCTGGCGATCTTCGTCGGAGGGTGGACGCTCGAAACGGCCGGCACCGTTAGCGCGGACGACCAAACTGCAGAAGGCGCAATCGAGTCATGGGAAATCCTCGACCTGCTCTCATCGCTCGTTGACAAGTCATTGGTGCATACGGAAGAAACCGAAGGCGGAATGCGCTATCGGCTCCTCGAGTCGATGCGGCAGTATGGGCGCGAACGCCTCGCCGAGTCGGGAGAGGATGCCGCCGTGGCGCGGCTGCACGCGGCCGCGATGCTCGCGCTCGGCGAAGAACTCTATAGCATTTTTGAAACGACGCCCGAACGCGCGTGGCTTGCTCGCGCGGAGCCGGAGCTCGAGAACTTTCGCGCCGCGCTCACTTGGGCGCTTGGAGGGCAGGGCGACGTGCTGCTCGGGCAACGGCTGGCGGCGGCGCTGCGGCCGGCGTGGACGCGCTTCGCCGCGGCGGAAGGCGAGCGGTGGATCCGGGCCGCGCGCGATCTGTCCCTCACCGCGATGCCGGCCTCGGTAGAAGCCGCACTCGACCTTGCCGAAGCGGCGATTGCTACGGCACTCGCTCAACGGAAGACCGCTCGCGAGCGGGCAGAACGCGCCCTGGCGCTCTACAGCGAGCTTGACGATCCCCTCCGGGTTGCGCAGGCCCGACACCTTCTCGGCCGTGCGCTCGTCGATCTCGGCGACAACGAAGAAGGCGAGATCATGCTGGCCTCGGCGCTGAAGGAGGCGCGAGCCGTTGGAGTGCGCAGCGTTATCGCTGACATCTTACAAAGCATTGCCGTCGCGCGCAGTCACGTTGGCGACGTGGCTGGAGCGCGGCCGCTCTTTGCCGAGGCATTAGCAATGTTCCGCTCGATCGGCGCGGAGCGTGTGGTCTCAACCATTGCCGGAAATCTCGCCGAGGCCGAGTTTCACGAGGGTAATGCGATCGAGGCCCTGCGCCTGGAGAACGAAGCATTGGCAACCTATCGCGCCTTCAATCATAGACTTGGTGCGGCGATTTCGCTGAGCAACATTGCGGCATATCTGATTGCGCTCGAACGTTATGAGGACGCTCGCCTTTCAGCCCGAGATGGGCTCGCTGCCGCACGCGCTGCGCACTGGGAGGCCGGCGTGGCATGGGGGTTGCAGCACCTCGCGGCGCTCGCCGCACTATGGCCCCCAGACGATAAAGAGTCTACGCACGGCGACCGGTTCCGCGCGGCGCGGCTTCTGGGGTACACCGAGGCGTGCTTGAATGGGCTCGAAGCGTTGCGCCAATACACCGAACAGCAGGAGTACGATAAGATGCTCGCGGCATTGCGCGATGCGCTCGGCGAAGATCGGCTTGCGAAACTCATGGCTGAAGGCGCAACCTGGAGCGAAGATCAAGCCGTCGCGGAGGGTCTAGCAGTCTAAGATTGGGTTCGAGTGTTGGGCCGTCCGAAGAACAGCGCGCTAGATTTACCCGGCAGTCTACTCAGCTAGCCGTCGCTGGAGTATTATCTTTTTGTAAAGAGCGGTCGCGCTCGACACCCGTTACTTGATAGGAGGATCGAGGTGGGAGCTTCTGCCGGATTTCGCTGGGCGCTCATTAGCATCGGTCTTATTTTTCTTGCCGCGTGTGGTGGAGAGTCAGTTTCGCCGGCCGGCCTCCCCGCGCTTCGTCAGGCCACGCACGGCGCGTTGCCGAATCTGCGGCATCCTTCCGATCAGGATCTGCTGTATGTACCCGATGACGATCTCATCAACGTCTATACATACCCCCAAGGCGATCTCGTGCAGTCATTCTATGGCTATGGATCCGGATATGCCAATGCCGCCTGCGTCGATTCGGTCGGCAACGTTTATATAACGTTCAGTTACGGCAGCATCGTAGAGTATCCGCATGGAGGTAGTGATCCGATCGACTCCTCGTACACGGGGGGCGCTGCAGAGGGCTGCACCGTCGATCCGAAGACCGGCAATGTTTCGGTGGCGAATCCTTCGGGCAGCAGTCCCACTTTCGGCCATGGCTTCGTCTGGGTCTGGAGCAGAGCGACCGGCGGTTATCACTACTATTTTAGCCGGAACTTCAAAGAGCCGATATGGTGCGGCTATGACAACTCTGGTAACCTCTTTATCGAGGGCTACTCGTGGCATGCCGGTAAAAAGAACCTAAGGCTTTTCGAGTTGCCGCGGGGCGGTGCGTCTTTAAAGAACATTGCAATAAGCGTTACCGGAGGCGCGACCGGTGTGCAATACGACGGGAAGTACCTGACGATCGGAGCGGGCGATAACATTTATCAGTTGCGGATCAAAGGCTCCAAAGCCAAGATCGTTGGAACAACGACGCTGTCCGGGTGGAGTGCCAGGAGTTACTTCGTTGTTGTCAAGGGCCGCAGGCAACGCCGCCAGGTCGTGTCGACGACGGGAGCCGAGATCGGGCTGTTCGACTATCCGGTGGGCGGTGACCCGACGAAGACGATTTCGGCAAACGACGCCCTCTCGGCCGTGGTGAGCTTGGCCCAAAAGCAGAGAGCATTGGGTAGAGCGGGAGGCCGTCGCTCGAACACAAAACGGTAGCCTTCTCAGGATCGCTTCTTGGAGGTTGCTTTGTGTCGCGCTAACGTTAGGTCGCTATTGCCAGTGCTCGCCGGGGTTATCGCCGTTGGGGCGTCGGCATGTTCGAGCGGCGGCTCAATCGTACCCGGCATCTCCCAACCATCGCTGCAAACGATGCAAAAGAGCCGCGCAGGGAATTTTGCTCGCATCGGTCACCAGCCCCCGGTCGGGATGGCAATGGCGTGGTTGCTGACCGATGGCTCCGTTCTTGCGCAGAGCGGCGCGACCTGGAGCAACTGGTACCGCTACGTTCCGGACGCGAAAGGAAACTATAGCAACGGTACGTGGAGCCAAGTTGCATCGCTTCAGGCCGGCTACGGGCCTCTGTATTTCGCGGCCGACGTACTGGCTGACGGCCGCCTAGCCATCTCCGGCGGCGAGTACAACTCACCGGGTAACGGCTATGATCTGCAGCTCACAAATCAGGGTTCGGTGTACGATCCGATAAAGAACGCTTGGACGCCGATCAGCCATCCCAAAAAGTGGAGCTATATCGGCGATTCTCCGTCGACCGTCCTGCCGAATGGCAATATGCTCGTAGGAGACAAACTTCACAATTGGGACGCGTACCTGAATCCGAAGACACTGGCGTGGAAGCGTGTCGGTGATGCGGGCAAGTCAGACTTCAACGCCGAGGAAGGATGGACGCTTCTTCCCGACGGAACGATTCTCACCGCCGACGTAGAGAACGCGCCGAACTCGGAGATTTACAACCCTGCCACGGGTCAGTGGAAGAGCGCTGGCTCGACCATTGTGGACTTGCACTCTCCGTCACCGTACGGATGTCTCATGTACGGGCCAGGCCTCTGTTACTATCCGCCCGGTGAGATCGGGCCCTCAATTCTCCGCCCGGACGGGACGGTTTTCTATACAGGATCCTACTCAACCAGCGGACCCGGCCACACAGCCATCTACAACACGGCCTCCGGCAAATGGACGGTTGGGCCGGACTTCCCCAACGGCGATGAAGCCGGCGACAGCTATGCAACGCTCGAACCAAGTGGAAACGTTTTGGTTTTTGGCGTGAGCGGGACCGTCTACGAGTGGAACGGATCGACGCTCACCCAGGTCAACGGAATAACGTATGCAGGCCCGCCGCTTCTGCTGCCGAGCGGACAGGTCATGGTGCTGAGCTATTCGAGCGTCACGCTCTACACGCCGACCGGGCAGCCGCAAGCGAGTTGGTTGCCGACGATCAAGAACGTTTCCAAGACGCTCACGCGCGGTCAAACGTATAAGATCACCGGAACGCAGTTCAACGGCTTCGGACAGGCAATGTCATACGGTGATGAAAACGAAAACGCTACGAACTATCCGTTGGTGCGCATCACTAATAACGCTACCGGGAACGTTTTCTACGCGCATACGCACGACCACAGCACGATGGGGGTCGCTACAGGCACGCTCCCAGTCTCTACCAACTTCGACGTCCCGGCGAAGATGGACACCGGCGCGAGCAAGCTCGTCGTCATCGCAAACGGCATCGCTTCAAAGCCCGCTAAGGTCACGATAAAATAGGAGCCTTAGATGCGTGCGGGAATCTGTGTCGCGCTCGGAGTCGCTATTGGGACCGCGGTGGGAGTAGCGACTCACGCCATTGCCGTCGGCGTTGCGATCGGGGCGGGCTTAGGGGTACTGATTGGGTTCGCCGGTCGTCGTTAACGGCTAGCTCGCCGGCTTTTCGTCGTGCAGCGTCAGGCCGCCAACGCGTTCCTTCTCCTCGGCTCCATCCAGCAATATTTCGACGTCACCCGCATAACCGGCGGGGTACGACCGGCGCACCGTCGCGGTCGAGCCCGAGCTTAGAATTACGGACTCGCCGGCAACGAGCGGTCGCTCTAGGGCAAACTTGCTTTCCATTCGAGGCTCTTACCCGAGATTTGCCTCCGCCTCACCTATCTCGTCATTGTGGGCCGGGACGATGACGGGACGATTTTCAGCCTAAAAGTCTAGCCCGCAGATGCGTCTTCGTCGGGTTGGCGCAAGTATTCATGGATAAAAGCGATGGCCATGCTGCCTTCGCCCACGCCGGCGGCGACGCGCTTAACGGAACCCGCGCGAATGTCGCCGGCCGCAAAGATTCCCGGTATCGAGCTCTCGAGCAGGTACGGATGCCGCTTTAACCGCCAGCCTTGTTCCTTGCCGACTTCAGGCCCGGTAAGCACGAAGCCGTGCCCGTCACGCGCGATCTCCGGCGGCAGCCACGCCGTGTCGGTATCGGCCCCGATAAAAATGAAGAGTCCGCTCGTTTCCCGGCGCGACGTTTCGCCGGTCTCCTTATGGAAAACGTCGATTGCCTCGAGATGGTTCTCCCCGTGTGCGGCCGTCACTTCGGCTCCAAGCTCGATGTGAATGTTCGTTTTAGTTTGGAGTTCCTCGATGAGGTAGTACGACATGCTCTTTGCTAGCGAGTCGCCGCGGCAAAGAATCGTGACCGACCTCGCGTAGGCGGAGAAGAAGAGCGCCGCCTGACCGGATGAGTTACCCGCACCAACCAGATAGACGTCCTGGCCGCCGACCGATGGCGCTTCGCTGCGCGAGGCGCCGTAGTAAATGCCGCGCCCGGTTAGCGGACCGAACGAAGGAATGGGAATACGGCGCCACGTCACACCGGTTGCAAGGACGATCGTGCTGGAGCGCAGTACTTGCCCACCGTCGAGCGTGAGACGCGTGGGATTGGCCGTAATATTCTCCACGCTGCGCGTCACCAAGATCTCCGCGCCGAAACGCTGGGCCTGCTGCAGCGCGCGGCTCGCGAGCTCGTCGCCCGAAATTCCGACGGGAAAGCCTAAATAATTTTCGATGCGCGACGATTGTCCGGCCTGGCCGCCCGGCGCATTGCGCTCGATAAGCAGCGTGCGCAATCCCTCTGAAGCACCGTACACGGCCGCCGCCATGCCGGCCGGGCCGCCGCCGACGATCACGACGTCGTACGCCTCGCGCGACGGCACGACTGAGAGTCCCAACGCTTCCGCGACGTCGCGCATGCTCGGCGCTTCGATGCACGTACCGTTTTTGAGCCGCACCACCGGATAGGATCCGGGCTCCCCGGCTACGATGGTCGCGGCGCGCGGATCGTCGGGAGTAAACCAGTCGAACGGCACTTGATTGCGCTGCAAAAAATCGCGCAGCTCGTGCGTCGCAGCTTCCCAGCGTGGACTGACGACGAGCAAGTCGGGTGGCGGCGGCTCCGCGCCAATCTCTTGCAGGCCCTCGATGCGGTCCAGCGCTAAAGCGCCGACGGCGGCGGAAATCTCGGGTGCCGCGGCGGCGACGGCGTGAAACTCTTTCGGCTCGATGCGGGCGACGCGCGAGGTCTCGGCGGCGCGAAGACCGGCGAGAAACGGCGTGTTGAGTACCATCGGCACTTCGCCGAAGAGATCGCCGGGCAGGCGCGTGCCGATGACGCGCTGGACGCCCTCGATTTCTTTGATCACTTCCAGACGTCCCTCGAGCGTTACCAGCAACGCGCGCGCTTCGCCCTCGTGCACGGCGAACTCGCCGGTGCGCAGGTGTATGTCGGCAATACCGGCGGCAAGGTCTGCGAGCACCGATTCGCTCAGGCGCGAAAAGAGCGAGATTGCGCGCAATTCACTCGTGGTAATCAAGAGGCGAACCTTTCGGGGCTTGGCGACCGGCCACCCGCGCGGGGGAGGTCGCCGCTAGAACAAAACGCCGGCGAGTTTTTTAAGAATGTCGGAGAGAGACATCAACGTCAGCAGGAGGGGTGCGACCGGTAACAGCGTGGCGATTCCAAAGGCAATGAGCATCTGTGTCGTTATCGGCACGCTGCGCATGGACTGCACGACGTCGTAGCTGCCGGACATATCGGCCAGCGACTGAATGTCCGCGCTTCCTACCAGCGGTTCCGCCCCCTCCCCCTTGCGAAAGATCCACTTCTCGTTGAATTCGTTTGCGTAGCGCGATGCTAGCGCGCCGTACTCGATGATGCCGCGTCGCTTGGTGCGGGCAAGCGGTCTGGCGAACGCAAAGAGCGGTGCCACCGTCAGCAGCAGTACGAAGATGACCACGACGATGATTTCCGTCTTGTATGACGGCAGATGCTTTCCGGCAAAAACCACGCGCGTCGAGAGCCACGCGGCAAGCACCGCACCGTGCGCCATGGCGAAAAACGTAAACGCTTGCGTGCCCATGATGAGAAAACCGAGGCCACCGACGCGATCGGGATGCGGCGGCAGCAGGTTGAGATTCAGCTTTGAAACGTGCCGCAGGAAGCGAGCCCAGATGAAGAGCCGGAAGTACCAGCGGAGCAAAATGAACTGAAAGATCGGTAAGCCGACGTACGCGTAATAGAAGCCCGCCGGCGTGAGGTGCGATCCTGGGCCAGCGGAGCCGGCGTACCACGTCGTCGCCGCGTTTGCGGTGAACGCGCGCCAAACGAAGAACGTATCCCCCAAATAGATGATTACGATGATGAGGATGTCGGCGAGGGTGGAATCGCCCAGCCGAAATGCGGAAGCGACCGCGGCGTTGAACTTGTCTTCGGATGCTTCCGGCACGATTCGCCGCGCGACGAACTGTTGAATCGTTGGGAGCAGGCGCGCTTCGGCGACTCTGGCCGCTAAAACGAAAAGCGGAAGAGCAGCCAGCAAACGTATGTGCGCCGATAGGTCGAGCAGGAACGGCGTGTGCACGCTGCCCGGGAGGAGCTTTCCGTCGATGGCGGTGAGCACCAGCAGCGGTAACCAGGAAATAAGCGGCAAGATGATGATCGCCGCTACCCGGAGCCGCAACAGGGTGCGATCTTGGACTCCGATTCGCTGAAGACCCCGCGTGACGAGGCCCCCGGTGAAGGCGATGACGCTGGTCGGAATCACGTCCGGGGTGGGCTTGCTCGCTTTCCCAAGATGCTCCTGCCTCGGCGCGAAAGCCACAATAGTGCAGCGTATCGCCTTTGGGATCGCCCTGCTCTTGGTTGGATGTACCGCATTCCGGACGCAGCCGCCGCTAGAAAGTCGCCCGGGTGGGAGTGCCGTTGCAAATATACGCGTCGGTTCGGTTCTCTTGCAGCCGTGTCTGAGCGGCGGCTATTACTGCGGCACCGTGTCTGTTCCATTCGATCCGGTGCGCCGGGTTCGCGGGAAGATCGACATCGCGTTGGCGTGGTTGCCGCACGCGAATCGGGGTACGCGGTCGGCGGGAACGATCGTTGCCGTCGAGGGTGGACCAGGCTATGCTTCGATCGGATCGCGCTCAATTTATCGCGCTCTCTACGCGCCGCTGCTCGATACGCACGACCTGCTGCTGGTCGACAACCGCGGGACCGGCCGCTCCAACGCGATCGTTTGCCGGCCACTGCAGCACGCCCCGATCATGAAGCTGCGCGACGTCACGAGTTGCGGGCAGAAGCTGGGACACACGTCGGATCTTTACGGGACGGCATTAGCCGCAGACGATTTGGCAGCGGTACTTGCGGCGATGCGCATTCACCGGGTCGATCTCTACGGCGATTCGTACGGAACGTTTTTCGCGCAAGCCTTTGCCGGACGCCATCCCAACCGGGTGGCTTCGATCGTGCTTGACGGTGCATACGAAGTGACCGGCGGCAATCCGTGGTACCCGAGCGGCGCACCGACGATACGCCACGCGTTCGATGCTGCGTGCGCGCGTTCGCCGGTCTGCGCCGGTCTGCCGGGGTCCTCGCTGAGCCGGATCAGGACGCTGCTCGCTACGCTGCGCGGAGCGCGCCGGCGCGTTACCCCGTCCCAGGTGGCGTTCGTCATGGACTCTGCTGGTCTCGATCCATTGGTGTACCGCGATCTCGACGCGGCGGCGCGAGCGTATCTCGCTCGCGACGCGGTCCCGCTCGAGCGTCTGGTGAACGAGGCTTACGCCGAAGAGGAGGGTGCCGGCCGTGCTCGCGGTTACAGTCAAGGCCTGTTCGTGGCCGCAAGTTGTTCGGACAATCCGCAAGTCTACGACATGCGCCTGCCGCCGGTGCAGCGTCGCGCGCAATGGCAACGCGCTTTACAGCGTCGTCGCCTCAACGCCCCAAGGACGTACGCCCCATTTACAATCGACGAGTTTCTGGACATTCCAATCGATTACGCCTACGTGCCGCTCTGTACGACCTGGCCCGTTCCTTCGCCGCAGCATCCGCCGGGAGAACCGGTACCGCCCGGCACGCAGTTTCCCAACGTGCCGGTGCTGGTGCTCAACGGCGACTTGGACACGATCACGACGCCGGCCGAAGGCGAGCGAGCCGCCGGACTCTTTCCGCACGCAACGCACGTCATCGTGGCCAATACCGGTCACGTAACCGCGCTCTACGATTTCTACGGCTGCGCAGCGTCGATCGTGCTTCGATTTGTGCGGACGCAGCGCGTCGATGCCGGTTGCGCGGCGGGCGTGCCTGCTCTTCATCTCGTGCCGTCGTTCTCGCGCAAGCTCGACGACGTGACTGCGGCGATGCCGCTTAAAGGCAATCGGGCACCGGCGAAGCAACTGCGCGCCGCAGCGGCTGCCGCGCTGGCCGCGGCCGATGTTCTCGAACGCTCCTACGAGTTCGGACTGAGCCAGGGCTCGGGTTTGCGAGGCGGGTCGTACTCGGCGCAGTCGTCCAACGCGACGGATCACGCGTCGCTTGACGGCATTCGCTGGACCGAAGATTTGGCAGTTAGCGGATCGGCGCGCTTCGATGCTCGCAGCGCCGGCGCGCGAGCGACGCTTACGCTAAGCGAGGCATCGCGCGGCTCGCTCGAGGCCGTGTGGACGACGGCCGGCAGCCGTGCACAGGCGGAGCTGCAGGGCACCATCGACGGCTATCACCTGCACGCTACGATGCCCGCGCCGTAAGCTCGCCGCTTAGCCATGAAGGGCCGGCAGGTTGGCCGGCTTGAGAATCATCAGCACAAAGGCGACGATTGGAAGCAGCAGCGCGACCGATCCCCAGAAGTTCCAACCCTTTGAAAGGCGCTCGTACTCGTCAATGTTCCCGGTATGGGCGGCGAGCGACAGTTGCCGCTGCGTCCGCGAGAGCGGCCCGAAGGCTAAGCCCGCTAGGATAAGGGCGACTAGCGCCCACAGGATCCAGCCGGTGCCAAGTATCGAGTACTTGCCAGCGATCGCCGCGCCGATCCCGCCCGCCAGTAAAAGCAAAATTCCGGGAATGGTAAAGATGCGGTCGGCAGCGATAATACCGTCGATCGTGTTCGCCATAACGGTGGTGTTGCCGCTTCGGTCGGCATGGTTCTTCCAAAAGACGCCGACGATGATGTTGCCCAAGAAGAGCACGACGCCCGCCAGGTGAACCAGTTTCAGAATCAGATACATACCGGAGTGTTGCCTCCCAGAATAGGCATCGATCTCGGCGGTACGAAGATCGAGATCGTCGCGCTCGATCGCGAAGGTACGGTGTTGATTCGCCGTCGCGTCGCGACTCCCGCCGGCGATTATGCGGCCACGCTGCGGTCGATCGCAAGCTTGGTGTCGGGCGTCGAAGCCGAGCTCGGACGTTGCTGCACCGTTGGCGTAGGAACGCCCGGCGCTCTCGATCCCAGCAGCGGGCTGCTGCGTAACTCTAACAGTACCGTCCTGAACGGCAAACCGCTGGCGCGGGATCTCGAGAATGCGCTAGGGCGTGAAATCCGCATCGCCAACGATGCGAACTGTCTGGCGCTATCCGAAGCAATCGACGGCGCGGCGCAGGATGCGCACGTTGTGTTTGCGGCGATTCTCGGGACGGGCGTCGGGGGCGGCGTCACGGTCGGCAAGCGCGTCATCTCGGGCCGCAACAACATTGCCGGAGAATGGGGACACAATCCGTTGCCCTGGCCGGCACCGAACGAGTTGCCTGGCCCGCCCTGTTACTGCGGGAAGCACGGCTGCATCGAGACATTTCTCTGCGGCCCGGCATTCGCGGCGGAGTTCGCGCGCGCCACCGGCCGAACGTTGAGCGTGCCCGAGATTTGCTCGGCGGCCCAGGCAGACGACGCGCAAGCCCTGGCGGCGCTTTCGAGATACGAAGACCGGCTTGGAAGAGCGCTGGCCGCCGTCATCAACCTGCTCGATCCCGACGCCATCGTTCTCGGCGGTGGATTATCGAACGTCGCCCGCCTCTACGCCAACGTGCCGGCGTCGATGGAACGCTATGCGATATGCCGGCCCATCAGTATTGAGCTGCTACCGGCGCGTTGGGGCGATTCGAGCGGCGTTCGCGGGGCGGCCTGGCTCTATTCGTGAGGACTAGCGGCGCCGCTCAAACATCGACTTAAGTAATCGGCGAGCGACTCGATCTGAGCAATCTGCACGGCATGCGTGATGCGATTGCCTAGCGCAATGGCAGCCTCGCGCGCGGCGGCGTCGACTGTCGCACACGCCGACACAGGACGCGTGCCGTCATAGACTAGTTTATCGATCTCATCGCGCGCCCATCGACGAATCGCGCTGACGGTAAACTCGAGCTTCTCTTCCATCATACTGCGCACGGTAACGCTCCAGCCTTAGACCGTGCTGCGAGATGGAGATTACTTTTGATATGATTGCGCGGCGATGCGGATGCCGTCGGCGTATGGCGTTCCTGAGAAGCCGAACTCGGCCGCGAACTTCGACGAATCGAAGATATAGGGGCGTTCGCTTTGATAGAGCATCTCCAGCGACTCGCGCACCGCCGGGTTGAAGAGACCCACCAGCCTGAGCATAGGCTTGGTGAGCACCCGGTACTTCGGCGCAACGCCGAATGAGACGGCCGCCATTTCGATAAAGGCTCGTCCGGTCGGCGGGTCGGTCGTTGTCGGCAGATGCCAGACTTGATTCCACGCCGCGTCGCGTTCGATCAGCATGGCGACGCCCCACGCCGCGTCAGGCGTGAAGGTCAGAGAATGCGGAACGCGAGCATTGACCAGCCAAGAAGCGGTTCCGCCCCTCGCGTACGGTTCCAAGACGAGGACGTTGGGGACGCCGTTCTTGGTCTGCGGTCCATAGAAGTCGGCCGCCCGCGCGATCATTGCTTGAAGGTTTCCCGCACGCGCCTCGTCCATGAGCAGCGTCGCGATCGCCGCGCGAATCTCGCCCTTCTTGCTCGACGGGCGATAAGGCGTCGCTTCCGTCATCGGTTCGTCGACGCGGCCGTACATGTAAACGTTGTCGAAGAAGAGCAGCTTGGTTCCCGAATGCTTGCACGCTTCGATTACGTTTCGCATGATGCGCGGCCACTGCTCGCGCCAGATCGTTAGATCGTAGCGAAGACCGGCGAGCAGGCAGGCCGTCTCTGCGCCTTCGACGGCCGCGCGGCTTTGTGCGGCGTCCGACAAATCGGCCGTCAGCGATTGCGTGCCGTCGATTGCTTTCGGGTTGCGTCCCACTAGACGAACGGCCACATTTTTCGCGAGGAGCATTTTGGCAAGGCTATCTCCAATGGCGCCGCCCGCTCCCAGAATTGCGATCACTCTGATAAAATCTCCGAAGCGTATGGAACGATCTTGAAGATCACGCCGCAGCCGGTCGCGCCGCCGGGGCCCCCATCGCTGCAGCCCGTCTTCGTTCCGCCCGAGCGGGTCGTTCCGTAGAGCGCACCGCTCGGGTCGGTAACGAGATTGGTCTGCTCCGGCTCGGCGCCTCTGACGGGACGCCGGAAGCCTGTGAGAACTCGAAATGC
>Ga0265338_10001035_pt1 | contig 46510 bp, 42 predicted proteins | sample 42126metaG_FD_193579 | JGI IMG/M metagenome (GOLD analysis project Ga0265338, IMG submission 193579) | Rhizosphere microbial communities from Carex aquatilis grown in University of Washington, Seatle, WA, United States - 4-21-26 metaG | ecosystem: Host-associated > Plants > Roots > Rhizosphere... | reverse complement strand
GCCGCCGGGCCGAAGCGCCCCGGGTCGAGCCCGAGGTCCCCGAGCACGCCGTCGAGGTTCTCCCGGTGCAGCACGTCCAGCGGGACAAAGGGCCGTTCCCCGGTCGAGACCCGCCGCATCCCCGGCCCGTACCGCGACCGCCAGGCATCGGCGAACGCGGCGGCGTCGAGTTCGAGGCCCTGCTCGCCGGCGAACCGGCGCACGGCCGCCGCGACCCCGGTCCGCCAGTCGACCACGGTGCCGAACACATCGAACAGGACGGCCTTCACGGCCTGGCCGGTAGAGGCGGCAGTGAACGTCACCGTGCCAGCATCTCATCCCGGCCGCCGTGCCTCCAGCGCGCACGCCTGATCGGGGTGAGGCCCGGTGCTAGGGCATTGCGGCTGGCGGCGTTACGGGGCTCGCCGTGGCGAGCCATCGCTCGACGCTGCGCACATAGGCCGGTACCAGCATGGCCTCGACCCGGTACTGCAGCAGCAGCGCCGCGGCCCGGGTGCGGTCGTGCCCGCGCAGCCGCAGCACCGCGTAGGCCAGCATGACCGAGCGGCGCCTGCCCGCGGTGCAGTGGATGAGCACCCTCGCCTGCGGCTGGTCTTCCAGCACCCGGGCGGCGAAGCAAGCGGCCGCCGCCCACGCCGCGGGTGGCTGCCGCAGGCCGTGGTCCTGCATCGGCGCGTGCGCGACGTGCCCGGCGCCGAAGGCCGCCCGCTCGGCCGCGAGGTCACCCCACCACCGCACCTGCAAGTTGGGCCGGCAGTTGACCACGTGCGTCACGCCCTGCTCGGCCAGGCGGGCCACCATCCGGGGCGACGGCACGCCGCTGACCGCGATGCGCTCATCCCCGATCCAGCTCAGCGCCTGCCCGTCAGCACCCGGCCCGGGCACCCCGCGCGGGCGCGGCAGACCCGCGCCCGAGCTACCAAGCACACCCATGACAGCCCTCCACCGCCACGGTAATACGGTCCTGCCGACCCGTCCACGGCAAAAGCGCCGGCCAGGCGGCGGCACCGGTGACCGTCAGGGCCTCGTGGGCTGCAGGCGGCCGACGGGTATCACCGGCGGGAGCGCGGCGGCGCAGGCCTGGGCGAGAGGCAGCAAGACATCGGCGACCTCGGCCACGGCGGCCGGGCCCATCCGGTCCCAGGGCCGGGCCGCGGCCTGGTCGGTGGCGGCCTCCACCGCGTCGTGCACGGCCCGGCCGGCCGCGGTCATCGCCCCGTCCTCGCCGGTCAAGCCGCGCTCGGCCAGCCGGGCGGCCGCGGCGTCCCACTGCTCGTCACTCCAGCCGCGGACGGGCTGCATCAGGTCACGGGAGATGTCGGTGTCCTTCGCGCACCGCAGCACGACCGCCTCGCAGCCGTCAATGTCCGCGGCGGCCAGCGCGGCGAAGTGACCGTCACCGCGGTGCTCGCGCAGCAGCGTCGTGGCCTGCCAGAGCCGGGTCAACGGCTCACCGGAGACCGGCAGCTCGGCGTTCGCGGCGGACAGCGCGCGCCCGGCGAAGTCCAGGTCCTCCGCCGCGCGCCACAGCAGGTCCGCCGCCTTCGCCGCCTCGGCCTCCCGGCCGCCGAGCAGCCGCCGCAGTGCGGCGGTCGCGCCCGCCTCGCGCACGGCGATGGCTTCCTGCGGCGTGACCAGGTCCCACACGCCAGGGACGGCCCGCGCCACGAATGACGGCGCGAAGTTGAAGAACGACGCCGCCACCACCGCCGCCCGCGTCCCGCCAAGCGGCGCGGCCCGCCCGGCGAAGTAGCCGCGCCAGTAGCCACGCAACCCCGCCTCGGTGAACCCGCTTAGCGCCTCGGGCGCGAAGTACGTCACATCATGGACCGGCTCGAACATCGTCCACATCGCCCGCGCCGCGCTCATCGGCTCCGCCACGACCACTCCTTCCGCTACCGCGTCCTAGCGTAGGGGAACGGCCGCCCAGAAGGCGATGGCGCGGTTATGGCCGCCTCCTGGCCCGCCAGGCCGGCTGGCCAGGACAATGGACCTGTGTCCGCTCAGGAGATCGACCAGTACCTGGAGGGCCTGGACGCGCCCAGGCGCGAAACGCTCGCCCAGCTGCGCCAGGCGATACTTAACGTCCTCCCCGAGGCCGAGCAGGGGATGTCCTACCGCCTCCCGGCCTTCAGGGTGCGGGGGAAAACGATCGCCGGCTTCGCCGCGTTCAAGACCCACCTGAGCTACCTGCCGCACAGCGGCTCGGTCTTCCCCGAGCTGAAGGACGAGCTCAAGGGCTACACGACCTCGACGGGCGCACTGCGCTTCGACATCGGCCAGCCCCTGCCCGCCCCCCTGGTCGAGAAGCTGATCGCGGTGCGGCTCCGCCAGGCCTTCCCCGACGATTAACTCCAAGGGCTCGGTAGACCCGGTGCCCCCGACGAGTAATTCCAGGGGCCCGGTGTCCTCGCCTCCGCCGGCCGGCACCGGGAGGCGTGGCCGGCCCGGTGCCGGGTTAGTTGCCCTGCCCGTTCCCTTGCCCGCCGTCGCCGGACGAGGCAGTGGCAGTCCCGGCGTCGGTCGGCGTGGCGGTTCCCGACGTGGACAGCGTCAGCGACGAGACCAGCGTCTGCACGTTGCTCTCCGTGAGGTTCGCGGGGATGGAGGCGAAGAACACGGCGGGCGACCCGGTGCCGTTGTCCACCACGACCACGGCGGCCTGCTCGTCTGCCCAGGTTTCCCCCTGGTCCGCCTGGTCGGTGTAGACGATGTCGTAGGTGACTTCCCAGCCGACGTGCCCGCTGACCGAGACCGGCTGGGAGTTTTCCTGGGTGACCGTGTGGTTGAGGTCGCCGTAATAGGCGTTCTGGAACGTCTGCTCCAGGTTCACCGCGGTGGTCTCCAGCTGCGCGGTGCCCGTATAGCCGTACTGCTGCGGCAGCGGCCCGGAGCACGCTTCGCCGTACCAGGCCTCCGACCCGCCGTTGACCTGCCCGGCGACGGCGTATTCCCCGGCCGTCCAGGTGAAGGCGCCGTTGTTGAACGCGGACGGGCAGGACGCGCCCTGCCAGGGACTGGGCAGCTGCGTGTAGGACAGCCCGGACTGCCCGTCGGACAGCAGCGAGCCGGCCGGGGTCGCGCTGGCGCTCGATGACGCCGACGGGGAGGCCGCGACGGAGTGGGAAGCGGTTGGCGAGGCAGGCGGCGTGGTGGCGGGCGCCTGGTCGGCGGTGGTGCTCGCCGGGGTGCTGCCGAGCTGCGCGATGACTATCGCGATCGCGGCGATCGCGGCCACCACCCCCGCGGTGACGCCGCCGAACACCAGGATGCGCCGCCGCCGCTGCACCTGAAGGTAGCCGTAAGGGTTGCCCTGGCCCGGCCCGCCGGGCATGCTCATGCCCGGCAACTGCCAGGGCTGCTCGCCGCCGCCGCCCGTGAACATCACCTGCGTGCCCGCGCCGTCGCCCCCGGCGGGCCCGCCCATTCCGCCGAGCGCGGGCTGCGGGTAGCCGGGCTGGACCGTCGTGGGCTGCATCGCCATGTGATAAGGCGTGGCGGGCAGCGCGGGCTGTGGCGCCGTCGGCCGGCCGGTGGGCGGCTTGGTGGTGCGCAGCCACTCGGTGGAAGGCTGCACGGCCGCCTGGACCGCAGTGGACGCCACGGCCGCCTGGACCGCAGTCGACGCCACGGCCGCCTGGACCGCAGTGGACGCCACGGCCGCCTGGACGGCCGTCGCCTGCCGGCCGACGCCGACCTCGCCGCCGCCCCCTGCCATCCCGTTGCCCGGAGTCACGTCCGGGTGCGTGTGGTGGGTCCACGTCGACCCGTCCCACCAGCGGAGTAGTCCGGGTGTTCCGTACGGGTCGGGGTACCAACCGGAGGGAGGCAAGTCCATGGGCCAAGGGTAGAAGAATAGGCCGCCGTAGTAAGGCCGATTCGCCCCCGTTACCAGTTCGTTGACTGCGGAGCGGTTTCAGGTGGCGCGGAAATCGTCACCATCGCGTCGGTAACGACCGCTGCGCTCGCGGCAAAGCGCCGCAGGTCCTCGCCGGCCACCACGCGCGCGGGGAAGGGGTCGCCCGCCGCCGCGCGGCCGAGCGCCGCCTCGGGCAGCGGCTGGTCGCTGGCCAGGATCACCAGGTTACCGCGGCGACGGCCGCGGAGCACGCTCGCCTCGGCGATCACGCACGTTTCCTTGTACACAGAACGGACGGTGGCAACCGCGGCTCGCGCCCCGTCGAGCGGCAGCCCCGCGGCGACGTTGACGGCGTACACGCCCCCAGGGCGCAGCGCGCGGGCGGTCGCGGCGGCGAACTCCGCGGTGGTCAGGTGCCCCGGCGTCACCGCGCCGGCGAACACGTCGGCGATCACCAGGTCATAGCTCGCGACGCGAACCGACTCCGCCACGGCGCGGGCGTCGGCGGCGCGCACCCGGATGCGGTGCCCGGCGGGCAGCGGCAGGTGCCCGCGGACCAGGTCGGTGAGCGCGTCGTCGAGCTCGGCGACCAGCTGCCGCGATCCCGGCCTGGTGTGGGCGAGGTAGCGCGGCAGCGTCAGCGCGCCGCCGCCGAGGTGCAGCGCGCGCAGCGGCTGCCGCGCGGGGAACGCCAGGTCGGCGGCGTGCCCGATGCGGCGGACGTACTCGAACTCCAGGTAACCGGGGTCGGCAAGGTCGACACCGCTTTGCGGGACGCCGTCAATGAAGAGCAGCCACCCGTCCGTTCGGTCGATGTCCGGGAGAAGCTCGGCGGACCCCAGCTGCACCTCGCGGTGGACCGCCGCCCGCGCGCCGCCCGACCTCGCCCGCCGTGGCGCCCGTTGTCGCCCTGAACCGTCACTCACGTTCCACCGTCTCCCGGCACCAGGGTAATCGAGTGGAGCGGAAACGGATGCGTCCGCTGGCCGTTGACCAGGTGGCGCTAACGGCCAGCGGACGCGGGGAGCGCGGTCACTTACCCGGCCGAGCCGCGCCTGGTGATCCGGTCGACGATGACGGCCCCGAGCAGCACGAGCGCGGTCCACATCAGCTGGGCCGCGGCGGACAGGCCGAGCAGCTCAAGTCCGTTGTAGATGACGCCGACGACCAGGCCGCCGAGCACCGCGTGCAGCATCTTGCCGCGCCCGCCGAACAGGCTGGTGCCGCCGATGACCGCCGCGGCGACGGCGTTCAAGACGTTCTGGCCGCCCTGCACGCCGTTGGAGATCGACCCCAGGTACGAGGCGTAGATGATGCCGGTCATGCCTGCGGTCAGCCCGCACAGCATGAACGCCAGCGTCCGGATCCGCACGATGCTGACGCCGGCCCGGCGCGCCGCCTCGGCGTTGCCGCCGATGGCGTAGATGTACCGGCCGAACCGGGTCCGGCCGAGCAGCACCGTCCACACGAACAGGATGGCGAGCACGACGAGCACGCCCCAGGGCATGCCCTCCAGGGTGGTCAGCCGGCCGCGGTTCTGGTTCGCGATCGCCGCGACGATGATGGCGGCGATGAGGACGCCTGCCACCTTGAGCAGCGTGACCGACACGGGCGGGGCCACCAGGCCGGCCGACCGGCGGCGGAGGTCGCTGTAGAACATGGACAGGCCGGCCACCGCCGCGATGGCGATCATCACGATCCAGGTCGCGGCCGGGCTCATCTGGCCGCTCTCGATGTCGTTGATGATGCTGCTGTGCAGGTTGATCACGCCGCCGACGCCGATGCTGCCGGTGGCGCTGATCAGGTAGAGCAGCAGGCCGGACAGGAAGAGCTGGCCGGCCAGCGTTACCACGAACGATGGCAGTACCAGCTTGGCGGTGATGATGCCCTGCAGCGCGCCGTAGGCGGCGGCCGCGATGAGCGCGACGATGACCGCGGCCCACCACGGGTCGCCGAGCGCGAGCATCCACAGCGCGATGACGGCGGCGCAGGCGGCGGTGAACCCGGCGGCCAGGTCGATGTCGCCGAGCAGCAGCACGAAGATCTCGGCCATGCCGAGCGTGATGATGAACGCCGACTGGGCCATCAGGTTGACCAGGTTGCCCGCGGATAGGAACAGCGAGCTCTTCACCTGGAAGAAGATCACGATAACGACCAGGCCGACGATGACTGGGAGCGCGCCGCTCTCGCCCGACTTGACGCGCCTGCCGACGATCCGCAGGTAGTCGCCCATCGAGCTGGCGAGCAGGTCCGCCGACGCGTCCGGCGTCGCGATGATCTCTTCTTCTGTCGGTTCTTGGTTCAGGGATGTCACGGCTCAGCCCTCCGCGCTCTGCGGGTTAGCGGCACCCGGCTTCTGCGCCGAGCCGTTCGGTGCCGTCCCGGTGGTCATCCAGTGGACCGCCGAGCTGGTGTCGTAGTTGGCCACCGGCCCGTTCGACACCATGCGGCCGAGGTAGAGGACGGCGATCCGGTCGGCGACGCGGAACACATCGGTCAGGTTGTGCGAGATCACCAGCACGGCGATGCCGCGGCTCGCGAGCTGCTCGATGATGTCGAGGACGAGCGCGGTCTGTGACACGCCGAGGGCGGCGGTCGGCTCGTCCATGATGACGAGCTTGGCCTCCAGCATGACGGCCTTGGCCACGGCGACGGACTGCCGCTGCCCGCCGGACAGCGAGCCGACCGGCTGGCGGATGTTGCGGACCGAGGTAACGCGGAGGTCGGCGAGGGTCTTCTTGGCCTGCTTCTCCATCGAGATCTCGTCGAGCAGCCTGGTCTTGGCCAGCGTCTCGTGCCCGAGCATCATGTTCTGCACGATGTCGAGGTTGTCGGCGAGCGCCAGGTCCTGGTACACGGTGGCGATCCCCGCGGCGGTCGCGTCCTTGGGGGAGCGGAAGTGCACCGGCTTGCCCTGCCAGATGACCTCGCCGCCGCTGGGTTCCCAGATGCCGGCGATCGTCTTGATCAGCGTCGACTTGCCCGCGCCGTTGTCGCCGACCAGGGCGGTGACCTGGCTGGCGGGGACTTCCAGGTCAATATCGGTCAGCGCGTGCACGGGCCCGAAGTTCTTCCCGATGCCACGTAGCCGCAGCAGCGGCTCAGCGTCGTTCACGGTCACATCCCTGCCTGATGACCCGTCCGGGGCGCGGGCCTGGCTGCCCGCACCCCGGACGAGCGGTGTTAGTGCGGACTAAGAGGTGATTCCGGCGGCCTTGCAGTCGCTCGCGTAGGTGCCCGCGCACAGCTGCGCGGCCGGCACGAATTTGTCCGCGACGACGGTCGAGTTCATGTTGGCCGTGGTGACCCACTTCGGGATCAGCAGGACCGACGGGACCTCGACCTTGGCCGTGGAGTCCTCGGTCGAGCCGTTCACCAGGGAGGCAGGCGGCGTCTGGCCGGCCCGCACGTAGAGCGCGAGCGCGGCGGCGGCCTGCGCCTCGAGGTAAATCGGCTTGTAGACCGTGCCGCACTGGTAACCGGTAAGGATGTTCTGCAGGCCGGTCAGGGTGGCGTCCTGGCCGGTGGTCGGGAAGGTCTTGGCCTTCACGCCCTGGCCCTGCAGGTAGTGGATGATGGGGGCGCCGTTCTCGTCGTTCGGGATGAGCGCCGAGTCGATGTTCTTGTGCGCGGTGTACTGCTGCTGGAACTCAGAAAGCGCGGTCGGCGGGTCCCAGGTCCCGGCCGGCTGGGACACGTTCGTCCAGCCCTTGGATTTGAAGTACGGGGCGAGCACGCCGTCGTACCCCTGGGCGAACAGCGTCGCGTTGTTGTCGGTCGGGGCGCCGCGCATGACGATCACGTTGGGGGTCTTGACGCCCCAGTTGGTGACGCAGGTCACCAGGCCCTGGCCCATGATCTGGCCGACCTTGACGTTGTTGAAGCTGACGTAGTAGGAGCGGGCGCCCCCCAGGGTCAGCCGGTCGTAGTCGATGACGGCCACGCCGTGGTCCTTGGCGTACGACTCGATGTGCGCGCCAACGCCGGAGTCGAGCGGGTCGATGACCAGGACGCTGGCGCCCTTCGTGATGGCCGACTGGGCCATGCTGAGCTGCGTCGCGTCGCTGCCAAGCGCGTTCTCGATGGTGAAGTCCGAGGCGGACAGCCCGGCCGCGGTGAAGGCCTGCTTCAGGTACGGCGCGTCGAACTCGACGTAGCGGGTGGAGGACACGGTGTCGGGCAGGATCACCGTGACGCCGCCCTTGCCCGCGGCGGCGACCGACTTCAGTTTCGCCATCGCGGAGAACGAGTTGTCCAGGTCGTTGATGGAGAGCGCCCCGGCGCCCGACGTGGCCGCCGGCGAGGATGTCGCGCCAGACGTGGCCGGAGCCGAGGTGCTGCTTGTGGTGGAGCTGCTGCAGCCAGCAGCGACGAGCAGCGCGGCCGCCGCGGCGGCCGCGGTCAGTCCGGCTCGTGCTGATACGGAATACAACGGTGTACCTCGCTTATTCGAATCGACATGTCGCGCGGGCATGTACGAGAACAGATCCGTATAACCCAGACACAATTGACTGGGCTATTACCGCGGAAATGCTAGGACTGCGCGGAAAAACGCTCGTATTAACACTTTCGTATGTTCGTTAAAAAAGTGTTAAAGGCGAACGGGTCGCGGAATCGTCACAATTATTCGAGATCATTTCGTGACGTTACCGTTCCCTGGCGTTTATCTGGCAGGTGCGCGCCATCCGCTCACGGTACGATACCTCATGGTCACATACAGTAGTCCATTATTCGCCGACGATCCGGTAGCCGGCGCGTGGCTGCGTGAGGATGAGCGGCGGACTGCCCGGCGGCTCGAGCTTGGCCCGCAGCCGCCTGATGTACACCCGGACGTACTCGGTCTCCGTCTCGTAGCCGCGACCCCACACCCTGCGCAGCAGGTGGGTGCGGGAAACCAGCTTGCCCCTGTTCAGGGCCAGCTCCCGCAGCAGCGCGAACTCGGTCGGCGTGAGGTGCACGTCCGCGCCGGCCATGCGGACCCGCTGCTGTACGAGGTCCATCTCGATCTCGCCGATGGCGATGACGGACGGGGCCGCCTCGGCGGCCGTTTCCGCGGGCATGGTGCGCCGCAGCGTGGCCACGATCCTGGCGAGCAGCTCCTCGATGCCGAACGGCTTGGTCATGTAGTCGTCCGCGCCCATGTTGAGCGCGGTGACCTTGTCCCGCTCGCCGCCCCGGGCCGACACGACGATGATGGCCACGCTGGAGGCCTCGCGGATCTGCTTGCACAGCTCGAACCCGTCAATCCCGGGCAGCATGAGGTCGAGCAGCACCATGTCTGGCTGCTCCGTCTCGAGCATCGCGAGCGCCTTCCTGCCGTCCGACGACACCAGCGTGTCGAACCCGCGCACCGAGAGGTTGACCCTGATCAAGTCGACGATGTTCGGGTCGTCCTCGATGATGAGCACCCTGGTCGGTATGGTCAGCTCACTCACGTGCCTTCACTCCAGTGGCCTCTCAACGGGCAGGGAAACCAGGAAGCACGTGCCGCGCTCGGCAGGCTCCAGCTCCAGTCTTCCCCCGTGCGCGGCCACGATGCCGCTGGCGATGGACAGCCCGAGTCCGGCGCCTGACGCGCGCCGAGCCGGCCGGATGGTGCCCGCCGCCAGCACGTCGTGCCAGCGCGGGTCCCGCTGGCCGGCCGCCTCGGTGACGGCGCGGGACAGTTCGGGCGGTAGCCCCTCGCCGTCGTCGGCCACGCGCACGGTGATCGCGCCCGGGTCGTCCGCGGCGACCGTGACGGTTACCTTCGTCCCCGGCGGGTTGTGCCCGAGCGCGTTGCCGATCAGGTTGACGAACACCTGCTCAAGCCGGTCATGGTCGGCCCAGATGGTCGGCAGCCCGGCCGCCTCGACGACCCGCACCTGCTCCGCCGCCTCCCGTGGCAGGACCGCGACGGCAGCGTCAAGCACCAAGGGTATGTCGCACCAGTCACTGTTCAGCCGCAGGATGCCCGACTCGATGGTGGAGAAGTCGAGCAGGTCGTTGACCAGGCGGCCGAGCCGCGCGGACTCGGCCGCGATGCGGGACAGGAACCGCTGCTGCGAGTCCGCGTCCCAGGTGACGTCCTGCTGCAGCAGGCTGGTGGCATACCCGGTGATCGCGGTGAGCGGGGTGCGCAGCTCGTGGCTGAGCCGGCGCAGGAACGTCCGCTGCAGTTCGCGCGACTGGCGCAGCGCCATCGCCTCCTGCTGCGCGAGCAGCGCCCGCTCGCGCTCGAGCGCGAGCCGCAGCGAGTTCGCGGCATCCTCGAGCAGGTCGGTCGCGTCGTCCGGCCTGACGCCGTCCCGCCAGCCGGCCAGCAGCACGGTCCGCCCGTCTGGGCTGCTGAACGAGACCGACAGGTACTGGCTGCCCGGGCCGTGCGCGTCCGGTGCGGCCCCGGGCTGGCCGGGCCCCGGCTGCCTGGCCTCAGGCTGGCCGCCCCCGGTGCGCAGCGTTCCCTGGCTCGGGGCAAAGACGGGTACGCCCGCGACCGCGACGCCGTCGGGGTCGCTGCGGTCGAGGGCGGCATGGGCCGCGTCCACCATCGCCGCTGGCAGCGCCGCCGGCGCCTCCCGCACGGTGCCGGGGAGGCCGAGCTTGGGTATGACGCTCCCCGCGTCCGCCACCGTGACATCGCCGGCTGTGCTCGAGTACCCTCGGCAGGTCGTCACCTCGGCGGAGGCGGCGATCAGCGCCACCTCGTCGGCGTCGAGCCCCTCCCGCAGGGCGTGCAGCGCGATGCGCAGCCCGGCCTCCACCGGCACGGGCCCCGCGAGGATCTGCAGCACCTCCCTGATCGTCTCAAGGAGCCGGTTCCGCGCGGTCACCTCGTCAAGCAGCCGGTCCCGCTCAATCGCGCTCGCCGCGTACCCGGCGTACAGCGCGGCCAGGTCAAGGTCGTCGCGGCGCGGCTTGCCGGGCATCGCGCGGAACACGGTGATCACGCCGAGCAGCCCGCCGGGCCCGAGGACGGGCACCGACCAGGAGCTCGCCACCTTCGCCGGCCGGGCCTGGCTGCCGAACACCTGCCAGGAGCCGCCGCCGCTGCGCAGGTTCTCCTCGATGACCGGGACCTGCCGCTCAGCGGCGAGCCCGACCGGTCCGCCCGCCGCGCCGACCTGCAGCCGCGCCCACGTCTCGAGCAGCGAGTCCGGCATGCCGAGGGAGGCGGCGCGCACCAGCTGGCCGTCCTCGAGCAGGTGAATGGCGAGCCGCTCGCTGCCGATCGCGGCGCCGAGTGCGGACAAGATCAGCGAGAGCGACGACGACGGGTCGGAGGAGACGAGCCGCCCGGTGAGGCCGTGCAGCCGGGTCAGCTGGCGGCGCGCGGAGGAGTCAACGGCCTGCCCGGAGACGAGCGCCACCACGTCGTCCGGGTGCACCTCGCTCGGCGCCACCTCGGCGACCACGCGGCCGTGCCGCAGCACCACGATCCGGTCAGCGAGCCGGAACATCAGTTCCGTGTCATGGCAGGAGAGCAGGATCGTGACGCCGCGTGCGCGCAGCCGCGTGATCAGCCGCTCGACGAGCGCGGCCTCCTGCACGCCGAGCGCAGCGGTCGGCTCGTCGAGCAGCAGCAACTTGGGGTTGCGGGCCATCGCCCTGGCCACCGCCACCATCTGCCGCTGTCCGCCGGACAGCATCCTGACCGGCCGGGTGGTGTCCCGCAGCGGGATGCCGAGCCGGTCGAGCAGCCTGGCCGTGTCCCGGTGCAGCGCCACCTCCGAGAACAGGTGCCTGCGCCGCTCGTTGCCAAGCATCACGTTCGCGGCGACGTCCAGGTTCTCCGCCAGCGCCAGATCCTGCCAGACTACGCGGACCCCGAACTTGGCCGCGGCGGACGGCGACGGCGGCACTGCCTGCCCGGCGACCCGGATCGACCCGGCGACCGGGGTGACGTCACCCGCGATGGCCCTGATCAGGGTGGTCTTGCCCGCCCCGTTCTCGCCGGCGAGCGCCACCATCTCCCCGGCCCGCAGCGCGAGGTGCACCCCGTCAAGGGCGGTGAGCCCGCCGAACCGCACCGTGAGCGCGGATACCGCGAGCTCCGGCGTCGCGCTCGCCGTGTCCCGCTCCGCACCGTTCGTCACACCCACCATTGTTATGCACGTCCGGGGGTAAACGTCTCCCGGACGTGCCGTTATTCGCGCCCGCCGCTATTTCCCGGCGCCTGCGCCCGCCGGGCCTGCCGCTAGCGAGGCGGCATCAGCGTGAAGGTGTCCGGAGTCTGGTTGGGCGGCCGGCTGCCCTGCCAGCTGACGGTCAGCTCGCTGAACCACTGCCCCTTGGCCGATGCCCGCACCGCGGAGAGCGTCACCGCGACGGGGTAGTAGCCCATCTTCCCGTTCGCGCAGTCGGGCACGCAGAGCTTCTCCCAGAGCAGCCCGGTTCCCGTCGCCGCCGTGGTCGTCCAACTCGTCCAGAGCATGTCCTGCACGCCGATCCCGGCGTCGGCGCAGGCGAGCGTGATGGAAACGGGCTCCCTGCTCAGCGGGTAGGGCGCGGCGGCAGCGCAGTCGGCGACCACGTAAACGTCCGCCAGCCCCGCGGCGGCCGGCGCGGCGGCCGCTGTCCTGGTCGCCGCCATGGCCGAGCGGGACTCAGCGGCGATGCCGGCCTGGTTCCCGTGGCACCCCGCAGCGGCCAGCCCGAGCAACGCGCAGAGGGCAAGCTTGCGCAGGGTCTGGCGCACGCTCATTGAGACACGCTGACCGCCGCCCGGCTGCTTTCCCGGCCAGAACCGCGGTCGCCGCCAACTCCGCGTGCCCGTCCTATGCTCGTGATCGATGCCGCCACCCGCCTCACCTCGCCGACATCCCGACCGGGACGTACCCGGCATGTCGGGACCTGAACGCCCCGTTGGCGGATCCGTCACGGGCGTGGACGGCTGTCCCGCGGGCTGGGTGGCGGTCACCCTCGGCCCGCTGGCCGTCACGGTTACCGTGGCGGCGACGCTTGACCTGCTGCCGCTGTCCGGTGTCACCGGGATCGACATGCCGCTCGGCCTGCTCGGCGCCGGCTGGCGGGACGCCGACCGGCTGGCCCGCCGGGCACTCGGGCGGCGCGGCGTCACCGTGTTCGCCATCCCGCCGCGGGCAGTCTGGGAGTGCCAGTCCTACGCCGAGGCGAACCGCCGGTGCCGCGAACTGACCGGCCAGGGATTCTCCGTGCAGGCCTGGGGCCTGCGGCGCAAGATCACCGAAGCTGACCAGTTCCGCCGCCGGGCCGCGACGGCAGCGGAGCCAGACAGAGGCCAGCTATACGAGGTGCACCCGGAACTCTCCTTCGCCGCCCTGGCCGGCGCGCCGCTGCCCGACAGCAAGCACACCCCGGCCGGCCTCGCCGCCCGCCGGGACCTGCTCGCCCGTGCGGGCATCACCCTGCCGGTGAAGATCGCGGGTGCCGCCGAGGATGACCTGCTCGACGCCGCCGCCGTCGCGTGGTCCGCCCTCCGCATCGCGGCGGGCACCGCGATGACCCTCACCCGCGGTGATCAGCGGGCGGATGACGGGTCGGAAATCGCGATCCGCTACTGAGCAGGACCCTCCGGCCCCGCCTAAATATCGGGCGATCAATGACTGGCGACCCTTCGTTCGATTAGAAATCGACAGGCAGGACTATTTCTCAATCTGACAACAATGATTGGCAAAGCGTTGCGTTGCCAATGGCAACAATTTGCGAGTTGCGTGTCACGGAATTCTCGGTACTTTTGTCGCGGGGAGCCAATCGAATTACCTGAAAGGAGTCGTCATGTCCGGCGATCTTGAAGGTTTCGCCGAGTGGCGAGACAGCATCGAGGCCCGAGTGAGTACGCTTGAGGTCACTGTCGAGACCCAGGCACTCGTGAGGGCGCAGATGGACCGGGACATAAGTGACCTGAGCGTGAAGTTGGACGCTCAAGGCAGCCTGCTGCAGGCGCTGGCTGATACACAGAGCGAGCACACCGCCACGCTCGCCGACCACACCGCCAGGCTTACCAGGCTGGAGTCCGGTGTGGCGAAGCTGGATTCTCGCGTGGCGAACCTGGAGGCCGGGCAGGAGAAGGTCCTCGCCGGAGTCCAGGCGATCATCGGCCTGCTCGACCGAGAAGACAACCTCTGACGCTATGAAGCCCTCACAACACCGAAATCCTTCACGAAAAACGCCGTGATGGTGCGGACCGAAGAGTAACAGGCAGCTCAACGCCCCGCCGGCCCCGGGCCTACAGCGACGCGAACGCGTCCTCCAGGATGCCCAGCCCTTCCTCGAGCAGGTCCTCGCCGATGACGAGCGGCGGCAGGAAGCGCAGCACGTTGCCGAACGTCCCACAGGTAAGCACGACAAGTCCGTGCGCGTGACAGAACGCGGCGACCGCGGCGGTGGTCGCCGGGTCCGGGTCGAGCGTGCCCGGCCTGGTCAGCTCGATGGCGATCATCGCGCCCCGGCCGCGGACGTCGGCGATGACGGGGTGGGTCTCGGCGAGCTTGCGCAGCCGGGGGAGCATGATCTCGCCGATCCGGCGCGCCTTGCCGGCGAGGTCCTGCGACTCCATGGTGGCGATCGAGCCGAGCGCGGCGGCGCAGGCGACCGGGTTGCCGCCGTAGGTGCCGCCGAGGCCACCGGGGTGCACCGCGTCCATGATCTCGGCCCGCCCGGTCACCGCGGCGAGCGGCAGGCCGCCGGCGATGCCCTTGGCCGTGGTCACCAGGTCGGGCACCACGCCCTCGTGCTCGCTGGCGAACCAGTCGCCGGTGCGGCAGAAGCCGGACTGGATCTCATCCGCGATGAACACGATGCCGTTTTCCTTGCAGAACGCGGCGAGGCCGGCGAGGAACCCGTCCGGCGGGACGATGAAGCCGCCCTCGCCCTGGATGGGCTCGATGATCACGGCGGCGACGTTCTGCTCGCCGACCTGGGCGTGGATCAGCGACTTGACCACGTCGAGCGCCTCGGCCTTACACGCTTCCGGGCCGTCCGGCCAGCGCAGCGGGTAGGCCATCGGGACGCGGTAGATCTCCGAAGCGAACGGGCCGAAACCCTGCTTGTACGGCATGTTCTTCGCGGTCAGGGCCATCGTCAGGTTGGTACGGCCGTGGTAGGCGTGGTCAAAGGCGACCACGGCGGAACGGCCGGTGTAGTGCCTGGCGATCTTGACCGCGTTCTCCACGGCCTCGGCGCCCGAGTTGAACAGCGCGGAGCGCTTCTCGTGCGTGCCCGGAGTGCGGCGGGCCAGCTCCTCGCAGACCTCCACGTACCCCTCGTACGGGGTGACCATGAAGCAGGTGTGGGTGAACTGGGCGACCTGGGCCTGGACGCGGTCGACGACGGCGCTCGCCGCGTTACCGACCGAGGTGACCGCGATGCCAGAGCCGAAGTCGATCAGGGAGTTGCCGTCCGCGTCGAGCAGCACCCCGCCGCCGGCGGCGGTGACGAAGACGGGCAGCGTGGTCGAGACGCCACGGGCGACCGTGCCGTTGCGGCGCTCCATCAGCGCGCGCGAGGCGGGTCCCGGGATCTCGGTGACAAGGTTACGGCGTTGTGGCAGCTGAGGGCCGCCAGCGGGAAGTGCGGTCATGTTCGGACGATAACATCCGGGCATGCCTGATCAGAATAGCGGACCCGTAAGCGCCGGACTAGGGTTGTTCGGCGCGGTGTTCGGGCGCGGCGCTGCCCCCGGTGGCGGGCCGATCGCCGACGACGGCGCGTGGCTGCGGTCGATGCTCGCCGCGGAGGCGGCGCTGGCCCGGGCGCTTGAGCGCGCGGGGCTCGTACCGCACGGCGCGGGCGCGGCGGTGACCAAGGCGACGGCCGCGGACTTCGGCCCGGCTGAGCTCGCGGAGCTCAGCCGGGCCACCGCGGTCACCGGCAACCCGGTGCCCGGCCTTGCCCGGGTGCTCACCAGGCGCGTCACGGACCCCGCCGCGCGCGCGGCCGTGCACACGGGGGCGACCAGCCAGGACATCATGGACACCGCGGCGATGCTGCTCGCCCGCGATGCGCTGGGCGCGGCCGTCACCGACCTGACCGCCGCCGCCGGCGCGGCCGCCGGGCTGGCGAGCGCCCACCGCCGCACGCTGATGATCGGCCGGACGCTGCTGCAGCAGGCGGTACCCGTCACCTTCGGCCTGGTCGCGGCGGGCTGGCTGTCCGGCCTCGACAGCGCGGTCGAGTGGCTCGCGTTCGTGCGCGACACGCGGCTCGCCGTGCAGTTCGGCGGCGCGACGGGCACCCTCGCCTCGCTCGGCGCCGACGGTGCCCGGGTGCGGGCGCTGCTCGCCGAGGAGCTCGGCCTCGCCGACCCGCCCCTGCCCTGGCATACCGAACGGTTGCGGGTAATCGACGTCGGCACCGTGTCCGCCCGGGCGTGCGCGGCGCTGTCCAAGATCGCCCGTGACGTGACGCTGCTCACGCAGACCGAGGTACGGGAGGTTAAGGGCAACCAGGTCGCCGCCGTCGCCCTCCTGGGCTGTGCCCGCCAGGCGCCCGGCCTGCTCGCCACGCTCGTCGCCTGCGCGGAGCAGGAGCACCAGCGCGCGGCCGGCGCCTGGCACGCGGAGTGGCAGCCGTACAGCCACCTGCTCGAGCTCACCGCCTCGGCCGCCGCCTGGGCCCGCGACCTGCTCGTTTACCTGGACGTTGACACGGCGCGGATGGCCGCGAACCTGGCCGAGGCCGGCGGCCTGCCGCTCGCCGAAGGGGTCACCGCGCTGCTGCGCGGCCCGCTCGGCGCCCCGCAGGCGCACGACCTGGTAGCGACCGCCGCCGCGAAGTCCGCGTCGTCCGGCGTGCCGTTCCTTGACGTGCTGCTCGCCACCCCGGAGATCGAGAGCGCGCTGACCAGGGCGGGGATCAGCAACGCGCGGGTGGAGGCGGCGCTTGACCCGTCGGGGAACCTGGGCTCATCCGAGGCGTTCATCACGGCCGCCCTGGACGCGCACGCACGGCAGGGCGCCGAGTCCCGGTAACCGCGGTGAGCGAGCGCGCGCTACGCCGACGCGCCAGCGACCTGCTTCTCGCCGACCGGGGCGTCGCAGATGACCGGCTGGGTCGCGCTGGTCGCCGGGACGGGACGGACCCCGTACGCGCGCAGGATGGCGAGCACCTTGCCCGCGATCCACGCGTCCCCAGTGGCGGTGGGGTGCAGGCCACGACCGCCGTTCGCGTGCTGGAACTTCCACTGGCCGGCGAGCGGGTCCATGATGATGACCTTCGGGTCGGCCGCCGTGGCCGTGGTCACGATGACCTGGTCGGTCCGCTGCAGCGCTTGGGTGCCGCCAGGCGGGAGGGCGAAGACGGTGAGCAACGCGACCCGCGCGCCGGGCGCCACCGCCTGGATCAGGCCGAGCGCCGCGCGCACCCCGGCCCGCTCCGGGGCCTGCGGCACGCCGACGTCATCGTGGCCGGCCTGGACGATCACCACCGACGGGTCGAGCGAGCGCAGCCCCTCCGCGTTCAGCATGCGCGTTATCGGGCCGTGCCGGCCGACGCCCTGGCTGACGTAGCCGGCCCCGGGCACCCCGTCGATGACGGCGTTCCAGTGCAGCAGCCGGGCCAGCACGACCGCCCACGACAGCAGCGGGTTGTCCGGGCCCGTCCCGGCGGTGTAGGAGGCGCCGGCGATCGCGATGGTGGGCAGCCGGCCCGGCTGGCGCATGATGCGCGCCTCGCAGGACGCCAGCGGATCGGCGGCCGCGACGACCCCTGTCTTGCCGCCGCCGTCGTGCCCCGGCCCCCAGGGCTCGCGCTGGATCAGCACGGAAGAGGCGGTCCGGGCCGGGTCGCCGGGGCCGCGGGCGGCGAGCCAGAGGGACAGGCCCAGGCAACCGGCGAGGACGCAAGCCGCAATCGCCGTCATCCGCGCTTTCCGTGTCACCCTCATAGTTTAGAATTGCCAGGTAACCGCGCCGCGCAAACACCAAAGGGGCCCGTCCCATGTTCGACTACCTGATCGCGGCTGTCCTCTTCGTCGCCATGGTCACCACCCTCGTCTACCTGTGGAAGCGCGAGCGCGGTTAGCCAGCGGCTCACCGTCCGCCCCGGTTGAGCCGCCTCTGCACGTTGGCCTCCGGGTTAACGGGACGGCGAACTATTCAGGAGTCCGCGAGCATGCGTGAGCGGACGTGCGCGGGTGTCCTCTGACGATCAGCATGCGGATCTTGACCGGCAGGTTGCCCGCCTTGCTTCGCGGGCGAGGTCGGGTCCGGGCTGAACGGGAAGCGCCCGAAGCTGCGGCGGATCTTGTCGGACCCTTCTGCCAGCATGGTGGTCGTGGTCGTGGAGCACCGCGACCGGCTCGCGCTTCGGGGCCGAGCACCTCGAAGCCGCCCTCGGCGCGCACGGTCGCCGCATCGTGCAGGGTACGAGCCCGACGAGGCGGCCTGACGAGGAAGGGGCGGGAATGGGCAGCCGGTTCAAGGTACCCAAGGACATGGTGGTGCAGGCGTTCCAGTTCACCCTCGACCTGGCTGATGACAAGGCCAGCGTGGTGCGACGTCAGTTCGGCGGCCGCCGGTACGCCTACAACTGGGCCGTGCGGACGATCAAGGCTGACGTCTCCGCGTACCGTGTAGACGGGGCCGGATCCCCGGCTCCGTCGCTGGCCGGGCTGCGGAAGCGCTGGAACCAGGTCAAGGACGCCGAGTGCGCGGATGCGGGGACCGGCGAGGCCTGGTGGCCGGAAATCAGCAAGGAAGCGTTCGCGGACGGCATCGCCGGGGCTGTGAATGCCTACTGGAACTGGCAGCAGTCCCGTGCCGGGGACCGCAAGGGCCGGCGGGTGGGATTCCCGAGGTTCAAGAAGAAAGGCCGCGACCGGGACCGGGTTACGTTCACCACTGGTGCGATCCGGGTCGAGCCTGATCGTCGTCATGTCACGCTGCCGCGGATCGGCACCGTCCGGACCTGCGAGAACACCCGGAGGCTGGAGCGGCTCATCGCCAAGGGGCGTGCCCGGATCCTTGCCGTGACCGTGTCCCGCAAGGGCACACGGATCGTGGCGGCCTTCCGCGTCCTGGTCTCACGACCCCAGCAGCCCTGTGTCACCGATCTCGGCTCGGCCGTGGGCGTCGATGTCGGCGTGCGGGTGCTCGCCACTGTTGGAGCCTCGGACGGTACCGTCCTCGAGCGCGTCCCTAATCCCCGCGCCTTGGAGGCGGCGCTGAAGGAAATACGTCACCTAGGGCGGGAAAGGTCCCGCCGGGCGCCCGGGTCACGTGGCTACCGTGAGACCCAGGAGAAACTGGCCCGGCTGCACCGCCGGGTCGCGAACATCCGCGCGCACCACATCCACAACCTGACCACCAGGCTTGCCAAGACCCACGGCACCGTCGTGGTCGAGGAACTGGATGTGGCGGGGATGTTCCGCCAGAAAGGGCTGACCGGGGTCAGGGCGCGGCGTCGCGGCCTGTCGGATGCGGCCCTTGCAGAACCCAGGAGGCAGCTTCGGTACAAGAGCGTCTGGTACGGTTCCCGGATCGTCGAGGCCAGCCGCTGGTACCCGTCATCGAAAACCTGCCACAGGTGCCTGCGCAGGCAGGACATCGGCAGGGCCGAGCACTGGACCTGCGACGGCTGTAGGGCCGTCCACCAGCGCGACGATAACGCCTCCGTCAACCTCGCGCGCTACGAGGCGACCGCCGCACAGGCGGGTAGCGCCGTCGGCCCAGTTGGGGCCGCCGTCAAGCGTGGAGCCGACCGTAAGACGGGGCCTCGCCCCGCAGGTGGCGACGAAGCGCGGAAGGGAAGCAGGCGCAAGCCTGCCGAACAACCCCGAGACGGGGTGCCTTGCTGATGAGACTCGCGTTTACTCACCAGAAGGCAACGGTATGAGGCGTGTGTGACGACACCAGGCGAGCCGTCGCCGCCGCGCGTCCCGGCCCAGGCGGGTAGGGAGCGGGGGCCGGCCGGCGCCGAGCCCGAGGTGGCGGAGCACGGTCAGCGGCTGCTCGTCATCTACGGCGCCCTCATGCTCGCGATGCTGCTCGCCGCGCTCGACCAGACGATCGTGTCGACCGCGCTGCCGACGATCGTCAACGACCTCGGCGGCCTGTCCCACCTGTCCTGGGTCGTCACCGCCTACATGCTGGCCTCCACCGCGACCACGCAGGTCTGGGGCAAGCTCGGCGACCAGTACGGCCGGAAGTACCTGTTCCTCGGCGCGATCGTGATCTTCCTGGTCGGCTCCGCGCTGTGCGGCCAGTCGCGCAACATGGGCGAGCTCATCGCCTTCCGCGCGCTGCAGGGCGTCGGCGGCGGCGGCCTGATAGTGCTGACCCAGGCGATCATCGGCGACATCGTGCCCGCACGGGAGCGCGGCAAGTACCAGGGCGCGTTCGGCGCGGTCTTCGGCGTCGCCTCCATCGCGGGCCCGCTGCTCGGCGGGTTCTTCGTCGACAACCTGAGCTGGCGCTGGGTCTTCTACATCAACCTGCCGATCGGCGCGCTCGCCCTCGCGGTCATCGCCGTCGTGCTGCCCGCCGTCAGCACCAGGCAGCAGCACAAGATCGACTACCTCGGCGCGATCACGCTCGCCGCGTTCGCCACCGCCGTCGTGCTCGCCACCTCCTGGGGCGGCACCACCTACGCCTGGTCCTCGCCGGTGATCATCGGCCTGTTCACCGCCGGCGCGCTGTTCCTCGCCGCCTGGTACCTCTCCGCCCGCGGTGTCGGCAGGTACAAGGGGGCCGCCGAGCCCGTGCTGCCGCTGCGGCTGTTCCGCAACTCCGTCTTCACCGTCTGCTCGGCGATCGGCCTGGCGGCCGGCTTCGCCATGTTCGGCGCGCTGTCCTACCTGCCCTTGTTCCTCCAGGTGGTGCACGGCGTCTCGCCGACGATCTCCGGCCTCTACCTGCTGCCGATGGTGCTCGGCATGCTGCTCACCTCGATCGGCAGCGGCCAGCTCATCGCGCGGACCGGCCGGTACAAGGTCTTCCCCATCGTCGGCACGGCGCTGCTCACGGTCGCGCTCTACCTGCTGTCCACGCTGGACGAGACCACCGCCTCCTGGGTGATGAACGTGTACTTCTTCTTCCTCGGGGCCAGCCTCGGCCTGATCATCCAGGTGCTGGTGATCGCGGTGCAAAACACGGTCGACTACAAGGACCTCGGCGCCGCCACCTCGGGCGTGACTTTCTTCCGCACGATCGGCGGGGCGTTCGGCGTGTCGGTGTTCGGCGCCATCTTCACCAACCAGCTGGCCAGGCAGCTGTCGGGCGCGCTCGCCGGGAAGAAGTTGCCGGCCGGGTTCGACATCGCGTCCGTCCAGTCGAACTCGAGCGCGCTCAAGGCGCTGCCCGCGGACCTGCGCCAGGCGATCCTGCACGCCTTCAGCCTCGCCCTGCACCCGGTGTACCTCACCGCGGTCCCGATCGCGGGCGCCGCGTTCATCCTCGCCTGGTTCCTGCGCGAGGTCCCGCTGCGCACCGCGGCGGGCGCGCCCGCCCCGGCGGCGGAGACGCTGCGCGGCTCGGCGAGCGCCCTCGACCTCGGCGAGGGACTCGGCGGCGCCCCGACAAGCAGGACGTCAGCGCAGGAGGTGGAGCGGGTGCTGTCCCGGCTGTCCGCCGTGGACATGCGCCGCTTCGGCTACGCGCGGCTGGCCCGGGCGGCGGGCCTCGACCTGCCCGGCGGCGCCTGCTGGATCCTCACCAAGCTCGCCAAGCAGGGCGCCACCCCGGGTCCGCAGCTGGCCAAGCAGGCGGGCGTCACCATGGAAGAAGGCCGGCCCAACGCCCAGCTGCTGGTCGACCGCGGCCTCATCACCAGAACCGACGGCGTCCTCGCACTGACGCCGTCCGGCACGGAGACCGCCGAGCGGCTGTTCGGCGCGCAGCACGACTGGCTGGAGAGCCAGCTGGCCGGCTGGTCTCCCGAGCAGCACGCGGAGCTCGAGCACGTCCTCGACAAGCTGTCCCGCGCGCTGCTCGGCGACGACTTCGACCGCAAGCTGGCCGACCGCTAGCCGGACGCCGCCGTCGGCTGGCCCTTCAGGTGCGGCAGCCGCGCGGTTGACGTCGCCTTACCGCATTGGTACATTACTCAAGTAACTAACCACAGAACCAGCTAACCAGGAGGTGTGGTGCCGGCGCTCGACGAGGGAACGCCGCTGTTCGTGCAGATCGCCGGGCAGCTGGCCGACGACATCGTCGATGGCCAGCTGGCCGAGGGCACACGGGTGCCATCCACCAACGAGCTGGCGGCCTTCTACCGCATCAATCCAGCCACCGCGGCGAAGGGGATCAACATGCTGGTGGAGGACGGTGTGCTGGAAAAACGCCGCGGGATCGGGATGTTCGTCGCCGCTGGCGCGCGTGAGCAGCTCGTGGCCGTGCGCCGCAAGCTGTTCGCTGAGCAGTACGTGGACCCGATGGTTGCCGAGGCGAACCGGCTGGGCATTGACAGCGACACGCTGGTGTCCCTGGTCAGGGAAACCAGCGTTAAAAACGGAGGCGAGACGCGATGACCCCGACGATCTCGGTGACGGACCTGAGCCGTCGCTACCGCGGCCAGACCGCGCTCGACAAGGTCTCGCTCACGGTCGAGCAGGGCACCGTGACCGGGCTGCTTGGCCGCAACGGCGCGGGCAAGACCACCCTGCTGCGCATCATCACCGGGCTGGAGTTCCCGACCGCCGGCGAGGTCAAAGTGTTCGGTGCTGCCCCGGCGGAGAACGACGCGGTGCTGCGCCGCATGGTCTTCGTGCGCGAGGAGCAGGCCTACCCGGACTTCCGGGTGCGCCACGCCATCCGGGTGGCCTCGTGGTTCTACCCGAACTGGAGCGCCGAACTGGCTGAGCAACTGCTCGCCGACTTCGAGCTGCCGCTCAGCCGGCGGATCAGGCGCCTGTCCCGCGGGATGCGCTCGGCCGTCGGCATCGTGATCGGCCTGGCGGCCCGCGCCGAGCTGACGGTGTTTGACGAACCGTATGCCGGGCTTGACGCAGTAGCGCGCCAGTTGTTCTACGACCGGCTGCTGGCGGATTTCGCTGAGCACCCGCGCACCATCGTGCTGTCCACCCACCTCATCGACGAAGTGGCGGACCTGCTCGAACACGTGGTGATGCTCGATCACGGGCGGGTGGCGCTTGACGCGCCCGCTGAGGAGATCCGCGGCACCGCCATGACCGTCAGCGGGCCGGCCGTCGCCGTGGACGAGTTCGTGGCAGGCGGGCGGGTGTGGCACCGGCAGCGCATCGCCTCGCGGGCCTCGGTCGTCGTGCCGGGGCCGCTCGACGAGGCCGCGCGGGCGCGCGCCCGCGCACTGCACCTGAGCCTGGAACCCCTGTCGCTGCAGCAGTTGCTTGTGCACGCCGCAGGCAACGCTGTTGAGGAGAAGGTGAGCGCATGAAAACGCTGGTGAACGTCGCCCGTTACCACCTGGTGGACCGCATTACGTACGTGGCATTGCCATGGGCGATCCTGGCGTTCAGCTTCCTGATCAACCTGGCCATCGCCGCGCTGGCACCACAGCCGCCGGGCGGCATCTACTCCGGGGGACTGGTGAGCATCTACATCTTCCTGCTCATCTGCGGTGTGCTGAGCATGACCAGGGAACTGCCGTTCGGCCTGATGCTTGGCGTCAGCCGCCGCGGCTACTACCTTGGCACCGCCCTGCTGGTGCTGGCGCTTGGCATCGCCTACGGCCTGGCGCTGACCGTGCTGCAGGCGCTGGAGCGTGCCAGTGGCGGGTGGGGCTATTCACTGCACTTTTTCCGGGTGCCGTGGATCATGGACGGCCCGTGGTATCAGACCTGGGTCACCTCGTTCGTGCTGCTGGTGCTCTTCTTCCTGTACGGCATGTGGTACGGGCTGGTGTACCGGCGGTGGAACGTGGTCGGCACAGTCTCGTTCGTCGTCGCCCAGATGCTGGTGGTGCTCGCCGTCGCGGGCGTGGTGACGCTGACGCACAGCTGGACCGCGTTCGGGCACTTCTTCACCACGGTGCAGGCGCCCGCCTTGACCGGCGTGCTGGCCGCGCTCGCCATCGTGCTCGGGCTCGGCGGGTTCGGCACCATCCGCCGGGCCGCCATCTGAGGGGCGTCCGGCGCGGTGTCAGCCCGGAAGCAGTCGCGCGCCGGCGGGCAGCCGCCGGGGGCCGCCGCCCGCGGACGCGTCGAGTTCCCCGGGCGCGAGCCGCCGCAGGCCGTCCAGCCACCACAGCCGGTCCCCGGCGTCCCCGCTGAGCTTGTAGCCCCCGTCGGGCAGCAGCGCCGCGTAGCCGTCACCCGCCAGGGCGACGAGCGTGACGGCGGGCACCGTGGTCACCGGCCCGGTGCCGGTGTCCCAGATGCGGGCCGTGCCGGTGTCGGTCACGGCGGCCAGGTACCGGCCGCCGGGCAGGAACGCGGTGGCGCTCACAAAGTCGGGCGACCTGATGACGGTCCGCACTGTGGCCGTGGTCAGGTCCCATACCCAGACCGACCGGTCGGCGCTCACCGTGGCGAGCAATGTGCCCTCGGGTGAGAACGCGACGCTGTACACGGCCTCGTCGCAGGTCAAGGTGGTCCGCAGGGTGCCGTCCCGCGGGTCCCAGATCCGGGCGGTCCAGTCCATGGACCCGGTGGCGACCAGCGTGCCGTCCGATGCGAACGCGATGGCGGTCACCGCCCAGCCCCGGTCGTGGCCGGCCAGCGTGGCGCGCGGCGCGCCGGTCGCGGCATCCCAGAGGAAGGCGCGGCCCATCATGGACGTGGTGGCGAGGAGCGTGCCGTCGGGGGAGAACGCGGTCTCGGGGATGCGCAGCTCGTACTCGTCGTCGGGCTCCGCCCACGAGTCCGCGGCGGCGATGACGGCGCAGGGTGTCTCGGTGGCGATATCCCAGACCCGGACGGTCCCCGACTCGGGCCCGTCGGGCAGGGTGGCGAGAAGCCTGCCGCTAGGGCTGACCGCCGCCACCCCGCCCCAGGGCCTCTCGCCGGCCGCGGCGATGGCCGCGGCCGGGGCGGTGATGTCAAGGCGGCGCACCCCGCCGTCGTCGGACACGGTGAGCAGCCCGGTGCCGTCCCTGCTGAACTCCATGACCGGAACCGTCTCGTCGGCCAGCACGGTGCGGGCGGTTCCGGTGGCGGTGTCCCAGATCCGGACCGTGCGGTCGGCGGAGGCCGTCGCCAGCAGGCGGCCGTCGGCCGACACCGAGAGCGCCACCCCGTCAGCGCCGCTGCCGGTCACCATGGCCTGCACGGCCCAGGTTGCGGTGTCCCACAGGAGGACCGCCTCGCGGGACTTCGCGGCGATCCGGCGGCCGTCCGGTGAGAACGCCACCTCCGACAGCTCATGGCCGGGGTGGGTGAGCGCGCGCCGCAGGGCCCAGCTGCCGGCGTCCCAGACGCGGACGGTGCCGTCGTCCTCGGACGCGGTGGCGAGCAGGCCGCCGTCCGGGGCGAACGCGACCGCGGTGACGCCCTCGTCGGACCCGGCTAGGGTCGCGCGCACGGTACCGCCTGCCACGTCCCAGATCCGCGTCTTCCCGTCCAGGCACGCGGTGGCGAGCAGCCGGCCATCCGGCGAGAACGCGACGTCCTTCACCGCGGACTCGTGGCCCTCCAGGGCTCCCGTGACGATGCCGGCGGCGACATCCCACAGGTCCACGGTGTCCGACCAGGACCCGACGGCGAGCAGCCGGCCGTCCGGGGCGAAGTCCACGCAGGTGGCGTCCGCCCCGATGGTGAAGGTGGCCAGCGCCCGGCCGGTGCGCGGGTCCCAGAGCCGGACGGTCTCGCTGTCGTCGCACGCGGCGGCGAGCACCGTGCCGTCCGGTGAGAACGCGACGTCGGACGCCCAGTCATCGGGACCGATGGCGATGTCGGCGCGGACGCTGCCGTCCACGGCGCCCCACACCCGGACGTTGCCGTCGAACGAGGCGGTGGCGAGCAGCGCGCCGTCGGGTGAGAACGCGGCCCCGGTGACCGGGCTCAGCTGCCCGCGGAACACGCGCAGCACCCGGCCGCTGCGCACATCGATGACCGCCGCGCCCGCCGCGAGCAGCGTGCCGTCCGGCGAGAACGCCAGGCGGCCGGGCAGGCGCGCCGGCGCCAGCATGACCTCAGCAGCACCAGTCATTAGCAGCTCCCGCCGTTGAGCATGGCCGCCCCGCCAGCCTCGGTCAAGAGTCAGGATCAAGGAAGGCGCGGTCAAAGCCGGCCCCATGAGCCACGCGGCATGGACATTTTTGCCGTAGATCTGCCCAGGCGCGCCAATGTAACCTCATGGCAGCAATTGCGCGGTTCACGGTCAAGGAGGATTCGTGTTCGCACGCCAGCAAGCCATTGCCAGCCCGGACAAGCCGGCCATCATCATGGCGTCGACCGGCGAAACGGTCACCTTCGGCGAGTTCGAGGCCAGGAGCAACCGGGTCGCCCACCTCCTGCGGGAGGCCGGCCTGCGGCGCGGCGACCACATCGCGGTCTTCATCGAGAACAGTCCTGCCCTGCTTGAAATCGAGGGCGGCGCCGAACGGGCCGGCTTGTACTACACCTTGATCAACACCTATCTCGGTGCCGCCGAGGTGGAATACATCGTGTCCAACTCGCAGGCGAAAGTGCTGTTCAGCTCGGCCGCCAAGCGAGCGGTGGCGGAGGCCGCCGCCGCGAACTCACCCGCGGTTGAGCGCAAGCTGATGACCGGCCCGGGCCCGCTGCCCGACGGCTGGGAATCCTACGACGCGGTGGTCGCCAAGTACCCCGCCGACCCGGTCCCCGACGAGGCGCTTGGCGCGGCCATGCTGTACTCGTCCGGCACGACCGGACGGCCCAAGGGCGTCCTGCGTGAACTGCCGGAGGGCGGCCCGGGCCAGCCGTTGCCGGTGATGGAGTTCGTGAAGTTCCTGTTCGGGTTCCGCGCGGGCATGACCTACCTCAGCCCGGCACCGCTGTATCACTCGGCGCCCCAGGCGAGCGTGGCGGCCGCCCTGCGCATGGGGTCCACGGTCATCGTGATGGAGCACTTCGACCCCGAGCAGTGGCTGGCCCTGGTCGAGCGGTACCGCGTGACCCACTGCCAGATGGTGCCGGTGATGTTCAACCGGCTGCTCCGCCTGCCGCCGGAGGTGCGGGCCCGGTACGACACCTCATCGCTCGAGTGCATCGTCCACGCGGCCGCGCCATGTCCGGTCCATGTCAAGCAGGCGATGATCGACTGGCTCGGCCCCATCATCACCGAGTACTACGGGGCCACCGAGGCCAACGGCTTCACGTTCTGCACCCCGGCCGACTGGCTTGCTCACCCCGGCACCGTCGGCCGTCCCGTTCTCGGGGAACTGCTCATCGTGGACGGCGAGGGAAACCAGTGCCCGACCGGGACGGACGGGACCATCTGGTTCCGTGGCGCGACCGCGTTCACGTACTTCCAGGACCCGGCGAAAACCGCGGAAAGCCGCGACGGCGACGGCGACGGTACGGCCAGCACCGTGGGGGATGTCGGTCACGTCGACGCGGACGGGTACCTGTACCTGACCGACAGGAAGAGCTACATGATCATCTCCGGCGGGGTCAACATCTACCCGCAGGAGACCGAGAACATCCTTTCCGCTCATCCGGCGATCGTCGACGTGGCGGTCATCGGCGTGCCCAACGAGGATCTCGGCGAGGAAGTCAAGGCGGTGGTGCAGCTCGCCGACCCGGCGGCCGCGGGGCCCGCCCTCGCCCAGGAACTGATCGACTACTGCCGTGACCGGCTCGCCCACTTCAAGTGCCCGCGGACCGTCGACTTCGTGCCCGAGCTGCCCCGGTCGGAAACGGGGAAGCTGTACAAGCGCATTCTGCGCGATGCCTACTGGACAGGTCACCAGACCTCGATCGTGTAATCCCGTTGCCAGCCGCAGCGCCGCTAGCTGCCAGGTCAGCTGGTCGCCCATTGTCACGACACCGCAGGTCACAACATTGCGGATCTGCTACCCGGTGCCGTCGTGCGATCGCCGCGGCGGGCCGTAGCATTCAGTCGTGACACAGTATCCGCAGAACGGAATTCCTGGCCCAGGGCCGGCGTATGGCCAGTATCCGGCATCCGGCTACGGGCAGCCCTCCGCGCCGCCGGGCGAGCGGCCCCGGCCACTCGTGATCGCGGTCTGGCTGATGTACGTGGCGGCGGCCCTTGAGATCGTGTACGCGGTGGCCGAAGGGCAGTGGCTCGCCTCCTACTTGTCGTCGCTCTTCACTGCCATCGAAGCCGCAGATACGTCCAGGTCCGGCAGCCAGGTGCCGACCAGCGAGATCAAGGACTTCATCCTCGTCATCGCGATCGTCATCGGCATCATTACTGTGCTGATCTGGCTTTGGATAGCGTGGAAGAACAGGGTCGGCCGTAATTGGGCGCGGGTCGTGGCCACCGTGCTCTTCGCCCTGTCCTGCCTGGGCCTGCCGGAGCTGCTGACGGGCGGCCACGTGTCCACGATGCCCTCGACGTTTACCACCGCGGACGGCGCCACGATCGCCGTGCCGCCGCTCGCCATTCCGGCCTGGCTGATCGCGGCGGGCGTAGTCAACTGGCTGCTGGGCCTGGCGATCATCATCCTGCTCTGGCAGCGTGACGCCAGCCGGTACTACGACGCGGTCTCCCTGTCCCGGCGCAGGCCGGGGTACACCCCGTACGCCGCACCAGGGTACGGGGCGCCCGGGTACGCCCCACGGGGGTACGCCCCGCCGGGATCCCCGCAGTGGCAGCCCTACGGCCAGCCGCCCGCAGCTCCGCAGGACCCGCAGGACCCGCAGGACCCGCCACGCCCGCCTCTGGCCTGACGGCCGCGTTCTGCGCACCGCGGCCTCGGCCTCCGGGGGCCGCCTGGCGACCGCGATGATGTCGCTGAGCACCGACCAGGCCGGCGTCCGCCTCAGCGGTCACGGCCGGCACCGGGATCGGCCCGCAGCGGGCTGGGCCGGCGGGTGTCCACCAGGAGCTGGAAGATATCGGACCGCGCTGGTAGGTACCGACGATGTCGTGGGCCTGCTTGGCCACGATCTCCTGTCCCAGGTCACAGTCCGCGTACAGGATGCCTTCGTTGCCGAGCAACGGGCCGGCGATCGCCTGGCCCTGCGGGTTGAGGATCATCGAGGCAGCGGGCTTCGCGGTCAGCAACTTGCGTATCCGGTCGTCCTCCCCGGCTACCTCGGCCACCGCCTGCACCGCGGCGACGCGAACCGTGGGCAACACCAGTCCGGGCACGGTGCGGGCTCCTCTCCGCCTCGCCGGTGCCGATCGTTAACACGCTGCCCACCAGTGTGCTCGCTGTGTCATGCGTTGAACAACTTCCAGTGCCCTTCCGAGACGACCTCGACCGTGCCGTCGGTCACCTTGATGGCGGTCTCGTCGTCGATCGCGTACGTCGGCACGGGCAGCCGGGCGGCCCATTTCTCCGCGTTCGCCACGTCGTGGTAATCGTCGTATTCCACGTGCGGGATGATCGCGAAGTCGACGAGTCCCGCTCCCTCGGCCATTACCAAGGTCGTGGTGATCTCTCCCTCGGGCCTGGTGAACACGATGGCCTCGGACGAGAGCCGCTCCCCGCTGCACTTGGGCTGGGCAGAATACGTCTCGCCGAACGGGCCGGCCATCGCGATGCTCCCGGCGCTCACCCCGACGTACACCGTCTCGGGCAGGGACGGGAAAAGGCCCGCGAGTCCCGAGTGCTTCAGCCAGTAGGACAGGTACACGGGATCACCGCCCCAGACCAGCAGGGCGTCGGTCTCCCGGACCGCCGCGGCCCAGACTTCCTCGTCGATGCTGGGCAGCGCGGTGAGTTCCAGTACTCCCAGCGACTTCCAGCCCAGTTCGCACAACGGGCTCGTGGCGTTTCCCGAGATCGCACGGAACGCGTTGCCGGCCCCGCCGGGGAACGGGTAGATCGCGGTCGGCACGAAGAGCGCGCTGGATTCGGCGATGGGCTTGCCGAGCAGGCCGACGAGCGCGTCGCGGATGCTCTGGTTGCTGATGCCTGAGGAAGTGAGGAGAAGCTTCATGAGAGCCTTTCGTGCCAAGACCGCCGTCCCCGTGCAGACGGACGGTGGGCGCGAATCTCATCGCGCACGGCACGGCACGGTACCGGTAACGCCACCGGGCGGCCTGCCCATGGCCGGGATGGAGGAGCGCGGTGCTTGTTCTTTCCGCTGACGAGGTCGCCTCGCTGCTAGACCTTGACTCGCTCGCCGACGCGCTGCAGTCGGCGATGGCCGACCTTAGTGCCGGCCGCGCGTCGGTGCCACCCCGGGTCGCCGCCCTGGTCCCTGAGCGGGACGCGATGCTGGCGGCGATGCCGGCTTACCTGCCCGGAGCCGGCGCCCTGGCGGCCAAGCTGGTCAGCGTGTTCCCCCGGAACCAGGACCGCCCGACCCACCACGCCCTGATCTGCTGCTTCGACCCCGCGACTGGGCTCCCGGTCGCGGTGATCGACGGCACCTACCTGACCGCCGCGCGGACGGCCGCCGGGTCTGCGGTGGCGACCCGGCTGCTGGCCCATCCCGGCGCCAGCCGGGTCGCGGTGATCGGGACCGGCGTCCAGGCCGGTGCTCACGCGCGGGCGCTGGCCCGCCTGCCCGGCGTGCGGACGGTGCTGATCGCCGGGCGGGACGCGGCGAAGGCCAGGGCGCTGGCGGGCGAGCTCAGCGCCGCCGGCATCCCGGCTCAGGCCGCGTCCGGCGCCGAGGACGCGGTGCGGTCCGCCGACGTGGTGTGCGCCGTCACCCACGCGGCGGCCCCGGTGCTGCGCCGCGAGTGGCTGCGGCCCGGCACCCACGTCAATTCCGTGGGCTACAACACCAGCGGCGACGGTGAAGTTGACCCGGCCGTCATCGGCGCTGCCCTGGTCGTTGTCGAGTCCCGCGCCGCCGCCCTGGCCCCGCCCCCGGCCGGCGCCGTCGAGCTCCTGCGGGCGATCGAGCAGCAGGTTATCCGCGCCAGCCAGGTCGTGGAGGTTGGCGAGGTCGCCGCCGGAACCGCGCGGGGACGGACCAGCGACACGCAGCTGACCCTGTACAAGTCGGTCGGAGTCGCCGCCCAGGACGCCGTCGCGGCGGCCCTGGTCCTCGCCGCAGCCGCGGAACGAGGGACCGGAACCCACGTAACGATGTGAGCCAGCCGCCCGGATCCGGCCGGGACGGGTCCGGCAAGACAGTTTTCGTGAAGGTGTCCATCACGGGAGTCTCCGTTCGTCGTCCGAGTGGACGGGCCGAAAGAGCGGCCCGGGGAACTTCCACCGGATGGAGGAGCGATGATGTACACGCAGTCGTACCAGGTGTACCGGCACGAGCAGGGCCTTCACGTCAGTGCCGCCGAGCAGCGGGCCGCGGACGTGCGCGCGGGTGAGATCGCCGCCGCGCTGCACGAGCTGGGGCTCCGCCTCGGGCAGGCCTTCCGGCCCGCTCACCGCCCGCGGCCGGCCCGCGGGGCGGCGGACGCGGTGACCCCGCCGGTACGGTTCCTGTCGAGTGTTCGGTAAGGAGGGGCTATGCGTTACATGCTGATCCACGCGGCCGACCCGGATCTGGCCGGGCGGTGGGACGACGAGGCCCAGGCCACGTTTTCCGCCTGGGTCGAGGAGACGATCAGGACACGGGTCAACCTGCAGGGGAGCCGCGTGCGGCCGTCGGCGGACGCCACCACGGTCAAGATCCGGGGTGGCGAGCTCATCATTACCGACGGGCCGTACGCGGAGACCAAGGAGCAGGTGGCCGGCTACGACCTGCTCGAGTGCGGCAGCCTGGACGAGGCGGTGCGGTGGGCCGGGCGGCACCCTAGCTCCTGGACGGGGGCGATCGAGGTGCGCGCCCTGCCGGAGCGGGCTCCGATCGAGCCGCTGCCCGCGCCGGGCGAGGGCAAGATCCGGTACATGATGCTGGTGTGCACCGACCCGGCGGTCGACCCGCGGGAGTTCGACCGCGTTGAAGCGGTCGACCCCTGGGTCGAGGAGACGGACGGCAAGGGCATCCGCTTGTACGGCAGCGAACTGGAGCCGCCAGGCAGCGCCCGCACCGTTCGGGTGAGGGAGTCCCGCGCCATCGTGACGGACGGCCCGTTCGCCGAGACAAAGGAGCAGATCGCCGGCTTCGACGTGCTTGAGTGCGATGACCTCGACGAGGCCATCGAGGTGGCCCGCAGGCACCCGATGGCCCGCCTTGGCCTCCTTGAGGTGCGGCCGTTCTGGCCCTTCGGTGTGGACTAGGGGCGGCGAGGCGCCGGCCACCGTGGTCACCGCGACCGACGTCGTGGGGACCGTGTTGGCCGGTGCCTTCCGCGAGGAGTGGGGCCGCATCACCGCGGCCCTGATCCACCAGACGGGTGACTGGGACCTGGCCGAGGAATGCGCACAGGACGCTTTCACCCAGGCGCTGCGGCGCTGGCCGCGCGACGGCGTGCCGAACCGTCCGGGTGCGTGGCTGATGACGGTGGCCCGCAACGGGGCCATCGACCGCCTGCGGCGCAGCAGCACCTACCGTGCCAAGGTCGAGGAGTTGGCCGTGATGGCAGCCAGGGAGACGGACACGGACAACCCAGAGCCGGCCGCCGATGACAGCGCAGTGCCCGACGAGCGGCTGCGGCTGATCTTCACCTGCTGCCATCCCGCACTGGCGATGGAGGCCCGGGTCGCCCTGACGCTCCGCGCCCTGACCGGGCTGAGCACCGCCGAGATCGCCCGTGCCTTCCTGGTTCCTGAGGCCACCATGGCCAAGCGGCTCGTCCGGGCCAAGCAGAAGATCGCCAACGCGCGCATCCCCTACCGGGTACCGCGGGCAAGCGCCCTGCCAGAGCGGGTACCTGGCGTCCTTGCGGTGCTGTACCTGGTATTCAACGAGGGATACGCGGCCAGCGCAGGGGACGACCTCATCCGGCGGGACCTGTGCGACCGGGCCGTCATCCTCACCCAGGTGCTGGCCGAACTGCTGCCGGGAGAACCGGAAGCCAAGGGACTGCTCGCCCTCATGCTGTTCCACCGGGCGAGGCAGGCGGCCCGGGTGGACGACCAGGGCGACCTGGTGACGCTGGAGGACCAGGACCGCGCCCGCTGGGACCAGGCCCAGATGGGAGTCGCCCGCCGGCATCTCGCGGAGGCCCTCGCCGCGGGCCAGCGGCCTGGCCAGTACCAGGTCCAGGCGGCCATCGCCGAATGCCACGCCGCCGCCCCGGTGGCGCAGGCCACCGACTGGCCCAGGATCGCCCGGCTTTACCAGTACCTGGCGGACATGACCGGCTCGCCGGTCGTCGAGCTGAACCGCGCGGTCGCGGTGGCCATGGCCGACGGTCCCGCGGCGGGGCTGGCGCTGCTGCGGCGCCTGGAGGCCGACGGCGCCCTCGCGGGCTACTACCTGCTGCCCGCCACCCGGGCCGACTTCCTGCGCCGCCTCGGCCGGCCCGAGGAAGCCGCCCGCGCCTACGAGGAGGCGGCCGCCCTGGCCGGCACCGGCCCCGAGCGCCGCTTCCTCAACGCACGGCTGGCTGAAGTCAGGTCACGGCCCGCCTGAACAAGCCGGGCAACGTGACAGGATTGGCTCGGGCGCATGGACGGGAAGGGGAAACTGGCGCATATGGCGCACGGGAGAAATGAGCCGTCCGGGGCGGCCGGGCGAGCCGCGCTGAGCGCGGGCTGGTCCCACCGCCACCGTGATGTCTCCGGTGGCTGGCTGCGTCCAACGGTGTTCGGCACGGTGGACGGGCTGGTCACGAACGCGTCGTTGATCTCCGGGCTGGGCGGCGGGGGAGTGTCAGCGCACACGGTGGTACTGACCGGCGTGGCGTCACTGGTCGCCGGGGCGTTCTCCATGGGAACCGGCGAGTACATCTCGGTGACCAACCAGAACGAACTGGTCGGCGCCGAGGTAACGCTGGAGCAGCGGATGCTCAGCCGGTTCCCGGCAGCCGAGGAAGAAGAACTCGCCGGCTATTTCCGCAATTACGGTGCCGACGGGAAGACCGCCGCGCGGATGGCCGCCGCGGTTTCCGCTGACCCGGACACGGCGCTGCGGGTCCACACCCGCGAGGAGCTCGGCGTGGATCCACAGGACCTGCCGTCACCGCTGCTGGCGGGCGTCTCGTCGCTGTTCGCGTTCTCGGCCGGGGCGCTGGTGCCGTTGCTGCCTTACCTGTTCGGCGCGTCCGTCCTGTGGGTAACGCTGGCGCTGACCGCGGTGGCGCTCGTCGCCAGCGGGATGGCGGTCGGCAAGCTAACCGGCCGGCCGGTGCTGCGCTCGGGCCTGCGCCAGCTCGCCTTCGGGGCGCTGGCCATCGCGGTCACCTACTTCGTCGGTCACCTGATCGGCGGTGCGGCGCGGTAACAGCTTGGTCATCCTGGCGAACGGCGTCGTGATCCGCACCTTCCTTGGCGCGAAGTCCACGACGACGGCGGTGTCCCCCTCGACGAGGATGATACGGCCGAGGCCGTACCGGTCATGGGTCACCAGGTCGTCCAGCTCATACCGTTCGACGGGAGGAGCCTCCGGCGGAGGCTTGAATGGGCTGGACGGCAGGTGCCGCCGATTCCCGCTGTTAACCACGACCAGTACACGCCTTTCCGCGATTCGGTGCCGGCAGAGTCAGATGAGCCCATGCGTTACCGCGTTGTCCCGACTTGATTTCGGATAGTGATGGCGCTAGATCAAGGCTAATCCACGCCGCGGCGTCTCGTCGCGTGAAGTTACCCCGCACGGTAGCGTTCGCGGCGAACGGTTGTCTTCCGGCCCTTGATGCTTACCTGCCGGAGCGCCGCGACCACGTCGTCGGCGGCCGTCTCGGGAACCTCGACGAGCGAGAAGCGGTCGGCGATCTCAATCGCGCCGATGTCCCGGCCGGACAGGTACGATTCGCCGGCGATAGCGCCGACAAGATCCTGCGGCCGGACCCCAGCAGAACGGCCGGCCCCCACGAACAGGCGCGTTGTGTGCCCGGTCGCGGGACGAGCGCGCCGCTGGTCACGGCCGACGGCCTTGCCCCGCGCGCCGCGGTCGTCCCGCGGGGCCAGGTCAACCTCGGGCAGTTCCTCTTCGTCGCGCGACGTCCCGCGCGCGTCACTGGCCAGCTTGACCGCGGCCAGCGCCACCTCGTAGATGCCGAGCTCGTCACTGAGCGGCTCAAGCACGGCCCGGAAGGCGTCAAGGTCGTCTTCGAGCACGCTCTGACGCAGGGCGGCGCGCATCAGGTCCAGGCGCCTGGCCCGCAAGTCGGCGACGGTCGGCAGCTTCTCGATGGCGATCGGCCGTCCCGCCGCCCGCTCGATGGCCTTGAGCATCTTCTGCTCGCGCGGCTCGACGAGGGTGATGGCGGTGCCCTCGCGGCCGGCCCGGCCGACGCGCCCGATCCGGTGCACGTACGAATCCGGCGCGCTCGGCACGTCGTAGTTCACTACGTGCGTGAGCTGCTCTACGTCCAGGCCGCGGGCGGCGACATCGGTGGCCACCAGGAGATCGAGGCTGCCACCGCGCAGCCGGCCCATGACCCGGTCGCGCTGCTGCTGGTCCATGCCGCCGTGCAACGCTTCGGCCCGGTAGCCGCGGCTGTTCAGGATCTCGGTCAGCTGGTCCACTTCGTCCCTGGTCCGGCAGAAGACGACCGTGGCCGCCGGCGTCTCCAGGTCGAGCACCCGGACGAGGGCGGCGGGCTTGTGACCGCGGGGCGTCAGGTAGGCGGTCTGCCGCACCAGGAGCCCGTCGGATGAGGCCGACGCGGTGCGGCCGAGTTCGACCCGCGCCGGGTCGGTCAGGTAGCGGCGCACCAGGCCGTTGATCCGCGGCGGCATGGTCGCCGAGAACAGCGCGGTCTGCCGGCTCGCCGGGGTCTCGCCGAGTATCGCCTCGATGTCCTCGGCGAAGCCCATGTCAAGCATCTCATCGGCCTCGTCAAGCACGACGACCTCGAGGCCGCTCAGGTCAAGCGATCCCCTGGCGATGTGGTCGAGCGCACGCCCGGGCGTCGCCACCACGACGTCGACGCCACGGTCAAGCACACGCAGCTGCCGCCCGATCGGCTGCCCGCCGTAGACCGGCAGCGTCCGCACGCCCATGTCGCGGCCGTAGCTGTTCATCGCCTCGGAGACCTGGATTGCCAGCTCGCGCGTTGGCACGAGGATCAGGGCGAACACGCCCGCCCGCTCGCTGCGGCCGTAGATGCGCTGAAGAACGGGCAACGCGAAGGCGGCCGTCTTGCCCGTCCCCGTCGCCGCCTGCCCCACCAGGTCACGGCCGGCGAGCAGGGGCGGGATGGCCGCCCGCTGTATCGGCGTCGGCTCTTCATAACCGAGAGCGGACAGGGCCCGGCACAGTTCCGGGGTTAGCGCCAGCTCGGCGAAGCCGCCCGCGTCCGCGCCGATATCTTCACTCAACGATTGACCACCTTGCTCGAAAACACCGTGACTCCCGGGCGCGCCGGTCCGGGCCGTAAGCGCAGCTGCGGAGCCGTCGCCCTGCTCAGCGTTCAACCACTTGACGGTTCCGTGTGACACGTCGCTCCTTGAGGGACTGGGGGCGGGCCGCCGCGATGCGGTACCCGGGCCGGTTCGCGACGCGACTTCTCCAGGTCCCTGAAGGGGCGCGCTCGCACCATCATTCTCCGCGAGCGCGCACTGACACGAACACGTAAGACAACTGCAACCACGCTTACAGCCGATTCGGCGCCTGATTCATTCCCCGCCGGTGCGATCTCCTTGCCGGTCGACGGGGAACCACGCCCTCGTTCGGACGACCCTGCCCTCCGCCAGCCCGCCGCCCTGGGCCGCCTGACGGCCCAGGGCTGCCGCTGGCGGCCGGTGAGCGGGACGGCCAACGGGGTCCGGGCCAGGAGGCTGGTCAAGGCGACGCTGGCCAGGAAGACGAGGACGACGGTGGCCGCGCAGAGCAGCGGCCACCACACCACGGAGTCCAGCCTGGCCCAGCCGGCCCAGATCAGGGCGTTGACGAACAGCATCTGGGACAGGTAAACGCCGTAGGAGTTATCCGATCCGATGCGCACCGCGGCCCGCAGCCGCCGCGAGCGCCCGGGCTTCACCAGGGCCACGCCCAGCAGGTACAGGCAGGCGATGGCGCCGATGTCGAACGGGATCACGCTCGGCTGGAACGGGTCGTTACCTGAGCCCAGGGCGGTCGTGACGCCCATCTGGGCCAGGAAGTAGACGGCCTCCGCGAAGAGTGCCGACGCGACGGTGAGCGCTATGACCAGGCGCACGCGCCGGACCAGCCATTCATTGACCGCGTCGAGGTGGAACGCCGCGATGCTCCCGGCAATGAGGTAGAACGCATAGGGCGTGAACTCCCGTATCCAGCCGGCACGGAGCACGGGCACGATCGTCCAGTGCATCAGGGTCATGAGCACCGCGTGGCCCAGCGCGGCGATGACGATGAACGCGCCATGGTGATCGCGGGTCCGCCGCAAGAACATCATCAGGAGAGGGAACACCAGGTAGTACTGCATGATGATGAGCAGGAAGTAAAGCTGGTAATACCCGGTGGCTATCTCCTTGGCGAAGTTCTCCAGGGCCGCGGCTGCGCTGGCATAGTGCGCGGTCGGCAGCAGGTACAGGAAATAGATGACGCTCCAGCACAGGTACGGGATCGTGACCGCGACGAGCCGGCGCCCGTAGAAGCGGCGCAGGCCGCCGGTACCGAGGTCCATGTAGGCGTACGTCAGCATGCACGCGGAGATGAAGAAGAATCCCTCACGGGAAAAGTGCGTCAGCAGCATCACGGCACCCGTGCTCATGCTGGACGCCGCGGGTACGAAGTAGGTGAGCACGTGGGTGCTGATGACGCCGGCCTGCTTCATCGGCCGCATGGCGTCGACCTGGTCGAGGCGCTGGCGTGGCATCAGCACCCCATGACCGGGCGGCGCACATCGGTTACGTTGCGCGGAAGCTGGCCAGAGCTCATGACACCGATGCTGGTGCCGTGAGATCCAGCCAGCCTCCAGGGCGCCTGGCGAAAACGTGCAAAATTCCTGAGATCCAGCAAAGCAGGGCGCCGCGTCTTGCCTTGCTAAGGAAGACGAGCCCGGCTCAACTCGCGCTGGCCGGGGCGGTCAGGTGCCCGCCGAACACCCCGATGATGGTGAGGACCGCGAGGAGCACGCCGACCAGGCCCACGATGAGCGCCCCGGCCGCGGCGGCCTTGGCCCAGCCCGGGGTGCCGCCGCGACCCAGGATCCGCGGCAAGAGCAGCGCACCGGTACCGGACAGCACCGCCGCGGCGGCGAACACGAGCGCCCACCAGCCCTGGGTGTGCCACCCGTTCGCGTACATGTTCAGCTGCTGCTGAACTGTCAGGCCAGAGCTCGGGGCGTTCACTTCTTCGCTGTACGAACCGTGACTGACCACGACGCCGCTGGTCCAGTTCGTCGTCAGGGAGACGACGGCCAGGGCGAGGCCGGCGAAGCCGAAGCCTCCGCTCACCGCGCCAGCGGCCGGAACGCCCTTCCCGTCCGAGTCATCGTCGTCGATCTCGGCCAGGTCATCAGAAAAATCGTCGATCTCGGCAGGCTCCTCCGGAAGATCGGCTTGTTCGTCCAGGGAGTCAAAGGCGATAAGCGCGGACCCGGAGCCGGCGTCCGTCCCGGCCTTGTGCGTTGTGTTACTCGTGGTGTCATCGGTCATGGGCGCTCACCCTAGGGACAAAGGCTGAGGGCAAGCTGAACGAACGCTCAAGGACGGCGGTCCGGCCGCCGCTGGGTCGGCTTGCCTGCGGCTGCACGGTCCTGCGCGGCGAACGTGCGCAGCCCGGTGTCGATGAGGCGGGCGGCGCGCTGGACGTCTGCGGTCACCCGCTCGTGGAGCAGCGCCGGCGTGGCCGCACGGTCCAGGTGCCTGCGCACGCTGTCGGCCTGCACGCGCCACAGCCCGAGCAGCGCCCTGGCCGCGATCTGCGGCTCGGGGTCGTCCGCGGTCATTCCCGCCCGCACGGCCAGGATCCCGGCGGCGGCCGAGGCGGCCTGGTCGGTCATCTCGGCCATGTAGGCGCGCAGCGCCGGGGTGGCGCGGATCAGGTCGCCGAACCGCCGGAACGCCTCGCGGGCCACGGGGGCGTTTTCCTGGGCGGCGAGCAAGCCGGCCATGGCTCCAAGCTCTTGGTCGAGCACCGCTAGCACGGCCTGGACCGGGGTGCGCCCGGGATCGGAGAGTGCGGCGCTCAGCGCGCTCAGCGTGGCTTCAAGGCGGTCCATGACCAGGCCTTCCTTGACCGGGAAGTAGTTGAAGACCGTCTTTTCCGACACCCCGCACGCCGCGCCGACCTCCGCCACCCGGACCCCGTCGAAGCCACGGGCCAGGAACATCGCGGTCGCGGTGTCGGACAGCTGCTGGCGCATCAGCCGTTTCTTGCGCGCGCGGAGCCCTTCCGCCGACAGGCCTGGGGCCTGGGCCGGAGTCCCGTCCGGTAGCGATCTGTTCATGATGTCAGCCTAGCGTAAATTTACAGTCACAAAAAATTTTCTGTTACTGTATTTTTAGTACCGATCATTCATTCGCGCAGGAGGCACCCGATGAGCGAGATAAGCATCGTCCGCGACTACCCGTACCCGGTCATCACCGTCTGGCGCGCCCTGACCGACCCTGCCCTGGTCCCGTTGTGGACATCCACTGGGCGGGGAGGGCGGCCCGAAGGGTTTACGCCCGCGGTGGGGACTAAGTTCAGGCTCATCGGTAAGCCGTTCCCGGGCTGGGACGGCATTGTCCGCTGCGAGGTCCTCGCCGCCCGTGAGCCCACGCTGCTGAGCTACGACTGGCGCAACAAGGAGACTGACCAGCCGACCGTGGTCACCAACACGCTCGAAGAGATCCCGGGCGGCACCCGGCTGACCTGGGAGCACACCGGGTTCCACGGCATCGAGGGGGTGTTCATGTCGCGGCTGCTCGGGCGCGTCCGCCGCAAGATGCTCGAGCAGGGGCTGCCTCCGGTCCTGGCCGACATCAGCCGCTGACCGAGCCAGGGGGATTCTGCCGTGCCGCCGGTCAGGCGGTCGCGTCGCGGCTGGCGAGGAACAAGGCGAGCTGCTCGACAACGAAGCGGTGATCTTCCAGCTGGGGCAGGCCGGACACGGTAACCGAGCCGACGACGCCGACCTGGCGCACGATGACGGGGAACGACCCGCCGTGTGCCGCGTACCGGGCCGGGTCAAGCCCGGTGCGCTCCTCGAAGGTGGATGACGCCACGCGGGCCTTGGTTCCCATGTACAGCGAGCTGTGCCCGAACCGGTGGACCACCCGTGACTTCCGCTCCACCCAGTCGTCGTTGTCCGGTGATGTTCCCTCGAGCGCCGCGTGGAACAGCCGCTGCCCGCCCCGGGTGATCGACACCACGACGGGCAGGGCGGCCGCCCGCGCGGCCGTCACCAGCTGGAGGCCAAGCTCCCAGGCCGTAGCGTTATCGAACGCATCGAAGACGAGGCGCTGCTCCTGCGCGGCCAGCTCCGCGAGGTCCTGGGCGTCTGCGGGAAGCGTCATGCCGCCGGCTCCTTCGGTTACTTGACCAGCTCGGTTTGCGCCGTCGCGATCGCGGTCGTCCAGTTCGTGGCGATCAGGTACTGGGCCTTGGCCAGCGGCAGGTAAGCCTTCCCGTGCACCGCGTTGCAGACCAGCGAGTTGAGCGTGTTCTCAACCTTGTCCTTCGGGTTGGTGGTGCCGGTGGCGCCGGCCCGGTTCGGCTCGGGCCACAGGTTCAGCGCAGAATTGGGATCACCGCCGATCTCAAGGGAGATCAGGTGGTCGTACTCGGTGGTTGACGCCTTTCCCTTGAAGCCGTAGGCAGTCTCGCTGGCTTTCTTCTCCCGGCCGGTGATGCTCTCGGGCGGGCGGATGCCCTTCGTGTAGCCCGACTTGCAGATCGTCGAGGCGAGGTCAGCCTGGGTCACCCGGGGGTTGGTGGCACCGGGGGTGCAGTGCGGGTCAGGGAGATAGTCGCCGGCCGACGCGCTGACCACGACGTAATGGCAGGTGCCGGGGGCGGGCTGGGGCTGGACGCGGTACGGCGATTGCGGGCCTGGTCCGACGACCGGGCCCGCGGTACTCGCCGCGACGGCGGTCGACGTTGCCTGAGATGACGTCGCCTGGGATGACGTGCCTGCCGACGCTGCTGCGCTGCTGACCGCGCTGCCGATAGCCGCGCACCCGGTCATGAGCAGGGCAAGCGACACCCCGAGCCCGACCCAGATCCCTCTTGCCGCCGCCATACCCCTGACCTGAGCCATCCCGCTCCCCGCCCCCGTGTCCTCGCCTGCTGGACCATGTTCTGGGTGGATTATGGCAGAACGGGGCGGCCGTATGTGCGTGGGTGGTCGGCCTCAGGTCATCGTACGAGGTCCTTTCCGTGGCTCGCGGTCGCCGGAGGCTCGGCTTGGTGTTCAGGTCCTGGCGCCTGCGGGGGCTGGGCGGGCTGGGCGGGAAGGAAGACCGCGGCGAGTAGCGCGCCGGCGAGGGCGATGGCCGCGGCGACGACGCACCCGACAGCCAGGCCGTGGTCGAAGGCGCTGGTGGCGGCCTGGCGGACGGCGGCGGCCGCGGCGCCCTGGCCGTGCGCGGCGAGCTGCCCGGAGACACCGAACGCGGCCCCGACGGACTGGCGGGCGAGGCTTGCCACGGTTTGGGGCATCGTCGCGGGAAGGGAGGCGGTGAGCCGCGAGGCGTACAGCGAGGCATAGACGCTCCCGATGACGGCCACGCCGAGAGTGCCCCCGAGCAGCCGGGTGGAGTCGTTGACCGCGGACCCGACGCCGGCCTGGCGGGCCGAGACGGCCCCCATGATCGACTCGGTGGCGGGCGCGGAGGTCAGGCCCATGCCCAGTCCGTAGACGACCATCTGGATAGCGATGATGCCGTAGCTGAACGAGGGCGTGATGCCGCCCGCCACCCAGAAGTAAAAGCCCGCCTGCAGGGCCAGCCCCGCGGTGACGATGACCTTGGTGCCGAGCCGGACCGCGAGCCGGGTGCCGGCGATCGACCCGGCCGCCACCGAGACCGCGACGGGCAGCAGGTGCACGCCGGCGGACAGCGGGCTGTAGCTCCGGACGAACTGGAAGTACTGGGTCATCAGGAAGATGAAACCGGACAGGGTGAAGAACGCGATGGTGACCGCGGCGCTGGCGGCGCTGAAGCGCATGTTCGCGAAGATCCGCACGTCGAGCATCGGCCGGCCGGTGCGGCGCTCGCCGACGATGAAGGCGATCAGCGCGGCCGCGGCGCCGGCGAACCCGAGCAGCGACGCCGCCGACGTCCAGCCCCGGCCAGGAGCCTCGATGATGGTATAGACCAGCAGGCCCATGAAGGCGCTGGACAGGATCAGGCCGGGGAAATCCAGGCCGGCCGGCGCCGGGTCCTTCTCGCGGTGGACGAACCGCGCGGCCAGGGCGATGACGGCCAGCGACACCGGACCGAGCGTGTAGAAGATGCTCGACCAGCTGTAGTGCCCGAGCAGGAACCCGCCCACGATCGGCCCGAGGGCGATGGCCATCCCCGCCGTGGCGCCCCACAGGCCGATGGCCAGCGCTCGCTCCTTGCGTCCGGTGAACGCGCCGGTCAGCAGCGACAGCGTGGCCGGGAACGTCATCGCCGCCCCGAGGCCCATGACGGCCCGCGCGGTGATCAGCCCGGCCGGGGAAGTGGCATACCCGCCAGCGAAGCTGGCCAGGCCGAACACGGCCAGCCCGGCCAGCAGCATGCCCTTGCGGCCGAACCGGTCGGACAGGCTCCCTGAGGTCAGCAGCAGCGCGGCGAACACCAGGTTGTAGGCGTCGACCACCCACTGCAGCTGCGCGGTGGTCGCGCTGAGTTCGCGGGTCAGCGTCGGCAGCGCCACGTTGACCAGGGTGGTGTCGAGGTTGATCACGAACGACGCCATGAGCAAGGCGATGAGGATGAGCGGTTTCGAAGAGTCGCGGGTCATTGTCTTCTCCTGTCATTCCGCGGCGGCGGCGAGCCGGACGGCGGCCGGCCGCGGTGCTCGCCGAGCCTTGGCCAGCGCGGCCACGGACGTGAAGTGGACGGCGAGCAGCAGCGGCACGCCGACGGTCGGGACAAGCGCGAGCGGGAGCTCGCTGATCGGCGCGCCAGACGGGGTGACCCGGATCAGCTGGTAAGCGGTCACGGCGCCGAGGGTGAGGGCCACGGCCAGGTCGGTCAGGCCGAACGCGTTGAACCACCAGGCGGCGCGGCGGCCGGTGCCCTGCGCGAGCCGGCGGGCAGCCAGCGGCGCGGCGATGCCGGCGACGATGTCGCCGATGCCCGCGGGCAGGGCGAACAGCGGGGGCAGGTGGCCGAGGGCCATGATGATCAGGAAGGCCGCCCCGTCCAGCATCCGGAACGAGTGCGGCAGCTCCAGACGGTTCACCATGCCCGGCGCGGCCAGGGCGCGCGCCACCACCGGGACCCGGCGCAGCGCCAGCAGCAAGCCAAGGGAGCCGGCCACCGCGACCGGCAGCCACGGCACCCCGTGGCCGAGCCGCGTGTGATACCAGCCGTGACCCGCGATGACCGCGCTGGCGGCGCACCAGCCGCCGAGCACGACGGCCGCGCCCCCGGCGAGCAGCGCCGCGCGCCGTCGGCCGAGGCCGGCGCGCACCGCGCCGCCATACAGCACAACGCAGGTGGTAGCCAGGATCGCGATGATGCCGGCGATGGTGAGCGCCCATAGATAGCTAGGCGGGTCGTACATGACATCCCTCCGGTCGAGTTGACTATCTACAGGCTACTATCTTGTAGATAGTATCTGTCAACTCGTATTATGGGTGACGTGACTCGGAACGTCCGTACCTACGACCACTTCTGCCTGACCGCGCGCACCCTGGAGCGGGTCGGCGACCGGTGGAGCCTGCTGGTGATCCGCGACCTGCTCACCGGGGCCAAGCGGTTCACCGACCTGATGGACCGCCTTGGCGGGATCACCCCCAAGACGCTCAGCCAGCGCCTGCGCGAGCTTGAGGACGCCGGGATCGTTGCCGCCGACCGCGAGCCCGGGCGGCGGGAGGTCTGGTACCGCCTGACCCCGGTCGGAGCCGACCTGCGGCCCGTTCTCGACGCGCTCAGCCAGTGGGGGCTGCAGCACGCCTGGCGCCGGCCACGCGCCGGGGAACCCCTGCACGCCGAGCACCTGCTCCGCTCCGTTATCCAGGCCATCGACCTCGCCGCCGACGACCACGATCCGGCGCGCTGGCACTTCCGGCTCGACGGCGGGGACTACCTGGCCGAAAGCGACGGCCACCGGTGGTCGCTCACCACGGAGGTCCCGTCCACGCCGGCCGAGGTCACGATCAGCGGGACCACCCAGGCCCTGACCGCCCTCATCTTCGCCGGGTCAGACACGGACATCGACATCGCCGGGGAAACCGCGGCGATCCAGCGATTCCGGCAGCTGATCGGCACGATGGCCGCAATCGTGCCGCCCGTCTAGAGGGATTCCGTGGCAGGCGACCGGCCAGCATTGGCTTGACATATACGCTATAGACATACACTGTAGACATACGCTGTAGATAGTTGACGGACGCCAACCGGCTGCCGCCTCGGTCTCTCAGCGAAAGAGAAGAGCTAGCCATGACCGTGACACTGGACCGCGATGTCGAGGCCTTCGTGGCCGCTCCGCAGCAGCTGTTCATTAACGGGCAGTGGGCGGACGCAGCCTCCGGCAAGACGTTCGAGACCCTCAACCCCGCGACCGGCGAGACGCTGGCGCATGTCGCGGAAGGCGGCGCCGAGGACATCGACCGCGCCGTGCGGGCCGCGCGGAAGGCATTCGACCACGGCCCGTGGAGCAGGATGACGCCGTCGGAGCGCGGCCGGATCATCTGGCGGATCGGCGACCTGATCCTCGAGCACGCCCAAGAGCTCGCCCAGCTGGAGTCGCTCGACAACGGCAAGCCGTACGCGGTGGCCCTCGGCGCCGACGTCCCGCTGGCCGCGGACATGTTCCACTACATGGCCGGCTGGGCCACCAAGATCGAGGGCAACTCGATCAACATCTCGGTGCCCTACATGCCGGGCGCGAACTTCCACTCCTACACGCTGCGCGAGCCGCTCGGCGTGGTCGGGCAGATCATCCCGTGGAACTTCCCGCTGCTGATGGCCGCGTGGAAGCTCGGCCCGGCGCTGGCCGCGGGGAACTGCGTAGTGCTCAAGCCGGCCGAGCAGACGCCGCTGACGGCACTGCGGCTGGCCGGGCTGCTCGCCGAGGCGGGCGTGCCTGACGGCGTGGTGAACGTGGTTCCCGGCTACGGCGAGACCGCCGGCGCGGCGCTAGCCGCGCACCGCGACGTCGACAAGGTCGCTTTTACCGGTTCCACCGAGGTCGGCAAGCTGATCGTCGCGGCCGCCGGGGCCAGCAACCTGAAGAAGCTGACCCTGGAGCTCGGCGGCAAGAGCCCCAACATCGTCTTCGACGACGCCGGGCCCGACGCCATCGATGGCGCCGCCAATGCGATCTTCTTCAACCACGGGCAATGCTGCGTGGCCGGGTCACGCCTGTACGTCCAGCAAGGCAGATTCGATGAAGTCGTCGACGGCGTCGCTGCCATAGCCAAGTCCATCAAGATGGGCCCGGGCATGGAACCGGGCACCCAGATGGGCCCCCTCGTCTCTGAGGAGCAGTTCCAGCGGGTGTCCGGCTTCCTGGAATCCGGCAAGTCCGACGGGGCCACCGCGCTGGCAGGCGGCGGCCGGTACGGCAGCCGCGGCTACTTCATCGAGCCGACCGTGCTCACGAACACCCGGCCGGACATGAAGGTCGTCCGCGAGGAGATCTTCGGGCCGGTCGTGGTGGCCGCCCCGTTCAGTGACCTGGACGAGATCGCGGCCGTCGCCAACGACTCCGAGTACGGCCTCGGAGCCGGGATCTGGACCCGTGACATCTCCAAGGCGCACGCGCTGGCCAAGAAGCTGCGGGCCGGCACCGTCTGGATCAACTGCTACAACGTGTTCGACGCGGCGCTCCCGTTCGGCGGGTACAAGCAGTCCGGCTGGGGCCGTGAGATGGGCCACGAAGCACTCCATGCCTACACCGAAGTCAAGGCAGTCACGACACTGCTGTAAAGCGGCATGCAGATCGGGGGCCGGACCGGCAGGTCCGGCCCCCGATCTGCATGCTGGCATGAGTCGCTTGGTAAAGGTGGCCTCCTTGCTGCGGACGGCCAGGCGGTACACACTGCAGCTGACATGCAGTGCCGCCGGTCAGGCTGCAGGCATGCGGGCGGCGCGATCGCGCTGGAGGCGCGGATGACAACCCGGACTCTTCGCTGGGTGACCGGCGGCGTGGCGGCGCTGTCGACTGCGCTGCTGCTGGGCAGTCTGCCGCTGGGGTATCTCAGCCGGCATGCGGTGACGGCGGGCGGCTGGACGTTTCCTGATGTCTTCGAGGAGCTGACGTTCGTCGCCGTCCCGGTGGTGGGCTTCGTGCTGGCATCCCGGCGGCCTGCGAACAAGATCGGCTGGATCTTCCTCGCGGCCGGCTTGCTGATGGGACTGGGCTTCTTCAGCTCACGGTACGGGGGGTACGGGCTGCTCGTGGCACGACCTGGGCTGATGCCGGAAGCCCGGGTGGCCCAGTGGGTCGTGAACTGGATCTGGATTGTTCCCGCCGGGGCTCTCGCGCTCGTGCTGCTCGTGTTCCCGGACGGGCGACTGCCGTCGCGCCGCTGGCGCCCGGCCGCCTGGTTCGTGGCCGCCGTGTACGCGCTGGAAGCCATGGGCTTTGTGCTACGGGCCAGCCGGGTGTGGCGGGACCCGTTCGCGCCGCAGAGCCAGGGGTGGGACCCGGGC
>Ga0265338_10001034_pt1 | contig 46526 bp, 81 predicted proteins | sample 42126metaG_FD_193579 | JGI IMG/M metagenome (GOLD analysis project Ga0265338, IMG submission 193579) | Rhizosphere microbial communities from Carex aquatilis grown in University of Washington, Seatle, WA, United States - 4-21-26 metaG | ecosystem: Host-associated > Plants > Roots > Rhizosphere... | reverse complement strand
ACATGCTGGAGCAGCAGCGCAACTCCGCCGAGGTCGCGAGGGCCAACACTGCATTCGACCGCGCTATGTCCGGTTTCTACCGGCCACCCTCCTCCGGGTCTAAACCGCCGGGGGATGGGTAAGAGGATGGGGATTACGACGTAAAAAATCGGGGATATGCTGCGAGCTTTTGCTTGCACAGCAAGAAAATATCCCGTGAGTAACAGTGTGGTAATTGTGGCCGCAGTTGTTGCAAAAATGACACACGACAATCTTGGGAAGGCGTGCTATTTTGGCGGGGAGGACGGGCGGGAAAAGACAGAAAAGAATTTAATAAGGAAGGGATTTAGCGTATTTTCAACCGAAAGGTTTAACGATGTTACGGGTTCTACGTGAGTCTGAAAACGATAAATACGGGCACAGGATGGTTGAGGTTGAGTGTTCGTGGTGCTTCGGAAGGGAAGCGGTCAGGGCTGCTAATGCGGTCATTCAGGACTCGTGCGGTTGTCGTAAGCGTGGAACCCGGTACGTTCTGGCCCAGCGGCAGAAGAACCTTTGGAGCAAGTACGCCGATTCCAAACTCGGCCCCGCGATGATCTGCAAACAAATCCTCTCCGACCGCAATATTACCTCTTGACTTCTCTGCTTGCAGTGCTATCGTAGCAAGCAAATGATGGTTCCTGCTCATGGCGATTGGGATGCCGGATACGGCTGGGTGTGGATGATCGTAGCCGGAGTCTTGTTTCTGGCGTTCATTCGGGCCTTGCGGGAGGCTGGACGCTGAATGCCGATCCTGTATGTCCGCAACATCCCGGAAGAGCTTATGCTGGCGATCAGGATGGAGACGGCCCGGAGAGGTCTCAGGAGCCGGGATGCAGTGGTGGAAGAGTGGCTGAGGGCCGGATATGATCTTACCCGGAATGGCGTGGATGAAGAACCGGAGTCCGCTGGAGATTATCATCAGGACTGACGGAACGGCGTGGGTCGAGCAGATGTATTGCTCCCCGCGTCAGGAATTTCTGTGTGTACCCGAAGAGGCAATAGCAGATCTATTTCCCGAATGCGAGGACGAATAAGTGGCTGAACCATCTCTCGAAATCATCGGCAACAAAGCCTCTGAGCAGGGCGCTTACGACGAAGGTGCCGACTTCTCTGGCATCAACCGATCAGAACTACAACCCATGCCGGAACCGATCACGGTAACAGTCGAGCGCGGCGAGCACCACGTCACCCTTATTCCCGAGAAGCCGATCATGGGCGATCCTGAGTTCCGCGAGTCGGCGGAATCCATCACCCGCGCCCAGATATTTGATGACCCGCAGGCTTCTCCCGCGACCCGTGCTGAACTACAGCAGCGGCTCAACGTCGCAATGGAATCCATCCTTCGCCTGAACGAGATCACCAAGCGAAATCCTCGTGAGCAGTTGTGCTGGTTCCGGCTAGAGGGAGCCAAGCAGGACATCAGCTGCACTGGCGACCGTATCATCGTCCGCCAGGACACGACAGAGAGCGTCTACACGTGCCGCATCTGTAAGGGGAAGGGGCATACCGATGAAACCTGCAAGCGATGCGACGGCAAGCCAGACAACTGCCGCGACTGCCTCTGTGTCCGATGGGGATCGGAGACGCCCTATTCCTCTGGTAAGGTTCGATGTGAGTCGTGCAACGGTAATGGGTGGAGCCGGGGCATCATCATTCCCGAGATAGCTCAATCTGTGCCCGTCACCGGGATCGTGGTGTCCGTTGGTTACGACACGGTTCTCTGCAAGTTGGGTGATCGAGTCCAGTTTTCCCGTTATGCTGGCCAGCATCTTACGATGCGAAACGAAACCCTGATTACCATGCGCGAGGCCGAAGTTCTGAACCTCATGCGGGAGGCGGTGTGAAGTCCTACCCGGAAAAACCGGACTTCACCGACCCTTCCCGTATCATGTACTGGAAGTTGGAGAAGCGAAAGGACTGGCCCGTGATCTGCTGCTCCGTCGATTGCCCCATCTGCCGTGCCGATGTCGGAGATGTCTGTCATCCCTACGGGCGTCCTGACCTCCTGCGCTCCGACTTCCATCAGGAACGCAAGCGGAACGCCGCCAAAGCGTATCTTGAGGCTGGAGGGGAATACTGACGTGAAGGACAACAGCGGACGCTCGATTCAGGGACAGACTAACGCCTTCAAGAACGCTACACTTCTGGCGATGCTCGATTGGGTTGGCGCTCCAACCTCAGTCATCCTCGAAGAACTTACCAAGCTCGACGGCGAGCCGTATGCCCCGGTTACGATCACCAACCTCCGAGATACGGACGCCTATAAGGAAATGTCACTGTCCCTCAAGGAGACGTGGCAGAAGAACCTCTTGGAACCTTGCACCGGACATTCAGTCCGTTCCGCCGCCGGCGCAATCCTGACTTCCTCGCTCAAGCGCATCATGGAGATGGTGACGAGCCGCAAGGCTTCGCTCAAGGACATCATCGCCGCCGCCCGCCTGACTGCCCAGATCACCGGCAACATCGTGACTGCCGACGAAGGCGATGGACGGAACCTCAGCGAGAAGCAGGAGTCGATTGCGTCAGAGTTGGTCACGGCCATGCAGCGCATCAAGGCCGAGAAAGAGACCGTGCAGTGACACGGCAAGAAATCCCCGTAACCGACGACCTCTCTACCGAAGCCAAGCGTCTCGCCATACGCCTTAACTCCCTCGGATCGCTGTTTTACTTTTCCAAAATTGTCCTCGGCCACACCCGCCTCGCATCCTTCCACCGCTATATGTGCTCTCGTCTGGAACGCCAGACGGTTCGCATGATCTTCGAGATTCCCCGCGACCACTTCAAGTCCACGATTGGATCCGTCTCTGCGCCGATGTGGTGGGCCTTACCTATCACCGAGCACGACGAAGAGATGATGATGAAGTTGGGATACGACGATGCGTTCGTGAAGTGGATGCACCGCGCCCACAATCCAGGCACGCGAACCCTGATCGCATCGGAGACCATCGGCAACGCCCGCAAGCTCGGCTCCAAGATCGACGGCCATTACAAGTCCAACGATCTGTTCCGCTATCTGTTCCCGGAGATATTGCCGAAAGGTACAGAGAAGTGGAACCAGGACTCGATGACGCACCGCCGACCTGCGGGCGTGTATCACGGAGAAGGAACTTACGACCTCATCGGCGTCAAAGGAGCTTTGCAGTCCCGTCACTACGACAGGCAGGTGATTGACGACCCGGTGGGAGAGAAGGCCATCAACTCCGATCTGGTCATGGAGACCACGATTGACTGGATCAGGAAGTTGCCCGGTGCGTTCGATTCCGAGCCTACGCTTCCCGGTTCTCTCGCCGATCAGTTGTTCATCGGAAACTGCTGGTCGCACCGCGACGTGAATTTCTGGCTGAAGAAGAACGTCCCGTATCTGGAAGTCGAGTCACACTCGGTAGACGGAGGGTGTTGTGCCCTGCATCCATCAGGGACGTACATTTTCCCCGAAGAGTGGAATGCCGAGAAGTGCGATCAGATGCGGCAGATTCTCGGAAGCTATAACTATGCCTGCCAGATGAGGAACCGCCCCGTCGATCCTGAGTCGGTGCGGTTCAAGAAAGAATGGCTCAGGTACTACTCGCAGGTTGAGTGGAACCCGCAGCAACGTGATTTCTCCATCGCCAATCAGCAGCAGTTGACTTACGAGAACCGCAAGGCTGCTCGCAAGTCGATGGGACTGGAGCAGGAGGAACTGGCGGAGTCTATGGGGGCAACTCCTCAGCGTCTGAAGATTGCCATCCACCATGAGGTTGAGACCGGGGCCAAGATGGACGACATCCGGGCTGGTGAACTCGACCGCATCGCAATCCTCGATCCCAACCACGCAGGAGATCGCAGCCGCTGCCGAAATGTTATCGTCATCATCGGCCTCTACAACCGCCCAAATGAGCCGCGACGAATCTATTTGCTCGACGTGTGGGCAAAGGCTTCCAGTCACGAAGAATGGATAAAGGCGGCGATCAACGAGAAGCCGGGAGAGCGAGGTCTGTGCTTCCGCTGGCGCTGTCACTACCTCTACATCGAATCGCAGGCTGCCGGACAGCAAGGCTGGTACTACGTCTTCAAAGACCGCCTGCAAAACATCCTGAACAAGAACAAGAACGAGTGGATTCCGACCGTTCGGCCTCTCAAGACTTCTCGTGACGCCAACGCCAAGGCCACGCGCATTCAGGGCATGGAGTCGATCTACGAGAACGGGTTCTTCTGGTGCCGCGCACGCGGGCAGGAAGCCTTCATGGAGGAGTACGAACGCTACCCCAATGGAGAGACCATAGACGTTCTCGACATGATCGGCTACTCGCCTCAGACGTGGGGTGTGGGGTCGAACGCCACGGCCAGGGATTTCATCCAAAGCGAGATGGCCCGCAGAAAAAGGGTTGCACAAACCGTATCGCAGGCAGGATACTGAGCGCGATATGCCCATTCCTGTAGAGATTCCCGTCTCCAAGTATTTCCACGTCGACAAACTGACGGAAATCGACCGTTACCTCGATACCCGCCTGGAGTCGATGGTGCGCGGACTGCGTGACATCCGCGAAGACAAGATCAAGCAGTGGCGCAGGGTCTACTCCGGGCGTCCGCGTGAAGTCACCAAGTCCTTCCCGTGGCAGAACGCCTCCAACATCGTTCCTCAGATCGTCGGCTCGTTTGTCGATCAACTGACAGCCAAGATCGCCATTGGCACCATCGGCATTGACCCCGTGTGGGTGGCGATGCTGTGCGGAAAATTCAAGCGCGGCGACCGGGCAGAAGATCAGCGGGCCGCAGTTCAGGAATGGCTCTACTACGCGGGATTCGAGCCGTCACATCTCAATCTTCTGCTGAAGTACGTGATCTGGATCAGGACGTTCGTGAAGTACGGGTTCGGCGCGATCAAGCTGTTGCCTGAGTTGCAGGTGGAGAAGGTCGCTCTCTCCTCGGGATCGAAAGTCGAGTTCACTAACTTCACCCGGCACGATGGCCCGGTAGCGCACAACATCGTGTTTGAAGATTTCCTCATGCCGCCGATGACTAGCGAGATTGAACGCGCCCCCATCATCGCCCAGCGCATCAGGATGAACCGCTTCGACCTGGAAGCATTGCTCAATGATCCGACCTACGACAAGGAAGTCATCAGGCAGATTCTGAAAAACCCCACACGCCCCGGCCCCGATTTGGCGGAAGAAGAAGTCGAGCAGGACACCGGCGTCAAGACCGATATGGGAAAGTATTCGGCCATCTGGGACATCTACCAGACGTACTTCAAGTGGAACACCGCGGCAGGAATGTTCCATCTCATCGCCGAATACGACCTGCACAACCACAAGCAACTGAAGTGCGTCTTCAACTGGCTTCCCGATAACTCGCTGCCGTTCATCGGCGCACGACTCGGATCGGACGGTGAGCGGGCCTACGGGTTCGGATTCTGCGAGATGCTGAAGGACTACCAGGAGGAGATTTCGGCTATTCACAACCGCCGCGGCGATGCTTCTACGCTGGCGAATACGAACCTCCTGCGCGTCGATCCCGGAACCCAACTCGATACTCAGTTCTCGCTCTACCCGAATGCTCTCATCCCGGCATCGAAAGATCAGGTTGAGATCATACCGCTCGGCAGAACGGCCAACGAGACCATCAAGGACGAGCAGATGACGCTGAATCTGGCAACGGATCGAGCCGGAGTAGGGCCGTCTTCTTCAGGTTCGGGCGCAGGAACGGTCAACAAGAAGGGCGCGTACTCAGCGATGGGGTCGTACCAGACGCAGCAGGAAGGCAATACCCGAGCTAATCTCAACATCACCGAGTTCCGCGTCTCGCACTACGTGTTCGGAAGAATCGCGCTGATGTACTACGCCCACTTCGGCGTCAACCCCAAAGACCTGAAGGCGCTTGGAGAGCAAGGGCAATATCTCCAGAAGGCCCTCGACAACGTGAAAGAGGGGAGAATCATTCTTCCCATCCGGGCCGCGACGGGTTCGATCAACAAGGAAATCGAGAAGCAGAACCTGATGCTGTTCCTGAACAACCATCGCGCTCATGAGCAGATGACATTGCAGCTCATGCAGCAGTTGGGGAACCCGATGGTGACTCCCGAGCAGCAGGACTACATTTGTCAGGCGATTCTCTCGTCCACGTATCTCATGCGCCGTATCTCTAAGGAGTTCATCCCCGATGGCGACCCGGATCAGTTCGTTCCTGAGCCTATGGGAATCAAGGAACGCAGCGAGCAGATTCAGATGCAGGCGCAGCAGCAGAAGATGATGCAGATGATTCAGCAGCTCTTGCAGCAAGGCCAGCAGGGAAGACAGCAGCCACAGCTTGGGGCGGGTGGTGGGCCTCAGCAGCTTACTCCACAGAACTTGGCGCAGGCCGCGCCTGAGACGGACAGGATGCCAACGCAATGAAAAAACAGGAAATCTTGGATTTACTGAAACATCTTAACGAAGATCAGGAACCAGCTGACATGGCAGCTATCGTTTCATTGCTCTCCGACGAGCGGGCCAAACACTTCATTCGCTACATCCAGAACGGGCTTGCCGGCACTCTTGCGATCTACCTCAACAATCCCGACATGACGCAGGCGAAGCAGGATTTCTACCGTGGAGTGTGTGAATCTATGGCCCGTTTTCTCAACCTGAAACGCACGCTTGAGCAGCAACTTCAGGCGCAGCAGAAGCCGAAAGATCAGGCCAAAAAGGTCGGTTCGGCGGGCTACTAATTGTGGTCAAAATCGGGGCACCACAAAAAGTTGTTGACAATCATGGTTTTCCATCCCTAAGATTGCGGCAAATGGCATGGCCTAACAAAGCGACTGCTGAAGAAGTGATTGGCATGTCGGCGGACGACCTCAAGAAGCAACTTGAGTCCGCTGCCAGCAAGGCTGACGTGACCGCTGTAGGCGAACAGGTAAAGCAGTTCTCGGACTCGATCAATGAGTTGCGAGATTCTCTGCGAACGCTGGCCTCTAAGCCGATCACCGAAGCCGTAACCGATCCACCCGACCCCACTACTCAAGTCCTCGTCGATCCTGCGGGGTTCGTTCGTCAGGAAACTGCTGACGTTCGCAAGATGCAGTTGGAGACGCAGGCGCAAGTGATGGAGATGCGAGCGCGGCAAGGCCCGCTGGCCAACGTGTTCACACAGTACGGTGACGACATGCTGAAGCGTGCGTATGCGTTCCCGGTAGAGCATCGGGCGCAAGGCAACTTCTGGGACACGTTTGTCCGAACATTCCTCGGAGACAAACTCGTCGCCGGAGACATCAAGTCGCAGTATCCGTCGCTCATCGGCAATTCCACGGTCGGCGTGAATCCCACCGGTGACCGCCGAGACCCAGGTTCCGATTTCTCTCCTGCCGTGAAGGACTACCTCAATGAGCGTCACATTCCACTCGACAAGGCAGCCAAGATTCAGAAGCTGTTCGACATGGGAGAGCCTTTGACCATCGCCAACTACAAGGGAGACGTGGGCAATGCCTGATACTCCCAAGCCATCTGTCCAAGCTGTCAATCCCGCCGATCTCATCAAGAAGGCCAACGCCCTCAATACCACCGAAGTCAAGCCGAACACCACGTTGTCGGCGGGGCCGCAGGCTGAGAAGTACACCGGGCAGGACGGGCGGACGTACTACAAGTACGTCATCGAAGGCCAGGAACTGGTCTGCCTGAAGCCGCTGGAAGAGATGACGGAGCAGGACTTCTACGACCTGCCGGTAGCCGCCTACGACATTCAGGCTGGACGGCTGCCGTTGAACCTCGTGGCCGAGTTTCACGACCCCCACATCGCCGGATATTGGGTGAACTGCTTCCACAAGAACGGAATCCGCGTCAACGACGCACGTGCTCGTGGGTTTGTTCCAGCGCACCGTGATGACCTCAAGTTTGTGGCTGATGGAATTGACACTTCGGACGGGTCGGTGAAGCAGAACGACCTGATCCTGATGAAGATTCACAAGGCCAAGCTGTATATGCGGTACAAAGAGGCGATGGACATTGCCAAGGTTCGCGGCAATCCTGAGCACTATCGGCAGATGGCCGAGAACGCGGTCAACCAGAAGTACTTCGGGTTTGACCTCACCAAGCAGGCCAAAACAGAGTTTCAGGGCTTAGGCCCGGTGCAGCAGATCCAGCAAGCGCAGGAGAATAGATAATGGCGCAGAACATCACCACCCACGATCCGATCCGAGTGGTTTGGACGATTTCCGGCAACGCCGAGCGCATGGAGTCCTACAACGAGCACTCCGGCGAAACATTTCTCGGCGGAACTCCGGTTGAGCTTTCCTCCGGTCTGGTCATTCCGTGGGACGGCACGACAGTCACTGGAGCCATTCTCGGAATCACCGCTCTCTCAGGCGAGAACCTTGCGACTAACGCTGCCGGCGCTCCTCCGACATTCGGTTCCATCGGCTTTCCCGGTGGAGCTCCGACGATTCCTCCGCACCCGCCGAACCAGCCCAATGCCGTAAACTTGGGCGATGGAACCCCGTTCGTTACTGGGCAGACGCTGGTATCGCTCGCGGTTCAGGACTCGATTTTCCGGTTCCAGGTGGATGCTTCGAGCGGTGGCACGTACAACGCGACGACCGCACTGATCGGAACCCAGATCGGACTGACCGCAGACGGCAACGGTACGTGGTACGCCGATCTGGCCAAAGTCACCCCGAACAGCAACACGGTGATGCTGGTGATCGCGCTTGACCCGCTAGATTTTGTGGCGGGTTCGGTGACGACTCAGGTCAACAACGGCCACATTTACGCAGCGTTCCTGTCAGCGGCAACGTCGGTGAACAACTAGATCAGGTATTGTCAATATACGGTAATGTAAGTTACTGAAAAGAGGGAACTTATGGCCACTATGGTGCGGAACCAGTTCTTCCAGGCAATGTCACTTGATGTAGCTCACAACTTCATCGAGATGCTTGACCTCCGGCAACGTTCCCTCCAGTACAAAGAGGACTTCAACGTCCATCCGTCCAAGAAGGCATACGAGGACGCGGTGCATTATGCCGGATTCGGGCCTGCGGTGCCGAAGAAGGAAGGATCGCCGACCACGTATGACGTTCTGATCCAGGGCGGCACGCGGCGTTACGTTCACCAGACCTACGGTCTTGGCGGACGGGCCTCCTACGAGCTGATGTCGGACGATCAGACGGGCATGATGGAGCAGATGCCGAAAGGCTTGCTCCAGTCCCACATCTTCGCGCAGGAGCAGACGGCGGCCAACGTCTTCACCTTCGGATTCTCCTCGACAGGAACGATCACCGACGACGGTGTGTCGCTGTTCAACAACCAGCATCCGTTGCTGGGCGGGCAGCAGGCGATCAACGTCGCCCCCGGTGCTTCGATCTACTCGACGGCGGCTGGCACGTACCCGAACCGTCCGCAGACCGATGCCGATCTGTCGTCCACGGCCCTGCTGTATGCGACCATGACCTTCCAGCGTATGCCTAACGCTCGCGGCCTGGTTGTGGCGGTACGGCCTACGCGGCTCCTGATTCCGCCCGAGGACGAGCCGGTAGCGATTGAGCTTCTGGGTTCGGCTGGCAAGCCCGACACCGGCGACAACACTGTGAACTGGCTGGTCTCTCTTGGACTTCGCTACTCGGTGCGAAACTACTTCACGTCGGCAACCTACTGGTTCCTGACCTCGGAGAAGCAGGATCACCGCCTGATGTTCTACGACCGCGAGCCGATTTACTTCGACCGCGACCGGGACTTTGACTCGCAGGCACTGAAGGTCATCGCCATCAGCCGGCACTCGGCTGGTGCTGACACGTGGATCAATACTTTCGGAAGCGCCGGACCCTAGAGCTTTATGACTGTGAAAGCGCATGGCGGTAACCTTTGGCCGGGGAAGCATATCTCTCACGGCGCGTGGTTCAACTGTATGCGCACCCAGATCAGGTACAACCTTGACGACGAACTGATCTGGGAGCAGGGGTTGCTGGTAGGCACGAGATGGTCGGATTCGGTGGCTGGTGGAGCGTTTGGGTTGCTGGGGTCTCGTGACGCCGATGTATCGCGGCACATTGCGATGGACACCAGCGACTTGCAGCCTCACCCGCTGTTGTCGGAGCCGAACCTGCCTGACGAAGACGTTTACTTTGACGCACCGTAGGGAGAATGAACGATGACCTTTCCTAGCAATACGCTGACACATCATCCTCACGGTGTATCCAGCTTCGGCCTTCCGCTTCTCGGAGCTGCGCCGCAGATTCCAGTGGCATACGACAGCCAATACTGGTTTGTCGATCCGGTCAACGGCTCGGACGGTAACTCCGGCGACTGTACGGCCCCGTTCCAGACCATCGGACACGCCTACGCGAACCTTCGCAGTGGGCATTGGGACGGCATCTTTCTCGTGGGAACGACTTCCGCTGCGGCACTTACTGTTCCGCTGGTATGGTCGGCAAGCGATACGTTTCTGATCGGCTTGTGCGCTCCCACTCTGGGACAGCAGAGGGCGCGAATCACGAACGGAGCGTCAACCAATCTGATGACTCCGATGGTGACTATCTCGGCCAGCCGGGTCATCGTTCGCAATGTCGAATTCTTCCAGGGAGGAAACGACGCCACCGGGGCTGCGGTATGCCTGCTCATCACTGGCGGAAGGAACTATTTCGAGAACTGCCAGATTTCCGGCGGAGGCACGGTCGCCTCGGCTGGCAATGCGGCTATGCGATCTCTGGTGATCGACGGCACGAGCACCGGCAATGGAGAGAACAACTTCGTCCACTGCCAGATCGGTCTGGACACGATCCTTCGCAACGCCGTGAACTACGAAGTGGAGTTGAAGGGCGGCACGCCTCGCAACGTATTCGAGGGCTGCTTTTTCGACCACAACGGTGTGGCCGGTTCGTTCTTTCTGCTGATCGGGGCTGGCGGAGTTGACCGTTATACCCAGTTCACCGGCTGTACGTTCTACAACTACATAGGGAATGGTGGCGCGGCCCTGACAAACGCCTACAGCATCAACGGCGCGGCTGGTGGCGACATCATCATACAACAGACCATCGTGATCGGCGCTACGGCGCTACCGGCCAGTTCGCTGGTATGGGCCACGCCGCTGGCGGACGCTTCGACCCACGTTCTCAAGGCGGTCAACCCGACATAATCATGGCGAAACGGGGACAGCCATCAACGGCGCATGAGTTCGACAAGCGCGGGCAGTGCTTGCACTGTTGGATGTACAAGATCAACGTCGAAACGACTTCTCATGTCTGTACGCCGGCACGAGAGAAGTTGGCAGACGAAGGCAGGCTGGTGGGAGAGGGTGGTAAATAGTGGCCAACGACATCTCAGGAAACAGCTGGCGGTTGGACACGGTTCCGTTCACCTACCCCTACGAGCTTAAGATCAAGCAGATTAGCTGGACGGATCAGGCCAACGTCGGGGATCAGGTGATCCTCCAGACTGTCGCTGGCAAGCCGATTCTGGACTCCAAGGCGCAGCAGGCCAACTTCCAGCAGAACTTTGGTGAGCTGGGCTGGCAACCGTCTCTGACCATTACCAAGCTCGATTCCGGGGTAATCATCATCAACCCTGGTGCGAACAAGTAGGGAGCATGTGGCTGCAAAAGGCGAGTTCGAGGTCGTTTATCTCGGATGGGACGGCAAGCAGCGCGTCCCCTGCGCGGGCCTAGACTACACATCTCCCTATAACAATCTTCCTCAGAACGCCCTCGCTCCCGGTACTACCAACACGCAGACGATCAACGGAGTGTTGTGTTCTTCTCCGGCCATCTCCAGTTCTCCGTTCACGGCAGGATCGCTGCCCTCGTCGAGTGAGATAGTTCTTGGAACCTTCCCCGGAACAGTGACGACACCTGACGGTATCCAGACAGGTGTATGCACGATCATCGTCACCAGCGTAGCGGTCTATGCCTCTGAGCCGTCTAATCCTTCCGGCTCTCCGCCTGCTACCGTTGGCGCGGAGCGGTTGACCAAACTTCATACCTGGTCGGGGGATATTAACGATGGGCTGGTAGTTCCAGGACAGTCGGTAGGGTTCGTTCAAGTTCTGGACACGGTGTACTTCAGCGGGTACATGTTTTTGGGAATCTTCTCCATCCAGATCGTGCAGGGCGTGGCCCCCGACATTTCTTTCACTTTTGCGACAGCTACCGATTACGTGTGTTCTCCGTACCTGTTTGTGCTCGACGGCTATATGTGCACTGCTGGGGCCGCGTTTCCGACCGGAGGAGGGACGGGGACAGCCGTTCTACCTACGATTGCATGGAGCGTACCCGGCGACTATACGGAATGGGATCCGATGTCGAATCCGCAGGCCGGATACAACGAACTGCCTGATGTGTCCGACCGGATCACCGGCGTATCACCGCAAGGTCGCTCGGCGATCATCTTCCGTCTACGTGGCCTTACCCAGCAAGATCCCAACCTCGGACCCGGCGCTGGGCTTGAGCCGTTCGTGTGGTATCACTTGTGGGCGTCCCCGCAGGGAATTGGAGCATACGACAACACCGTAGCTCAGTTTGGGGAGATTGCGGTGTTCCGTTCATCGGACAATATTTATTCGATCTCCATGACAGGGGGTCTAACGCAGGTCGGGACTAAGATCATCCCCAAGATCAACTTCGATCAAGCACGATATGGGTCTTATTTGGCTACTCCCGCATTTAACGTGATCGGCCTCACCGTCACTGGAACTGTGACCTACCTCGCGTCCATTGTGGAGATTTCCGGGGAGTTGCATTACCTGCTGGTGATGACATGGATTCCAAACACCACTTTCGGAATCGAAGTCCAGCCAGGATCATATGTCTACGATCTGAACATCGCGGATCAGACGTGGAACTTCTGGGACTTGACTCAGTATTTTGCCGCGACCTCTACTTCTCCGGTTTTCACGACCATCACTTCGCCAATCGTCCAGGTTAAGCAAGTTGAAGTGGTGGCGACGGCCAGCAGTCCCAGCGGGTTCTGCGTTTATTCCCCGACGTTTTATCTTTTTGGAGCACAGGTCAGCGGCTCGCTTACCCCCATCGGACAGTTCATTCCAGCGGCTTACAATAACGGAAATGTGTCGCTGGTTTATTCCCAGGTACTGTCGCCGCTGTATTCGATCATCGAGATTCCCAAGACCACGCTGGTGTTTCGCGGGGAGACAATCTCAGCGGGCCACAAGATCACATGGCGCAGAATGAGGTTGCAGAACGACGGAGTTTCGTTGGTCAGTCAAACCTCGCAACTTGTGAACACGACCATGATCGGATCGAATCAGCAACTCGTCGCTCCGAACGTTAATGTTTACCCCAAGAACACGGGAGCGCCGATTCAGACATACTACGCGGACGGCAACTTGTCCGACGAGATGATTCAGTGCAATATGACTACGACGGTAGGAGCCATCGGTGCGCAGTGGGCGTCGATGGCGACGTTCCGCTTCACGCACGTTTCGTTCATCGGAATTGATTCAACGGGGACGACACAGTAATGGCCAAGCCTGTACCGACGATGCAGCACCCGCTGGAGAACCCGATGTACTTTCGCCAGCGAGTGTTCAATGCGATTCAGGCCATGCAAGACCCGATCACTCCGGGGCCGTATGCGAATGATGCGGCGGCAGAAGCGGGAGGGGTTATGATCGGCGGGCAGTATTACGAAGGCGATGGAACGGTTCATGTGAGGCTTACCTGATGGCCTACTCGCTGGCACAGTGCGCGCTCGGTGTGGTCAATAAGTTCGGCAACCGCCAGAACCTGGGTGCATACCTCCCCGGAACCATGACGGCCACGAACCGGATTCTTGAGGACAATTCGCTTGCATTGCAGGCTCTGATTCAGGCAGTGCAGAACCTGACGGAGAGCTTCGAGTTCGAGGAGTTGAAGTACCAGACTCCCGTTCCGCCGGCGTCTCCGCTTTCGCTGACGATGGGACAGCCCGTTGTTCTCATCTCGGACTTGCTGGCTACGATCCAAGGCAATGCGGGCTATCCGCAGTTGCAGAACCAGAACATCAATGACATCACCGACATCTACACCTTCTGGGTGTGGTTCGCCAACAGCCCGTCCGTCTCAGGTCGAACCCTGAAGTATCGTCGCATCACCACGATTGACACGTACTCCTATGGCATCACGTCGAACACGCAAGGCAATATCGGCGTGGCTCCTCCGGTGTACTACTCACGGTTCGGCAACATGCTCGAAGTTGGGCCTGCGCCGAACCAGAACTTCGAGTATTTCGTGCGCGTCAAGTTGCGCCATCCGTTTCCTACGGGAATCAGCCAGCAGTACACGGCAGATCAAGTGACGGGGCAATCGGGCGCTAATTTCTATCCCTGCACATTACAGGCGGTGTTGTCGGGCGGGGTTGTGATCTCCATCACTATCGTGGATGACGGACAAGGGTATCAGCCGAACACCAGGTTCCCGATCTACTTCGATCCACCGCTGGGGCCTCTGAATATTCCTACGGCCTATGGCTGGTACGCCAACACCGGCGCACAGGGAACCGTCACGTCAATCACTACCGGATCGTATGGCGGCACGAGCTTGGGATTTCCTCCTTACTGCTATGCAGCTTCACAGTCTACGCAGCAGGTATTCATGCCGGACTCGTGGAAGCAGGCGGCGGAGTATCTTGCTTGCTACCATCTGGCGACGTGGGAAGGGGCCGAGGATTACGTTAAGTCGTTTGCTGAGAAGTTGTCGGGTTTGGGAATTGACGTAGCGAAGGTTCTTCGTCTCAAACCTCAAATGGAACGCGACGAGATGCACAACGAGCGCCAGTTCTCTTTTCGCGGTTCCAAGTATTCGTTCTCGTGAGGGATGTTATGTCGGATGTCGTGTTGACGGCGGACGCTCTACGGGCTGGCAAGCGAAAGCTGTCGTCGCTGCGCAATTCGAAAAAGATGCTGGCAGCTGTGGCTAAGGTAAAGGCTTCACATTCCGATGCGGCCATTGTCTCGACCAAGGCGGGCATGTTCAAGTTGCGGAACAACGTGAAAGACCTTTCATCCGAGCACAACAGCCACTATGATTGCTGGTTAGAAGCCGCAGGAGGTTTGTGATGGCTGACAGCATGTTTCCCGCAACGCCGCAGATGAACCCCACCGGAGCAACGGGAAATGGCGGTATCACGCCTCCATCGTCCATGACCGGAGGAAGCGGGAACTTTGGGTTCGGCAACACGATGAATCCGAATCCCGGAGTGCAGACGTGGGGATCGCAGCCTAACTACTCTGGTGGCACGACTCCGGTTCAGAACCCTACCGGGTCTCCTGCTTCTGGAAATCAGTTCACTAGTCCGCTCGGTCCGACTGGGGGCAGCGAGCTGCAATACGGATTACAGCAGACTTATGGACAGGGAATCGGTTCTGTGCTTGAGCAGTTCCTGCAAAGCGGTGGAGGATACAACTCCCCGATCACGCAGCAGGCTGTAACCGCTCAGGAAGCGGCCATGCAACAGGCGATTCAGCGCGGCTGGGGAGATCAGGCTTCCCACTTCGCTGAGTCGGGAATCAGCCCCAACTCCTCTACGTATGCGCTTGGTCAGGCCGATTACTATTCCAATGCGGCCACGCAGGAGAACGCTTTGATTGCGCAGGAGTTCTACAATATGTGGAACCAGAGCCAATCGAATGAGACCAGTATTCTTGGAGAAGTGGCTCAGGGAGCAGGAACGTGGAAAGCCAATCAGACTACGGGTTGGGATGTTTTCAGTTCTATTCTCGGTGGCGCTACGAGCGCATTGAGCACGGCTGGCGACTTGGGATGGACGCCGTTCTCATAGGAGATACTAATGGCTGACGAACCGACACAATCTCCGATGACTGAGACTTCCGGCCTCCCACTGGACTTGTTCCGCCAGATGATGACGCATCAGGGCGGTCAGGGGGACATTGGCGGTCTCACGTCGGTGCAGCCGAATCTCTCTCCTGTGGCTCCGATCCAGAATCCGCAGCGTCCAGAGCAGAGAATCCAGCCTGCGCAAGCGGTAGGCGTTGGACAGGGTGGGGCGGTACGCCGTCAGGGGATGCAGAACACCGTCGCGGCTGCGCAGAACCTCGCCAACCAGCTTGGCCAGCAGGTGCAGGCCAAGAAGAGGCGGGAGGACATGCAGGTCACTGGACAGTTCACTTCGATGGTGAGGGGTATCAATGACGCCAAGTCCCAACTCCAGCAGGGCCAGCAACTCGTTCAGCAGGGCCAGCAGTCGAACAATCCGCAGATGGTGCAGCAGGGACAGCAGATGATGCAGGCCGCACAACAGTCCTTGCAGCAGAACATGACCAACTACAACGACCTGGTGAACGATCCGAAGAAGCACAAAATCATCATCAAGGCGTTTGGCATCGACGACAAGAATGCTAACTCGCCTGAGCGTCAGGCTGCGATTCAGTCTCTCAAGCAGCAGAACCAGGGCATGAGCGATCAGGGCGCGTCCATGATGTCCCGCCTTCCGCAGACGCAGCAGTTGTCGCCGGAAGGGCAGGCCCGTGCCGGACTGGTGCAGGCTGGGGTTGTAGGCCGTCCCGCTACTGGCGGGCAGGTTTTGAATGCCGAGTCTCGCGCTTTATCCGATCAGATGAAGTGGGCCATCAACACGGCTAACAATGCGGTCAAGCAGGGCATTGCGGCGGACAAGTTGGCTCCTGTTCTGGAACGCTCTGGACTGACTATGGAGAAGGACTCCAGCGGTCAGCCACAGCGCAATCCTGACGGAACTCTGGTGATTCGCCAGATGACGCCAGAGGAGCGCAAGAAGAACCCTGTTCTATCGGCGCAGGACGAACTGACCAAGGCCAAGACGGACGCGCAGCGAGCCGACGCCGATGCGAAGATGAACCCGCAGAATCCACTGTTGCAGCTCAAGGCTCGCCAGCTTGGGATTTCGGCTTTGGACGCGCAGGCTCGCATGATCTCGGCTCAGGCATCGGCTGCGAGAGCTGCTATCGCCATGTCTCCCGTAGCGGCTGCGGCAGGGAAAAAGGCCGACGATCTGGAGACGACTTACAAGAACGCTCAGGACTATCTCAAGAACCCGTCTCCGACCAACGACACACAACTGATCTTCGCCTACGTTCGTTCGGCTGTGGCCGGAGCGGGACGTATGACCAACACCGAAATCGAAGCGGCACTAAAGTCTGGGTCGTTCGGAACACGCGCCTCCAATGCCTACAACCGGGCATTATCCGGCAAACTGGACGACGACTTCCGGCAGCAGTTGGTGAACAGCATTGGCATCGCGGCGACAAACGCTCGCGGCACGGCCAGCAAGTACATGCAGGGTGAGCCTGCCGGTGCTCCCGTTGGGGACGCCGACATTGTGGTTGACCCCAAGGATGTTAAGTGAGCACGACTCCCACGCCTCCGGTATCTGATTCGGTGCGGGTACAAGGCCCGGATAACCGGATGTACCGCTTTCCTAAAGGTACGACCAAAGATCAGGCCGTTGCTTACTTCAAGAGTAAAGGCATCGCTGGTAAGCCATCTGGCCAGCAGATGTACGACACCGCTGTACAGAAGTCGGTCGAGTCCCAGCGAGCACAGCATCCCGTGCTAACTAAGACGCTCGGTCTAATCCCCGCCGCAGCAGCGACAGGAATGGGCATTCTTGGGGCGGAAACAGGCCCAGGAGCCGTCGTAGCAGCCGGGGCAGGGGGAATGGCCGGAAAAGCGTTAGAAAGCTCTGTAGAGGAGAAATTGGGGCTGAAGTCCCCTCAGACCTCCGGCACTGCCGAATCCAGCGAACTGCTCAAGGAGGGCGGCAAGCAAGCAGCGTTTGAGGCTGGCGGGAGGGCGGTCGGAGCTGTTACCGGACGAGCCGTGGATGCCTTGCGCGGGCGTACCCCGGAAGTGGTTGGTTCGACCATCGGCGGCGTTAAGGTTCCCGAGACGATGGGGCAATCGTCGGGTCGCTCCGGGGGCTTTACCCAGACCATCGAGCATTACCTGTCCAAGACGTTTCTCGGCAAGCCGTTGCAGGAAGTAAAAGCAGCGCAGCAGGCATCAACTCGTCAGATACTAGCCAACCTGTCGCACACCGACGATGCTGTACCGGGAGCAATGGCCCAGAATTGGGAACGGGCAACGCAGGAGACGCGTATCACGGCGGACGGGATGTATAACGCCATCGGCGAGCATGAGGCTAAGACTTCGGCGCCCGTGGCGGCAGAAATCCTCAAGGACGAGTCCCTGAGACTTCCCGGCAAGGCCCGTGACGCGCTGAGCAAGATAGCCAGCGACCCGCACATGGAGATCGCCAAGAGCCTCGGCTACAAGTCCACCGAGGACGCTAAGAAAGCAGTCGGCGAGACGGTCTGGAATCAGCTTATTACTGCTGAGGCGAAAGCAGGCCATGTGGCTACCGTTCCTACCGTTAGGGACGCTCTTTCTGCACGATCTGAACTCCGCGATCTGGCGAGCACCAGCGCCGACCGCAACCTGCGCCGTCTTTACGGGCAGGCATGGGAAAAGCTGGACGCCTCGATCAATGCCGGTCTGACATCTGAGCAGAAGGCACTAAAGGCTGATGCTGACAGGCTCTGGCGGCGGTCGTACATTCAGGAGGAGATCACCAAGGGCTTAACGGCCATGCAGAACGCGCAGGCTCCGAGTGCGGCACCGATGGTCGCCGTGGACGGGTTTGTGAAGATGGTAAACAAGTTGGCTCATTCGCCTCTCGTGCGTGAGGGGGATTCGGTTGTCGCCAAGCCATCCAAACTGGACATCCTTTTCGACAACCCGTCCGACAAGCAAGCGATGATTCAGCTGGCCGACTTCCTGAAGACCAAATACACGACAATGGGCGGAAACGCCGGTATCTCCGAGTCCATCGCCCGAATCGGTGTGGCGCTGGAAGCGATGAGGATTCCTGGCCAGATCATCTCCGGCGCGGCTAAATCCGCCACGCACGGCGGAATGTCGCTTGCGGCGCTTTCGGCGATGGCGAAGGTCATGGCGAACCCCGGCGGGGTCAAGTTGCTCAGGGCCTATTTCAACTCTGGAGGAGCGGCTGCGACGGCTCTGGCGGCTCGGATTGCAGCGCAAGCACTCGATCAGCCTATGCCCCGACAACCCGTTTCTCATCAAAGTTATTGACAAACCAACGCTTCTAAGTACACTTTACGCATACGGAGGAACAACATGGCAGGACGTGCAGCGAACAACACGATTGGCACGGTGATGTCGGACATCAACGCGATCAAAGGCCCAGGCATGAGCGGGGTATCCGGCTCCGAGACTTCCCCCATCGGCGGCATGGGCCGCAAGGGCGGGACGGCGGACGGCATGATGCCCGTCTACAAAGACGTTTGCAACCTGATGAACGAAACCGGAAACGCCACGCGGCAGGACACCGGACCCGGCGCTGGGAGCGGAAAGACGCTGTAATCAACGCATGTGCGTATTCTACTGGCATCGTCGCACGGTATCGGAGCATGGTTTCTCTTGCGCCTCATGCGCGAAGGCCATCAGTGCGACTGGTTTCTTCTAACTTCTCCTCCACGTCAAGCGGAGCGACGGATTCTTCGCGGCCTTATCCCCGCTCCGCTTGACGCTCCTCCCACTGACTTCTCACAATACGACCTCGTAATTTTCGACTCCACCGGCCACGGCGAGTTCGCCGAAGAAGTGCGCAAGCAAACTCCTGTCATCGGCGATGGTGAGCTTGCAGCTCGGCTGGAAGACGACCGCCTGTTCGGAATTCAGGTGATGGAGCAGTGCGGAATCGAGGTTCCCAAGTACCAGACCTTCGAGTCTCCCGACGATGCTCGCAAGTGGATTGAAGATAATCCCAAGCGGTACGTCTACAAGCCATTCACTCCCGAAGGTCAGGAGCAGGATTGTGATGTTACTTACGTATCTGAATCTGCGGAAGATTTGATTCAATGCCTCGATCATCTGTTCGAGGATTCGATGCACGCCCCATTTTTACTGCAAGAAGTTGTCGAGGGAGAAGAAGTAGCTACAGAGGGATGGTTTGACGGATTTCAGTTTCACTTTCCGAATCATACCCTAGAAGAAAAGAAGTTCATGTCTGGAGGCTATGGCCCGAATACAGGGAGTGCGGGCTGCCTGATGTGGGCGACGAATGGGCCTTCTCGTTTATTCACGCATAGTCTTGGTCGCATGGCCGAATTTCTAAGTGAGCATCAATACCGTGGGATGATAGACATAAACACGATTGTCAATCAGCAGCACGTCTGGGGGTTGGAGTTCACTCCCCGTTTCGGCTACGACAGTTCTGCGACCGTATTTTCTCTTATCAAGAGTAACTTCGGAGAGTTCTGTCATTCTGTCATAACTCAGGATGGAACGATGGAAATCCCATTAAGCCTGAGAGCTGGTTGGGCAGGGTCTGTGAGGTATTCGATCCCTCCATATCCAGAAGAAGTCGCGGGAAGACATCCCCGCGATCTCCCCATCAAGGGGGTCGAACTCGATGATGCGTGGCTTAACTGGTTTCTGTATGATGCCATGCTTAACGGAGAGGGATTGGTTACGGCAGGAATCAACGGTCTCATCGGATGTCCGATTGCCTGCGGACATACGCCTGAAGGTGCGTGGAAGGGGATAGATGAGATGCAAAAGAAAATCCACATTCCAGACGGGCAGGCGAGATGCGACATGAAGGATAGGACATTGAAGCGATTACAAGGACTACGGGACATGGGGTGGGTGGGATGAAGATTGTCGGTAGAACTATAGCTCATGACCAACATCGATTCCCCACGGTTGGAGATTGGGAAATAACCCCTAACGGGGAGTCTCTGATCGAAGTCTGGGCAAGTAATACAGGAAACGACAACTACGATTTCCTGATAATGATCCACGAGTTGATTGAGGCATGGCTTTGCAAGAAACGCGGTATTCCAGAACCGGCTGTTCGAGCTTTCGATATAGCTTTCGAGAAAAAAAGGCCCGAAGGAGATGATTCGGAACCGGGAGACGATCCCGATGCTCCGTATCGTAAGGAGCATAAATTCGCCACAAAGATCGAACGAATGATAGCCGATGAACTCGGGGTGGACTGGAATGCGTACGATCAAACTATTAACGCTCTGTAGCCTGGTGCTGCTGTGTATCGCCGCTCACGCGCAGATGACGACTGTTTCGGCGACGATCACCGACAGCACGTCACAGGTGTGGTTCGGTGGAACGTACCAGATCATCTGGACGCCCTCTCCCGGCTATCAGGGGCCGTACTACAAGACCGGATGCGGGCAGGACGGATCGCAGTTCACTCCCCAACAGTACACGGGAACATTCGACGGCAGCGGCCATTTCTCCATCTCGATTCCCGACAACAACTGCATCACGCCTAGCGGCACGCAATGGACGTTTGTGCTATGTGCTCAGACCGTTGCCAAGTGCTCACAACTGAAGCGAACCGTAACAGGCGCAACAGAGGACTTCACTTCTGACTTCTCGGCGAACGTCACACCTCCTGTATTCGCCACGGGACTGATTTCCTACGGCTACAGCACCGCTGAGGTTCAGCCGATTCCCCTTCCCGGTGGCTTCTTCTTCAACGTCACTACGGGATGCCAGGATGTGTGGAACGGGATGAACTGGTATGAGGCTTGCTCCAGCAGTTCGGCCTTCGCCATATATCAACACAACGAAGTCGAGGTAGGACAGCAACCAGCTCTCGATTTTGACGACAGCAGTACAGTCACGTTCACGCTGACCAATGACTCTGCAAATAACCGGGTCAAGGTAAGTGCGGCGGCGTCTCAGTCGATGATTTACCTGGCAGGAACGGATTCGGGAACGAACGGGACAAACTACGTTCTGACATCAGGAAATCTCAACACTAACTCAAACAGGTGCCCTGCTTCGTTGACCACAGGAGTCACGGCACTTGTCATACCTGTCCACACCAACACTTCCACGACTCCTACGTTCCAACTCTGCGGACTCGGATCCCCTGCGACCATCGTAAAGAATAGCGCCACGGGCGAGACCGCGTTAGCCAACGGAGACATTTTCGACACTGGTACGGCCAGCGTAATTCGTTTGGCATGGAACTCGATCACGTCGCATTGGGACTTGGAGAACCCCAGCGCCAGCGGAACTTCGGCTATCTCGTGCGAGAACTGGTATTCGCTGTACGGTTGCAACGCCAATTTCCCGGCGACCACGAGCGACGTTACGCCTTCCCCATACGTGCAGGACGTAGACACTGTGGCCCAAGGCCCGCCACCCAACACCTTCGGATTGCCGTGGGTGACAAACGTAAACACGACCTGCCACGATTCCAGCGGAACCCTGAGCACTTATGCGTGTGCGATGCCCAACGCTACGCATAAAGGCGACACGGTTGGGTTCATCATCATAACAGATTCAGGCGGTGGAATATCTCCACCTACTGATACGCAGTTAAACACATATACGTCGCTTTACAATGTTGGCGGCAGGGCGTTTTATTATGCTAAGAATGTCAAGGACGGCAACAACACTGTCACCATGCACCTTGGCTCCAATGGTGGATTCGTGGTCATGCCCTTTGAAATTATTGGGGCCGACCCAACTAGCCCTATCCTTGTAGATGGTGGAGAGGATGGTTCTTGCACCGGGCAGAACCCTAACTTTAACAGTGTGACCATTGGACAGTCGGCAACCATAATTGGTATGGTGATTGGCGATGGAATTGCACATGCAGGCTATAGTGTGTACTCAACGGGGCCGGGTTACTTCTTGCCCGGACAGTACACAATTGACGGTGGAGGCGGCATTGGTCAATCACGCTCTATTGCAATAGAGTGGCAGGCATTCACATCTCTTGGTGCACACACACCTAGCATGACGGCTAGTGGGATATGCTCAACAGAAACCTATACGATTGCTGTTAAGTTGAGTTCTACTGGTACACCAGCAGCGATAGTGGTAGCACCAACTAGATTCTCACAGGGGTATTTGGCACAGCCAACTAGCCCTGATCTTGGTGCCGCTGATGCTTATGTGGTTAATGCAGGTGGAGCGCTAAGTGCAGGTACTTGCCCTCCAACGCTTGTACCCGGCCAGTCGTATGCTTGGTTTATGCCAGCACATGCCAACACCACCACTACGCCAACCCTTAACTGGTGCTCACTTGGTGCGCAGACAATCACCAAGAACGGGCAGACAGCCCTCGTCGCCAACGACCTGATAACCACCAAGATCGCTCACGTTTGGTGGGACGGGACATACTGGGAATTGTCCGACCCCGCCACTGTCAGCAACACAGTTGCCAGTGGCACGTCCACGATGGGCACTTCGCTCATCGCATCGGGTGCCTGCGCCAGTACGGTAACGACGAGTGCTCCAGGAGTAGCGACTACGGACGTGATTATCGCGACGGCGAACGTCAACCCTCAGACTCTGACCGGGTATGCGGTATCAGCCACGGGGTCGCTGTACATCAACGCCTACCCAACGGCCAACAATGTTAACTTCCAGGTCTGCAACAATACCGGAAGTTCCATTACTCCGCAGGCGCTGACACTCAACTGGAAGGTGCCACGATGAGAGTCTTGTGCGGATTCCTGTTGTGGTGTACGCTGGCGTCGGCCCAGCAGGTTTACCCGATTCTTGGGAGTCCTCAGAACACTACGCCTCCTGCTGGAACATGCGGCCACAAGACAGTCGAGGCTGGCAACAGTGGTTCATTTTACGGGGCCAACTTCGCCATCGCGATGGCTTCGTGCACTCCAACACAGAATGAGACGGTTGTTGATCTTCAGGTCTACATCAACTCCTGCGGTGGGTGTGGGGCCAATTGGAATGCGGCCATCTACGATTCGGATGGCGGTGGCGGTGCAGCCGGAACTGTTCTCTGTCAAGCTACCCCACTAGCAAGCGAGACCGCTGCCGCATGGAATCTCATCACTCCGTCAAGTTGTCCAACGCTTACGAACGGGCATACCTATTGGCTGGTGTTCAATACCGCTAGTGGTTCGGTGAATGCGGCCATGCAGAATACCAGCGGTAATCAGTGGTATAAGTCCCAAAGCTGTTGCACTTTCTCAAACTTTTCAAGCCCCAGCAACTTCACCGGAACCGGGTCGATATACATCGACGTAACGCCATGAGGTACAACATGAAACGTATCTTGGGAATAATCGCCTTCTGTATGTTCTCCGCTCTGTGCTGGGGGCAGAGCTACTTCAACTGCTCGCTGGTGAACGTAGGCGACTACTGCCCCGGATCGTCCGGCTCCCCAGTGCTGAACGCTGGCATCGACACTCAGAACGTGTACGCCGTTGTGCAGGGAACTCCTGGCAGTTTGACGCTGCTCATCCAAGGGAGCATCGTTGGCGACTTCAGTGATGCGGCAACATGCGCTACAGCGACCATTGCCAGCAGTTCAACTCCTACAGGGCCATCGCTGTCCTGCAATGGCGTATACACCAAGATCCGGGTAAAACTCAGTGCCATATCAGGATTCACCGGGGTCAATGTTACCTACGTTGGAGTGTCATCGGCAGCGAAGAACCCACCGCGTGTGTTCCCTGGAGCGCCCACCGGGTCGTGTAGCGAATTTAACTTGGCGGTGAATACGTCGAACGGAGACTTCTATGACTGCTTCTCGAGTGCGTGGAACAAGATCGCTGGCGGCAGCGGTACGGGAATTACCGGGACGCTCACCGCCAATCAGGACGTGTACGCCACGGGAACGCATACCGTAGCCAGCACGCCCGCCATCCTGTTCGACGGCAGCGGAAACCTGCTGACCGTGAATCAGGGCAACGGGACGCACGCGGGAAGCGCGACGATAAATCTCGGCTACACGGATGGCGGCGGGCTGAACGCTCTCGATGTGGTTAACCAGACGACCACTAATGACTTCCGTGGAGCGATGCAAACTTCATCGTTTCAGGGGGTCTACGACAACATCTTCACGCTTGGGTTCAACGTGGCGCAAGGTGGCGGGCCGATAGACAATACCCTACCTGCAAACTGGTGCCAGATGGAATCGAAGTATTGCACCTCCGACGCTAATACCTGCCAGAACGAATTTCACTGCATGGTGTATCCGACCAATTCTGGCGTTGGCCAGTTGCGATGGCTCACCACGGCTAACAATACAAAGACAGGCGTCACACAGTTCATGCACTTCGGCTCTGACACGGGAGCCGGGTTATATTACCTCACAGGCGACGGTACGAACGTCACCAGCGTTACAGCCTCATGGTCATCGGCTGCGGGCGGTACATTCACCTTTACCAAACCTGCGGCGGGCACTTGGGCCGTAGATTATGCCTCGGGAACTTATGTAACGGTTACGAGCTGTACGCCGTCCGCCTACAATTCTCCAACTGGCGGATGGACAATCGCAGCATCCGGGGCGGGACAGACTACATTCACCATCACGGGCGTCGGCGCGAATCCTGGTTCCAGCGCGACCGGATGTATCGTACAGGGTGGGGCGAACTACGCCTACTTTGCGGTCGGCCCGACTGCCGGGGTTCAAACCTTTGGTGTGGCTCCGGCCTCTATCGGCGGAGCGATTATGGAGAACGGGTCCGCTAATGCTACTGCTGGACTTACATTGATTACCGAGTCAGGCTCGTTCGGTGGCTCTAATAACCCAATTGTATTTCACGCGGGTGGCACGGCAGGCATCACGCCGGGTTCTACTACATGCGCAACAGAAGGCCAGTTTGAGTTTCCCGGTAGTGCGGCGGCGGATTATTTTTGGTGTGATGGAACTCACTGGCAGTACTCAGGCTCATCGGCTCTAGCCTATGTCGGACTTTTACATACAGGTAGCGGCCCTCTGACCATCTCATCGGAGTTTGTAAACAGCGGCGGCTTGGCTATCTGGACTAACTACACATCCGACACCAATGCGTCCGGCAAGATTTTCACTACTAATGGCGGCGGAGCGACAGCCTATGACGTTACCTATCAAGTAGGTGCTGGTGGCGGTACGCCGATCACAGCTGTCTATAACTGTGGTTGGTCGAGCGTAGCGTGTAACCTCGTCGGCGGCTCAACGGTCGGAGTGGCCATCAACACCTCCGGCAACGTGAACCTCGCCAGCGGCGGCGGCACGCTCTCCTACAACGGTACGGCGGGACTGACAGGCTCAACTCTGTGCTCGGCCACGATCAACTACAAGCTCGGAGGAATCACCGTTTGCACCGCAACCTCCGACCCGCGCCTGAAGAACTACGAGCCTTCACCCTACGGCCTTAATGCCGTCATGCGGATCAACCCGATTCGCTTCACATGGAATGAACTAGGGCGCAAGTACAATGCCGACGACTCCACTGTGCACCTCGGCTTCAATGCGGCCAACATTCAGCAGGTGATGCCTGAATCTGTGGGCACGGAACAGCACGACGGCGTGGACTACCTCTCGCTGCCGCATGGCACGGACGGCATTGTGGCCGCCCTGGTTAACGCCGTGAAAGAGCAGCAGGCAGAGATTCAGGAACTTCGCACCAAGATTGCAGCACTGGAATCAAAGTAATCGCGCCCCCGCTTCGTAAGACTGGCCAGGAAGGAGGATGTAGGCAATGACCCCAAACGTTGAGGATGACTGCTAATGTCGTCACTTGGGATTACCCATTGAACGCCGACGACCGCAGAGTCGTGGACGATATCCAAGAAACCGCCAACGAGACTCTAAAGATCACGCGGGCGCTATCCGTGTCTCTGATCGGCAAGTCCAACGGCACCACGATTGATCCTTCTGGCGGTCGTATCGGTCGGCTGGAGCGGTTCGTGTGGTGGCTATTCAGCGGGTTAGTCGTCATCGGACTGTGGCTGCTGGGCACGATGATAGCGAGAGTGGTTAAGTGAAATGGCGATCATACCCGACACTTTCTGGCAGGTTCTGACGCCTCTTATCGTGGTGATTACTGGCTTGGGTCAGTGGCTGCTTTCCTCGTGGGAGCGCAAGGCGATCAAGGAAACCATGTCCAAGGTAGACCAGAAGGCGGACACGCTGATTCAGCAGACGGATGGAATCGTAGGCAGGTTGCAAGGCACAATTGAAGCCAAGGACAAGCAGGCGAGTCACGTCGCGGAGCTGAACGAAAAAGACAGGCAAATTGCGGCGCTGACCAAGACAGATGAGCATTAGTGAGCAGCGTGGTGCATCCAACGAATCGTACGCTATCCCCGAAGGGAGGCCCGACATCTCACAAACGAAACACGAGGAGCATACGCTGCGCCAGATTCTCGATGAGATGAAGGAGCAGACGGCCCTCCTCCAGCAGATAGAAATTAGCGTGCGGACGCTGCGCAACCATGCAGTTGACGGCCAAGCCGTAGGCTTAAAGATCAACGAAACCAAACTCTAGGAGACACATTATGGATCTGCAAATCACAGACAGCGGCAAGGGCGTAAAGTTCACTGCCGAACCCGTAAACAAGGCTGGCAAGCAGGTATCGTTGCCCGTCGGCATCGTGCCCGTGTGGGCATCCTCAAACCCGGCAGTTCTGACCGTTGCAGCCGACCCGAGTGACCCTAGCGGGTTGACCGCTCTGGGTACTCCAATATCGGACGGCACGGGTGTTCTCGCCAGCGTCACGGCAACTCTGCCCGACGGCACGGTTATCAAGGACGACGGTTCGGAAGCTCCGATTGATGTCGTGTCGGACGGAACCCCATCTGGCTTCGTTATCCAGGAAGCCGCTCAGTAACACGGAGAGGGCTGGGCGATGGCGCTTGGCCCTTCCGTTAAGGACTATATGTACCCGATTTCGTATCCCGCACTCGAATTCTCGCAGGCATGGACGGAGGAGTCCGACTCCAAGACTGGCGGCAAGTGTGTTCTCTCCGCTGGCAACGCTTCGACGCCCATGAAGGCTGTGTTCTCGCCTACGGCTGGCAGTCCGTGGGCCAACGCCTACATCCTGCACCGTCATCCGTTCACTCCCGCGACGAACTGGACATATCCGGTCACGGCGATGTACCCGACTCAGGCGGACATCGACAACAGCCAGTGTTTCGAGCTAGACCGTCAAGACAATCCCGGCGGCAACATGTTCAACTGGGGCATCCAGCTACGCTTTGGATCGGGCCTGTTCATTTGGAACCGCGCAGCCAAGAACGGCGCTGGCGAGTGGGAAGGGCCGATTCCTGACACGCTGCCGCTGGTTAAGTTCACTCCCGGCGTGGCGAAGCAATTGGCGCTGACGTGCTCGCGGGACAGTTCCCGACTCGCTTACGAGGCGCTGTGCATCGATGACAAGATTGTGTCACTGCCGTACAACTATCCGTCCGTGGTGAAAGCGCAGACGCCATACGTGAACAACGCATTCCAGCTGGACAGCAAAGGGCAGGGCAAGCCGATTACGTGCCTTGTCCGCTGTGGGCTATTCGGATTCTGAAAGGAGACCGACATGGTAGGTCTACTGATTTGGCTTCTGATCATGGCGTTGGTTATCTTCGCCGTGTTCTACATCATCAACAACATCATCCCTGAGCCGTTCAAGAAGATTGCCACGGTGATAGCGGTCGTGGTGGTGGTGATCATCCTGATTATCTTCCTGATGCAGTTCTCGGGAGGGAGCTTGGCTCTCGGCGGGATGCGGGGGCCGTGCCGCTAGTGCGATGGCACAGCATACGGTCACGGTCACGCTCAAGTCCAGCGGTGCGTGGGTAGTAGAATGTGTGGACTGCGGATTCAAACTCCCAGCGATGAACCAGACCGACGCCAATCGGCTCAAGGTGCTGCATCTGCGAGTGGTAAGGGAATTGGAGAAGGAGAAGAATGAATCAGAATCCGATCACTAAGTTCTTTGCCACGTTCAACATCAGCACGCACACGCTAGTGGGAGCTTACGCCACGGTGACGGCGTATCTGGCTGTGGATGCGACTGCTCGTGGCCTCGTCTTGCAGTTTCTGGCCAATCACCCCTATTGGGCGATTATCGGCAACTTCGCCGCGTTCGCTGTCGCCAAGTACAGCGGCTCCCACAGCACGCAGGGACAGGCCGCACAGCTCATTGCTGCGGCTCAGACTGAGCCTGCCAAGGTAGCCGACGCGGTAGCGATTGCCAACGCTGCTTCGCCTGAGGCTGCTCCAGTTGTGTCGGTGAGTTCCCCGAAAGCGCCGTAGTGCTATACTGCTCCGCAGAGCGGTACGCAGCTTGGATGAATGGACAAAGGCCGCAACCGAGAGGAAGCGGCCTTTTGTGTTACCACTGAGGCGTGAAGCGTAGCCCCTGAAGCTGCTGCCATGTGACCGGCGTCCCCTGAACCGACTCCAGTTCCGTTATCGATGCCGTGATCGCGTCGATCGCCCCTTGCTCCCATCCGTTGATTTTCGCGGCCTCCAGCACTACCTTCAGAAACGCCAGCGTCAGAAGAATGTACTGTTCGGTTTCGTTCATAGCACGCTCTGGATTTCTGCGACGAATGTCGCCGCGTTAGTGGTTGCGTCAATCAGCGCCTGCTGGCCGCTGGCTATGGGAACGCATACCTGGTTGGGGTCAGGCGGAGAAGTTGATGCTGGCCAGCCGCAATACGTGTCGAGGGCCGTAATCAGGGCGTTCTGTGCAGCCCCGGCCCGGTTGATCTGCTGGCATACGGACTGCTTGTTATTGGCCACACAGGAGTCGTGGTACTTGGATTGAGCACTCTTCAGCAGGCCTCCGAGTGCGGCGGATACGTCACGGCCACGGCTCTCTGCTGTTCCTGTCGGCGGCGACGGTGTAGTGGTTCCAGTTTTCTTGGCGCATCCGACGCACAGCGCCAGAGCCAAGGCGATGCACAGTACATGCTTCATGGTTTCTCCTTGCGAATGGAATAAGTCCAGTATGATACCGCTGCCAACTGCACGGATAAGTCCAAGCACCAGCACTGCTCCCGCGTGAATGGCATGTACGACCGCATACAGCTCGTCAGCCACGCCACTCCGAACGTCGCTATCAGCCCTCGTATGATGTCCCTCGGAAGCCGGTTGCACGCTGGCTGGACGTAGTAGTTTGCAGCCAAGTACACGCACACCAGCAGCCACAGCAGCACGAACGCACATCCCTGCGACCAGCGAATCTCCGGCCTCGCGTCAGGGTCAATCTGCCAGCGGCTGAGAATGATCGCAACAGCCGAGATACTGAGCGCCAGCGAACCGGCCGTGACTACGAACTCCCCCGGCACCTTGCCCTTATTGCGAAGCGTCAGCCAAGCATACTGTCCGACGATGCAGGCGACGAGGGCATAGCTCAGGAACTCGAATTCCCACCATCCTGTGTAGATCGTATCCCACGGCACCCATCCCATCCCCCACAGCGCCAATCCTGCCCATTGCCACGTCTGCTGCGCCACGAACGCCCACACGAACCACGCGAACGGTGAACGCCACTCACGGCGCAGAATCCATGCCAGAGCAGCGGAGGCGATAGTCAGGACGGCCCAGAGGCAGGCGAGTGCGGGGTGTATTGCTGGATTCATCGACCCGCCCTTATTTGGCCAAGGATTATCATCAGCCAATCTTCAATCATGCGTGCACTATCGGCACTCAGAGGACTCGGGCGACGGAATACGACCAAGCCCTCTTCGATGTCAAATGTGTACTGCCTCAGCACGGCGGGTTGCACGGCACCGGCCCGCCCGGTGTCGGATTCGTCGGCTGCGCCGGAGGCTTGCTTGGCGGCTTTGTCGTTTGCGTCCATGTGATGGCTCCCCCGATCAGTACCACGGCTAAAATCAGCGATTTCATAGTCTTGCTCCAGCCGAAATGTCGGCTAGGGCAATTTTACTTGTACAGTCCAAATACAATCGACACCGAGTTTAGAATCAAAGCCCCGATTGCCATCCCCTGCAACAAGTACACAGTCCTCTGCTGAATCGTTGGAATGCCGAACTTGCCAGAAATGCAAATGGCTGTCGTTATGAGCGCGAAAATCACTAGCTAAAACTGAACTCGAACGCTTGCTGTCATTTCTCCCTCGGCTTAGGCGAAAGTTCTCCAGCGGCCCGCTCCAGTGCGTCAGCGCGAGTTTCTAGCCACGATCCAATGCTGCCATGTAAGTCCTTAGCGATTGCGGCCTCACGTCTCAAAGTCCGTACTTCGTGCAGCGCCAGAGCTGAAGTTGCGGGGAGGGAGAGAGCCTTATCCGCGATTCCTTTAATGACAAAGATTGCTCCAGCCGCATCCGACGAAAGCTCTACTTTGTTGACGATAAATTGTATTTCCCGCATCCCCTCGGCCCTAGCTTCCGCCTCCGCTGCCTGCTGCTGGGATGTGGATAACTCGCACACGAGGCATATGATGTGAGCGCCCCTGTCCTCGGTATGGCCATAGCGGTCGTAGTGGCCGCATGGTAGTTTGGCCAGTTGAAGTTGCTTGGTTAATTCCTCGCTGGCTTCCAACTGCTCTTTGCAGCGGGCGAGTTCGGCGGTGAGATTGGTGGGCCTCGATGGGGTCGAACCACCGTCCTGCGAATTATGAGTTCGCTGCTCTGCCGACTGAGCTAGAGGCCCGTTTAACTCTCGTTCGATAGCTTCGTGTAATGGCCCATTTGCTACGTATCCTTCCGCCAATTCCAGTTCTTGCTTCAGCCGTTTATTCTCCTCCCGCAACTCCCGCAGGCTGGCTTCGAGAGTGGCAATCTCCTTCCAGCACTTCTCCAAAGTTGGTCTAGCGAATTCCGCCCCATGGCAGCAATAAATCCGCCTCGCCTCTAAATAGACAGAATTAGTTGATTCACTTGCCCTCTCGCGTGGGGCTTCGAGATAGGCTGCATACTCACGCAGAACAATTCTCAGATCGTCCAAAATTCTTTGGCTTACGAACGGCTGAAGGTGCTTAAGGTGCAGGATAGCTTTAGTTTCTTTGTCGAGCGGGGGATCGTCCGCACTCTCGCGTGGGGCGGGGGCATCGGCCTCTATCGCACGTTTACCGATGCTGGTCATTGCGTCCTCTGTGCGTGCAACCTGTGGGGCGGGTTGGGTGGAGTCAGCGGTCGGCGATGCAGGCTCCTGGCGGGAGGCTTCGGGCCGACTAAGTTTGTCTGCATGTACTTCGCTAGCGTGTAGCCGAAGATCGTTGTAATCTTCAAAGTTCTGCTCGCAGAAAGCGCAGCCAATAGTTTCACTCATGTCCTCTGCTTCCTCTCCTCCTGGTGGGCTAGGCATCCCACTTCCCTGCGAATATTCTCATCCAACTCGTCTGTGCTGTCGCGGTGGAAGGTGAACCCGCAACCGAGACACTGCCAGCGTCCGCCATAGGGCTTCACGTCCGTAGACTGACAGCGGATACACGATTTCTGGATGCAGGCTACGTCACCCATTATCTTTCTCCTCCGGGTGGGCCTCAGCCCTGTGACTCTCTATCGCACGGCCTATCATGATCCCCAAGAAAAGCACAGCTACAAAAAGCGCCACGGCTTCGATTTGAAACTCAGCCATTGCTACCCTCCACCGGACGGGACTCGGCCCTGCGAGAAATCTCTACGATTTGCTTGCGCGTCAACTTCTCGCCGCGCTCGATCCTAGAAGTGATTTCATATAGAGCGGCACAGAACGACCGCAGCTTATCGTCGCTCCAATTTGCGGCTGGTATCAGCATCGCTATTCCTCCTCTCGCGGACGGGACGATACTCCATTGGCACACTCTGGGCACAGGTTCTTGCCGTAAATCTTCCACCAGTGAGTGGCGCAGACTTCCTTGCCGCACTTCTCACAGCGGAGCACCGGACTGATAACGCAACAGTGGCGGTTATCGCTCGCCATTGCTACCCTCCACCGGACGGGACTCGGCCCAGTTGTAGGCGATGTGATTGGACAGAGACTTGATCTCGTCGCTAATCCACGGTTCGTCGTTGACGATCTTGGCAACTAACAGCAAGATGCGAATGACGGTCTTTTGCTTCCAGTTACCCACGCTTTTCCTCCTCTCGCGGACGGGACTCAGCCCGCTCATCAGTCCAAGGCGTTTGCGATGGCCAAACTGGATTCTCCTGCCAAGTGCATTTGGCTCCGTTCCAGTAGTTATGCCCTGGAGGTCTGACCGCCGAGCGGTGAATAGGGCACCGCTCCCGAACTTCTCTCAACGGGAACCAATGCTCACAAATACAAGTTTTATCTTCTGCCATTGCCTTCCCTCCTGCGGAGCCAACTACCCGGCTACTGGTTATGTTCCTTACGATGACAACTTGGGCACGCCCACACGCAATTCTCCAGCGTGTCCGAACCGCCGAGGGAGCGGTGAATCTTGTGGTGCATGTGGCCGTAATCCCAGGATATGTAGCCCTCGCATCCGCCTATATTTCAGTTGGCACGATAAGCTGGCATTCTCGGCCACCTTCATCCGAAGTAACTCCAAACGCCAACCTGTGAGCCTGATCTTGCCGCTGTACTTGCCAACGGTCTTCGTCTTCCTGCTCCGCTGCTTGGGACGCATGGGCGTTCTGCGAAGTGGAGTGTTGCGTTTCATCCCCGGACTCCGTAAGCCTGAATCTGATTCATCAACTCACCCACGCTGGTAATGAGCCAGTAGCGATGATGGTTCCGGCTTCTCGCTAACTGGAATTGACACTGCTCCTTCGACTGCACACCATCAGGCTTCTTCACTTCAATCCACAGAAACGAAGGGTCTTTATATCCGTCGAAGTAGGCGCTTGCCAGCAAGTCCGCCGTGCCCTTCTTGGCTCCGTGCGAGAACCCGCCACGAACCCGCACAGCACCGCTGTTGATGCGCCACCACTCGATACCCAACTTCGTCAGGGCATCGCAGATTTCGCGCTTTACCTGAGCTTCGGATTTCATCAGAACCCCATCTGCTTCCCGCTGGGCGATGCCAGCGGCTGATTCTTGGAGAACTGCAAATCTCCGATTCGGTGAATCTCCTCGATGGTGTAGTGGACAGAGTCCCCTACTTCGTGGCGCATTATGCCGAACTCGCACGCCTTACCCTTGGAGGTCTTGAGATGTCCGAACATGGTGTTTTTGTGCCAGCACTGGAGTGCTATTCCATAGGTATCGTGGGCAGGCTCGTCCATGTTGTCGGAGTTCCCCGTTCCGCCCGTTTCCTCGTAAATCTCGCAGTCGAGGAGCATCCACTGCTTGCCGCCCTTGCTCCGCTGTTCCACTTCGGTAACGCTTACTTCCTGCCGGTAGATTTCACCGGGTACGTGGGATGCCCCGTCCTGCGATTCTGTGACGGTTTCTGGGGCTTTCTCTGGCTCCGTAGGGGTTTGGGCCACCCCTGGCGTGGAAGGGGCGTAAAACGCCTTCTCGTCCTTATCGAACTTCAGCCCTTTATCGGTCGCCACGGCCATGATTAGAACCTTGACCGAATGATCGGCCTTAACCGCTTGCGGTAGCAGGGAATTGAAGTCGGCGGCGTTCTTGCAGGCGTTCAATAGTTTCCGCCAGCCCTCAATCTCGTCCTGTGCCTGCGTCTGAGACTCCGACATCTTGTTGAGAGCCTTCTTGATGTCTCCGATTACGCCAGCGAAGTATTGCGGCTCGACTGTGAAGTTCGGGACGGTAAGGATGTCGAACTGCGCTGGATTCTTGCCCAAGGCTCCCTCGCGAGGCGAGAAGTCCAACTTGCGGGCCTTTCCCTCGATGTAGAGCTTCGCCATTGCGTCGGAGCACTTGTAGATTTCGGCCTTACTTCCGCCCTGAATGTCGAGGCGGTCTTTGATGATGTCGCCTTCCTGCTTTTCGTCCAAGTGACTCAGCAGGATAACGTCCTTGCCGCAGGCGTGCAGACGCTTCAGCCACGAAATGAACGAACTCTTGAGAGCGCCAAACCCCTGTAAGCTCAGATCCCCGGACTTGCGGCCCATCTTGGGGTCGTTCTCCAGAATGTGCGCGGAGAGCATATCGAGAGCGCGACCAGCAGTGTCCAGCGCCACAGCCTGATAGCCTTCCAGATCGCTGGCAGTCAGGTTGGCAATCTCCGACCATGACGCCGGCTGCACCGTGTCTCCACGGTTGGCAGAGCGGTACGCGCCTTTGTCGGTGTCGATCAGGAGCGCCCCGGCACTGAACGCTAGAGATGTTTTCCCGATGCCCGGAAGGGCGTATACAGTGACGGTGATTTGCTTAACTGGTATGGGTTGATTCGACTTGATGATCTTTAGCACGGGCGTCCTCCAGTCCGTTATCAATGATCTTTCGCAGATCGGGTGAGCGTAACGCGGCGTCATAGAACTCAACCGCAAGGCGGGAGCAGTCCTGAGACAGCTCCGGGTAGCGGTACTGCGTGATTTGGTGGATCTCCTCGACGCGCAGGATGTTGTCGCCGGTATCGTGCGCCTGGAAGATGAAGTAATCGAACACGTCAGCGCCGAAGATGTCGAGGTAATAGCGCCACTGGTACGAGTCCATGTACTGCTCGCCCTCAACCTGGTGGTCGATGATGAGCTTGTAATCCTGAATCCGATTGCCGTTCAGTCCGTCTGTCTTACCTGTGACGCGCAGCGCCCCGTAGTCCTTAGAACGCCGCTGTTCCCTGAACTTCGGTAGCGCCAGCTCGTGGTCGCAGTCGAACACGAAGATGTAACCCCCGACGCGGCCCTCAGGACACTCACCTTCTCCGACCTTTTCCAGAAACTCATGCAGCACAGTCCCGGCCCGCATCCGGTCGTTCTCTCCCCGATCCTTGTTGATAAACCAATCCCACTCAAGGCCGGAGCTTTGCCACCAGCGGTAATCTTCGATTGCTGAGACGCGAGTCGTAATCATTTCACCATCTCCAGCCATCCCCACGAGGCCAGCAAGAGAAACAGCGCCCAGAATAGTAGTGCCCGTGGCCAGTAGTCGGCGGATTTCATGCTTCATTCTCCTTGCAGCGTTTGCACAGGCATCTCGCGTGCTCCGCGACGTCCTTGCGCCCGCAGTATGAACACCGGCTCGCCATCGAGCAGGACTTCGCACATGGTACCGAGACTCAGACAGTCAATCTTCTTCATTATGCACACTCCTTAGTCTTCATACATAAACATCCTCGATGTTCACCCAGTCTCCGCTTCTGCCGTCGGGCGAACGCATCTGCGCAATGGTCCGCTTCTTGACGACACGCTCCAGTATGTAGACCCCGACTTCTCCGTCCTCAGTCATCTTCAGATCTTTCTCCGCTTGCAGGAAGTTGTTACTGTCCCGAAATGCAAACAGCGTATCCGGCAATTCTGTTTCCCACTTCGGCTTCTTGCGATTCCCCATCATTCGCTCCTTCGTCCGCAGCAACTCCGCTGCCGGTCATACTTCATCTATCCCGCCGACACGCGAGTCCTCGCTCGGCTCGGTTCCGCTGCCCGAGCAGACTCCACCCGAAGCGCCGACGTGCTGGATGAAGAACAACTTCCCGTTGCGCATTTCCAGGAACACGGCTCGACTGCAAGTTCCGCATCTCGCCGCTGGCCGTAAGCCTGCAGCCGGGTGTGCGCCTTGCCAAGCCGCAACGTAGCGGTCAGCCCGAACACCGCGCCCGCCGGGATGGAGCGCACCACCGAGAAGTGGCGACGATTGAGCGCCTTGTGCAGCTCGTCTACAACCACCACGTCGATGCCCTCGCGCCAGCGCCGGAACTCCGGCCTTCCGCTGTGCTTGTACAGGCTCTGCTCCTGATCTCGTAGGGAGCTATTGGCTTGTTTCGACTATCCAACATTGCGCTCATCTCCACTCCACATGCTCATCGCACAGAGGCATCTCGCTGGCAGTGATTACCGTTGCCATGCGCGGACAGTACGTGCATTTCTCGACACGTTCGGGATCGGGATTGCTGCAGTACCAGCACTGATCGGCGTCTACGCCGTGTTCGCAGTGCTCGGCCTGAGATTGCTCGGCCTGGTAGCGTTCCTCGAAAGCAACAGCCTCGGCGCCGAACGCCAGCGGATGAGCGCAGGACTGGTAGCTGCTGCCGAGATTGCGCTGCGTCCTGAAGCTGACGTATTGGAGGTCGTAAACCAACTCGAATAGTGTTTGGGTGCTCATGCAATCCTCGCTCTCTGGCGGAGCTTGCGTTGCTGCTCCCGGTTACGGCAGGCTGGGCTGTGATAGATTTGCGTTCTTACCTTCGGCGTGAACATGGCGTCACAGCCCCTCGCCTTGCACCGCCTGATTTTCTTTTCAGCCATACGCGCATAGTAAGCGCATAGTAATTGTTCCGTCAAGAAAATAATGATGGCACTCATGGGCTATTGTGGATTACAGGAATCGGCGTAAGATTCAGGGCCATAGGGCACGCACCCGGCGTGTCCGGGCGGGGCGGGAGTACCGGATGTCTCCCGCTGACCGCTACCGGGGAGGGGGGGGGGTGCAAATGGAAAACAAAAGCAGGAGTCAAAAAGAACTAGAGGTGCTGAGGGCTTACGTCAAGTGGCTAGATGATGCCGAGGAAGTTAGGCGCCTGTTCCAGAAGGCTTGTATGCAACTGCCAAACCCTCTTAGGCGGGTATTCGGTCTGCCGAATATTGAGCCACCCGACCCTTTAGCCAAGCTATGATTCCGTTCCTGATTACGCGCTGCGCCGCCTGTAAGCGGCTGATGCTCAAGCACTGGCCGTACTGTGCTGTCTGCGGCCATCCCTTTGTTGGCGTCAACAATGTGATGGTAAAGATGGTTAAGCGATGAGGATGCTGGATCTGTTCGCTGGCAGATTTGGGTGGGGCCGCGTATTTGCCGCTCGCGGATGGGAAGTGGTGGGCATCGACCTGACCTTGCCGCCTGAGATTCCGCAGGGATGCGAGTTCATCCAGGCTGACGTGCTCACGATCACGCCTGATTGGATAGCGGAGCAGGGATTTGACTTTATCTGCGCCAGCAGCCCATGCGAGCAGTTCAGCGTCCACGGGATGAAGCACTTCCACCCGAATCCGCCCTATCCAGAGCTGGGAATCAAGCTGTTTAACCATACGCGGATGCTGTGCGAATCGGCCGGCGTTCAGTATGTCATGGAAAACGTGCGGGCAGCACAGCAGTTCGTGGGCAATGCGGTGCATCACTGCGGGCCGTTCTACCTGTGGGGCAACGGAGTTCCGGCGATTATGCCGCAGGGGATAAACAAAGGGTTTGGTGACCAGAGCACAGAGCACTACCACGCCAACCTGGACAGAATTTCCCCGCATCGCAGGGCGGCCAATACAGCCACAATCCCTCCCGAACTATCCGCCTGTGTCGCCGATTACGCCGAACGGCTTATGGAACAAACTAAACCCGCCGATGATCTGGCGGGCGGTATGAAATCGATCTAGCCCGATTTAACGGGGAAAGCGACGGAGAATAGGATGAAGCCGTGCAGGTGGCGTCACGAATCAGCGACGAACCGTGAAACCGAGGATGGTTGGCACCACCCGCATTTTTATCTTGCATTATTTCGATGGCTGAGTCAATAATTGAGTTGCGACGAACTGTGAAAATTCCGCTATCAGTCAGCGATCTTTCACGAACTCGCTGGACATGCCATTTCTAAAACTTGATGTTGCCATCCTAGATTCGACGCTTTGGATCGACCGGGACGCCAGAGACGTGTTCATAACGGCGTTACTTATGGCCCGACCCAAGCGCATCTCCCGCTCCCAAAAACAACTCAGCGTGCTGGACGATACGGAATGCGAGTTCACCGTTCCGGTTGGCTGGTACGGATTCGTGGAATCTTCTGGGCAGGGAATCGTGCGCCGTGCCCTGGTCGAATATGACGCCGGGATGGACGCCCTGAAACGCCTCGGAGAACCCGACAAACAGAGCCGATCCCCGGAGCATAACGGTCGTCGCATAGTGCGCGTTCCTGGTGGCTTTGTGGTGCTCAACTTCGTCAAGTATCGCGAGAAAGATCACACCAACGCACTGCGTCAGCGTAGATATAGGCAAACAAAGGCTGAAGTAACGGCGTTACGTAACGGTAAAAGCGTTACAGTAACGCAAGCAGATGCAGAAGCATATACAGATAAAGTCAAAGTCTTTTCCCCGCAAGCGGGAAAACTGAAAGCCTATCGGATACCTGAGAACTTTTCTGTAACCCTCGAACACGTCCAATGGGCAAAGCAAAATCACATGCCAGACCCCCATGGCCACATCGGGGCGTTCGTGGACTTCTGGACGGCGAAGCCGGGCCGGGATGGGACGAAGTTGGATTGGGATGCTACGTTCCGAAACTGGATACGAAACTCAGTGGCAAGAAACGGGGGAAGTAACGGCAATGGCAGACAGCAAAAGCGAACGGGCCTCGACTGTATTTCTGAGCAGCTTTCGGCGCTTACTGGCGAACTGGCCGATTGACGAAGGGCGCTACAAGACGCTGGAGCGTGAATACCGCGCCATCTTCGACGAAGTTGGAGTATCGCGATTCGATGCTGGCGTTTCGTCCATCCTGCGGGAAGGCAAGTACCAGTTCTTCCCATCGCTGGCCGAGTTTCGCGCCTTCATCCCGGCCCCTGGTGGGCGCCACGCCGACGCCAACTGTGAGAAGTGCCACGGCTCAGGCTGGATGAGGCTGCCAGACTATGAAGCGCGACGGATGTACCGCGACCCCAACGCGACGTGCGTGCTGCGCTGCCAGTGCTTGACATCCGACATCGACACGGAAGCAATCAGGGCAATGGCCCGCGACCGCCGTCAGAACCCCGACGAATACTTTGGCGATGCTGACGTAGTAGCGATGATGCGGATTGCGCTGGAGCGCAAGGGAAAAGGCCAACAGGCACTAAATGCCGACGCGATGATTGCGGAAGTTCTGGCGGTTCGTACCGCCATTAGGGAGAGAGTATGAGCAAAGCAGAAGAAATAGTCTCTGGATGCAAAGTTTATCCCGATTACATCAGCGCAGATGAAGTGTTGCAATGCGTGAACGAGGCAATGGAGTGGTGCGCCCAGCAGTGTGAGGGGGTAGCTTCAGGCGACGTACTCGACAGCCTCGAAGAGGATTGCGCTGAACACGTTTGCGCCAAAGCGATACGCGCTGGGAAGTCCGCATGAACCGCCCAGACGCAGAACCGGACCCCAACGGCGTGCTGATTGATATTTTTGGCGATCTGCTGCCGTCAGACAGAGATGCTGACCTCGACCCTGAGAGCTGGGCGCGTCGCGAGAACATGGAGGACTATGAGCGCCTGTGATCGCATGATCGGCCCATACCCGTGCTGCTCGGTAGTAGAAGGCGACTGCCTTGAGCTGATGAAGGCGCTGCCGGATGGGTGTGTGGATGCGGTCGTGGCAGACCCTCCCTATCCGAAGGAATATCTAGACTTCCTGAGAGATGCGTGGCCGCTGTGCCGGCGGGCGGCTCGAGACGGGGCGTGGCTGTTGGTTATGAGTGGGCAGGTTTGGTTGCCGCGTGTCATGAGCGACATTGCTCGAGCCGCTTGGGAATACCGTTGGATGGGAAACTTCAGGATGCCGATGGCGAACTCTCCGATTTGGCCGATAGGGATTTCTACGGGGTGGAAACCGCTTCTGATTTACGGAACATCCTCGAGCCAAAAGTTCAAACCGTGGAAATACGATGTCTTCGAAAATGCCACACAAAACGAAGACGATAAGCATTATCACAAATGGGGTCAATCGTTTAGGCAATTTCTTACCCTAATAGAGAGATTCGAGATTGAGGGAACCATCCTCGACCCCTTCTGCGGCAGCGGAACCACGTTAGTAGCCGCCAAGAAGCTAGGGCGGCACTTCCTCGGCTTCGAGATCAGCCACGAGTACTGCGAGATAGCACGGCGAAGGATGGCTGAGATCGACGTCCAGCCCATCCTGTTTGAATCCAAACCTGAGCAGCTAAGTCTATGAGCGCACAGCCCTACGGTAATCAAACCCCTTCCGACGCCTGGGCCTCGCCCGACGAGCCGCTACTGACCCGCGTATCCCGTCGCGGTAATGTTGTGGAATTTGTGGAAGTCTTTGTGGCTGAGATGGAAGGCAAGGGAGTTAAGCACCAGCAGCTCCGCCGGATGATCGAGGCCGAGTACCTGAGACGGGCGCTGGTAATCGAGCAGGGGAATAAGTGCGCTGCGGCTAGACGGATCGGGATACACCGCAATTCGTTCCAGAGGGCGCTAGAGCGTTGCTATCGGAAGCCGGTGGCCTCAGACCTGACCGCGAGGCAGAAAGGGCTAAAACACGGCCCACAACGCGCTGTAGGGGCATCCTGTTTGTAATCCAGATCACCAACCCGGTAAACGGGATTGCCGCCCAAAGATCGACTTGCCAGTGCTCGCCCAAGCCCAACGTCGCGCAGGCGGTGAGTGCCGCGAATATCGCCGCGGGAATCCTGAATCGCCGCGGACAGTAAGCGAGATGGCGAGGGCCAGCGGGAGGCGGGGGTTCACTTGCGCTTGCTCCCGAATTTATAAAAGTCCCATCCCGAGCCGTCCTTATAGGCGGGAACTTCCAGCAGTCTAGCCAACTTGGCTTTAGCTTCGGTGTGCGCTTCCTCATTGCGACAGCATGAGCAGCCTTCGGACACTATGTAGTCAGCTAGTGCGTCTCTGACTGCCTGTATTTCAGGGCCACTATGCGGCTCACGGTAAGATAGGATTCGATATGTTTCTTTGATTCGGGCAAACATGGCACAACACCAACAAGCCTACCTATACGGATGCAGCATTGCCGAAGGTTCGAGTCCACCGCCAAGTGAAAGCTCGAACCAACGGCGCAGGAGGTTCGGTTGAGAAGACAGCCAAGCCCTTAAGAGGGGCAAGGGGTTAAGGTAACTCCCCAGACCGATGCAGTGGAGGCCGCATTTTTACTGGCCTCTACTGCTTCTAGCATACCACATAGTGGGACTCGAATTCCAGTCCGATGAAGAGGAAGCCATGAGCACTAACCCGATTGATTACGAAGCCGTGATCGCCGATCTGGAGGCTAAGAAGGCGCAACTAGATTCTGCAATTCAGGCAATCCGAGCCGAACCGCCAGTATTAGAGAATGACGGGGTTACCGAAGAGGGGGTCGAGTTATCGTAGAAAACAAAAGGCCAACCGGAGGTCACTCGGTTGGCCGGGAAGCCCGCCGTCGGGTGATAAAGCCGACGGTTTACATCTAAATCTGATTCGACGGTACGCCCGAAAGTTGCATTTGTCAAGATTGAGTTTACCGGCTACGGTCTCGTAGTCAGCGCCAGAAGCGGCAATGGGCCTGATAAACCCAAGGCCGCCCAATGGATAACTCCACGTAGTGTTTCCGGCCCCCTTAAAAAGTGGGTCCAGAGGTCAATAACATGATTAACGAACATCCAGTAGTAACTGAGGGTCTTACCGGTCCTCAGGTTGCACCGGGGCTTTGGCTGCCGGTGTTCAATTCTTCAACCCAGTTTTACTTTCATGCGGTTGGTGAAGGGTCAACGTGCGAGTGCCCGCTCTGCGAGTACCGCGCCACGACAGCTTCCCTGACCGTAGGTCTGTAGGACACTTAGGCGCTGTACGGCCTAACTAACCAGTTGTAACGGTGGCTAGGATTCGGTGGGCTCTGCCCATCGGGCCCTAGCCGCTTTCTTGGCGATCTCGGAGCGGCGCTCCGGAGTCAGCACATGCGCCCTTGCCCGTCCTCCAGCCTTGCCGCCCTTCTTGCCGCGAGCAATGGCCGCCGGACTCTTGCCAACGTTCTGGTCTTCGAGCGGCGTACCGTCCATGTGTTCTCCGATGGCCTGCTCCACGACTCGGCGGGCGTTGACGAAGAAATCGTGGTCGCCGTGAGTACGTCTTGGCATAATCACATCATTGCATGAATCGGCAGTGTGTGCGAGGGGCTTCAATTTCAAACTGACCCACTACCTGATTTTACCGCTCCTAATGCGTAGGTTCCGCTCCGTGCAGCTTGCGAATGACACCGCGTAATTCTTCGATGTGGGACGCCATTACTCGTCTCCACCGAAGAAAAGTTTCTCCAATGCCCTCTTTCGGAACTGCCACGGCTCTAGCGGCTGAGATTCACCGCTCACCACAATGCGGCATTCCATATCGTCGGTGAGGGTCAGCGTACCGCTCATAAACTCTTTGTCGTTTTCGTCCATAACGGCAATTCGGCTCTTGCGGTTACAGAAAGTTATCGAGAGGCTTCCGCCTTGTCTCTGCGTAGACGCAGAGAACTTGCTCGTGCTCGAATTAAAATGAAATCCGGTAAGGAAGCCGAATTCAGGGTGTTTTACTCTTAGCTCCTGCCGCTTTTCAACATCGTCTTTAACGTCCAGACGCATCTGCTCAAATACTTTGTCTATCGAGCACTTGTTTCGTTCGGTAACCCAGTCAGTCATATTGCAGCCTCAATTAGTTGATCGACACTCCAGAAGTCACGCTCGACCCCAGCCGCCATCGCCGGAGTGCAGCGCAATGTGTTGTAGCGCAATAATTAATGCCTGTCAACTGTTATTGTGCTACAATTTCGCCTTCACCTATGAAAGACCAAGAAGGCGGCGCAGAAACCGAACATACTGCCCGCCACGAAGCAGAGCAGAAGGATGCTGTAGAACTCCTCCAGTCTGCTAGGAAATCGGAAACGACCAAAGAGAAGGGGAACTTTCTCACCCTGTTCGGAACCTTCGGCCTGGGGATGTGCTTCTTCAATATCGCTGTTAAGAGCTTCGCGGCCGGCGTCGGTAAGCTCCACGCGATACCACACATTGCCGGGGCCACGCTTGCCACTAAACGTGACCATGCCTTTGTCTCGGAGCGCGACAAGCTCCATAACCTCGTAGGGGTATTCAGCCCCATCGGTCGAGTCCACAGTCTCTAACGCTTCAACCTCGGACTTCGTCAGGTCTGACATTCTCTCCTCCTCCATCGCTATTGGCACGGTTACTGCCGTGGAGAATAGCGGCAGAGCTTCCCACCCTGCCGCGTCGGTTGTTAGGTCAGCTTGCCAGCGATGCTGACAAACTCGGCGTTGATCTTCGTCGCCAGCGTGCCCATGCCGGCAATGCAGCCCACAGCGACCAGCAAAGCGATCAGGGCGTACTCGATCAGGTCTTGGCCGGAATCCTCATGAATCAGATTGCGAAGTAGCGTTTTCATTGTGTTACCTTTCTGCCTTGAATAAGGCCGTTATGATTTGATTCCAATCAGTTCCATTAACCCACGGGATAGCTAATTCCGACAATCCGCACAGCGCCCACAAGAACGCGCAAAATGGCAATCCAAGGCTCCAAACTACGGCTGTGGTTGCAATCGTCGCGCACGGGCCTCCCAGCGCCACGGCCAGGCATTCTACGCGAGGGGCGACACCGTACTTGCCGCGTGGCCCCCGCAGGTGAACTCCAGGCGGAATCCAGCGCAGCCCGACCACACGATAGCCGAACCACCATCCGGCAGCACAGTGCCCCAGCTCGTGAACCAACGTGCTGCCGACCATCACCGCGATTAGGAACGCTTGTAGTTTCACAACTCACCCACGCAGGCCCAGCGCAGGAACGGGTCAGGCACGGCCCATGCGAGGGTGCCGAGTCCGAGGGCTACCGCCAATGCGGAGAGGGGGATCACTTGCGAACTTCCTCAAACGCCGAACTCTGAGCGTAATTCCAAGCGTGGTTGGTGCAGCAGTCAATGATTTTCTTCGGCCAGCGAACAAAGCGGAACCGGCGCTTGCTTTGAGTTGTATGTGCTTGGGTTCCATCCTTGCCAGCTTCGCCACAGATGCACTTGACTTTCCTCATTTCCCACCTCCGAGCGCCATGCGAGCACGGGCGAGCACGGGCTCAAGTTCACTCAGGATCGGGTATTGCATGTGGTCGGTGGCGTATCCTTCCACGATGAGTTGCAACCGCGCCCGATCCAGCGCCGCCGTCATGTCTTTCAGCAGATCCCGCTGTGCCTCAAAGGAGTTGACGGCCAGCACGATAAGCTCAGCGTCTAAGCGTCGCTGCTCAAGTAAACCGTCCATCATGGCCACGCCGAACTTCTCGCCCGCTACTTGGTTGACGTAAATCGGGCAGTTATTGCCGCCAGTAACTTCCCACGGTCGTGCGCTCGCCTTCGCCAACAGTTCCTCAACGCTCATTGCTGGCCTCCTCAGTTGTCAATAACTGAATCTCATCGATGGCTTCAGTGAGCACGCGGTAGATCTGCCCGTCTGTGGACAGATCCAAGTAAGGCGGTGGATTGTCGGCACGGAATTGCGCCCTTACGTCTGTGAGTTTTTGTAACACCCATTGCAGCCTTGCCATTTCTCCCGCCTCCATTCACTGAGCCACTAGCCGGTTTCCTAAACCGCTGGGCGACGTGCTCTAAGGCTCCATACTTTCCTTGCCCTTTGTGCTAGCAGCTCAGTCAACAACCGCAGTGTCCAGCTCGTGGCTGCGGTGCCCACGCTTGTTGCGAAAAACCTGATCGCGAATCCAGTTTTGTCTGACCAGAACGCGTTGACCTTTGCGAAATGGAACCTCGTCATGGACTGGCATTACAGCCACCCGTAGTAACGCACGCCGCCCTCAATCCACAACTGCGTGAGTCCATCGAGCAACGATTCCTCAGCGGGCACGTAGTTCTCATTCGGCGCGGTCCCAGCCACACATGCGACTACGTTCGTACACTCGTAGTCGCGCTTTGTGAAATGCTTGTTGCGAAAAACCTGTGGCGGGACGCGAAGCCCCGTACAGAAATCGCATCTGCCATAAGCCAAGCTCGAACAGTAACAGTGTTGTGCCATCTCCCCTTCCCTCCTCCATCCGTAATCATGCGCCCGAAGGCGGTTAGAACTCACCTTGCAAAAATGGGACGAATTCGCCGCGTACCGTATCCTGCGGATTGCTGTTGAAGAAACGCTGAATATCGACTGGCGTGCGAGCGCCGACCACGATATAACCGCCGTCGCTCTTGAACCACGACGATCCGCCCGTATAGGACGTGCAACGCATCGTCGCGTATTCCGTTGCGGTGAAATCACGATATTGCTTCGGCTGTGTCATCTCAATTCCTCCAATGCCCGTATCCTAACGAGCAGTCTGTTTCGATTCGTTCCACTTCTTGCTACGGCATCGCGGGCAGGCTACAGGCTCGGCGTCCTGCCGGCCAAACCAGCTCCACCCGCATCGCTTGCACTGCCTCTGAATGCGATTGATTGCTTCCATGTACGCAATGTACACAATCACGCAGAATGTGTCAAGGGAAAATCTTAACTTTCTTGCACACGCTACCGCTAGTTATTTGACTCGCAGTGCTATCTTCCTTGTTATGAGCAAAGTCTGGCGTATGCTTCCCGAACCCGTACTTATAGACGGCCCATTGCGGATCCTTGCCACAACTGCTAACGACGATCAGAAGGCCTTGGCTGATAGGCTGTTCGATCAATCGCGGTTCAGGCGCAGGCTGCGCGGGGAATCACGACCGCGTATGAGGATCCTTGTAGATGTGTTGAGCGACTGGAACGGAGTGCAGCGGTATCACCGCGTGCCAGGTACTACGATACTGGGCGATGCGGAGTCACCAGATCAACTGCGCCTCTTCGTGCAGGCCGTCATAGACTTCGCGCAGTCACTGGACGGAAAGTACCTGCTCGCGACTGAGCCTGAGCCGCAAGCTGTGCACGTCGAGCCGCCGCCGTCTGCTCCTGTTCCGGCTGTTACCGTATATGACATGCTGGAGCAGCAGCGCAACTCCGCCGAGGTCGCGAGGGCCAACACTGCATTCGACCGCGCTATGTCCGGTTTCTACCGGCCACCCTCCTCCGGGTCTAAACCGCCGGGGGATGGGTAAGAGGA
>Ga0265338_10001032_pt1 | contig 46571 bp, 42 predicted proteins | sample 42126metaG_FD_193579 | JGI IMG/M metagenome (GOLD analysis project Ga0265338, IMG submission 193579) | Rhizosphere microbial communities from Carex aquatilis grown in University of Washington, Seatle, WA, United States - 4-21-26 metaG | ecosystem: Host-associated > Plants > Roots > Rhizosphere... | reverse complement strand
GGCCTGCTCCAGATTACGCAAAAAATATTCCAGTTCGGCTTCCTGACGATGCTGCCGTTCCTCCAATTCTGTTATGGTTGCCTTCGATTCATCGATTCTTGCCGCATTGCTCTGGACCTGGCTGAGTTGGGAATTGAGGATTTTGACCTTGCTTTCAAGCATGCTGATTTGCGCCTGATTGTCGGCCAGATTGATGGCTGAACCATCAGCCTGACCTGAAGGCACTCCAAGGCCCGCCAATCTGGGCTCTTCCGCCTCAAGCTTTTGCTTAAGCGTTTCATTTGCCGAAATCTGATCCCGTACATCTTTGACCGGCACGCTTTGGTCGGTGTATTGCATCAGCAATTCCTGCTCCTTTTTTCTGAGCAAATCCAGCCGGGTGCAAAGATTTCTGTATTCCTGTATTTTATCGGGGGAAATGGTTGCAACCGAACCATTCGTGGCTGAGGCGACCGAAGATTGGATATTGGAAATCTGCTTCAAAACCTCCTTGCGTTCCACCAACTCGGCTTCAGCGGCAAACAGCCTGGTGCGGATTTGAGACAATTGCTCCTCGTAGCTTTTATTCGCTTCATCAATCGAAAAAACGCCGGCGGTATTTTTGGCATTCTTCAGTTCCTCCTTCGTTTGAGCGAGATCTTTGTAAAGCCGGTTGGTTTCCTGGGCGGAATAATCACTGGACATCACACTTCCAAGATGTACCTGGGTGTGCTTTTTGAAATAACAGGCAATAATCTCTCCGAGAATGGACTGCACCATCTCCGGGTCCGGGTGTTGCAGGGTAACGTCAATGACACTGTTGCCGGGAGTGGAATCGACGATTAAATTCTTGGCGATCAAACCGGCTGCCGCATTGGTGTTGTTCCCACCCCCGACCTTGGCGAGGATTTTTTCCGCCCCGACCGTTTGTACGGCGTCCATTATCACATCGAGACTCTGCAAAATTTTCAATTCCGTCAAAATGATGCCGTAACCGGGTCCATTCGGTGACACCGTTGTATTGGGATCTTCGCCGTTCGGGTTGAACGATCTCCCCTGAACCACGTAAAGAATGTCCAGTTCGGCCTTGGATTCGTACAATGGCGGTTTGCAAAGAAGCAATGTCAACGCCGCCAGTATGCCGGATGCGGAAAAAAACAGAATTTTCCACTTATGCCGGAAAAGAATGAAATAAATGTCTCCCAGAGACATTTTTCCAGGCGGTGCTTCGTTTTTTTTGAGACTCATGCCGAAGAAGTCCGGACCATTCCAGACTCAACCCTTCAGCGGAAGGGTTTTTACTATCCGGGCCGGGTTGCCCACCACAATCGCGCGCGGTGGCACATCTTTCGTCACCACGCTCCCCGCCCCGATCATCGCATCCTCCCCAATCGTGATGCCACAAAGCAGCGTGGCCCCGGAACCAATTGAAGCGCGCTGTTTGACCAGTGTTGGGATGCACTTCCAGTCTGCGTCGGTCTGCAACTGGCCGTCACCATTCGTGGCCCGGGGATGGAGATCGTTGGTGAAGGTGACGTTATGGCCGACAAACACCCCGTCTTCGAGCGTTACCCCCTCGCAAACAAAGGTGTGACTTGAAATTTTGCAACGGTTCCCAATTTTGACTCCCTTTTGAATTTCGACGAATGTGCCGATCTTTACGTCGTCCCCAATTTCACAACCGTACAGGTTGACAAACCCGTGAAGTCGAACGTTTTTACCCAACCTGACATCCGGAGCAATCCGTTGCAACGGCTGCTGCGGTAAACTCATAGAGTTGGATTTGAAGCAGCGCGGCGTGTGCGGGTTCGGCCCCCGACCCGCAACTTTCCGCCCACCGGGCGAGAAGCGTTTTTCTTGTCGAGTCCAACCGCCGTTATGCGCACGGCGGCTTCCGGAACCAGCCGGGAACGTCCATTGCCATTTTCATGGCCTGACAGACCAACTGAGCCACCCTCGTTTTTCAATGATCTTGAGGACGCCTCCAAAATGCGTACGAGTTCAAGCCCCTGCCTGCCATCCGTCAACGGAGTGGTTCCCTGGTTTATGCAATCCAGAAAATGCTGGCATTCGGTTTTCAGCGGCTCTTCCTGTTTGAGATAAGGAATATGGACATCGCCATAGTGATAAGCGTAATGAAATTCGGCAAATGTGTCGTAATGCGGCGGCCGTTCAACTCTTGCATCAAAGACCCGGATTTTTTCCAGCTGGGAAACATCGTCATAAACAATCATTTTTTTGCTGCCGACAATGGTCATTTCCCGGATCTTCCGCGGATCCAGCCAGCTGCTGTGAATGATGGCAGACCGATCTCCCGGAAAATTAAGCCACATGGTGGTTACATCTTCCACCCCGGGCGTGATATGCGCACTGCCTTCGCAATTGATGGTAATCGCCTCCGTTTCCATGATGTGCAAAATGATCGCAATGTCATGCGGAGCCAGATCCCAGGCAACATTGATGTCCTTCTGAAAAAGCCCAAGATTCAATCGCCGGGCACAGATATAACGAATTTCACCGATGTCACCACGCTGGACGATTTCTTTTATTTTTCTGACCGCCGGCGAATAAAGGAAGGTGTGTCCCACCATCAGCACCAATCCCTTTTTCTTTGCAATATCAATCAATTCTTCACATTCCTGCGACGAAGCCGCCATGGGTTTCTCGATAAAGGTGTGTTTGCCGGACAACAAACTTGCCTTGGCCATCGGAAAATGGGTCTTGACCGACGTGGCAATGACAACCGCGTCAAGACCGGCACCATTCAGCATGTGATTGTAATTGGTCTCGCCTTCAACTTCAGGATACAGCGATTTAAGATGCGTCAGGCGGCTTTCACTGACATCACACATCATCTTCAGGCTGCAATCCGGAAGTGATCTGAAATTGCGAATTAAATTTGGCCCCCAATACCCACAACCCACCACTCCGACTTTTATTGGTTTTGTCATATTATAAATTCAATTTTGTTTCCTTCCGAACCCACGCATCGTCCCCGTGTGAAGCATGAACCACACCAACGAGGGGGACCTTCGAAAAGGAATACGGCGTCGCTGCGCTGTTGGCGTAGCTGGCTTTGGGACGCACCGGAGGAGAGGTTTTCTTCTTGAACAATCGTGTTTCCAGCGTTTGTATAAGCAACGCCGGAACCGTCATCAAAATGATTTTTAAATCCAACCAAAGGGTTTTGGTGTTGGCGTATCGGATGTCCAACTGGATCATTTCCACGAAGGTGGTTTTGTTTTTCCCGCTCACCTGCCAGAGGCCCGTCAGACCCGGCACCGCCGCGAAGCGCTCCTTCTGCCAGGGCAGGTATTTTTCATATTCATAAGGCAAACAGGGGCGAGGTCCCACCAGGCTCATTTCACCGCGCAACACATTGATCAGTTGGGGCAGTTCGTCCAGACCCGAAGCGCGCAGCAACACGCCAAACGGAATGATTCGTGGATCACCCTTGGAATCCATTTTTGTCATCGGCGTGTTCGAGGTCATTAGCTGGCTCAGATGCCCTTGATGCGTGCTGGTGTCAGCGTCAACGTACATGGTTCTGAATTTGAAGCACATGAAACGTTTGCCCCGATAACCCACACGCTCCTGCATAAACAGAATGGGGCCACGGGAACCGCTTCGGATCAAGAGCGACACCAGCAGCGCCAAGGGTTTTAGAAACGGCAGGGCCAGAAGAATAAGAAGAATGTCCAGCCTGCGCTTCCATTGTGCATTTTGATGCAACCCGGAAGAAACGGAGGCGTTAACGGGCTGAGCTTCTAATGAAAAATCCATAGTGTAAATGCTATTAGTAAAACCATGCCTGCTTTTCAGCAAAGCTCCGCACTTGTTCGTCCGAACCAATTCCGACGAACTTTTCCTTTCACCTTTTTCCCCATTTTCTTAGTTTCCACGGTTGGGAAACCTTAACCTTGTATCAACCAACGCCTGCCACTGCATTTTGCAACGAAGGAGCCGCAAGCATGGGAACCAGGTTCGCCACGTCATTGCCCTCAATAATGACCGAATTTTCGTCCACTTCCGCCGGCGTAGGGCGCCCCAAAACATCCAGCAGCACTTGAACCCGCCTTCTGGCCGGCATCACCCGCAAAACAAAAGCCCGCATGCCGCTAAAGGCTCCTTCCGCAACAACTACCTCATCCCCAGGCGAAAGCCGGTCTTCGACCGTCATCGTCTCCCCCCCTTCAAAGCATTCTTTCAATTCTTCAATCACCGAATCGGCTATTTTCGGTATCCGATGGGCAAAATGCACGACTGTACTCACTCCACTCGTGCGTTTAATTTCATTCAACTTCTCTTCAATTAAACACCGGAAAAAAATGTAACACGGAAAAAGCGGTTCACTGATTCTGACCACTCCGCGCCGCGTTGCCCGTTCAATCCGCAATCGCGGATGGAAAACCTCCAAATTTAAATTTTTCCGCAAATTTGCGGTCGCAATGTGCTCATGCTTAGGCTTCGTCCGAGCACAATACCAAGCTGGAGATTCTATGTTCATCTCTATATTATAAGTTATGAGCGCAATACCCAGATAGCACATCAGCACCAATCTCCCACAAAAGCCAAAGGTTGATAAAAAACCAACCCGATCCGGAAAAATAGCCGGTCTATTTGCCGGCTAATGTCCTGATATGGAACAATTCCTTCCAAGTTCAGCGTCAATTTAGGCCTCCATCAACTAGAATAGTTAAAATTCTTGTGACTACTATAGAATTTCCTATGAAAAATGCAATATATTTCACAAAGCTATAACAAGCTTATAAATAGCATGTTAAGCATGGAAATGAAAAATTTGCCGTAAGTATTTTTGAAGAGAAAGCTAAAAACTGACTAAAAATGAGGCACAACCGGATGAACTCAAATAAGGAAAGATGCCGTTAAAAGCCAACCGCGACCCGTGAAGGAAATCCAACCCTTCAACCCGGGTTCGCAAGCTCACGTATACGGCTTTAAATTACCAAGTCGCCGGCCAATTATCCTGCGTCTGCTTTACGCCGAAATGGAATCCGGATTCATCTTGATAACCCAAGGGAACATGACTCGCCAAAAGATTGCGCAATTTTGCTGCTACCGCAATCAATAGCAAATTTAGCGCAAAGGCATGCAACCATGTTTTATGCATGTTTTTGTGTCTAGCATTTGCAATGCCATCATCAGAGTAAATTAATAGCAGATGAGGGGTTGGGGGTTGGTGAACGCAGGCGTCCAATTTTCTGCCTAAGTGTATGATTTTAAGCCATCCCCCTTAACCCTGTTCATCATCCTCACCAGCATGATTGGTAGCATTGGAGTATGCGCTGGACGACAGTTTCCAGGCAAACCACAAACTTTCTCAGCATCGCTTTCTATGATAGGCTGCTCGACAAGAGGAAATCCGGCTATTAACGCAGGCGCATGATTTGAGGTAACTGACGGAAATGCACTTTAACCGGAAATCAAAATGATATTTGCGTATGGCGTTGCATCACCGCTACGTATCAGACCTATGGCCTGAGGAACACGGCTCTTGAATCTCACATGTGGTTCGAATTGCAGCGGGATGTCCGAAAATGCCCGGATATATTTCTTCTGCACAGCCATCGGGTTGTTCTGTTTGAATTCACGCGCCATGAATCCCTGCGTAAAATTACAGATGGCGCGGATCTCGGCCAGCACCTGCAAGACTGTCGGCACATCGTCCGTCAGCGAAACATCCACCGTTTCGATAAGCGGCAAGTACGGAAAGCCTCGATCAGCAATCACCAACACGTTGGTATGGCGGACCCGGGCCATGAGCGACAGAATATGGGGATTGAGAATTCCAGTTTTTAGCATGGAAATTAATTTTAGCGGGAGGTCAGCGATACGCCAAGCTTCAAAAGTGATTGCACACCAACAGCTGATCTCGTTTCAGCATAAATCCGCAAAATCGGCTCGGTGCCGGATCCGCGCAGCATGAGCCACGAGGAGTCTGCCGCCACAAATTTGACTCCGTCGAAGGTTTTCAACTCCTTTACCGGCGAACGCAACAGTTTGTCCGGCGGATGATCTTTCAAAAATTTCATCAACCCGGCACGCTTCTCAAGTGGATAGTGCGTATCAATCCGCCCGTAGTGGTGCGGCCCAAATTGTTTTTCCAGGCCGGCCAGCAGTTGGTTTACGGATTTTTGTTCGGTAGCAAGCATTTCCAGCAACATCAGTCCGGCGGCAATGCCATCACGCTCGGGAATGTGGCCCGAAAAGCCTATCCCGCCGCTTTCTTCCGCGCCAAACAATACCCCGCCCTTGAGCATTTCCGCACAAATGTATTTGAAGCCCACCCCTGTCTCAACCAGCGGCAAGCCGAAAGCCGCGCACATCTTGTCCACCATTGAAGTCGTTGTCAGCGCCTTGACGACGCGTCCCCTGCCCTTTCGATTTACCACCAAATGATGGAGCAACAGGCAGATGATCTGGTGCGTCGTCAAATAACCGCCATGCCCATCCATGCCGCCCACCCGATCAGCGTCACCGTCGGTTACCAGGCATATGTCGTGGGGATTTTTTCGTAAAAACGCCTGGCTGCGCGCATAGTTTTGTTCAATCGGCTCGGGATTGATGCCGCCAAACAACGGATCGTGATTTCCATTGAGGGTTGTCACTTTGCAGGTTGTACCAGCGAGCAATTGCTCAAAGCAACCCGCCCCCACGCCATAGAGCGCATCGTGTGCGAAACGGAGTCTTGATTTCGCAACAAGCTTGAAGTCCACGAGCTTTTTAAGCGCGGCATAATGCGCCGGACGGACATCGACGACTTTGACTTGGCCATCGGCGATGGCATCCGCCAGTGGTTTCGACCGGACCGGCTTGCGGTCGATGAAACCTTCAACTGCCTGGCAGGTCTCCGAATCACTGGAACCACCGTAATCCGATTTAAGCTTGAAACCATTGAATATCGGCGGATTATGGCTGGCGGTAATCATTACTCCGCCAACGGCGTGCTGGGCTTTGACAGCGAAAGAAATGGATGGAGTTGGACTCGGCTCGGGCGTCAATACGACCTGAAACTCATTTCCAGCAAAAACCTCCGCGGCGATTTGGGCAAAACGGTCGGATAAAAACCGGCGATCGTAGCCGACAATGACCTTCCTTTTTGTGCCCGCCCCGGGATTGGCCTTCCAATAATCCGCAGTTGCCTGCGCCACCCGTGCGACGTTGACAAACGTAAAATCCTCCGCGATCACCGCGCGCCAACCGTCCGTCCCGAATTTGATTTGTGCCATAGTTTGATCAGACTTTCAGGTCCGCGAGCGCGGGATCATGTGCATTGACGATCTGGCGTAATTTTTTCACCGTAGCGCGCATATTATGCTGGTGAAACAGCGAAGTGCCCGCCACAAATGTGTCAGCCCCAACCCGGGCGCATTCCGCGGCCGTCTGGAAATTAATGCCGCCATCCACGCTAATGCGATACGTCAACTTCTTCTCGCGCCGCCAGGCTTCCGCCTGCTGGATTTTAGGCAACGTTTCATGGATAAACTCCTGTCCGCCGAAACCGGGAATGACCGTCATCACCAGGAGCAGGTCAATTTTATCCAGATAAGGTTGAACCGCGGCAATCGCGGTTGGCGGATTGACGGCCAGACCGACTTTTTTGCCGAGAGATTTGATTTTCCAGATAAGCGAGGCCACTTCCTCGCCAAGCTCAACATGAACAATAATCTCATCGGCGCCGGCCTGGGAAAATGGCTCCAGCAATATTTGCGGACGCGAACACATCAAATGAACATCAAAGAACATCTTTGTCAGCGGGCGCACGGCCCGAACCACTTCCGGGCCAAAGGAAATATTGGGAACGAAATGGCCATCCATGATATCGAGATGCAGCCAGTCGCCGCCGGAATGCTCGGCGCGCGCGACTTCCTTGCCAAAGCGAGTGTGGTCGGCGGCAAGCAACGATGGTGCGATTATCATGCGCTGAATTTAATCGAAAGATACAGGCAAAGAAAAGTTGGAATATGCCGCCGGAAAACCAGCCACACCCGGTCAAGCCTGTTTATCATCAAGGCAACGGCGTATCGTTAGCGCGAGAGCCTGGGGCTGGTAGGGCTTTTGCAGAAAATTCAACTCCGGTTCCAGTTTGAAATCCTTGCCCACAATATCCGCGCTGTAACCACTGGTGAAAATTACCTTCAACGTCGGGCGTTCAGCCTTGAGTTTCTCGGCCAACTCCCGCCCGTTCATGTTATCGGGCATTACCAGATCGGTGAACAAAAGGGCTATTTCGTCCTTGTGCTGGTTCCAGATCTGGATGGCTTCGGCGCCGTTTCCGGCCTGCACAATCTTGTATCCGTATTTTTGAAGGACCCGTGATACCAGTTCCCGCACCGGTTTTTCGTCTTCCACCAGCAAAATGGTTTCGTTGCCTCCCCGAACGGTGATTTGCGTGGTTGGCTTTTCGGCCTCGGACTGGGCCGAGCCGGCATAGGGAATGAAAATGCGAAAGGTCGTGCCCCGGCCCATCGTGCTTTCAACCTCAATCCAGCCCTGGTGCTGCTTGACAATGCCATAAACCGTTGCCAGCCCAAGACCGGTCCCCTTGCCCACTTCCTTGGTGGTGAAGAACGGTTCAAAAATGCGCTGGAGATTTTCCGGCGGAATACCGCAACCGGTGTCGGATTTGCTCACACTCACAAAACGCCCGACGCGCGCTTCAGGATGATGTTGAACATGGGATTCGTTCACGTCCATGATGGAAATGCGAACCGCCAGTTGGCCGCCTTTGGGCATGGCATCGCGGGCATTAACGGCAAGATTAAGCAACACCTGCTCCATCATGCCCACATCGGCCTCCACCATGGCCGGCAAAAGAGAGTAGTTGATTTGCAGCATCACGTCTTCGCCCAAAAGCCGTGCCAACAAATCAGTCATATTGTTGACAATCTTGTTCATATCCAGCTTTTTGGGCTGGATCAGCTGGCGCCGGCTGAACGTGAGCAACTGGCGCGTCAAGGCAGCGGCGCGTTCGGCGGCCTGGGTGATTTGTTGCGCCGAACGCATCGCACTTTCATCCAATTCCGATGATTGCAGCAAGGACGAATGGCCGTGGATGACCGTCAGAATGTTGTTGAAGTCATGCGCGACACCGCCGGCCAGCTGGCCGATGGCCTCCATTTTTTGCGATTGGCGCAACTGCTCTTCCAATCGGCGTTGGGTGGTAATATCGCGAAACAAGCTGAACAGCAGCAGCGGCTGGCCGTGCAACTCAATAAATGAATCGGTAATTTCCAGCGTCATCCCCTTGCCATTGCGCAGGGTGTGCTGGCTTTGGGTTTTGCGGTTCGCGGCCCGGGACTGGAAATGCTCACGTTGCTTTTCAAGAATGGCCTGGGGGTTTTCCGATTCGGCATAGACGACGGTAAACAGTTTGCCCTCCAATTCATCCGCTTTCATTTCCACCAAATCACAGTAGGCCTTGTTGACTGCGACAATAACGCCATTGCCATCGGTCAAACGCATCCCGTCCACGGAGTTTTCCCAGACCGAGCGAAAAAGCATCTCCGAACTTTGCACCGCCGCTTCGGCCGCGCGCCGTTCGCTGATATCCCGGACGTGCAACAACAGAGCCGGCTTGCCGCTGTATTCCACCCGACCGGCACGCACTTCGACCGGTGTTATGTTGCCGTCGGCGGTCAGGCTCTCGCTCTCCACCCAGGATAATTTGCCACTCGCCAGCTTTTGAAAATCCCGGCGGGCGTTTTCACGTCGTGACGGCGGAACCAGATCGCTTTGGGCGCTCTTGCCGATCAACTGCTCCCGGGTCAGCCCATGCAGCACACAGGCAGCAAAATTCACATCCAATACCGTGCCGTCCATATCCTCGACGAAAATGGCATCCGGTGAGTTCTCGAACAGGTCGCGAAACCGCTGCTGGCTTTCGCGCAAATCCTGTTCAGCCCGGACCCGTTCCAATGCGCCGCTGCACTGGTCGGCCAAAGATTGAATGACTTCGAGATCACGATCGGTATAGACCCCGGGTGAATGACTTTGGACAAACAGCACGCCAATGACCAGCTGGCCCTTGCGTATCGGCGCCAGCATCGTGATGGCGGAAAATTGCCTGGCCTCGAAAGACGACACCAGCTCGGCGCCCTTTTTTATAACACGCTGGATCAGGGCGTTGGCGGTTTTGGGCTGGGGTGACGATGGGATTTCAACCCGCTGTCCGCCGACCGTGGTGATGGTCAGCAACGAAAAAACCTCGTCGCGGTCGGCGAAATACAGATCGAGGGCAAAATCATCCCACTTGAACAATTCATCAGCCGCTTCACAAATTATCTTTGCCGCCTCGGAACTGGTCGTCGCCGAACTGAGCCGGTGACCGAGCTTGGAGAAAACTCCATTGCGATGCTCGGTTCGCAGCCGTTCGGTGACATCGGTGGCCATCGCCAATGCCGCAAACCGTTCACCAAATACAATTGGGCTCCAAAAAATCTCCACATCAATCAGGCTTCCATCTTTGCGCCGCTGGCGCCAGACGAGATTGCGACCGGCGCTGTCCGGCAGGACGGGCTGGGGTGGGCCGGCCTTTTCCACGGGGCGGATGTCCGCCAGGGTTTTGGTCAAAAATTCCTCGCGCGAATAGCCATAATGCTTGATGGCAGCCTCATTGACTTCCAAAAACGCCTGCGTCTCGAGGTCAAATACCCACATCGGATTCGGATTACCCTGAAAAAGAAGGCGATACTGTTTTTCGCTGTTGCGCAATTCCTCTTCCGCCCGCCAGCGGTCGGTCACATCGCGGCAGTTGGCAACCAGTCCGGCGATCTCGGGGTCTTGCAAACGATTCTGCCCTATCAGTTCCAAATGCCGCCACTCGCCGCTTTTATGTCGATTGCGAAACTGGACTTTTACGGTCCGGTCGGGCTGGTCGAGGGCGAATTGAAAAGCTTCTTTAACCCGCAAAACATCTTCGGCATGCATGAATTCGAACGTCGATCGTCCGCGCAATTCGTCCGGCGTGTAACCTTTCATGCGCTCAATCGATGCACTCGCATAAATGTAATTGCCTTCCCGGCTCAGGATGACCAGCACGTCGAGCGAGTTTTCCGTGAGGGTGCGAAAATATTTTTCACGCCGGACCAGTTCGGTTTCCGCCTCGCGCCGCCTAGCCCGCTCCTCGGCTTCCTGTACGGCACGGCGAACGGCAGAGGGCAGCCGGTCGGGACTTTGCTTGAGCAAGTAATCGGTCGCTCCGGCCTTCAGACTTTCAATCGCCGCCTGTTCACCGATGGTGCCCGAGACCAGGATGAAAGGGATATGCGGATACTTCGCCCGGACCATGGCCAGGGCATCCAGGCCGGAAAAAGACGGCAAATGGTAATCCGAAATGATGATGTCAAAGCCCCCTTTCTCCAACGCCTCCTGCAAGGCTGGACGGTCGCCGACACATTTGACCTCGGCATCCAATCCGTCCTGGACAAACATCGAACGGACCAACTCGGCAAAATCCGGTTCATCTTCGAGATGTAGAACTTGCAACTTTCTATTCATTTGTAATCACGGCCGCTGCTTGTCGTTCAATACAAAAACACACAATCGCCCTCAAAGTAAAGCGTGATGAGCCGGCGGATCCCCTTTGATCTCAGCCGGCAGACGCGGACATGCGCCCCGCCCAGCGCCAGCGATTTCCGGGCCAGTTCACTGTTGACATTCAACCCGGTTCGATTAGATTCGTCGCCCTTTCAGTAAAAATTATATGCCGAATACGAAATCAGCCGAACGCCGGGCGCGCAGCAATGAACGCAAGCACCAGCACAATCGCAGCGTCAAATCGAACCTGCGCCGTCTGGAAAAGAATTATCGGGCCCTGCTCGCCGGCGGCAAAAAAGCCGAGGCCGTCAAATTGCTGCCCGGCGTCCATTCCGCTTTCGATAAAGCCGTCAAATCCGGCGTGCTCCCCCGCGCCACCGTCAACCGGAAGAAGTCGCGTCTGGCCGTGGCGTCGAACTGAACAGCCTCGATTTCAGCAAACCGGCTTTTGCCAGCCGGAATCTCATTCCAACCGCCAGGCAGCCCAGACCATATTTAACGCTGCGCCGAAAATTGATCGAGGAGGCTTCCTTGAAATATTTGGTCGGACAGCTCACTTCGCCAATGGTGAAGCCATGCCAGAGAATCTGCGCCAGCATTTGATTGTCAAAAACGAAGTCGTCCGAATTCTTTGACAGGTCAAGCTTCTCCAGTATTTCCCGTGAAAATGCGCGGTAACCGGTGTGGTATTCCGAAAGCTTCGCCCCCAGCAAAATGTTTTCCGCCATCGTCAAAAAACGGTTTGCCACGTACTTCCAGCCCGGCATCCCACCCTCCAATGAATAGCCGCCCAGAATGCGGCTGCCCAGCACACAGGGATGCAACCCGTTGGCGATGATCGAAGCCATCGCCGGAATCAGCTTCGGCGTATATTGGTAATCCGGGTGAATCATGATGACAATATCCGCCCCGGCGGCGAGGGCGAGCCGGTAGCAGGTCTTTTGGTTGGCACCATATCCCGCGTTGTGTTCGTGGACGTGGACCTGGACGCCTGGAAGCGATTTGGCCACTGACACGGTTTCATCACGACTGCGGTCGTCCACCAGGATGATTTCATCCACGATTCCTTGTTCGCGCACTTCGTCGTAGGTTTTGCGCAAGGTTTGCGCCGCGTTGTAAGCCGGCATCACCACGGCGATTTTTTTTCCGCAATACATGTTTTCCAGATTTCATTCCATCCTGCCCGAACCGTTAAAGACCTTGAAGCGAAATCTGGACCCGTGGGCTCCAAACCTTCAATCGGGCCAAATTGTGTCCTTTCCAGGCCAAAAATTGCGAAGCACATGACAAAAACCCGCTTGTTTCGACATGAATCCTAATCTATGCTGGTGTCGTTGTGAAAAAACAGTCGCCGGAATACAGGATTGTTGAAGGCCAGTGCGCCGGGCCGTCGGTTTGTCCCTTGAGCCACGTCGCCGCGGGCACCACCGTTTGCATCAAGGAACTCGTTGCGTCGGATGAAACCCGCGACCGGTTGCGTGAGATGGGTCTGGGCGAGGAGCAACACATCAAGCTGGTCAGCAGCAAGGCCAGCGTCATCTGCCAGGTTTGCAACGCCCGGCTCGCCCTGAGTGAAAAATTGGCCAAGGCCATCCTGGTTGAACCTTTGCCTTCTTCCGCCGCTGCCTGAATATGGCCGAGGCTTCCCAACCGCTGAGCTCGGTTGCCGCGGGAACCACGGCCATCGTCACCGAAATCAAATTGCCGCCGGAAAGCCGCCCGCGCCTGATGGAGATGGGCCTGCTGGTGGGCAGCGCCGTTCAACTGGTCCGTTTTGCCCCATTGGGTGACCCGGTCGAAATCAAGGTCCGCGGTTACAACCTCACCTTGCGGAAGCACGAGGCTGAACATATTCTAGTAAGAACAAATTCCTGAGCGCGCCCCGAGCCACGACGATGAGCGACGGAACTTCCGCCAACCCAGCTCCCCCTTACGTCATTCTGACGGGCAATCCGAATTGCGGCAAAACCACCTTGTTCAACGCGCTCACCGGCTTGCGCGCCAAGGTTGGCAATTATGCCGGCGTTACCGTCGAGCGCAAGGAAGGCCGGCTGCTGGGCGCGCCGGCCGGCAAGAACATCCGCATTCTCGATTTGCCCGGCACCTACAGCCTCAGCCCCAATTCATTGGACGAACAGATCTCGCGCGATGTGCTGCTCAATCGACTGACCGAGCTGCCGCCGCCCGGTTTGATTGTGATCATCGTGGACGCCTCGAACCTGCAGCGAAATCTTTATTATGCCACGCAGGTCATCGAACTGGGCCATCCGACCCTCATTGCGCTGAACATGGTGGACGTGGCGGAAAGCAATGGCTATTGCATCGACGAGGCCAAACTCGGCGAGGCGCTGGGCGTGCCGGTGCTGCCGATTGTGGCGAGCGCCGGGCGGGGGGTTGCGGAATTACGCGCCAGAATCATCACCTCGCTTCAGAACCCGGTGGAAATTAAACCGCGTTTGTTCTGTCAATTGCCCGGTCGCTTTCGGATTGAAGCCACCGGGCTGGCCGAATTGCTGGGGGAAACCTTCAAAGAGCGGCGATTGCAGGCAACCGCCGAGGCGTTGCTGATTCTCAGCAATGAAAAGGCGCTGGCCTCAAGCCGGGAACATTATCCCCAAAAAATCCAGGATGCCGTGGCCGCAGCTCGTAAGCGGCTTGAGGCGAATGGCATTGACTGGCGCGGCGCGCCCATCGAATGGCGTTACGCCCGCGTCGCGGAAATCCATCAGGCGGCCACCATCGTGCTCACGCCGCCCGGCGAGACGTTAAGCGACAGGTTGGACCGGGTGCTCACTCATAAAATCTGGGGCACCCTGATTTTCGTCGGCATCATGACACTGATGTTCCAGAGCATTTTTACCTTCGCCAAAATCCCGATGGAAGCCTTGCAAGCCATCGTTGATTGGGCCGGAAGCTCCATCGGGAAACTGATTCCGCCCGGCGACCTGAACGATTTGCTGGTCAATGGCGCCATTGCCGGCGTCGGCGCGGTGGTAGTTTTTCTGCCCCAGATTTTGCTGCTGTTTTTGTTCATTGGCTTTCTGGAAGACACCGGTTATATGGCCCGCGCCGCGTTTCTGATGGACCGGTTGATGAGCAAGGTCGGACTGCATGGCAAGAGTTTCATCCCCATGTTGAGTTCATATGCGTGCGCGATTCCCGGCATCATGGCCACACGCACGATCGAAACACCCAAGGACCGGCTGGTGACCATTCTGGTTGCGCCACTGATGAGTTGTTCCGCCCGGCTGCCGGTTTACACCCTGCTCATCGCCGCGTGCATCCCCGACATCAAACTATTCGGCTTTCTCAAACTCCAGGGCCTGACGATGCTGGCGATGTATCTGCTCGGCACGGTGGTCGCGTTGTTGATGGCGTGGCTGTTCAAGAAAACCCTGCTGAAAGGCGAGACGCCCATGCTCATCATGGAACTGCCGCCCTATAAACGGCCGCTGCTGCGGATCGTGGCACGGCATATGTGGGACCGTTCCCGGTTATTTCTCCGGCGCGCCGGCACGGTCATCCTCGGGGTCAATATCCTGCTCTGGTTCCTCGCCACGTATCCCAAAACGAATGTTGAATCGATGAACCGTTCAAATGTTAAGCCGGAAATCCAGCAGGCGGACTCGGCGATTCAGGCTGCCAACGGTTCAAAACCCTTGACTGAAAAAGAAATCGCCGGCGCCCGATTGCGCAACAGCTTTGCAGGGAAAATGGGCCGCGCCATCGAACCGATCATTGCCCCGCTGGGGTTTGACTGGAAAATGGGCATCGGCATTGTGGCGTCCTTTGCCGCGCGCGAAGTTTTCGTCAGCACCATGTCCACCGTTTATAATGTCGGCAATGACAATGTGGAATCGGGTAAAGGCGATCTCCCCAAAACACTGCGCGAACAAAAACGGCCGGACGGCACACCGGTTTATACGGCCCTGACGGCGATCAGTTTGATGGTATTTTACGTGTTTGCCATGCAGTGCGTCAGCACGGTGGCGGTGGTCCGGCGGGAAACAAATTCCTGGAAATGGCCTCTTTTCCAATGGCTCTACATGGGTGCTTTGGCCTGGATTTTGTCTTTCATCACCTGGCAGGTGGGACATTGGCTGGGCTGGGGTTGATTCGGTGTAAATAGCAAATATTCAATGCCCTGAAGGATTGATCGGGTTGCAAATATGCCGGATCCGGGAAGTTCCGGTCTTTCCGCCGCTAACTTATTTTTATACAAATTCCCCACCAGCGGTGTCTATGCAATGAAACCGTGAGTGATTGGCAGGAAAATTTATACACGCAAAAGGCGACGGGCTTGATTCTCTATGGCCGGGCCTTGGGGCTGAGCCATGGCGAAGCGGAGGACGTTTTGCAGGAAACCTTCCTGGCACTGCTCCAAAAACCGGCCCCCCCGGCAGAGGCGGAGCATTATTGCGTGCGCAGTTTCCGGAACCGGGCGTTGAACCACCGGCGTTCTTTGTGGCGGCGGCTGACCCGCGAACTGGAGTCCCGCCGCTGGTTTGAGAAGGAACCGGGAGAAAGCCCGGCGGAACGCGCCGCCATGCGATGCCTGGCCGACCTGCCAGTTGAACAGCGCGAAGTGATCGTGCTGAAAATCTGGCACCGTTACACGTTCGAGGAAATTGGCGGATTGCTGGATATCTCGCCCAACACTGCCGCGGGCCGGTACCGTTACGGTTTGCAGAAAATCAAGCTCGGCATGGAAAGGACCACACATGAAAGAGACGAACTGGCTGGAGGAACAATTAACCTCATGGAAACCGCGCCGTCCATCGGCGGGAATTAAACGGCGCCTGTTCCCCGCGTCATACGCCCGCCCGGAACTGGCCCGGGTATGGAACTGGCTGGCGCCAGTGACCGTTTGCGTGTTACTGGCGTTTGCGGCCCTAAGGCAGGAAAACGGTTTTTCCGACGCCTCACCCCGCGCCGATCGCATGATCGGTCTGATTCTGAGCAATTCCAGCGCCATAAGCTACCTGCCTGGTGGCTCTTCACAAATTGAGCAGAATATTCTGCCGGCTACTTTGGGATGGACAAACCGTACCCGTTCCATTTCTACTGGTGGTTTTACGCCGTCCACCAAATCAAACGAATAACGCCGCAAAATGGAAAAGCCAAAATCGAAGAATCCCAAGGGCCAGCCCGCAAAACCGCCTGCCGTTGCCCGGCCTGTGGCGCCCGTGCGAGTTCCTCCACTCTTCCGCAAAATCGACTGGCTTGCCATGGCCATCACTTTTGCGGTGATCTGGACCGTCTATTTTCTGACCCTGTCGCCGGAAGCGACCTTGGAAGATTCCGGAGAGCTATGCACCGGGTCCTTCTACGCCGGGATTCCGCACCCACCGGGTTATCCTTTTTGGGCGATCTATTCCTGGCTTTGGACCAAGTTCCTGACGGTTGGAAACGTCGCCTGGCGGGTTGAAGTGGGCGAAGCAACGGCAGCCGCGCTGGCCTGTGGACTGGTCGCCTTGATGGTTTCCCGGGGTGGCAGCATGCTGATGGAAGGAATTGAAGAACTGAAAAACATGGCCAGCAAATGGGAAACAACCATTTGTGGAGTTTCGGGAATAGTGGCCGGCCTGTTATTGGGACTCGGCGGCGTCATGTGGAGTGAATCCGTCGCCATTAATCGAATTTCTCCCTTCGGTTTGCCCTGGCTGATGATTGTACTGGTCTGTCTGCTGCGGTGGATTTATGCCCCGCACCAGAGAGGCTACCTTTACACGGGGATGTTTTTCTTCGGTATCTGCGCCACCATTCACCAGACATTGATCGTGGCCGCAATGGGTATTGAAGTGGCCATTGCGGTTACCCAACCACGCCTCGGTCGCGATCTTTTTCTCGTAAACAGCATCTTATATATTTTGGGGCTGGTCGCGAATAGCCTGCATTTTACCAACATGCTCGACACCGCTCAAATGGTGCTGCTCATTTACCATACCGTCGGAATCGGGTCGATCGCCGCCTGGATCTGGCTGGCAACCAAGACCAAAGGACTTGGCAGTGAATGGAAAGGAGTTCTCTTGATGGGACTCTTGTGGGTGGCCGGGGCTTCCTTCTATTTTTACGAGCCCATCGCCGGCATGACCGATCCGCCAATGCAATGGGGTTATCCGCGTACGGTTGAGGGATTTTTTCACGCTTTAAGCCGCGGCCAATACGAAAAATCCAATCCATCGGATTTGGTCCATGATCCGCTTCGTTTCGTCACGCAACTCGGTATTCTCGTTAGCGATATCACCACCGAGTTCAACTGGGTGCTTTTGTTCGTGGCGCTGGTACCGTTGTTGTTTTTCTTCAGAATGCAAAAACGCGAGCGTTCCTGGATCATCGGATTGGGCGCAATCTATTTTTGCATCGGCGTGCTGCTGATGATTTTGATGAATGTCTCGCCCGACCGCCAGACGGCGGAATTGAACAAGGTATTCTTTATCGCCTCTCACGGCATCATTGCCATCATGGCCGGCTATGGCATGGCCTTGATTGCGGCGTTCATGGCCACTCATTTCTCCCAGTTCCGCATTGTCGGTCTCCTGCTGGGGTTGGTCACGCTCGTGCCGGCTTTTTTGACACTTTACAACGGCGTCAGCAACACGTTTTACGGCGGTGTCGGCTTGATGTTTTACAATTCGATCCTGTTTTTATTCATCTGCCTGACCGCCGCTTTCGTGCTCACCGCCCTGGCGGCGCAATATTTCGTCCGGACCCGAGACCTGGCGGCCAGCTCGACAGAAAACGACCGTACGTATTGCCTTTTGTTTGCCCTGGCGGCGGCGCTTTGCCTCAGCACATCCATCATCATGATTTTTTTCCAGGGCGACAGTTTGAATCTCAAACAGGTTTGGACCGCTGTGGGCGGAGTGCTGACACCGGATCAATACAGCCTTCCCGTCGTTGCCGGCTTGTTGATCCTCGGAGTGGCGGTAGCTTTCGTCGGCAGCCTTTTTCTGTACCGTCAACGCGCGCCATTGGCGATCTCGCTGGGACTTTTCGCCATCATGCCGCTAGCTTCCGGACTGTCTCATTGGGCCCACAGCGAACAACGGAACCACTGGTATGGTTACTGGTTCGGGCACGACATGTTCACTCCGCCGTTTCCGGGACCGGACGGCAAACTGACCTATGACGCCAAATTGCGCGAAGCAGCCATGAAAGGCCCCAATGCCAATTTGATTTATCCCGAAATGGCCAAGGACACCATCCTGTTTGGCGGCACAGATCCTGGCCGCTTTTGCCCGACTTACATGATTTTTTGTGAAAGCTTCATCCCGCACAATTGCCAGCCGCTCCAGGACCAGAATTTTGACCGCCGGGACGTCTATTTGATCACCCAAAACGCCCTGGCAGACGGCACCTACCTTAATTACCTTCGCGCCCAATATTTCCGCAGCCAGCAGGTTGACCCACCGTTTTTCAGCGAGCTCGTCCGGAATGTCCTGAAAGATGACCCGTACAAGACCAATTTGCTGGCCCGGATTGTGTCCCCGTTGGACTGGTATTTTGAAGCTCGCGGCGCGCGCATCGAAAAGCGCTGGCGTGTCTCCACGTCGTGGTTCTCCGGCTCGGACTTCACCAATCTTCCAGATATTGCGTCTCAATTGCATTCCAGCATGGACCCGCTCTCCCGCTGGCTCTTCCAACAGCTCGACAAGCCGACGCAGGAGCTGCTTACCGGTAAAGGCGACGAAAACCGATTGCGCACCGTGCTGGCGGAAAACTGGAACCGCCTGCTTGAAGGCCCCTCAATTTACGACCCTGATCGATTCGCCAAGGTCAAGATATCCGATTATCTTCAGCATTTTATTGCGCAAAATCCCCAGGGCGACACGCGCATCCGTTTGAATCGCCTCCTGCTCGAAGCCGCTTATCCCGCGGATCTCGCAAAAAGTCCGGGCGGAGTTTATCCAGACCGGGAAATTTATATTCCGAGCCCCGACGATTCACAACGTTGCTTCCAGGACTACATGGAGGACGTGCAACGCCGGACGCAAGCGGGCCAGTTGATGCCCGGCGAGGACGTGCATGTTGATCCCTCCGGCAAAATGCAGGTCAGCGGGCAGGTGGCCGTGATGATGATCAACGGCCTGTTGTGCAAAGTCATTTTTGATCACAACCCGAACAACGAATTCTACATCGAGGAAAGTTTTCCACTGCCGTGGATGTATCCGTATGAAACGCCGTACAGCGTCATCATGAAAATCAACCGCAATCCCCTGCCGGAACTTCCGGACGAAATCTTCCAGCGGGACCATGCCTTCTGGAGCAAGTATTCCGAGCGTCTGACGGGCGACTGGATCACTTACGACACGCCGGTCAAGGACATCGTGGCTTTTATCGAGAAGGTCTATTTGCGCCATAATTACAGCGGTTTCAAGGGCGACCTCAAATTTGTCCGCGATGAGCAGGCCCAAAAGGCCTTTTCCAAGCTTCGCAGCTCCCAGGCCGGGGTTTATGCCTGGCGCCTGAGCCCGCAATGCCCGGAGGAATATCGCCAAAAAACTCCCGCCGCCGTCGAATCCCTGCGGCGTGAGACCGAATTCGCCTTCAAGCAGTCGTTTGCTTATTGTCCCTACAGTCCGGAAGCCGTTTTCCGCTACATTAATTTCCTGTTGCAATATGGACGCGTCGAGGATGCCTATCTCATTGCCCAAACCTGCCTGAAACTTGACCCCTACAATGATCAGGTCAAGGATCTCGTGAAGCGGTTGGGGGAATACAGCAATCAGAGTGCAACCCGTTCCCAGGTTGAAACCCAGGTGCAGCACATGGAAAATGAAGCGCGCACCAATCCTGACAATCTGCAAAATCTTCTTTCCCTCGCCAGCATCTACATGCAGATGCAACAGACCAACCGCGCAACCGATCTGCTCGACCGTGTCCTGGCAAATCCTCACGTCGACGCCGGGGCCGTCAGTTTCATCGCCCAGGCGTATGCCCAGATGGGTAATCTGCCCAAACTAGAAACCGTCATTCAAAAACTTGTCAGCCTGGCGCCGGACCAGCCCGAACCGGTGTACGACCTGGCCGCGCTGGACTCGGTTTTGGGCAAACAAGACGAGGCCCTGCAAAATCTCCGCAAAGCCCTTGACCTGAGTGCTCGCCGTCTCAAGACCAATCCCAAAGCCCGCGATCTTACCGTGGACCTGCAAAAGGACCACCGTTTTGACGGGCTGCGCAACCTGCCGACGTTTCAACAGATTGTTTCCCCCCATTGACGGCATCCTCATCCCAGTTGCCGCCTCGGGAATAATCGTCTATTCTGACAGCTTGAAGCTGTTTCACGCTCAAACAACCGCATGAAAAAAACGGCCATACCGACGTCGCAAACGGAACCGGCGGCTCCGGCCGATGCAGCCATGTCCATTCCGGAACGCACTCCGGAACAATGGTCTGCCCTCGAGGAACGGGCCGCCAAGGCCGATGAACATTGGGACCGGCTCCTCCGCCTGGCCGCCGATTTTGAAAACTTCAAGAAACGCGCCGCCCGCGAGCGCACGGAAGCCGCCCAATCCGCCGGCGCCGCCCTTTTGCAAAAGCTGCTGCCCATTCTCGATCATATTGAAATGGCCCAAACCGCGGCACAATCTGCCGGCGCTCCGCGCGGCGGAATGGAATCCGTGCAGACCGGCATCGCCATGATCCAACAGCAGCTCAAGGGAATTCTCGCCGAGTCCGGGTTGGAGGAAATTGACGCCGGGGGCAAGCCGTTTGACCCCATGTGGCACGAGGCGGTTTCACAACTGGAAACCACCGAGGTGCCGGAGGGCCAGGTCGTCCAGCAGATTCGCAAAGGCTACAAACTGCGCGACCGCCTGCTAAGACCGGCCACGGTCGTTGTCGCCCGAAAACCGTCCGCGCCGCCCGTCGCCTGATCCATGTCCAAACGCGATTATTACGAAGCACTCGGCGTCAGCCGGAGTGCCAGCGAGGAGGAAATAAAAAAGGCCTATCGCAAACTGGCCGTCAAATTTCATCCGGACAAAAATCCCGGCGACAAAACCGCCGAGGAAAAATTCAAGGAAATTGGCGAAGCCTACGAAGCCCTGGGTGATCCCCAAAAGCGCGCCGCCTACGACCAATACGGACATGCAGCGTTTGATGCGCGCGCCCGCGCCAGTCGCGCCGGTGGATTCGGCGGCGGCTTTCACGACCCCTTCGAAATCTTCCGCGAAGTTTTCGGCGGCGGATCCATCTTTGATAATTTTTTTGGCGGCGGCTCCGATCCCTCCCAGGCCCAGCGCGGCGATGATTTGCGTTACGACCTGGAAATTACCCTTGAAGAGGCGGTGCTGGGATGTGAAAAGGAGATCGCCGTGTCGAAACTTGACCGCTGTGAAACCTGCAACGGTTCCGGCACGGAACAAGGCTCAAAAATCCGGACGTGTCAGACCTGCGGCGGTCGCGGGCAGGTGCTTACGTCGCGCGGTATTTTCAGCATTGCCCAGACCTGCCCGCATTGCAAAGGGGCGGGACGCATCGTGGAAAAACCCTGCAAAACATGCCACGGAGAAGGCAAGCGGGAACGCAGTTCCAAAATCAGGCTGCGCATACCGCCCGGCGTGGACGCCGGCTCGCGCCTCCGTTCTTCCGGCAACGGCGAGGCCGGCACCCGCGGCGGTCCGCCGGGAGACCTCTACGTTGTGCTGCACGTCAAGGTCCATGAAATTTTTCAACGCGACGGTGACGACCTGATTTGTGAAGTTCCGGTCAGTTTTGGGCAGGCAGCCTTGGGAGCCGAAATTGAAGTACCAACCCTCGACAGCCGGGCAACCATCAAGATTCCGGCCGGCACGCAACCCGGCACCACCTTCCGCATCAAGGGCAAGGGCGTAAAAAACCTTCAAGGTTATGGCCACGGGGATCTCCACTTGCGCATCCAGGTCGAGATCCCGACCCACCTGACCGCCGAGCAGAAAAACAAGTTGCGGGAGTTTTCCGAATCCTGCGGCGACGACGTCAATCCCATCAGCCGGAGTTTTTTTGAAAAGGCCAAAAAATTGTTCCAGTGAATTTAAGTAGGAGACGAGGTAACGAGTCTCTGACTTGATGCAGAAAAAGAATGAGACTCCTCACGTCGTCTCCTACAATTTGAAATATGCATCGTTTCTATTTGCCGCCGGAGCGCTGTGCCGGCCATATGCTTCAACTCGACGGACGTGAAGCCCATCATGCGTTGCGCGTCTTGCGCCTCAAACAAGGCGAAACCGTCACCGTGCTTGACGGCGCCGGCCATGAGTTTTTGTGCACCGTTGAAAACAGCGCACGCACCTCGATGTCGTTGCGCGTGATCGAAAAAATATTTACTCCCGCCCCACCCTGCTCCATCACCCTGCTACAGGCCCTGCCCAAGGGCAAAATCATTGAAAGCATCATTCAGAAGGCCGTCGAACTTGGCGCACGAAAAATTGTGCCGATTTTATCCGGGCGGGTCGTCACGCAACTCGACGACGAGAATGCTGAAAATAAGCATGACAAATGGCAGACCGTAGCCGTTGAAGCCATCAAACAATGCGGCGCCCCGTGGCTGCTGGAGGTCGAAATGCCAACAACGATTGAGCGATTTCTGGCAACTGGTCGTAGCGGCGGTCGGCAGACCGCCAGATTGGTTCGGGAAAATGAAAATGAAAAGTGCGGCCCTCTTCCGAGAGCTGCTACGCCGACGCATTTTGAACTGGCTCTGGTGGGTTCTCTGCTGAAGGAACGCCGTCATCCACGCGAATGTTTCCAGGAATTTCGGGCGAAATTCAAACAACCGCCGCAAAATGTCGGGGTTTGGATCGGACCGGAAGGTGATTTCACGCTCGAAGAACTCAATGCCATCCAAGCCGCGGGCGCCTTGCCCATTTCGCTCGGCCGCCTGGTTTTGCGGGTTGAAACCGCAGCCATTTATTGTCTCTCGATTCTCAATTACGAATTTAACCAGGCTGACGAAACCGTCTGAATTATCGCGACTGCGTGAGAACCCGGAAGGCGCGGCCCAGGTGCTCGGGATGCGTCAGGCTTTGAAACTGGCGCGCCAGGGCAGCTGTCCATCCGTCTTCGCTGTGCTTCGACGCGACAAGTTCGCCAAAAGAATCTGTCTTCAAGGCTTTTTCCAATACCTGTGTCAGGAATTGTGATTGTGTCTGGAAACTTTCGGTTTTCAGGCCAGCCGATTCGCCGGCGGTTTGGAGGCAGGAAAAATTGACATGCGCCGTGAGGTCCTGTTCTCCGACATTGGCCAGGACATCAGCGCTGACATGATGGCGAAAATACCCACGCAGAGTTCCGCCCAGCCGGTCCGGGGATATCCATTCATCGGCGGTCAAACCATAGTCAATCGTCATCAATTTTCCGCGTTCCAGAATGCCCGCCGCTTCGCGCCACCAGTTCTCCGCCGTCGGACCGGTCTCCAGGACGTAGCCATCGGGCAGTACTTCGAGCAGCGAGGATGGAAGACGGCGGATGGAAGATGGCAATTGGGAACCTCGAATTTTTGTCCAAATAAATTTTTTGGCTTCCACCGTCACACCCCACTCGAACCAGGTCCTGGTGGCGGCGTCCCAACCGAACCGGTGAATGGGCATGGCATCAAGCAATTCGTTGCTGAAAATAACGCCATTCAATTGCGGATTGCGGATTGCGGATTGCGGATTGGAAAAGGACAGGGACCTGAAGTCGTCGAACCAGCGGACATGCGGAATAAAATCCTTCAGTGTTTCCCGCTGCCACTCCTGCCTTTGCACTGACGGCTCAAGAATCCAGTATTCAATCTGGCCAAACAATTCCGGGCGTTTCAATCGCAACCAGCCCAGAATGTCCGCGGCCAGCCGGGCATCGTGGGCGCCCGCTTCAACAATCCGCAATTCGCACTCCACAATCCGCAATTCCTCCAGCCATCCGGCAAATTGGAAAGCCAGCAATCGACCAAAAATTTCGCCGGTGCCCACGCTGGTGTAAAAATCGCCATGGCGGCCGGGATTGTCTTTATTTGTCTCGTAATATCCATGTTTTGGACAGTACAGCGCGAGTTCCATGAAGCGCGCGAAGGGCAAAGCTCCGTGCCGGACGATTTCGCGGCCAATGATTTCAAACAACGGGCTCATGACAAAGATTTGGCGCGGCGTTAGCTAACATTTTCTTCCAAAGAAAGGTTTTATGGCTAAAATAGATGCGTTTTTCAACCTGATGTTTGAGCAAAAGGCGTCAGACTTGCACATGGCTTCCGGCAACCCGCCCATGTTACGCATCAACGGCGAGCTTCAGCGCGTCGATTTCCCGCCCCTGGAAAACGATACGCTCAAGGCCATGCTCTATGAAACCGCGCCGGATTACAAAATCAAACAATTCGAAGAAACCGGCGACGTCGATTTTGGCTACGAAATTCCCAACATCTCGCGCTTCCGCGTCAATTTCTACAACGAGAAAAACGGCGTCGCCGCCGCTTTCCGGCAGATTCCCAGCCGCGTGCTTTCGTTTGAGGATTTTGAAAAGATCGAGGCGCCGCTGCCCCCGGTGCTCAAAAAGTTTTCCATGCTGAATCGGGGACTGGTCGTCGTCACCGGCCCCACCGGTTCCGGCAAATCAACGACGCTGGCGGCGATGGTCGATTACGCGAACAAAAATCGCAAAGACCATATCATCACCATCGAAGACCCGATTGAATTCACCCACGAGAGCAAAAACTGCCTCGTCAATCACCGCGAAGTGGGCGTCCATACCAAGTCGTTCGCCGCGGCCTTGCGCGGCGCCTTGCGCGAAGACCCGGACATTGTGCTCGTCGGCGAAATGCGCGACCTGGAAACCATTGAACTGGCGATCACCGCCGCCGCCACCGGTCACCTGGTCTTCGGCACCTTGCACACGCAGAGCGCCTCAAAAACCGTTGACCGTATCATCGACGTCTTTCCCGCCGACCAGCAAAACAAAATTCGCCAGACGCTTTCCGAGGCCTTGAAAGGCATCGTGGCCCAGACCCTTTTCAAGCGCACCGACAAAAAAGGCCGCATTGCGGCATTTGAAATCCTGGTGTTCAACACCGCCGTGGCCAACCTGGTGCGTGAAGGCAAGACCCACCAACTGCCCGGCATGATCCAGGTCGGCAAAAAATACGGCAACCAGCCGCTCGACGACCATATCATGGAGCACGTGCGCATGAAACGCATCGCGCCGGAGGAAGCCTACGACAAGGCGCTCGACAAGAAGAAATTCCGTTCCCTGCTGGCCCACCCGCCGGATGAAGACGATGTCACTTGATTTATGCGCCGACCCGAGTTGGACCAAATTTTAACGACGATGCTGGCTTCGCAGCCGGAGATTTCCGACCTGTTGTTTACCGTGGACCGCCCGCCCCAAGTCGAGGCCTACGGCGAACTCAAGCCGGTGGCGCTGGATCCGCCCATCGACAAATTGACACCGTATCAAACCGAGATGATTGCGATGAACATCATCGGCGACAATCTCTGGCAGATTGAAGATTTGTTGCGGCATGGGTCCTGTGACGCCTCCTACGCGCTCTCGGACCAGGCCCGTTTCCGCGTCAATGTTTTCGCCCAGCGCGGAAATTATTCCGTCGTCTGCCGCCAGCTCAACGCTGCCATTCCCACCCTGGAAAAATTGGGATTCCCCGAAATTTTCAAGGAAATCCCCAAGGAAAAGACCGGATTGATTCTGGTGACTGGCGCCACCGGTTCCGGCAAATCCACCACCCTGGCCGCCATTCTCAACGAGATCAATGCTTCCAAGCCGGTCCACATCGTCACTCTCGAAGACCCCGTCGAATATGTACATACCCATAACCGGGCGACGTTCAACCAGCGGGAACTGGGCATTGATTTCGATTCCTATGTCAACGGCCTGCGAGCCGCGTTGCGCCAGGCACCCAAGGTCATTCTCGTCGGCGAAATGCGGGATCAGGACACGGTGAAAATTGCCCTCAGTGCGGCGGAAACCGGCCATCTCGTTCTCAGCACCCTTCACACCATCAATGCGGGCGAAACAGTCAACCGCATCCTGGGTATGTTTGAGCCGGACGAACAGGAACAGATCCGTGTGCGCCTGGCCGATTCCCTCCGCTGGATCGTCAGCCAACGCCTCGTACCCAAGGTCGGCGGCGCCCGGTTTGCGCTGCTGGAACTCATGGGCTCGAACCTTCGCACGCAGGAAGCCATGCGCCTGGGCGAAAGCGAAGGCAAAACCTTCTACGAAATCATCGAGGCCAGCTATCCATTCGGCTGGCGGACGTTTGACCATGCCTGCATGGAAGCCTTTGAACAGGGAATCATCACCGAGGAAACCGCCCTACTCTATTGCACCAAACGCAGCACCATTTCCCGCGGCATTGACAACCTGAAGAAATCCCGGGGTGAAATGACCACCACCATGGGCTCGCTGCGCATGAAGACGCCGCCACAATCCAACTCCTCCTTGTCGGATGGCGCGCCTCCCATTCTTAAAATCAAATAATTTATGAACAGCTCATTTGATTTCGTCAGCGCCGAGGACAAGCCGGCCCTGATCGCCTTTTCCACGCCGGAATGGCTGGAGAACGCCAAAACCGCCTTGCGCGAACTCGGCTACAAGGTCCATACCGCCGCCACCCATAGCGACTTCATCGTGCGTTTCGGCCAGGCCCATTATCAGGTCGTCGTGGTCGAGGAACTGTTTGGCGCCAACACCATCGAAGAAAACCTCACCCTGAAGGCATTGCAAACCATGCCCGTCAACCAGCGTCGCCATGCCACCATCATCCTGCTCGGTGACTCGTTTCAAACGTTCACGCCCATGGAAGCCTTCCGGCACAGCGTCCACGTCGTCATCAACAGCTCTGAAATGTTCCTGCTCAAGCAACTGGTGGAAAAAGCCGTGGCCGATAACGACCTCTTTTTGCACAGCTTCCGCGAAGTCCAAAACCGCGTTTATACCACCGGCAACCGCTTGTAATCCCTCCGGCGACGACTTTGCAATAAAGCTTTCGCATATTGATGCAACGCGAACGGCACTCCGCTTTACGGTTTGGCATATTTTGTGATTGGCAGCATTTGAATTTCCTGTCAACCAATTGGACGTGTTACGCCTGAGACAGGCAAGCGGCCAAATTTATTTTCCATGACTCGTCTCGACCAGGCCCTGGTTGAACGGGGCCTTTGCGAAAGCCGGGAACGCGCCAAACGCGCCATCCTCGCCGGACAGGTCCGTATCAACGATCAGGCCGCCAACAAACCCAGTGATTCCGTCAAGCCTGACGACCGGCTTACGCTCGACGCGGGCGAAAAATACGTCAGCCGCGGCGGGCACAAGCTGGAACATGCCTTGAACCACTTCCAACTGGCCGTCACCGGATTGACTGCCCTGGATCTCGGGGCCTCCACCGGCGGATTCACCGATTGCCTGCTCCAGCATGGCGCCGCCAAGGTCTTTGCCGTGGATGTCGGCCGTGGCCAGCTCGCGTGGAAACTGCGCCAGGATGCCCGGGTGGTCGTCATGGAAAAGACCAATGCGCGGCATCTGACACCGGGATATTTCGGAGGGGCGAGTTCCACGAGCCCCAAACTCCACAAGGCTGAATCAAAGTCAGGGGCTCTCATAACTCGCCCCTCCGACAACGAATTCCTCGGCTTTGACCTGGTCACCATTGATTGTTCCTTTATTTCGCTGCGAAACATTTTACCGGCCGCCATTGCATTATTGCGGCCAGATGGCAAAATCGTCGCGCTCATCAAACCGCAGTTTGAAGCCGGCAAAGCCGAGGCGGACAAGGGACGCGGCGTCATCCGCGACCCGGCGGTGCATGAGCGGGTGCTGGGTGAATTGCAGGAATTTGTCCGTGCCCAAACCGGGTTGCGCTGGCGGGGCGTGGTGGAATCACCATTGCTGGGACCGGCCGGCAACCGCGAATTTTTGGCGTTGATTGAAAAAACGAGCTGACAAAATCAAGCGCATCGGACTGATCGGTAACTCCGAAAAGGCCGCTTGTGCCGATAGCGTTCGCAAGGCCGCGCGACTCATCCAACGCGCCGGCCGGAAGGTTTTTTGCGACGCGGAAACGGCCCAACTGGCCGGATTGAAGGAGCGCATCTGTCCCGATGCCGCCACGCTCGCCCACGAGGTGGATCTGCTGGTCGTTTTCGGCGGTGACGGGACGATGTTGCGTGTAGCCCGCCATATTGCCGGCTCCACCACCCCGCTGCTCGGCGTCAACATCGGCGGTCTGGGTTTTCTCACGGCCGTGCCTTCGGATCAAATGACCCACGCCCTGGCCTGCGTCTGGCGAGGCAAATTTAAATATGAATCCCGCGCCTTGATCGAAGTCACTGGCCGTTGCCAGGGTCAACGCATCCACGAAACCGCGCTCAACGACATCGTCATCAGCCGCGGCGCCATTTCCCGCCTGATCAAGCTGGATGTGAGCGTGGACGGGGAACGGGTCACCCGTTACCACGGCGATGGGTTGATCATCAGTTCGCCAACCGGTTCAACGGCCTATTCACTGGCCGCAGGGGGCGCCGTCGTGCTGCCCACGGCTGAAGTCTTTGCCCTGACGCCGATCTGTCCCCACACACTGTCGAATCGTCCGTTGATTTTGCCGTTGGCCTCCACCATTCGCGTCCAGGCTGCCAGCCCCGCGCCGGCAATCATTTTGAGCGCCGACGGCCAGGTTGCCGCCGAGCTTGGCGTGGGGGATGAAGTGACCGTGCGTCGGAGCCGGGGCAGCGTCCGCTTGATGCAACTGGCGGACAATTCATTTTGGGAGGCGCTGCGGCGCAAATTGCACTGGCGGGGAGCGTATCTTTGAAATGAAGAGGGCTGAAGGCAGAATGAAGAAAAAGTCAGAAGTTTCTCCTGACAAATCTTTTCAATTCTGCATTCTGCATTCTTAATTCTGCATTTTACAACCATGGTTCGATTAAAAGACATTGCCCGGCATGCGGGCGTTTCCGTAATGACCGTTTCAAAGGCGTTGCGCGATGCGCCGGACGTGTCGGGAGCCACCAAGTCACGCATCAAGCTGCTGGCCCAGCAGATGGGCTATGTGCCGGATTCGTCCGCCCAGGGGCTGCGCACCCGGACAACGAAATTATTCGGCCTCGCCATTCCGTCGAGCATGAACCCGATTTTTGCGCGCATTGTTTACGCCATCGAGGATCGCGCCCATGAACTGGGATACGATGTTTTGCTGACCCACACCCATAACATGCCCGACCGGGAGGAAGTCTGTCTCCGGCGGCTATTGTCGCGGCGCGTGGATGGCCTGTTTATTTCGCCGGTTTACCGGTTTGAAGCCGAAGCCCGCATTTACAAGGAGGTGCTGGCGCGCCAGATCCCCACGGTCTTGATCGGTCCACCGGCGCCGTTCTGCAAATCATTCATCAGCGTCGAAATTGACGAGCAGGTTGCCAGCTATACCGCGACCCAACACCTGCTGAAACTCGGCCATAAGCGCATTGCGTACCTCACCGGTCCGCCCGTGGCGCCGTGGGCTCATGACCGGTTTGAAGGGTATCGCCGCGCCTTGCGTGAGGCGGAGATTGAACTGGATGACAAACTCGTCTTTGCCGCCGGCAACACCATTGAAGACGGCACCAAGGCCGGACTGCAGATGCTGAATGAATCGTGTCATGCCACCGCCGTGCAGGCGGTGAGCGACACGGTGGCCATCGGCTGCGCCCAGGCCTTGTTCACGCAGGGGCTGAGGATTCCGGAGGACATTTCGCTCGTGGGCTATGGCAACATCATCACCGCGGAACATTTTCGCGTCCCGCTGACCACCATCCGCCAGCCGAAATTCCGGCTGGGCATGGCGGCGATGGACACCATGCTGAATTTGCTGCGTGGCCAGCGCGCCGAGACAAAGCGTCTGTCCGCCGAACTCATTGAACGCAAGAGCACCGCGCCGCCAAAAACCCAGGCCGATTGAAATGAAATTGCCCGACCCGGATAAAATCAAGGTTGAGGACGGAAAGATTATTGAAAGCCATGAGCCGGACGAGCCGGCTCCCGCGAACAAGCTGACTCCCGAAGAGCAAATGGATTTGTACGAAAAAGAGCTGAAAGAAAACGACTGGGGCCACCAGCCGTGTTGATTCAGGCAATCGATTTCAATTCCCGGCCTTCCCCTGCATGGCTTGCCTGAAAAATTCACCGCTGCCGGTCAAATCATAATTCCATGAGGCCAACAGGGTCGGCCCCCACTCGGGATCAAAACACCAGGCCGTCCAACTGATTCCCCGCCCTTCCAGGTAACCCACGATGAGTTTTCCGTAATCGTCATCCTTGAGCACGGTACCCTTGGGCACGGAAAATCCGATTTCCGTGGCGATCATCGGGTAACGGTCGGCGGCAAATCCAAAATCTTCCTCCCATTTGGGCGGCCAGGGCTTCGACCGTTTATTCGCATACGGATGCGTCACGTACCCGATGCCTTCCGCGTTGATCGGTTCAAAGTTGAGCGGAGTCAGGTCGTAAGCCCAGTCAAGTCCGGCCACCAGGGGAATTTTCTCGGTGTCGTAAGCCCGGATCAAATGGATCATGTCTTCGTTCAGTTTCTTCCACTCGCTCCAGGACATGCTGCCCAACTGTCCACGGTAAAGGGTCGGTTCATTGAAGAGTTCGTAAAAGGCAATCGTGTGCGCGCCCTTGAAATGATGCGCGATGGTCCGCCAGAACCCGAAGGTTTCCGGCTGTGAAGTGTTGTACATGGGATCCTGGAACAAACCCATCTGCAGGTTGCCGATGCTGTGCCAGTCGATGATGACGTGCAGGTCCAGTTCCGTGCACCAGTCCACCGCCTGGTCGAGCAGTTTGAGATATTCCCGCGGCGTGCGTTCGCGCCAGGCAATCGGGTGAACCGGAATGCGGACGAGCGTCGCACCCATCGCCTTCACCTGTGCAAAATGCTCCTGGTTCCAATGACCCTGATGATCGAGTTTGTCCGGATCACCGATGGACACCCCGCGGAACAATACCGTTTTGCCGTCCGGATCAACAAATTTGTTCCCCTGCACCCGGATGAGGGGAAGCTGGTTCGTCTGGGAACTTTTATAAACCGGGCCGTAAGGGCGGTCCTGCCACCAACGATGAAAGTCATTGGTCAGGGCGGTGGATTGGGCGTGGGAACCCTGGAGGCAGAACCAGCCGAGGCAAAGAATTGAAACGATTGTTTTCATTGTGACCTCAAGTTAATACCGCCAACATCATCCGACTAGCAAGTCCGGGATGAACCCCGGCCCCGAATTGCCCGGGTCCGAGCCACCGTTTTTTGTTCGACACCCAACCCTCAACTTTCAACACTCAACTCAATGAAGTTTCCAGCGGATTATCATATGCACACGCCACTTTGCCGGCACGCCACCGGCGAACCGGACGAATACGCAAAACAAGCGCTGGCCCTCGGCCTGACCGAAATCGGTTTCTCCGACCATTCGCCCATGCCGCGCGATGATTTCGACAACTGGCGGATGTACGCCCCCCAACTTGACGAGTACGTGGCCAAAGTCCGGCAGACCCAAAAGGATTTCCCCCAGCTGACCATCCGCCTGGCACTCGAAGTGGATTATCTGCCCGGTTACGAGGATTGGATCCGCACTCTGGCCGCTCGGCACCCTTGGGATTATTTCATCGGGTCGGTGCATTATGTCTCCGATTCCTGGGCCATCGATGATCCGCAAAAATTGTCCGAATGGAAGCATCGCAATCCGGATGAGGTCTGGACCGCCTACTTTGAACGTTTGACCATGGCCGCCGAATCGGGGTTGTTTGAAATCATCGGCCATGCCGACCTCCCGAAAAAGTTCGGCCACCGTCCGCCGGCCAACTGCCTGACGCTTTACGAAAAATTCCTGGAGGCAGCCAAGACGCATGATTGCGCCATCGAACTCAATACCGCCGGTTTGCGCAAAGATTGCCGGGAGATTTATCCGAACCGCACGATACTGGAACTGGCGTTTAAAAAAGGCGTGGCCATCACGTTCGGCTCGGACGCTCATGCGCCCGGGGAAGTGGGCATGAATTTCACCGAAGCCATCCAGCTCGCCCGGAGCGTTGGTTATCGGCAAAGTTGCCAGTTCATTGGACGAAAACGTCGCCTGATTGAATTCTGATGCCGGAACCTTCAGCTATGCTCATGGCCAAACCGACAAGGCAGCAGCTTTTCACCGGCATTTGCCTTACGCTCGCCCTTGTCACCATGGCCTTGTATTGGCCGGGGTTGCATCATGATTTTATCAATTATTTCGACGACAGCACCTACGTCACGGACAACCCCCAGGTTGTTCACGGCCTGACCTGGCCGGGAGTGCTTTGGGCCTTTCAAAGCGGTTATGCCGCCAACTGGCATCCGCTCACCTGGATTTCACACATGTTGGATTGCCAGCTGTATGGGTTGGATCCCTGGGGCCATCATTTGACCAGCTTGCTGCTTCACGTCGCGAATACCTTGCTGCTGTTCCTGTGGCTGAACCAGCTGACCGGCGCTTTGTGGCGCAGCGCTCTGGTGGCGGCTTTGTTTGCCTGGCATCCCGTACACGTGGAATCGGTGGCGTGGGTCGCCGAGCGCAAAGATGTGTTAAGCGCCTTCTTTTGGATGCTCACGCTCATTGCGTACACGCGGTACGCGCAGAAGGTGTCAGGTGACGCGTGTCTTGTGACACGAACAGATTCCATCCGGTCACGTGTCACGCACCACGTTTCACCCTATTACCTCTTCGCGCTTTTTTTCTTCGCTTGCGGATTGATGTCTAAACCGATGGTGGTGACCCTGCCGTTTGTATTGCTGCTGATTGATTTCTGGCCGTTGAACCGGTTTCAATCCCCCGGTCTGGCGCGGAATGCCGCCCATCTGTTTATGGAGAAGCTTCCTTTCTTCGCCCTGGCGATGGCTGGAAGCGTCATCACTTATTCTGTGCAGCAGGCTGGCGGGGCTTTCTGGTCCTCCAATGTCTTGACTCTGCATCTTCGCCTGGAAAATGCCGCGATCGTTTATGTCCGTTATATCTCCAAAATTTTCTGGCCGGCGGACCTGGCCCTCATTTATCCCTACCCGCATCGCTGGCCGGCCCCGATGGTCGCCGGCGCTGTGCTCGCGCTGGTCCTGTGGTCGGCTCTTTTTCTACGGCGCACCCGGCAAAATCCGTACCTGTTCACCGGCTGGTTCTGGTTTCTAGGCACATTGGTGCCCACGATCGGCCTGGTGCAGGTAGGCGTGCAATCGATGGCCGACCGTTATCTTTATCTGCCGGGTATTGGCCTGTTCATTCTCATCGCCTGGGGTTTGAACGATCTGGTGAATTCCCGGCCGGACTGGCACAAACCGGTCACCGCAGCCTGCGGGCTGGCTCTGGCCGGGTGCCTGGTCGTCACTGAAATCCAGCTGAGTTTTTGGCGGAACAGCTTGGCCATTTTTTCGCACACGGTCGAAGTCACCACGGATAATTACGCCGCCTATCTTCACCTGGGCAATTTGTTGGAAAAAGCCGGCCAGAAGGAAAAGGCCTTGTGGTTTTACACAGAAACCGTGCGCATCCAGCCGGACTTTCCCCTCGGCCAGTTTGATCTGGGAATTTTGTTGCTGGAAACCGGCCATCCGCAGGAAGCGTCGAATCATCTTGCCATCGCCGCCCAACTGATGCCGTATAACCCGGAGGTGCAGTATGATCTTGGCCTGTTCCTGCAACAGCGCGGCCAGGTGGCGGAAGCCATCGACCGCTTTAAAGAGGCCATCGACAACAAACCGGATTTTCCCGCGGCGCTCAACCAACTGGCGTGGATTCTCGCCACCGACCCGGACCCCAAACTCCGTTCCGGCCCCGAAGCCGTCCGGCTGGCGAAACGCGCCTGCGAATTGACCCAAAACCAACAGGCCGCCTTTCTGACCACACTCTCCGCGGCCTGCGCGGAAACCGGCCAGTTCCCCGATGCAATGGCGGCGGCCGGGCGGGCCCTCAATCTCGCCCGCACCACGGGCCAAAAAAATATTGCCGATCAGAACGGGGAATTGCTGAAATTATATCAAACCGGCAAACCATGTCGGGTATCGCGTTGAAACACCATTGATCCATCCATGTCTGCAGCCCAACCCACGCAAAATCGACTCCTCGTGGCGCTTTGTCTCACGCTCACCCTCTTGACCGCGGCCGTATATTGGCCCGTGATGCATCATCAGTTCGTCAATCTCGACGACGAGGCATACATCACGGCAAATCCTCACGTTCAGTCGGGCTTGACCGGCCCGGCCTTCATCTGGGCATTTCAAATCGGTTATGCCGCCTATTGGCATCCGCTCACCTGGATTTCACACATGCTGGATTGCCAGCTTTATGGTTTAAACCCTGCCGGACATCATTTCACCAGCCTGCTTTTTCATATCATCAATACGCTGCTGCTGTTTCTCTGGTTGAATCAACTTACGAACGCACCGTGGCGCGGCGCATTCGTATCGGCTTTGTTTGCGTGGCACCCTTTGCACGTGGAATCTGTGGCGTGGGCTTGTGAACGCAAGGATGTGCTGAGCACTTTCTTCTGGATGCTCGCGCTCATCGCCTATTCGCATTACGCGCAAAAAGTCACAGACGAAACTGGTCAGCCGGCACGAACCGGCTCTTTTTCATCACGCCTCACGCCTCACGTTTCACTTTATTATTTTCTCGCCTTGTTTTTATTCGCTTGCGGCCTCATGTCCAAACCGATGGTGGTAACCCTGCCGTTTGTCCTCCTGCTGATTGATTTCTGGCCTTTGAACCGGCTTCAACTCTCCCGTTCCACCCGAACGTTCATCCCTCTGGTGGTTGAAAAATTCCCATTCTTTGCCCTGGCCATGGCGGGAAGTCTGGTCACCTATCTGGCCCAAAAAGGAGGCGGCGCCGTCTGGTCCCTGGGGCTTCCGATTCGCCTGGCGAATGCACCAGTCTCCTGTTTGCGGTATATTTCCAAAACCTTCTGGCCGGTCGATCTCGCGGTCGTTTATCCCTATCCCCACCATTGGCCGATCCTGCTGCTGATTGTGGCAATTCTCACACTGACGTTCTGGACCGGATTGTTTCTCTGGCGGCTGCGCCAAAATCCGTATCTGTCCGTGGGGTGGTTTTGGTTTTTGGGCACACTTGTACCCGTCATCGGCGTCGTTCAGGTGGGACCGCAATCCATGGCAGACCGCTTCACCTATGTTCCCGGTATCGGTCTCTTCATCCTTGTCGTCTGGAGCCTGGCCGATTTTGCAGCGTTCCGTCCATCGTGCCGAAACGTTGTCATCACGGCTGGAATTGCGGCGCTGGCCGGTTGCCTGGTCTGCACCCACCTCCAACTTAAATACTGGCAGAACAGCATCACCCTCCTGCGCCATGCCGTCGCGGTTACGACCGATAATTACATTGCCGAAAATTTCCTGGGCCGCGCACTGGATGAGGCCGGCAAAAACGACTTATCCCTTCCGCTTTATATGGAATCGGTGCGGATTGAATCCCGTTATCCGCAGGCGCAATTCAACCTGGGAATGGCATGGCTGAACCGCGACCAAGCCGAGAAAGCCGTCGGTCCGCTGGAAGCCGCCGTGCAACTAGTGCCCGACAATGCCGGCGGACGTTACTATCTTGGCGTGGCCCTGATGAACGCTGCGCGCCCGGATGAGGCCATTACTCAATTTAGCGCGGCTTTATCGATCGATCCCGATTTTGCCGAGGCTCACACCCAACTTGCCCTGGCGCTCATTAAACAAGGCAAATCGGTTGAGGCCATCCTCCATTTTGCCCGGGTGGTGAAATTGCAACCGGACAACCCGGACGCGCATTTCAATCTGGGACTGGCATTGCTGGAGAATCATCAACCTGCCGAAGCTGCCGTTCAATTCACCGATGAACTCCGCCTCACGCCCAATGAAACGAAGGCGCACTTCCGCCTCGCCCAAGCATTGCAGCAACAAAACCAGCCGGCCGAAGCTGTCCGGCAATATCGCGGAGTCCTCCACCTGACCCCGGAATTTCCCGAGGCAAAAAGCGCCTTGGACGCCATCCTCGCCGCACATCCGGAATTACGTTGAACTGGCAACGCGCCCGGTCCGCAGGGCTGGACACGGCATTGGCCTTCTGCAAAACTCCGCACCCGTGAAACAATCAATTATCACCCTGGACATGGAAGGCGTGCTCACGCCGGAAATCTGGATCGCCGTGGCCGAGAAAACGCGCATTCCCGAATTGCGCCGCACCACGCGCGACGAACCGGATTATGACAAGCTCATGCGCGGGCGCCTGGCCATTCTCGATCAACATGGATTGAAACTGTCCGACATCCAGAAGGTCATCGGCACCTTGAACCCGCTGCCCGGCGGCCGGGAATTTCTGGACGAACTCCGTTCCTTCGCACAGGTCGTCATCCTGTCCGACACCTTTGAACAATTTGCCCTTCCCCTGCTCCGCCGGCTCAACTGGCCGACATTGCTTTGCCACCGGCTCGCGGTTGAAAACGACCGCATTGTGGATTATCAACTGCGCATCCGGGAACAGAAACGCGAAGCCGTGGCCGCCTTCAAGCGGATGAATTACCACGTCATCTCCGGTGGTGATTCGTTCAACGATATCGCCATGCTTTCCGAGGCCGATCACGGGATGCTTTTCCACGCGCCGGACAATGTGAAGCAACAGTTCCCGCAGTTTCCCGCCGTGGACACCTACCCGGATTTCATGAAGCTGATCAAGCAGGCCATGGGATAGTTTTCAGAGGGCGGAGCGATGCCCTGACCTTTTTTGAAAATCAGGGGCTTGTGGAACTCGCCCCTCCGAAAAATCAATCCTCCGCCTTGAAGGTGCGGGAAATCAGGTCGCGCACCGCCTGCTTTGGCCCCTTGCCGTCATAAAGCAGTTTGTAAACCTCCTCCATGATAGGCGCGGACACCTTTTTTTCCCGGGCCAGCCGGTGCGCGGAACGCGCGGTTGGATGGCCTTCGGCCAGTTTGGGGTGCGAAGCCTGGATGTCTTTCATCGTTTCGCCGCGGCCCAGACGTTCACCCAGGTCGCGATTACGGCTCTGCTTCGAGAAACACGTCAGCATGAGGTCGCCAAGGCCGCTTAATCCCGCAAACGTCTCCGCCTGAGCGCCGCACGCCACGCCCAGCCGGCGCATCTCCGCCAGGGCGCGCGTCACCAGGCCTGCCTTGGTGTTGTCACCATAACCAAGGCCGTCGCTCACGCCGGCGGCGATCGCGATGATGTTCTTCAACGCACCGCCATATTCCACTCCGAGGATGTCCGTGCTGCGATAGATGCGAAATTCCGGGCGATGAAAAAGTCCCTGAACCGTGCGCGCCGTGCCATCACTCTCACAAGCACAGACCACCGTGGTCGGAATGCCCAGAGCCACCTCGCGGGCAAAGCTGGGACCCGACAACGCCGCCACCTGGCCCCCCGAAGCGTGCTCGCGCAAGATACGGCTCATGGTATCACCCGTTTCAAATTCGATCCCCTTGGTCACGCTCACCCGGATGGCCGGATGCCCCTTTAATTTTTCTGCCACCGACCGGAAAAACTGCGAGGGAATGGCCAGCACAAGGCCTTCCGCCCCGGCAACGGCCTTGTTAAAATCCAGCTCTGCCTTCCAATCTGTGGGCAGTTTCACCCCTGGCAGGTAACGTTCGCTGCGGCCGTGTCGCAACTCCTCCAGCGTTTCGGCGTCAATGTCCCAAAGCGTCACGGGGTTGCCGTTGTCATGCAGCACTTTGGCCAGCGCCGTGCCCCAGGCTCCGGCACCCAGTACAGTGATTTTCATTTCGTTGCCTCCTGAATTTCAGGCTTTTTGCCAATCCGGCTTTCGGTTCCTGCCATAAGACGTTTGATATTCGATTTGTGTTTGTAAACTGCCATGGCTCCCAGAGCCGTGGTTACGAGGCCAAGAAACAGGTTGTGTTCCGGCAACCACCACACGGCCACCGGCAAGGCGATTGCTGCCGCGATGGAACCAATGGAGACATAACGTGTCAACAGTACCGCCAAAATAAATGCCGCCAGCGCGATACCCACCGCGAGCGGCGCCAGCGCCAGATAAGCCCCACCGTTGGTGGCGACACCTTTGCCGCCCTTGAATTTCAGCCAGCAGGTGTAATTGTGGCCCAGCACCGCGGCAATGCCTGCGATGATGCGTAGCGTTTCAATCTCGGTATCCGGCCGGCCGGACAGTTCGATGACCACCGGACAAAGCCAGGCCACCGCCGCATAACCCTTCAGCGCATCCACCAGCAACACGGTGATTCCCGCCGGCTTGCCCAACACCCGCATGGCGTTGGTGGCGCCGATGTTACCGCTGCCAACCTTACGAATATCAATCCCCTTCGCCCGTGCCACCAGATAACCCGTGGGTATTGATCCCAGTAAATACGCCGCCACGACAATGAGGATGTAAGCGAGCACGGCCGGAGTTTATGAAGCAAAAGTCCAAAGTTCAAAGTCCAAAATTGGTGCGGAAAAATGAAATCTTCCCCGAACTTTGAACTTTGAACCCCTGACCTTGAACTTTAAGCTGCCCGCATGGCATCTAAAGTCAAAGTCGCCGTCCTCGGCACCGGCTCGCTCGGCCAGAATCATGTCCGCATCTACTCCGAACTCAGCACCGCCGGCCAGGTGGAACTCACCGGCATTTTCGATACCCAGGCTGACACTGCCCGCAAAATCGCCGCCAAATACAACGTCCGCGTCTTCAATTCCGTTGTCGAGGCCGGCGGGGCCAGCGACGCGCTGAACATCGTCACCCCCACGACCACGCATTTCGAACTGGCCAAAACCCTGCTCGCGCAGGGCCGGCATGTCCTGGTCGAAAAACCTATGACCGACAATACCGCCCAGGCCGCGGAACTGGTGCAACTGGCGCATCAGAAAAATTGCGTCTTGCAGGTCGGCCACGTCGAACGGTTCAATCCCGTCTTCAAATACCTCGAAAGCGTCGCCACCCAGCCACGGTTCATCGAATGTCACCGGCTTTCGCCCTACCCTGCCCGTTCCACCGATATTGGCGTCGTGCTCGATCTGATGATCCACGACCTCGATGTCGTATTGGCCTTCGTCAAATCGCCGGTTACAAGTGTGGACGCCGTGGGCATCCCGGTTTTAAGTAAGTCCGAGGACATTGCCAACGTGCGCCTGCGCTTCGCCAATGGCTGTGTCGCCAATCTCACCGCCAGTCGCATCAGCCCTGAGCGGATGCGCAAGATCCGCGTCTTCAGCGGCCCGAAGGATCCATGCTACATCTCGCTCGATTACCGGGTGCAGGAAGGATTCATCTATCGCGTCGCCCGCGATGACCAACCGGAAAGTTCGCTGCTGAAAAAAGTGCTCGCCGCCAAGCTCGGCCTCGGCAAGGACTCCGCCATTGTCAGCGAATTTGCCGGCAAAAAAATCGTGCGCGAGCCGGTGCCCATCGCGAAGGATGAACCGCTCAAGCTTGAGCTCCAGCATTTCGTCGAGTGCGTCCGCGAAAAGCAGATCCCGATGGTCAGCGGCGAATCCGCCAAACTGGCTCTGGACCTCGCCTTCGAAATCACCCGGCAAATCCAAAACCAAAAAGTTTAACGCAAAGGCGCAAAGATGCAGAGAAAATGGACGCTTCAGATTACAAAGAGAAGTTGAGACAAGCCCGCGAGAGAAAGGGTTGGTCAATTCACGAAGCTGCAACACAAGTTGCAGACAATTCTATTACGAGCAGAGCGAATTATTACGACATTGAACAATGTGAAGGCGATCTGACCGGTTGTTGCTCTTTGAATGAGGTTTCACGGATTAGCAAGTTACTGAATGTTCGTCCCAGCGATTTGTTTTGTGATGAAAAACCCGTTGCAATCTCCATTTCGGATGTGGTTAAGAACATTCAAAAGCACTGTGCCGAAAAGAAGATCCCCATCAATGAATTTGAGGACATTGTTGGCTGGCGAGTCGAGGGTAGTTTAACAAATCCCGCCAAGGCACTGAATGAATGGAATATTGATTGCTTGATGAATGTCTGCCGCGAATTGAACATTGACTGGCGATCTGTAATTGCTGGCTTATGAATTCCCCTACGCCCTCTGCGTCTCTGCGTTAAAAAACCCGTGACTCCGAAAACCTTCACGCTCATGGCCGGTGAGGCAAGCGGCGATACGCTCGCATCAGCATTGGTGTTCGTAGGAGACGACGTGAGGAGTCTCTAATTTCTCCGCCATGAATCTTCAACGCCCCGCCAAACCGCCTCGCGATCCGCTCAACCGCGCCTTTTATTTGCCGCGCCTGCCGCGCGAGCATTATCAAGCCGACGCCGTTGTTTTTTGGACGCTTACCGTTTTTGACAAAGCCCAGGGCTGGTTGACCCCGGCTTTCCACCACTACTTCCGGGAATTGATGTTTCATACTGCGGCCCGTGAAGGGTTGCTTTGTCCAATCTACTGCCTCTTGCCGGATCATCTGCATCTGATTTGGATGGGCTTGCGGCTAGACTCAGACCAATTTACCGGCATGGCGTTTCTGCGAACGTATCTTGAACCGGAACTCAAACCCGCGAAATTCCAGCCACAAGCGCAGGACGAGGTGTTGCGTGAGGAACAAAGGAAACGGAACGCTTTTGCCAAAGTCTGCTTTTACATTGCCGCCAATCCAGTTCGAGCGGGTCTGACAGGCGAGAAAGAAATCTGGCCATTCATGGGCTGCGTGGTTCCCGGTTATCCAAGATTGTATCTGATGGATGAGGATTTTTGGCCGACTTTCTGGCGACTTTATGGCAAACTGCGCCACACGGATGCAGGAAACATAAAACGGCCGGCCATCGTTCCAAATGAAATTAGAGACTCCTCACGTCGTCTCCTACAGAACTAAGGAATGACTCCGAAAACCTTCATGCTGATTGCCGGTGAGGCGAGCGGGGATTTGCTTGCGGCGGAACTGGTGTCCGCATTGCGCGAACAAATTCTGGCCCCCGCCCCGGATTTGCCACCTTCACCGAACTTTATTGGCGCCGGCGGGCTGAAAATGAAGGCGGCCGGGGTTCATCTGGCCTTTGACCTGACCCAACACTCGGTCATCGGGCTGTCGGATGTCTTGAAGAACCTTCTCAAATTCCGGCAACTGTTCAACCAATTGCTCAAACTGGCGATTGAACGCCAGCCTGACGCCATTATCGGCGTGGATTACGGCGGATTCAACCTGCGCTTCGGCCATGCCATCAAGCAATATGTTCGAAAGCACCCGGGCGGCTGGAACCCGAAGATCATCCAGTTCGTCTCTCCTCAGGTCTGGGCGTCGCGCCCGGGCCGGGCAAAACGGCTGGCCCGCGATTACGACCTGCTCCTGAGCATCTTCCCGTTTGAAAAGGACTGGTATGCCAAACGCGTGCCGAAACTCCGCGTGGAGTTCGTCGGACATCCGATGATTGGGCGTTTCGATTCGGAAGGGCGAGTTCCACGAGCCCCCATTCCCCAAAAACAAATCCTTTTGTTGCCCGGCAGCCGGGAGGGCGAACTGAAACGACATCTTCCCGTGATGGCCGAAGCCTTGGAAATCATCCAGGCAAAATTACCGGAAGTGCAGGCCAAAATGGTTCTGCCCAGTGCGGCACTGGCCCAACAGGCCAGGTCGCTCAATCTTCCAGGCAAATTGGAAGTTCAGATTGGCAGCCTGCCGCAGGCGCTCAGCGCCGCGGATTTGGCCATCGCCTCGACGGGCACGGTAACGATGGAATGCGCATTTTTTTGCGTGCCGACGGTAACACTTTACAAGACGTCGTGGCTCACGTACCAGATTGCCAAGCGCATCGTCACGGTGAAATCCCTGACGATGCCGAACCTTCTGGCGAACGAGGAGATTTTCCCCGAATTTGTCCAGGGCGCCGCCACGCCCGGGAATATTGCCGGCACCGCGTTGGAACTGCTGCAAAATGAACCGCGCCGGACCCAGATCAAAATATGGCTCGCGGCCATTGTCTCGACCCTGGGCGAACCCGGCGCCAGCACGCGCGCAGCCGCGGCCATTTTGAGTTTGTTCCCCTAGATTTTGCGAGGTACCCTGCCCGCATGGAATCGCTGCACGCGCCGTGGCGCATTGAATACATCCTGGCGCCAAAACCACAACTCGAAGACAGCCTGTTCACGCGCATTGCCCAATCCAATGACGACGTGGCCAACCGTGTCGTGGCGCGTGATCGCACCTGTTTCGCCCTGCTCAACACATATCCCTACAACGGCGGACACCTGTTGGTCGTGCCTTACAAGGAAGTCCCCGACCTGAGCGGCCTGACCGAAGATGAACTGTCGGATTTATGGAAGCTGGCCCGTCGTTGCATCAATGCCCTGACGCAGATCATGAAACCGGACGGCTTCAACGTGGGCATCAATCTCGGCAAGGTGGCCGGCGCGGGCATTGCCGGGCATCTGCACATCCACATCGTACCCCGGTGGAACGGCGACACCAATTTCATGCCCGTGTTGGCGAATACGACGGTGTTGCCCCAGGCGCTCGACGAGGTTGCCGCCAAATTGCGCGACGAACTGGCAAAGTAATTCTCATTGTGCCCACCGAAACCCTTCATTTTGAGAACGCCCGGGTGGCGCAACAGCTTTTCAACCACGAACCGCGCAACCTCCAGATGCTTGAGGAACAGCTCGGCGTCAAAGCCACGGCCCGGGACGGTTGGATCAAACTGGAAGGCGCCGCCGACGCCGTTGAGCGCGTTAAACAGCTTTTTGTGTCGCTGGAAAGCCTGCTCAAGGGCGGGTCGCCGGTGCGGAACCGCGAATTTACCCACGCCCTGAACGTCATCAAATACGAGGGCGCCTCAACCCTCAAGGATCTGGTCAACGACCGGGTCATGACCCATGACCGCAAAGCCGGCGTCACCGCCAAAACCGTCGGTCAAAAAAAATATGTCGATGCCATCCGCAAGCATGACATCACCTTTGGGGTCGGCCCGGCCGGGACAGGCAAAACGTATCTGGCCGTAGCCCTGGCGCTGGCAGCATTGCGTGAGGGAAAAGTCACGCGGATCATCCTGACCCGGCCGGCGGTCGAGGCCGGCGAAGCGCTCGGTTTCCTGCCCGGCGACCTTTACGAAAAAATCACTCCCTACCTCCGGCCGCTCCATGACGCATTGCATGACATGCTGCCAACCGAGGAGATCCAGAAGCACACCGAACGCGGCACGATTGAAATTGCGCCACTGGCGTACATGCGCGGCCGGACATTGAACAATGCGTTCATCATTCTTGACGAGGCGCAAAATTCGACCACGGAACAGATGCTCATGTTTCTGACCCGCCTGGGTCACGGCTCCAAAGCGGTCATCACCGGTGATGAAACCCAGATTGATTTGCCGCCGCACAAGAATTCCGGGCTGCTGGAAGCGCACCGCGCGTTGAACAACACGGAAGGCATCGCCATCGTTGAATTCGGCAAACGCGACGTCGTGCGCCATCCGCTCGTTCAGCGCATCATCACGGCCTACGAGGAGCACCGCGGCAATAAAAATGGCGCAGCCGGCACCGCCCGTCCGAAAGAATAAATGGCGCGGCACCACCCCGTCCTCCGACAATCATGAGCGTCGCCGTCACGAATTCTCAACGCACCCGAAAAATCAATCTTCGTCTGTTGAAAAAGATCACCGGCACTTTGCTGATGGAGCTGGAGGTTGAAGCGGCGGAGCTGGCCATCTGCCTGGTGGACGAAGCGGAGATGACACGAATCAATGAAACCTTTCTCCGGCACGGCGGCTCGACGGACGTGATAACGTTTGATTACACGGATTCGGACAGCGCCCGGCCCGCCGACAGCGTGCACAGAGTGACATGTCCTGCCATTCAAGGCGAAATTTTTGTCTGTGTGGATGAAGCTGTCGCACAGGCACGCAAATTCGACACGAACTGGCAGTCGGAGGTTGCCCGTTACATCGTCCATGGTGTTTTACACCTGACGGGCCACAACGATCATCGGCCGGCTGCCCGAAAAAAAATGAAACGGGAGGAGAACCGGTTGCTGGCGGGATTGTCCCTCCGGTTTTCACTCGCACAACTTTCCCGTCCGGCTAGAATTTCTGCATGAGGAAGTCCATCTTTGCGCGCTGGCGAGCCAGTTTTTTCACCGGGTTTGTCGTCACCCTGCCGGCGATCATCTCCATCGCCGCCGTGCTTTGGGTTTTTCGGACGGTTTCCAACCTCACCGACCTGCTGTTATTCTTCCTGCCCAAAGACGTCACCCATGATGGCGATGGCACCGGTCCGATCCATTGGTATTGGAGCTTGGTCGCCCTGGTGCTGGCGGTGATTTTGATTTCGGTGGTCGGGGTGCTGGCGCGTTATTACATCGGCAAAAGACTGATCGAGTGGATGGATAATGCGATGATGCAAATCCCGTTGCTCAACAAATTTTACGGCGCCATCAAGCAGGTTAATGAGGCATTCGCGGGAAATAAACATTCGTTCAAAACGGTGGTGCTGGTCCAATTCCCGCGCGAAGGCATGTATTCCGTCGGGTTCATCACCAGCGAACAGCACGACGAAATCCAGGCCAAGACCAGGGAAAAGGTCCTGTGCGTCTTCGTCCCCACCACGCCCAACCCCACGTCGGGGTTCTTAATCCTCGTACCGGAAGCGCAGATCATCAAACTGGAAATGTCGGTCGCCGACGCCATCAAATATATCGTGAGCCTCGGCTCGATTTCCCAGGGGTATGTGCCGCCGCCGCCGGCAGAGAAACGAGGATGGAAGGTAGAGGATGGCAGATAGCCGCGATACTTCACGCAGAACCAGTGTGCCATCCTCCATTCTCCACCCTCCATCATCGTTTCGCTTATGATTCAAAGCGCCACCGGCCTCATCCTTCGGACGCGACCGTTGACGGAAACCAGTCTGATTGTGCAATGGCTCACGCAGGAATACGGGCGGGTGGCAACGGTGGCCAAAGGAGCCCGGCGGGCGAAATCGCCATTTCTTGGCCGGCTCGATTTGTTTTACCTGGCAGATTTCTCATTCAGTCGGAGCCTCCGGTCGCAGTTGCATCCGCTGCGGGAGGTTAGTCTTCGCGACCCCCAAAGCGCGATTCGCCAGGACATCCATCGGTTGCGCCAGGCCGCCTATGCCGCGGCCTTCATCGAACAAAACACGGAAACCGAAACGCCCCTGCCCGCCGTCTTTGAATTGATGGTTGGTTTTCTCCATTGCCTTTGCCGTCAGGCGCCAGTGCCGCAAATGATTTTCGCCTTTGAACTTAAACTTTTGCGTGAGCTGGGACTCTCGCCGGACCTGGACACCGTAAAACTGACCTCCGGCGCAAAACAAATTGTCCGCGCCCTGGCGCAAGGCGATTGGGCGGCGGCGGTGCGTCTCAAACTGACACAGCCACAAACTGAAGAGCTGCGGCAATTTTTTCACGGCTTCCTGTTTTTTCATCTCGGCCGGCTGCCGCCGGGTCGGGCCGGAGCCCTGGCGGACGATTAACCGCATCAAATCATGCATTTAAGGGCCAAAATACAAGAAAAGGCCTTGTAGCCATGGGGTTTAATGGCACGGTTTTTGCGCAGCTTTTGCCTAGGCGAATGATAAAACAAATCTTCAAATTCTCCACATTGCGCATGCAATTGGTCGGGAGCGTGTTTCTGCTCATCACCCCGGCTGGATTGCTGATGTATATCTTTCATCTGGAGTTCAGTGGGTTTGTGATCGGGCTGCTGGCGTTGGCCGCAGCCTGGTTTGGTGGCGAACATTTTATCATGCACCAGGTGCGCGCGCTTTCCGCCACCGCCAAAAAGATTGCCGATGGCGATTTGACCGCCCGCACCGGGCTGAAGACCACGGAGAATGAGCTCGGCCAGCTCACCCAACTTTTTGATCAGATGGCGGAATCATTGGAGCAGCACGTCAAGAACCTGGAGAATGCGGAAAAAAATCTGCTCAACCGCACTTTCCAACAGACCGTCGTCGCCGCCCTCGGCCAGTTTGCGCTGACCAACAGCGACCTGGACGCCCTGGTGAACCAGGCGGCCATGCTGGTGGCGCAAACTCTCGGCGTGGAATATTCCGCCGTCTTCGAGCAACTCCCCGGCGGGCAGTTGCGGTTGCAGGCCGG